>Ga0105243_10005282_pt1 | contig 10098 bp, 10 predicted proteins | sample KBSM34metaG_FD_81525 | JGI IMG/M metagenome (GOLD analysis project Ga0105243, IMG submission 81525) | Miscanthus rhizosphere microbial communities from Kellogg Biological Station, Michigan, USA - KBS M3-4 metaG | ecosystem: Host-associated > Plants > Roots > Rhizosphere > Soil | place...
GCCACAGCGGCTGGTGGCGAAGCCCGCTGCGGTCGTGCAATGGCTCCCCAGAGGCGGCAAAGAAAATGTGCCTCAGCTGGTGCAAGACCGCCGCGACCGGCTTGTGGCCTACCAGGGCAGCAGCTATGCCCAGCAGTACGAAGGCTTTCTGCGCAAGGTAGGTTCGTCCGGAGCTGCAATGCCCGACGGCTACGAACAGGCCGTCGCCAAGAACCTCTTCAAGCTGATGGCCTACAAGGACGAGTATGAGGTGGCGCGTCTGCATTCGTCTGCGGAGCTGCGCAAGCTGATCGAAAGCCAGTTCGATGGCGAATACAAAGTTGGGTTCTCCCTGGCGCCGCCACTGTTCGCCCGTCGCGGCTCGGACGGTTTGCCGCGCAAGCAACTGTACGGCGGCTGGATGGCGTCGGCCTTCACAGTCCTTGCGAAGCTGAAGTTCTTGCGGGGCACGCTGTTCGATCCGTTAGGCTACACGCACGAGCGCAGGACAGAGCGCGCGCTTATCGACGAATACAAGAAAGGTATCCAGGCCACGCTGCCTTTCATCGCAACCCATCCGAAGAAGTGTCTGGAACTGGCACGTATTCCTGAGCAGATCCGTGGGTTTGGGCACGTGAAATTGAAAGCCATCGGGGAGGCGCGTGAACGCCAGCGTGCCTTGCTGGGCGAGATTACCGGCAAGGGCGCACCGCCGATGACCCATGAGCACCGCTTGCAAGGAGCCTCATCGTGAGGACGCAAAACACTGAATCCATCCAGTGCAGTGTGCAAGACGGGGTATGGCATCTCTGTATCGCCCGGCCTGAAAAGCGAAACGCGCTCACCATGCCCATGTTCGCGACGATCGCCGAGGCCCTGAAGGCCGCCGACGAAAGAGACGACGTGCGCAGCATCCTGGTGACTGGGGCGGGCGACGTGTTCTGCGCCGGGCATGACTTGAAGGCTTTCGAGGAGTGGCCTCAGAAGCCGCAGGATGCCGTACCTACCTTCCTGCACGCCATCGCCGATGTGAGAAAACCTGTCGTGATCGCGGTGCAAGGCTCCGCCACGGGGATCGGTGTGACCTGGCTGCTGCATGCCGATTGGGTGGTAACGAGTGCCGACACGGTTTTACGGCTTCCCTTCGTCGACCTGGGCATTGTCCCGGAGGCGGCCAGCACGCTTTTGCTGCAGCGGGCTGTCGGCCTGCCGCGGGCCAGGCGCCTGCTCCTCGGTGGCGAGAGGTTCACGGGCGCCGAGGCATGCGAGTGGGGACTTGTTGCAGAAGCCCCGCCGGCGGCAGAGGTTGGTGCACGGGCCTGGGAGCGTGCAAAGTTTCTCGCCGCGAAGGATCCAACGATTGTTCGTCGCATCAAGGACTGGCTGCATCCCAGCAGCGAGTATCACCAGCGCATTGACGAAGAGGTGATCGAAATCAACGCGGCCGTCGGTCGCCGTCGAAAGGCAATGGAGAGCACGCAATGAAACGCGCACACATCGTTTACGCGCACCCTGAACCGAACTCGTTCGTCGCAGCCATGCGCGACATGACCAAGGAGGCCCTGGAAAAAGATGGTTGGCAGACGAGCATGACCGATCTGCAGGCAATCGGCTTCAACGCTGTGGCCAGTGCAGATGATTTCGGAACCCGGTCACGCGAGGACTATCTGGTCTATCCACTGGAGCAGCGTCACGCCTGGCAAAACCAGACCATCGATCCACAGATTGCCGCCGAGGTCGAGGCCGTGCGCAATGCCGATCTGCTCGTGCTGGTGTTCCCCATCTTCTGGTACTCAGTACCGGCCCAACTCAAGGGTTGGATCGACCGGGTGTTCCTGTCCGGTGTCTTTTACGGTGGAATGCGGGTCTACGACCAAGGCGGCATGCGCGGCAAGCGCGCGATGGTTGTGGCGTCGCTGGGCGGGCGGGACTACATGTTCGGCCCCGGCCCGATCCATGGCGACCTGAAGGACATGCTCAAGCATCTGCTGCAAGGCACGTTGGGGTATGTGGGCTACTCCGTCCATGAGCCGTTCTTCGCGTACCACGTACCGTATGTGGACAACACGGAGCGTACTGGCATGCTCATGAAGCTTTTCCACGCCGTGGAGAACATCGACAGCCGGCCGGTATTGTCGATGCCCAGCCTGAATGATTTCGACGACCAGTTCCGGCCCAAGGTGGCGCAGGCTTCATCCACGTGACCCAGGAGTAGTGAGATGACCGAAATCATTGACGCCTGGATGCAGCTTCCGAACAAGGCGTACTTGCTCGACCCCATGTTCGATTCGCTGCGCCGTTGGCCCACGGCTTGGCGGACGCTGGCGCAGGACAACCCTGACATCTCCCACGACGAGGCGCTCAAGACATTCCGCGAGCAGGGTGTCACGAGGACTATTGCAAGCGCGTGGTGGGGGCCGGCCGGGCCAATGATCACGAACGACGAAGTGGCCGCAGCGGTCAAGGCGAATCACGGATATGTGGCCGGAATTGCGTCCGTCGACATCAACAGGCCGATGGACGCGGGGAGGGAACTGCGCCGATGCGTCAAGCAGTGCGGTTTTCAAGGGCTGCGTGTCCTGCCCTGGCTGTGGGGGATTCCTCCTGATGATCGCAGGTACTACCCCCTCTATGCCGAATGCGTCGAACTCGGTGTCACCTTCTGTCTGCAGGTGGGCCATGCCGGGCCGATGCGGCCTTCTGAGCCTGGGCGGCCGATCCCCTATTTGGACAACGTTGCGCACGAGTTCCCGGAACTGCGCATCGTCGGTGGGCACATCGGATTCCCCTGGGTGAGCGAGATGATCTCGCTCATGATGAAGCACCCGAACGTGTACGTCGACACCTCGGCCTACAAGGCTTCCCGGTTTCCTCAGGAACTGGTGGCTTACATGCGCGGTCCCGGAAAGCACAAGGTGCTTTTCGGCACCAACTATCCGATGCTGACCCCGGCGCAATGCCTGAAGGACATTCAGGCGCTTGAACTCGGAGACGATGTACTCCCCCGATTCCTTGCTGGGAATGCGCGTCGTGCGTTCAACCTGCAAGCTTGATTCCGCCGGCCGCTATTTCGTTTAACAACTGAAGGAGACTCACATGGCATGGGATATCGAAGTCATTGATGAATGCGCCGTCGTGCGCATGAACACCAACAAGGTCAACGTCCAGAACGATCAGTTCTTCGCCGACCTGCACGCAGCATTCGATCGCCTCGAGCGAGAGTTCAGTGAGCTGCCGGTCGTCCTGACGGGGCAGGGCGATGCTTTCTCGGCTGGTATCGACTTCCAGTACAGCTTCGAGATCTTCGGAAGCGGCAGCCACGACAAGATCCGCGATTGGTACAAGGCCTACCGCGAAACCAATCTGCGCATCTTCCGATACCCGCGGCCCACGGTGGCGGCCATCAACGGCCATGCCATCGCAGGTGGCTTGATCACTGCCCTCGATTGTGATTTCCGCGTTGCGGCCCGCAAGGCCGCGAAATTCGGTCTCAACGAAGTGCCTATCGGCATTCCCATGCCTGCCGCCTACGTGGAGATCATCAAGTACGCCCTGGGCGACAAGGTGGGGGCGCTGACCACCTTGCGTGGCGAGTTGTACGGTCTGGAAGAGGCCGAACGCCTGGGGTTCTTTCATGAAGTGGTGGAGCCGGACCAACTGCTGTCCACGGCCATAAGCTATGCACGCTGCATCACTCCCGACTGCAACGTCGCCTACGCGATGTCCAAAAAGGCGCTGCAGGATGCGACGAACAAGCAGATCGATGAGCGTACCGTTGCTCTCGATGCCTTGCTGCCGAACGGTATGAGCGACCCTGGCAACCGACAGGCCCAGGATCGCCGTCGGCTCGAGATCATGCACAAGCGCAAATAGTGCGACGCGCATCTCATCTGGCAGATCGTTTTACCTCCGCCCCTTCACTGAGGGAGGAGGTCGCTTTGCCATGGATTTCAGAACGTATATCTGCGCCAAGACCTTTGTCAGCGTTTCACCTGTCGGTGGAGTGGACCGTCTGTATCACATCGAAATTCAAAAACTTGTAGACGTGGAGGGCGTCGCAGTCCCCGCACGTGCTTCATGAACCGTTGATGAGCTCGGACATCGAGCGAGCGAGTCAAGACTTCACCAAGGCATTGCCGCGCTATTGCAAAGGGCGGTCAGGCGCAATCACACGAAGGCATCTATTCATTGCGGCGGGTCACGGTGGCGCTACGCACGGCTCCCAAGCGCGTGGAGCTTGGGGGAATGAATTTTTGGAGGCTGAATCGATGACCAAGTTAGAGATGAGCTATTCGCGCGGAGCGACCGACACACCACTGATCGAGGAGACGATCGGCGCTTTCTTCGACGCGATGATCGAGAGGTTCCCGGACAAAGAGGCGGTGGTCTCTTGTCACCAAGGCATCCGCTACACGTACCTCGAGCTGCAGCGCGAAGTCGATCGGATGGCGAGCGCTTTGCTTCGGGCGGGGCTCAAACCCGGCGACAGGATCGGGATCTGGTCGCACAACAATGTCGAATGGCTCGTCACACAGTTCGCGACGGCCAAAGCCGGGGTCATTCTCGTCAACATCAATCCGGCGTATCGGGTGGCGGAGCTGGAGTACGCGCTGGCCAAGGTCGAATGCAAGGCGTTGATCGTGATGCCGAGCTTCAAGACGACCGACTATCTGGAGATGATCAGAAGCATCGCACCGGAGGTGAGCGGTGCGGTGCCCGGACGCCTTGAGTCCGCCAAACTGCCGTCACTGAAAACCGTCATCCAGATCGGAAACGGCACGGTTCCTGGTTTCATGCGCTTCTCGGATCTGCTCGCGACGGGCGATCCGGCCGATCAAGCTGTCCACTCCCTCGGTGCGCGACTGCGGAACACCGATGCCATCAACATTCAGTTCACGAGTGGCACCACGGGTTCTCCCAAGGGCGCGACCCTGACCCACCGAAACGTACTGAACAACGGGTTCTTCATTGGCGAAGCCATGCGGCTGTCCCCGGATGACCGTCTGTGCATTCCGGTGCCGCTGTACCACTGCTTCGGAATGGTGGTCGGCAACCTCGCTGCTCTGACGCATGGCACGACCATCGTGTACCCGAACGATGCGTTCGAGGCCGTGTCGGTGCTGCGGGCCGTGCAAGACGAGCGGTGCACGGCGCTTCATGGTGTGCCAACCATGTTCATTGCCGAGCTCGACCACCCGCGCTTCAAGGAGTTTGACCTCTCGACGCTGCGCACAGGGGTGATGGCTGGCTCGCCCTGTCCCATTGAAGTGATGAAGCGCGTCGTAAACGAGATGCATATGGGCGAGGTGACGATTGCCTACGGCATGACTGAAACCAGTCCGGCAAGCTGCCAAAGCACCACGGACACCCCCTTGGAGAAACGTGTTTCCACCATCGGGAAAGTGCTGCCCCACCTGGAATTGAAAGTCATATCTCCGGAGTCCGGGGAGATTCTTCCTGTGGGGGCCGTGGGCGAGCTTTGCACGCGCGGCTATTCCGTGATGCGTGGATATTGGAAGGACGCCGCGAAGACCTCCGAGGCCATCGATGCAGAAGGCTGGATGCACTCAGGGGATCTCGCCACGATTGATGAGGACGGCTACGTCAACATCGCGGGCCGCATCAAGGATCTGGTGATTCGAGGCGGCGAGAACGTCTATCCGCGGGAGGTCGAAGAGTTCCTCTATCGCCATCCAGCTATCCAGGACGTGCAGGTGATTGGAGTGCCGGACCAGAAATACGGCGAGGAACTGTGCGCATGGGCGATTCTTCGCGACGGTGCCACGCTCACTGAAGATGGGTTGCGGGCGTTTTGCAAAGGGCAGATCGCGCACTACAAGATTCCTCGATACATACGCTTCGTCGAGAGCTTTCCGATGACAGTCACCGGAAAGATTCAGAAGTTCGTGATGCGGGAGATGATGAAGGAAGAGCTTCGTCTCAAAGACGCGGCATCCGCATGATTCGCGATTGAGGTGCTTCTCGATCCGAGCGCCTTGGAGGAGTTCAAGGCGCTCTTGTTCTTTCTGGACTCCAAAGTCGGAGGTCGGCGCTCACTGCTGGTGGTTTTAGGGTGACGGAATACGCATGGAAATAGTCAATTTAGCCACTGTCCACTAGCGGATGAAGTTCCTAAAGTACCTGTCATCGACTGCCATGCCGTGTCCATGCATCGGCGCAAGCCCACCGCTTCCTCAGCTTCTTCCAGGCCTTTCATGAATGCTCGCGAAATCTTTGTTGTCGCCACCGCTCGTACAGCCATCGGCACCTTTGGCGGTGCGCTGAAGGACGTGCCAAACACCCAACTGGCAACCACTGCGGTGAAGGCCGCATTGGAGCGCAGCGGCGTTGCACCTGACGCCATTGGGCATGTCGTCATCGGGAATGTGATCCCCACCGATCCGAAGGATGCGTACCTCAGTCGCGTCGCCGCCATCGATGCGGGTGTTCCGATAGAGACCCCGGCATTCAACGTCAATCGGCTGTGCGGCTCTGGGCTCCAGGCCATTGTCTCGGCGGCGCAGGCTATTGCGCAGGGCGACTGCGAGATCGCCATCGGAGGGGGCTCGGAGTCGATGAGCCGAGGGCCATACATCGACACTTCGGCACGCTATGGTGCCCGCATGGGTGATGCGACGCTGGTCGACTACATGCTCGGCATCCTGCATGACCCCTGGGACAAGATCCACATGGGCATTACTGCGGAAAACGTGGCGGAGCGATTCAAGATCTCGCGCAAGCAGCAGGATGGACTGGCGGTTCTCAGCCAGCAACGCGCGGCAACGGCCATCGCGACGGGCCGCTTCAAGGAACAGATCGTTCCAGTGGAAGTGAAGACACGCAAGGGCATCGTGCTGTTCGATACCGATGAGCACGTGCGGGGCGACACCACGCTCGAATCCCTTTCCGCGATGAAGCCGGCCTTCAAGAAGGACGGTCTGGTCACTGCCGGCAACGCGTCGGGTATCAATGATGGCGCGGCAGCCGTGGTGCTGGCGGAGGGCGGACGTGTGAATGCGCTGGGCCTCAAGCCGCTGGCCCGCTTGGTGGGCTATGCCCATGCGGGTGTGGAGCCTGCCTATATGGGGATCGGCCCCATCCCGGCTACGCGCAAGGTGCTGGCGCGCACGGGCCTGAAAGTCCAGGACCTGGATGTGATCGAGTCGAACGAGGCGTTTGCGGCACAGGCCTGCGCGGTGATTCAGGAGCTTGGCCTCGATCCGGACAAGGTGAATCCGAATGGCTCCGGCATCTCTCTGGGCCACCCCGTCGGCGCGACGGGCGCAATCATCACGACGAAGGCGATCGCTGAGTTGCACCGCATTGGTGGACGCTATGCGCTGGTGACGCTGTGCATCGGCGGAGGGCAGGGCATCGCCGCCATCTTCGAACGTGTCTGACCGCGTTCCGGGCCTCGTCACACAGCGTCTGAAAGCTGCCCTGACAGACCCGCGCTCCAGATCCTCACGGCTGGTTGGAGCGGCTGTCATAAGCCACAAATCCTGCGGGAGTTCCATCCCGCCTTTTTCAAGCCGAAAGCAGGAAACCTATATGACACGATTCGCGGCTTCGCAAGGCTTCATGGGGCCTTTCTCCCATGACGGGCAGGCAAGCATCGCCCCCAATCCACCGTGGCACTATGCGGCCGACTTCATCACGATCGAGACCTGGGTCGACCCGGTCGCCATCGAGGCACTACTGCCGCCTGGCTTGAGCTTGCATCCAGACGAGGCGGGCCTGGTGACGGTCTCCTTCGTCGATTGGCAGGCCTGCACTGACACCGGCGGCGAGCTGCTCGACCCGATCCGGGCGCAATACCGCGAATGCATCGTGTTGGCGAGCGTCCAGTACGAGGGCAAGCTCATGCAGTATTGCCCCTACATCGTGGTCGATCAGGACACGTCGCTGGCGCGCGGCTGGGCGCTCGGCTATCCGAAGAAGATCGGCTCGGTATGGATCACACGGTCCATGGGCATGCCCTCGATTGCATCGCCCAAACTGGAGGCCGGCGCCACCTTTGCCGGCACAGTGGCCGTCAAGGACCGGCGCCTCGCCGAAGGTCACGTGAAGTTGTCAGCCCTTGCCGACAGTTCCGCTGTGACGTTCGGCAGCCGGCCCATCGTCGCGCTGCGGCACTTCCCATCGATGTTCGAGGGCCAGCACGATCGACCGGCTGTCTACGAACTCGTACGGCTCCAGGCCGAGAACGTGCAGGCCAGCCCGGTCTGGCAGGGCGACGCGGCATTGACGATCTACGACGCACCCATCGAGCCCCTCGCCAGGTTGCGTCCCACCCGCATCGGGCGAGGCTGGCGCTACTCGATTGCGATGACGAACCGCAACAACCATTTGCTGCGCGATCTGCGCGACACCCCTTTGTCCCAGGAGAAATGACATGGACTCCGTGAAACTTCAACGTACCTACCTCGACCTCACGACGCCGCACGTAGCGGACGCATGCATGCGTTTGGGTATCGCGGTTCGTTGTGCGCCTGCCGGAGTTCGTCCCTTGTGGAATGACTCCCACATCGTGGGCCGGGTACGTCCTGCGCGGCACTATGGCAGCGTCGACGTCTTTCTCGAAGCGATCGACCGGGCCACGCCTGGTGATGTCTTGGTGGTCGACAATGGTGGGCGTCTGGACGAGGCCTGCGTTGGTGACCTCGTCACTCTGGAGACGGCCCTGGCTGGCCTGCGGGGCATCGTCATTTGGGGCTTGCACCGCGACTCATCGGAGTTGCGCACCATCAGACTGCCCGTTTTCAGCTTGGGCACCTTGCCCGCGGGGCCGCAGCGTTTGGACTCACAGGAGGCCGACGCGCTCATTTCTGCCAAGTGTGGCGAACATGTGCTCACCTCCGACGACTTCGTGCTTGGTGACGATGATGGGGTGATTTTCATGCCCCTGAGCCAGGCCCAAAAGGTGGCGGAACTGGCAACTGTGATTCGGGACACCGAGCGCAGTCAGGCGGCGCGCATGCAAATCGGCACGAGTTTCAGAAAACAGGCTCGCTTCGATGATTTCCTCGCCGCAAGAAAAGCTGACGAGAACATGACATTCCGCCAGTATCTGCGCTCGATCGGTGGCGCAATCGAGGAGTGAGTGTCGAACCGATCGGCCGGGTCACCTGGACATCGGTCCTCTGCTTCCATTTTCTGTTCGGCAGCTACCAGCAGTCGCGAGAGCAAGCCATGGCGTCAGCCTCGCTTTTGATGCAGGCGGGTGCACGATGCCGGTTCCGCGACGCATCCATCGCAGGGACGGGACTAATGACCTCTCCTGCATGGCCGAAATCAACAGCGCGACACTGAGAGCGCAACGTGCCCTAAGCAGAGGGAGCTTTGGCCCGTCATCGAATGAGCAGGGCGGCCGTGCCCGAGCCTCCCGCAGCTTTAAGTACAGGGACATGAAACAGGCCTGCCCTGCGCATCCTCTGGAGCGCGACGACAATAGCCCATGATTCAAGAAAAGCCCCTGGCGGCAACCGAACTGGAGCGGCCTGCTGTGGCCCTGCGCACTCTTGCGAACGGAGTCCGGCTGCTGGCGCTGCCCATGCCGCATTTGCAGAGCGTCAGCGTGGGTGTGTTCCTGCGCGTGGGCTCCCGCGACGAGACCTCCACCAGCAACGGCATCAGCCATGTGCTTGAGCACATGGCGTTCAAGGGCACGCACACGCGTTCCGTGCAGGAGATCAACCTGGATGCGGAGCGGCTGGGCGCGGAGGTCAACGCCTTCACCGGCAAGGACATCACCGGCTATTTCATGACCGGCCTGGGCTGGCATGCGCAGGCCTTGCTGGGAATGATTGCGGACATCGTCCTGAACAGCGTGTTTCCCGAGCATGAGCTGCAAAGGGAGCTGCAGGTGATCCGGCAGGAGGCCATCGAGTACGAAGAGGACCCGGAGGACAGCGCCGGCGATCTGCTGGACCGCGCCATCTGGGGCGACGACCCCATGGGCATGCCTGTGATCGGCACGGTGGCCAATATCGAAGGCTTCACCCGGCAGGATCTGGTGCGCCATGTGCAGTCCCATTACGTGGGAGAAAAGACCGTCGTCGTCGCGGCCGGAAACTTCGATGTGCCGGCCTGGCTGGAGCAGGCGGCGCAGCTGTTCGC
>Ga0105243_10005287_pt1 | contig 10094 bp, 9 predicted proteins | sample KBSM34metaG_FD_81525 | JGI IMG/M metagenome (GOLD analysis project Ga0105243, IMG submission 81525) | Miscanthus rhizosphere microbial communities from Kellogg Biological Station, Michigan, USA - KBS M3-4 metaG | ecosystem: Host-associated > Plants > Roots > Rhizosphere > Soil | place: Michigan...
GAGCGCGTCTCGGTGCCCTCGGTGGCCGCGCCCGGCTAGGCGGGGCTGGCGGCTTCCAGGGGGGCGCGAAGGGCGACGGTCAGCGGCAGGGTGGTGAAGACGAGAAGTCCGATGGTGGCCAGGGTCACCGGCACCCCGCGCCAGTCGCTGAGCAGACCGTAGACGAATGGCGACAGGGCCGAGGCGCTGATCCCCACCGTGTAGAAGAGCGCATAGCTGCGCGCCCGCTTGTCGCTGGACACGAGATCCGCCACCGTCCCGTACAGCACCGATGACGTGCCGTTCAGCGCGATGCCGAGCGGCGGCAGGAGCAGCAGGCAGGCGTTGAGCGGGAGGGCGAGCAGGAGCAGGATCCCGATCCCGGTGGCGGTCTCGGTGAGGACCACGGTGCGGATCACGCCCAGGCGCTCCGCCAGCGCGCCGCAGGCGAGCTTGCCCGCGGCGCCGCCCGCGAAGACGAGCATGAGCGCCACGCCCACCGCCGGCACCGAGGAGCCCTTGGCGATGAGGAGAAAGGGCAGGAAGGTGAGAAACGCCGTGCGGGTGGAGTTGTCGATGACGTGGACCGCGGACAGCGCGGTGAAGCCGCGCGGGTCCCGGATGCCCCAGCCGGAGGAGCGTGCGGAGTCGACGGCGTCCGGCCCCATCGTCACCGCGCCGCCCACCCGGAGCCGGGACAGCGCCAGCAGCAGGAGCACCGCGGCGACGAGGCCCACCACCGCGTATCCGCGCGTGGCTTCACGCCAGCCCACCCAGGTGGTGACGAGCGCCACCGACGCCGGCACCACCACCTTGCCCAGGTCGCCCGAGAAGTTGTAGGTCCCCAGCGCCATGCGCCGCGCGCCGCCCTCGTAGGCCTTGGACACGAGCGCCGAGGAGAGCGGGTGCTGCACCGACGAGCCGAAGCCGCCGAGGAGGAGGCAGGCAAGGAGCGCGCCGAAGCCTCCCGCCATCCCGGCCGCGATGAAGCCCAGCGCGGTGATGGCGGTGCCGGCGGCGAGGAGCCGCGCCTCGCCCCAGCGCTCGGCGAGCATGCCCGCCGGGATCTGGAAGGACGCCATCCCGCCCGTGTAGCAGGTTCGCAGCAGTCCCACCTGCGCGAAGCTGAGCCCGAACTCCAGGCTCCAGATGGGGAGGAGGACGTAGATGATGTCGGCGAACCCGTCGTGGACGAAGTGGGTGGCGGATGCCGTTCCCAGCACGGCCCGGGCGCGACGGAGCATGGCGGCGATTGTGGCACGGGCCGCGGGCCCGTGCCAAATCCGCGTCAGCCGTCGACGCGGCCGAGGAAGTCGAGCAGCGCCCGGTTGAATGCCTCCGGCTGATCGCGGTTGGCGAAGTGCCCCGCGGGCGAGAGCAGCTCGAACTCCGCGTGCTTGATCTTCTCCGCCATGACGCGCATCGGCCCCAGCGAGGGATCCTCGTCACCGCAGACCAGCAGGGTGGGGGCGGCGATCTCCGGCAGGCGCTCGGTGACGTAGTCCATCTGGAGCAGGGCGCGGAGGGCATTGGCATAGCCCACCGGCTTGAGCATCCGGTACATCGCGAAGACCTCCTCGCGCGCCCGCGGATCCAGCTTGAGCCGGCCCGAGACATTGGGGTTGGAGGCGATGGCGAATTCCGCCATGGCCTCCATGCCGCCCTCGAGCACGACCTGGATGCTCCGGGCCCGCATCACCACGTTGTCCACGCTGAGCGGCAGCCCGGCCGCCGAGGACGAGTCCACCACCACCAGCGCCCGCACCCGGTCGGGGTGCTTGAGGGCGAACCGCGTGGCGATGCCGCCGCCGAGCGAGAGGCCGCCCACCACCGCCCGATCGAGGGCCAGATGGTCGAGGAGATCATGGAGATCCAGCACCCAGTGGCCGAAGGTGACGCGCGTGGGGTCCGCGGGCGCGTCCGAGCGCGCGTGCGCCCGAGGCTCCCACAGGATGAGGCGGCGCCGGGCGGCGAGGGCGGCCACATTGGGCTGCCACATCCCCGCATTGCCGCCGATGCCGTAGGCGAGGAGCAGCGGCCGGCCGCTGCCATGCTCTTCGTAGTAGATGCGGACGCCGTCGGTGGTCGTGAAGTACGCCATCAGTGTCTCCGGCCCCGGCGGAGGGATCCGGGGCGCTGGCTGTGGTACAAGAGAGCCCTATGGAACGGTCGTTCGCCGCCGAAGTCAAGCAGCTCGCGCTGGGCCGGGGTCAGGTGCTGCGCGGGGAGGGCATCCTCGCCATCACCAAGGCGCTGCTGCAGTCGGGCGTCTCGTATGTCGGCGGCTACCCGGGCGCTCCCGTCTCCCACCTGCTCGATGTCATGGCCGACGCCAACGAGAGCCTGCTCAAGCCCATGGGCGTCTACTTCGACGCCTCCGCCAACGAGGCGGCGGCGGCCGCGCTCCTCGGCGCGTCCATCAACTACCCCATGCGGGGCGCGGTGACCTGGAAGTCGGTGGTGGGCACCAACGTGGCCTCGGACGCGCTCTCGAATCTCGCCTCCGCGGGCGTCATCGGCGGCGCGCTGGTGGTGGTGGGCGAGGACTACGGCGCGGGCGCCAGCGTCATCCAGGAGCGCACGCATGCCTTCGCGCTCAAGTCCTCGCTGCTCCTCTTCGATCCGCGCCCCTCGCTGCAGAATCTGGCCGCCACCGTGGGCGAGGCGTTCGCGATGTCGGAGGCCTCGAACCTTCCCGCGGTGATCAGCCTGCGCATCCGTACCGCGCACATGCGCGGCGCCATGGTCTGCGAGGACAATGTCCGGCCCGCCATCGGCGTGCGGGACCCGCTCCAGGCCCACTCCTTCGACTACGGACGGCTGAGCCATCCGCCGTCCACCTATGCGCAGGAGGTCCAGAAGTTCGAGCGCCGGCTTCCCGCCGCGCGCGAGTACATCCGGGCCCGCGGGCTCAACCAGATCGTGCCGGGCGACCGCGAGGACATCGGCATCATCCTGCAGGGCGGGCTCACGCCCACCGTGCTCCGGGCCCTCGCGCTGCTGGGGCAGGCCGACGCCCACGGCCGGAGCCGCATTCCGCTGCTGGTGCTCAACGTGATCCATCCCCTCGTGCCGGAGGAAGTGCTCGGCTTCGTGGAGGGCAAGGCGCGCGTGCTCGTGATCGAGGAAGGAATGCCCAACTTCATCGAGCAGGAGCTCAAGGCTCTCGCCTACGAGCGGCGCCTGGATGTCCGCATCCACGGCAAGGACACGGTGGCCGCGCACGGGGAATACGTGCCGGAGGTGGTCCTGGGCGGGGTCGCCCGCTTCCTCGGCGGCGAGGCGGAGGCGCGGCGGGCGGCGCTGGCCGCCCATGCGGGGCGCGGCCGCGAGATCCTGCGCGCGCCGCTTCCCAAGCGCCCGCCCGCCTTCTGCACCGGCTGCCCGGAGCGGCCGGTGTTCAGCGCGCTGAAGATCGCGCAGCGGGAGCTGGGGGAAACCCATGTGGCCGCCGACATCGGCTGCCACGCCTTCGCCACCCTGCCGCCCTTCAACATGGGCAATACCATTCTCGGCTACGGCATGGGGCTGGCCTCCGCGGGCGCGGTGGCGCCGGCGTTCGGGAAGCGCGTGGTGTCCATCCTGGGTGATGGCGGCTTCTGGCACTCCGGCCTCACCGCGGGCGTGGCCGGCGCGGTGTTCAACCAGCAGGACTCGGTGCTCGTCATCCTCGAGAACGGCTATACCTCCGCCACCGGCCAGCAGGCCAATCCCTCGACGGGAACGAACCCGCGCGGGCAGACGGTGCGCATGTCCATCGCCGACACCATCCGGAGCCTCGGCGTGCGCTGGATGCGGGTGGTGAATCCGTATCGGCTGGAGAGCACGCTGCGGACCATCCGGGAGGCGATGACCACCACCGCCGGCGGGCTCAAGGTCGTCATCGCGAAGGCCGAGTGCCAGCTCGAGCGCCAGCGCCGGGTCAAGCCGCAGATCGCCGCGCGCCTCAAGGCGGGCGGCCGGGTGGACTCGGCGCGCTTCGGGGTGGATCCCGACGTGTGCACGGGGGACAAGTCGTGCATGCGCTTGAACGGCTGTCCCTCGCTCACGCTGGGCGACAGCGGCGACCCGCTTCGCACCGATCCCGTCGCCCGCGTGGATCAGAGCTGTGTCGGCTGCGGGCTCTGCGGGGAGGTCGCGCACGCCGCCGTGCTCTGCCCCTCGTTCTACGAGGCGGTGGTGGTGCGGAACGCGCGCGTCTGGGAGCGCGGCCTCGCCGCGGTGCGGGCGCGGGTGATCGGCTGGCTCCAGGCGGCCTGAGGCTCCCGCCGTGATGACGCCCGCGGCGCCGCGCCCCCTCTCGATTCTCATCGCCGCGCTCGGCGGCCAGGGGGGCGGCGTTCTCACGGACTGGATCGTGGCCGCCGCCGAGCACGCGGGCCTGGCCGCGCAGGCGACCTCGATTCCCGGGGTGGCCCAGCGCACCGGGGCGACCACCTACTACCTCGAGGTCTTTCCCGCGCCACTGGCGCCCGGCGACGGCCCGCCCGTCTTCTCGCTCTACCCCACTCCGGGCGACGTCGACGTGATCATCGCATCGGAGTATCTCGAGGCCGGCCGCACGCTCGAGCTGGACTATGCGTCCCCCGATCGGACCACGCTGGTGGCGAGCACGCACCGCCTCTTCGCCATCGGTGAGCGCACCGTGTCGGGTGACGGGATCTTTCCCGCCGAGCGGCTGGCGGAAGCTGTCCGCGCGCTGACCCGGCGGGCCATCACCTTCGATGCGCTGGCGGTGGCGCGGGCCGCGGGCTCCGAGGTCAACGCGGTGCTGCTGGGCGCGCTCGCCGCCGGCGGAGTGCTGCCGCTTCCCGACTCCGCCTACGAGGAGGCCATTCGCGAGGGCGGCGTCGCGGTGGAGCGCAATCTCGCCGGCTTCAAGGCGGGGCGGGACGCGGCCGCCGGCCCCGCCGGAGCCGCGCGCGCCGTCGCGCGTCCGTGGCCTGCGCTGCGCGCAGAGCGCGCGGCTGCGCTGGGTCGGCGCGGCGCCGCCTTCCTCGCACTCTGCGCCGCCGCGGAGGCCGAGCTGCCGCCCGCGCTGCATCAGACCGTGGGCGAGGGGCTGGCGCGCCTGGTGGACTTCCAGGACTCAGCCTATGCGGGGCGGTTCCTGGCCGAGGTCCGCGCGGTGCGCGCGGTGGACCCGGGCACGCGGCTCACGGAGCGGTTCGCCCGGCGACTCGCGGTGTGGATGAGCTACGAGGACGCCATCCGCGTCGCCGACCTCAAGACGCGGCGCGCGCGGTTCGAGCGCATTCGCGCGGAGCAGGGGGCGCCCCCGGGGGCGCCGCTCATCGTCACCGACTATCTCAAGCCCGACCTCGACGAGATCTACGGCATCCTGCCCGCGGCGATCGTCCGGCCCTTCGCCCACTGGGCCGAGCGGCGCTGGCCCAAGGGCCGGCCCACCCTCGGCCAGCACGTTCGCACCACGACGGTGCTGGGCTTTCTCCGCGTCTGGCTGCTGGGCCGGCTGCGCGGCCTGCGGCCGATCTCGCTGCGCTTCGAGCGGGAGTGGGCGCTCATCGCCCGCTGGCGGCAGGCCGTGCTGGACTGCGCGGCGCTCGACATCGAGCTGGCGGTGGAAGTGGCGGAGACGGCCGCGCTCGTCCGCGGCTACGGCGAGGTGCGCCGCCGGCTCTCCGCGGCCTTCGTGCGCCTGCTCGACGAGGGCCTGGCCCCGGCGGTGGCGCGCGATCGCGCGGCGGGCGCCGGTTTCGAGCGCGCGCGGCGGCTGATGGCCGAGGGGCGCCGCCGGCTCCTCGAAGACGAGAAGGCCGATACCGATCCCGCGGCGCTGCTCGCCGCCACTGCCTGAGGGCTCCCATGGCCGACAATGTCACGCTCGCGCGGAAGGGCCTCATCGCCACCGTCACCCTGTCGCGCCCCGACCGCCGGAACTCGCTCAGCGACGAGATGCTGGCCGAGCTCGGGGCCGCCTTCGCCGAGCTCCGGGACGACGCCTCCACCCGGGTCGTCATCGTGACGGGCACGCCGCCCGTCTTCTCCGCCGGGGCCGACGCGCCGTTCAAGAAAGGCATGTCGGAGGAGGAGCGGCGGAAGATGTTCACCTCGCGCAAGAGTCAGTTTCGCCGGCTCTTCGAGCGCGCCAACAGCGTGCTCGAGGGACTCGAGCAGGTGACGGTGGCGGCGGTGAATGGGCATGCGGTAGGGGGCGGCTGGGGCCTCACCCTGGCCTGCGACTTCCGGCTGGCCGCCGCCGAGGCGGAGTTCTGGATCCCCGAGGTGGATCTGGGGGTGCCCCTTGGCGTGGGCACCACCACCCGGTTCGTGCGCTTCGTGGGCCCGTCGCGCGCCAAGGAGATCATCATCGGAGGTCGGCGCTACGCGGCAGCCGAGGCTCTCGCGCTCGGGCTGGTCAACGAGGTGCACCCCGGCGCCCAGCTCGCCGCGGCCACCGCCGCATTTGCCGAGCGCCTGGCCGCCAAGCCCTTCCGCCCCATGGCGGAGATGAAGGCGCGCATCAATGCGCTCGCCCGCACCGGCGTCCCCGAGGTCAACGCGATGACCGAAGGGTTCCTCGACCGCGCCTGAGCGGTATCCAACGGGATACGGCCAACGAGATCGGATCGACATGAGCCCGACGGCGGGAGAAGACTGACGGCATGGACCGCGAGCTCCCCGACGAGATGCCCGCTCGGTGGCTGGAGCAGATCCAATCCTTGATCGGGAGCTCCGCGGAGGAGACCCGCCGCCACTTCGACGTTGTGGGTGAGGGCCTTCGCGCGGACGTGCGGGTCATCGCCGAAGGTCATGTGGGGCTCGTCGAGCGACTCGATCGCTTCCAGCAAGAAGTCCGGCGGGACCTCCGGCGGGTGGAGCGCCGGCTACTGCGGCTGGAAGCGCGTCGCTAGGCTCGCTCCCTTCGAAGCTCGGCGTAGATGTTCCGGCAGCGCGTCTCCTTCACGAAGATGCTGATGAGCACCGCCGCGGCGAGAAACCCCGCGCAGACCGCGAAGGCCGCGCGGTAGGCGTCCGCCGGGTAGACGCGCGCGCCTCCCACCAGCATGCCCGCCCAGCGGGCGTCGAGCACGGCGCCGATCGGTCCCTGGGTGAGCGCGGCGCCGACGAAGCCGCCCAGGTTCACCACCGCCACCGCGCTGCCGGCCAGATGCGGCGGGTTCACCTCGCGACCGATCGGCCAGGTGAGCACGAAGGCGCTGCCCACCGCGCCCATCCCGAAGAGCAGCGCGAAGACACCCGCCAGCGGCAGGGCGCCCGCCGTCGCCGCCAGCGCGCACCAGAGCACGAAGAGCGCGACCGATAACGCGACATAGGGCACCTTGCGGCGCCGGAGCGCGGTATCGGACACCCACCCGGTCAGCGGCCCCGAGACGAGCAGCGCCAGCGGCGTGGCCGTCGCGTACGCCGCGGCCTGGGTCATGCTGAGCCCGTAGACATCGCGGAGGAAGGGGATCACCCAGAGCATGAGATTGCCCAGGGCCGAGTAGAGGAAGAAGAACGAGAGGAAGGGCGGCCAGGTATGGGGATTCTTCAGCACCGACAGCGTGCCGGCAAGGACCTCGCGCATCCGGGGAGCCGGCTCCGCGACGCCGGTCGCGCCTTCGGGCGCGTCGCGCACCACGGCCAGGCAGAGCGCGGCGCCCACCAGAGTGGCCGCGCCGAGAATCCAGAAGGCGCCGCGCCAGCCCACCCAGGCCACGAGCATGGCGAGGGGCGCATTGGCGATGAGGGAGCCGAGCACTCCCACCGTGGCGGTGAGCGCCGAGACGGTCCCGAAGCGCTCGGGCGGAAACCACGCGGCGCCGAGCTTCATCGCGCCGATGAAGGTGACGGTGGCCCCGGCGCCGATGACGAAGCGGCCGGCGAAGAGCATCGCTGACGTCTCCGCTGCCGCCATTGCCAGCGTGCCGAGCCCCATCACCGCGCTCCCCGCCGCGACCACGCGGCGCGCCCCCAGCGCGTCGATGAGGAGTCCCCCCGGCAGCATGAACCCTGAGTAGCTGTAGAAGTACGTGGCGGAGAGAAGCCCCACGAGAGTGCCGGTGGCGCCGAACGCCTGCATGAGGTCCTTCGCGATCACGCCGGGCGCGACGCGATGGATGAAGGCGAGCAGGAAGAGAAAGGCCGGGATGCCCCACATCAGCCACCGCCGCCGGGCCGCCGGCGCCGGGCGGCTCAGCGGGTCCAGAACCCTTCCCGGTCGCAGTCGCGGACCACCGCCAGCTCGCCGGCGGTGGGCGTGGACGTCTCGCGCACGTCGGGCGCCACGCGCAGATCCCAGCCGGTGGCCGCGCGGACCGTCTCCACGCTTTGTCCCGGATGATAGGACGCCAGGACCATCTCCGCGCTCGCCGGATCGAAGCGGAACACCGCGAGCGTGGTGATCACCGCCGCCGGACCGCCGCCGGACAGGCCCGTACGGGCCCGCCAGCCGGGGCCATCGCCGAATCCGGGCGAGGTGATGAAGTCCACGCGCTCGCGGAAGCGATGCTTCTCCTGGGGCATGATGACGACGAACCGCTTCGAGAGGCTGGCGATGTCGCTGCCGCCGCCCGACCCGGGCAGCCGCACCTTCGGCCGCCGCCAGTCGCCCACGTAGTTGGTGTTGAGATTTCCGTGGCGGTCGATCTCGGCGCCGCCGATGAAGCCCATGTCCACCAGACCCTGCTGGAGCAGCCCCATGATCTCGCGCGTGCCCGTGGACCAGACGGCGCCCGGCAGATTGGGCGTATCGCTCATGGTCATGAGGGTCGCGGGCGCGGGCCGGTCGCGGATGATGCCGTTCTCGAAGAGCCCCAGCGCGCCGGGCGCATGGGTGCGCTTTGCGAAGGCGAAGGCGATGAGCGGGAGCCGCATGCCCACGAACACGACCTCGCGGTCGCGGATCTCGCGGCCGGCCGCGATGACCATGAGCTCGCGCTCGGTGAAGCCGGCGGGGATGGGCCGGACGGGCAGGCTCATGCGCCGAGATCGACGGGCAAAGCCGGCGCCGGCGTCTTCACCCGGATGGCTTCGAGCCGCTCCGCGCCCAGGCGGCTCCGAAAGCCTTCCCAGTCGGGCACGCCGAGCACCCAGCGCTCGAGCCAGGCGCGGGTGCCCTCCACGGTGCGCGTCTCCTCGTGATAGCGGTGGAAGAACTCGTGATCGCGCGCGTAGCAGCCCTGGAGCGGGGAGGGGAAGGCGCCGAAGGGCGCGTGTACCACGGCGGCGACCTTCATCGGGGGCGCCAGGACCAGGTTGGGATCGCTCAGGATCTCGTCGGCGGACCGGATCTCCTCGGCCACCATGATGACGCGCCGGGCGGCCAGCGCGGCTTCGCGAGTGACGCCCAGGGTGCCCCAGGCATGCGCATGCCCCTGCGCGTCGGCGCGCTGGACGTGCAGGACGGCGACGTCGGGAGTCAGCGCGGGCACCAGGACGACCGGGCGCCCCGACCAGGGATCCTCGGCGGATCGGAAGCCGGGATTCGACTCCAGCAGCCCCGTGCCCAGCAAGGAGCGCGTGGGGATATAGGGCGCGCCGATGGATCCCGCCAGGAGCGCCACCGCGAGAGTGAGGTTGGTGTGGTCCTCGACGGCGAGAGGCGTGGGGACGCCCTGCTCGCAGGCGCGCCGGTAGTTGTGGCCGAGCCCCGCGCTCACGTTCCCCACCCACGCGGCCACGATGCGCGCGACGCATCCGGCGCCCACCAGCTGGTCGAAGAGGATGTCCGAGATGGGGCCGACGAGGGTCAGGTTCCGGCGAGCCTGGCGGATCAGCTCGTGGCCGGCGGCGAAGGGAATGGCCGCCTCGAGCGCGGTGCCCATGCACACCACGCTGCCATCGGGAACGAAGCGGGCCACCGCTTCCCGCATGGTCATGAGCTTGATCTCGGGCACCCGGCCATCTTACTCCGGCTCGGCGCACGGTGGGATCGTCTCGGCGGTGATATGGTGCTCGTGACGTGAAACGACTGCTCCCGTGGCTCGTCGCGGTGGCCTTCGCCGACGTCAGCCCGGAGCAGACCAGCAGCGCGAGCACCATCGCGAGCACGATGCAGCAGATGTCGGTCAACTTCGGGGTGGCGACCGCGTCGCTGGCCGCCGCCTTCTTCATCCCCGATCGCTTCCGGACCAGCCCGGCGGAGATGA
>Ga0105243_10005288_pt1 | contig 10090 bp, 6 predicted proteins | sample KBSM34metaG_FD_81525 | JGI IMG/M metagenome (GOLD analysis project Ga0105243, IMG submission 81525) | Miscanthus rhizosphere microbial communities from Kellogg Biological Station, Michigan, USA - KBS M3-4 metaG | ecosystem: Host-associated > Plants > Roots > Rhizosphere > Soil | place: Michigan...
GCGTCGGAGATGCGGTAGAGCGCGGCCTGCAGCCGCTCCGCGCGCTTCTGGTTCGTGATGTCGCGCAGGTGCGCCGTGAAGAAGGCCTTGCCCTTCACGTGCGTGCGCGTCACCGTGATCTCGGCCGGGATGTCCTCGCCGTCCGCGCGGCGGGCCGTGATCTCCATGCGCTGGCCGAGGAGAGGGCCGCCGCCGGTGGCGAGGTGGCGGGCCAGGGCGCGCCGGCGCGGGTGCTCGTCCGAGGGTGGGGCGAAGGTCTCGGCGATGGTCTTCCCCGTCATCTGGGCCCGGCTGTAACCGAGCGTGCGCTCCGCGGCCCGGTTGACCTCCACGATGCGGCCCTCGTGGTTCATGATCAGGACGGCGTCGGGGGCCGACTCCAGCATGGCCGCCTTGAGGGCCTCGCTCTCGCGCAGCGCCGCTTCCCACTCCGTGCCTTCCGTCGAGCCCATGGCCGGCTGCACGGACACGCCCGGACGCGAGGCCGAGCCCGATTCGACGAAGGCCCGGATCGCCTCCCGCGCGTCGCCGCGCAGGACGAGGAACTTGATCCCGCTGCGCGGGCGCCCTTCCTGGCGCACCACTTCGCCCAGGGCCTGGAGCTCGCCGTCGTACGTGGGCAGGCGGAAGCGCAGGTCGAGCTTCGTTCCGACCTCGAGGGGCACCGGCGACTCGAAGAGCAGGCCGTTCACGCTGATGTTGAGGGCGCTGCCTTCCACGACGTCGCCGTCCTCGGAGACGCGTGACCACGTCTCCAGGCGCACGGGGATGCGCGCGTCACGCCGGCGCGGCACCCGCAGCAGCTCGTCGAGGCGCGCGTCCCACAAGGTCGGGTCCGCCTGCAGCGGGATCACGACGTTCGCGCCCGCCGCGCGCAGGATGTCCGCGTCGGCCAGGAACGGATGGCGGCTCACGGCCGCGATCGCGGCCGGGCGCGTCTCCGGATCCTCGCGCAGGCGGCGGATGGCGCCGGGCGCGTCGGCGGGGGCGGCGTCGAGCACGACCAGGTTGGGCACGATCGTGCCCATGGCCTCCAGGGCGCGGTCGATGTCGGGAGCGAAGGCGCGCTCGATGTCGCTACGCCAGAGCACGGTGCGCCCGAGGTCGGCGCTGAGGTCGGACGCAGAGATGATGAGGACCTTCAGCATGGAGGGCGCTGCCGCGGCGCGAGTCTAGCAGAATGGCCGGACCGCGGTCCTACTTGGGGCGCGGGAGGCGGCGCTTCGTTCCCTCGATGTCCTCGAGGGCGGCGCGCACGGCGAGCGTCGCCTGGCCCATGGCCTCATCGAGGTTGCGCAGGGCCACGGCCAGCCGCTCCTGCTGCCGCGCGGGGTCGTCTCCGCGCGCCGCGTCCGCGGTGGCCTCGACGACGGGGCCCGCGGTCGCGGCGACGCCTTCGATCGTGCCCGTGATGGCGGCCAGGAGCGCCGGCGCCACGCGGCGAGGCAACCCGCGCCGCGCGGGCGCGGTCATGGCCGCGACGAGGTCCGCGGCGGTCTGGGGACTACGGCGACGGCTGGACTTGAGGCGCCGTTCCTGCATGAAAACAGCTTAGCATCGAGGAACGATGCGGCGGGCGCTCCTCCTCCTGGTCATGGGCACCCCGCTGTTGGCGTCCGCGGCCGCCCCCCCCACACCCGAAGCGCCGATCCGGGTCCCCTTCGCCGACGTCCTGGACGCGATCAGCCGGCGCCACGGGTACGACCTCCTCGCCACCGCGAACGGAGGCCGGCTACAGGCGGAGGTGCTCCTGGACCTGGCCCGGGTCGCACAGGAGAAGCGGCCCGACGGGCCGCCCCTGCTCATCGGCCACGACGAATGGTTCCGCGCCCTCACCCAGGTGGCGGGCGTGCCCGCCGAGCGTGCGCCGATCTACACGCGCCTGGCCTGGCAGAACAAGCAGGATGTCGTGGTCGAGTACCGGCCCTCCCGCGTGATCCGCGAAGTGGTCAAGGGCCCGGCGCCGCGCCTCGCCGTGGACGTCACCATCTCCTGGCCGGCGGCGCCCGGCGCTCCCTCGGAATATTCCTACGAGGACACGCAGAGCACGCCCCACCTGAAGGTCACGGACAAGCGCGTGATCACGTACCACCTCCTCGACTACGGGGACATGGTCGTCCTCGACCAGATCGAAGGGCTCACCGGCCGTCCGACCTCGGGAGCGCTGGGCGTCCTCTTCTCGGTGCTCGGCGAAGGGCGCATCGTCGAATACCGGATGGTGGTCATGCCGGACGGCCTGCAGGTCTCGCGCGGACGCGCGCGCAAGGCGTTCTTCGAAGTGGCCACCACGCTCACCGTCCGGCCGGATGGGCGGACGGAGAAAGGCGTCCCGGCCGAGCCGCGCTTCCGCGACATCGAGACCCGCCTCGCCGCGCCTCTCGAGATCCGCTACGTGAACTGAGACGATCGCGTATAGTGCCGCCGCATGAGCACGGCCGAGCTCATCGGGCCCCGCACCGCCGGCGACTCGCCCTCGACGCCCCTCGTCGCTGCCCGCGAGATGCCGCCCGACCTCCTGCGCGAGGCGGGCCGCCGTCTGCAGCTGGCCAGCCTCTTCGTGGCCGCCGCCTTCGCCTTCGCCCTCGTCATCCATCCGATCGTCCGCGTGGCCGGCTGGTACGCGCTGCCCCGCCCGCGCACGCACGCGGTGATGAGCGTCGTGATGATCGTCGTCTCCCTCCTCGTGGCCTGGATCGCGCGCCGGGGCCTCCTGACGCCGCCCCGCCTCCTCGACCTCGGCCTCGCCTACGAGATCGTCGTGGCCATGGGCATCGCGATCGGCGACAACCTCACCCCTCTCGCCGCGGAGCGGCCCCTGGAGTCGATCTCGTGGCTCTGCGTCTGGATCGTGATCTTCCCGCTGGTGGTCCCGGCCACGCCGGGCAAGGCGATCGCGGCCAGCCTGGCCGCCGCCTCCACCTGGCCGCTCGCCTACGTACTGGGCCTGCGCCTCGGGAACCCGCCCGCCGCCGCGGCCACCTTCCTCCTCAACTCCCTCGAGAACTACCTGGCCGCGATGCTCGCCCTGCTCCCGAGCCTGGTTCTCCGCCGGCTGGGAGCGGCCGTGCGGAAGGCCCGCGAGATGGGCAGCTACGAGCTCGTGGAGCGCCTCGACCGCGGCGGGATGGGCGAGGTCTGGCGAGCGCGGCACCGGATGCTCGCGCGCCCGGCCGCGATCAAGCTCATCCGGCCCGACCGCCTCGGCCTCGCCCACGGTCCGGCCGCGAACAACATCGTCCTCCGCTTCGAGCGCGAGGCCCAGGCCACCGCGGCCCTTCACTCGCCGCACACGGTGGAGCTGTACGACTTCGGGGTGACGCGCGAGGGGACTTTCTACTACGTGATGGAGATCCTCGACGGCCTCGACCTGGAGTCGCTGGTGCGCCGCTTCGGCCCGGTGGCCGCGGAGCGCGCCGCCCACTTCGTCTGGCAAGCCTGCGACTCCCTCGACGACGCGCACTACGTGGGCCTCGTGCACCGCGACATCAAGCCCGCCAATCTCTACGCCTGCCGCCTCGGCCGCCGGCACGACTTCCTGAAGGTCCTCGACTTCGGGCTCGTGAGGTCGAGCTGGGCCGATGCCTCCTCGGACCCGGCCCTCAGCCGCGAGAGCGCGATCACGGGCACGCCCGCGTACCTCGCCCCCGAGGTCGTGATGGGCGAGCGCGCGATCGACGGGCGCGTGGACATCTACGGCCTCGGCTGCGTCGCGTATTGGCTGGTCTCGGGCCAGCGCGTCTTCGAAGGCACGACGCCGATGGAGCTCGTGCTCCACCACGTGCAGACGGCGCCGGTGCCGCCGTCGCAGCGTGGCGGGGTCGCCGTGCCGCGGGCGCTGGAAGACTTGATCCTGGCCTGCCTCGAGAAGAACCCGGCGCACCGGCCGGCCAGCGCCGCCGAGCTGGCCCGGCGGCTGGAAGCCACCGGCCTTCCCCAACGCTGGACGCCGGACAAGGCGCGCCACTGGTGGGACACGCACTTGCCGCCGGCCGCGGCCGCCGCCCGCTGATTCCTACCAGGTCGCGGACTGGAACACGGCCGGCGCGAGCGGCTCCGTGGTCACGCGCGGCGGCGGCGCGGGCGTCAGCGGGAGATCGATCGGATCGCCGGGGCGAATGGCCAGACGCGTCGGCGGTGGCATCAGCCCGCGACGGCGCACCGCGCGCAGCTGGGTGACAGCGTCGGGCAGGGCGTACTGCTCCCCGTCGAACCCGGCGACGAACCGCCCGCCGCGGATCTCGCCGCGCGCTTCCATCTGCCGGCAGGCGCGCACGACGTCGCGCCACAACACGGGCAGGCGCTCGCGGGCGATCGTCTTCCGGAACACGACCCCGGTGCGCCGCAGGAGCTGGCGGGCCACGAACTCCGCGGGGTTTCCTTCGCCTCCGGCCTCGACGCGCAGGACGCTCCAGCGGCCCGCGCTGAGGTTCGCGGAGCGTCGCCGTGACGCGGGCACGAGGAGCCAGCGCAGCCCGCCGTAGGAATCGCAGGTGGCACGGCCCAGCGCGACCAGCTCGCCGAGCGCCAGCTCGACCGATACCGCGGGCAGGCGCGCCGCGCGCCCGATCTCCTGCGCGAACATCGCCCCGCGCGTGGACAGGACGTCGTGCACCGCCTGCGCCTCCGGCCGCAGCTCCGGCCTGACCGTCGCCGCGGCCAGGCCGCCCCAGCTCTCGAGGTCCTGCCGGAGCACGAGGCTGATCGGCGTGCGGCGCGGCACGGCCAGGCCGGCGCCCCACAGCCGGCCCCAGGTGACTTCACCCGAAAGCGTGAGCTGGTCGAGCCACTCGCGCTTGTATCCGCGCACGCGCGCGGGAAGGATGCTGCCTTCCCAGGCGGGCGCGAGCGCTTCGAACCCGGCGAGCTGCTCGACGACCGCGGCCACTCCGCGCGGTCCCTCCAGCTTGTACGCGGGATCGACGTGTTGCCAGCCGGCCAGGAAGTGCAGGAACTGCGCGGCGGTGACGGGCTCGATCTCCTTGCGCAGGCGGTCGAGCGTGTAGCGATGGATGCGCGCGAGCAGCCGGCGGTCGCACCAGGCGGAGGCCCCGTCGATGCGTACGCGGAGGACGACGCCCTCGGCCTCGAGGTGCACCATCAGCGGGTCGTCGCTGAAGACGGGCCCCAGCGCTTCCATGCGGCCGCGCAGCACGGCCTTGGGATCGCGCGTGGCTTCCGTCGCGAACCAGCGATCGCTTTCGCGCACGGCGCGGCCGTCCGCGGCCAGGGCGTCGAGCCACTCCTGCCACGGCCGCCCTTCTTCGTCCGTCACGTATCCCATCCACAGGAGCGCCTCGTGCACTTCCTCGGCGCTCGCGGGCTGCGGCCAGGCTTCTTCCTTGACGCGCGCGATGGCATCCGGATCGAGGGCGCCGATCGTGTCCGCGGTCTTCGCGTCCAGGGTGCGCCTCGACATCACGGCCTGGGTGCGCCGCTCTTCGAGGGGCGCGTCGTCCAGGAACGTGTAGGGCTGGGCGGACAGGATCCCGCGCGCGAACGCGGAGGGCTCGACGGTGTCGACGGCGCGCCGCTCGATGCGGCCATCATGCAGGGCCTCGAGCACTTCCAGGAACCCGTCCACGTCCATGGCCTCCGTGAGGCAGTCCTCGATTGTCTGGCGGACGATCGGGTGCTCCATCGGCACTTCGATGGGCCCGCCGGGCAGAGTCTCGGGACAGGCCAGCACCTGCGGGAACGCACCCGCGAGCAGGTCGTCCGCGCGCATGCGCAGGAGCGCGGCCGGGACCTTCTTGCCGTTGCGCGATCGCTCCAGCATCAGCGAGCGTTGGGCGTTCCAGCGCCACCGGGTCTCGAACATCGGCGCGGGCAGCAGGGCCTGGATCAGCGTGTCCCGAGCGGTGGCCGGCTGCAGGTACTCGAACACCTCGCCCAGCTCGAAGCTGTGCTGGGGGCCGAGGGAGAGGACGATCGCCTCTTCGTTCGCCGCCGCCTGCAGCTCGAACCCGAATCCGACGCAGAACTTCTTGCGCAGGGCCAGGCCCCAGGCGCGGTTGATCTTGGACCCGAAGGGCGCGTGCACCACGAGCTGCATGCCGCCGCTCTCGTCGAAGAATCTCTCGAGCACCACCCGCTGCTGCGTGGGCACCGTGCCGAGCGAACGCCGCCCCGCATCGACGTACTCCGCCACCTGCAGCGCCGCGCCCTCCGGCAGCGCGGGCCCGCACGCCTCCTGGAGGAACCGGGCCGGCGCGTCCGCGTTCCCCGCCTCTTCGCGCAGGGCCGCGATCTCCGCGGCCAGCTCGCGCGTGCGGCCGGGCGCCTCGCCCAGCCAGAAGGGCAAGGTCGGCGGCTGGCCCTTGGCGTCGGCCACGCGCACGACGCCGGTCTCCACGCGCAGGATCCGCCAGGACGTGTTGCCGAGCTGGAAGATGTCGCCCCCGTTGGACTCGATGGCCCAGTCCTCGTTGACCGTACCCACCAGCGTCCCTTCCGGCTCCTGGCGGACCTGGTAGTCCGCGGTATCGGGGATCGCACCTCCGGAGAGCAGCGCGGCCATGCGCGCGCGCTTGGTCCCGAGCAGCCGTCCTCCCACGCCATCGCGGTGGAGGAGCGCGCGCCGTCCCTGGCTGTGGACGCCAATGACCTGGTCCAGGTCTTCTTTAGTAAGGTCGCGATAGGGCCAGGCCCGGCGCGCCATCTCGAGGAGCTGGCTCTCGGGCCATTCCTGCGGCACGCACGCGGCCACGACCTGCTGGGCCAGGATGTCCAGCGCGGCCGGCGCCGCCGGCGTGCGGTCGAGGACGCCCTTCCCCACCCCGCGCAGCAGCGCGGCCGCTTCGACCAGCTCGTCCAGGGTGAGCGGGAACAGCCGGCCTTTCGGGGTCTTGCGGAGCGCGTGCCCGGATCGGCCCACGCGCTGCAGGAACGTCGCGATGGAGCGGGTGGCGCCCACCTGGATCACGAGGTCCACGTCGCCGATGTCGATCCCGAGCTCGAGGGATGCGGTGGCCACGATCGCGCGCAGGCGGCCCGCTTTGAGCCGCTCCTCCGCGTCCAGCCGCCGCTCGCGAGACAGGCTGCCGTGATGGCTGGCCACCTCGTCTTCGCCCAGCAGCTTCGAGAGCTGGGCGGCGATGCGCTCCGCCATCTTTCGCGTGTTCACGAAGACGAGGGTGGTGCGATGTGTCCGCACCAGCTCGGCGATGCGCTCGTAGATCTCGGCCCACTGCTCGTGCGAGCACACCGTGCCCAGGGGCGAAGGCGGGACCTCGATGCCGAGGTCGAGGTCGCGGAACGTGCCCGTATCCACGAGCTCGCACGTGCGCCCGCTGCCGGTCAGGAACCGCGCGACCTCTTCCAGTGGCTTCTGGGTGGCGGAAAGGCCGACGCGCTGCAGCGGACGGCCGGCCAGGACCTCCAGCCGCTCCAGCGACAGGGCCAGGTGCGAGCCGCGCTTGTCGCGCACGAGGGCGTGGATCTCGTCCACGATCACGGTGCGCACGGTCGCGAGCATCCGGCGTCCGCTGTCGCTGGTCAGCAGGAGGTACAGGGATTCCGGCGTCGTGACCAGGATGTGCGGGGGCCGCTTCGCCATCGCGGTGCGCTGGCCCTGTGGCGTATCGCCCGTCCGCACCATGACCCGCACCTCCGGCAGGCTCGCGTCGGCGGAGCGGATCTCGGCCAGAGGGCCCTGGAGATTCTTCTGGACGTCGTTCGAAAGCGCACGCAGGGGTGAGACGTAGAGGACATGCGTCTCGTCCGCCAGCTCGCTCCCCCGCTGCAACAGCGAGTCGATGGCGGAGAGGAACGCGGCCAGGGTCTTGCCCGAGCCCGTGGGAGCGGCGATCAGGACGTTGCGGCCCTCGCGGATGAGAGGCCAGCCCTGGCGTTGGGGTGCCGTCGGCTCGCCGAGGCGTTCGGCGAACCAGCGCTGCACGGCGGGGTGGAAGGCGGCGAGAGCGGACATGGAACCGGGGACCCGATGTGACCGGACTCGTATCTTAATACGCTCGCCCGCGGGCTCGGGTCCAGACTTTCTGGCCCCTCAGGCCGAAAGCGCCGCGTCCTCCGCCGCGTAGTCGAATTGCGTCGGGTCGATCGGCGGCGGATGCGTGCGCTCCCACTCGATCGTTCTTCGCAGGGCCTCTTCCGGTCCGACAGGCTCACGGAACCCGAGCTCCTCGCGGATTCGCTGGGAGCTGGCGACCCAGTGCTGCCGCGTGTTGCCGGGCAGGATCAAATGTTTGGGCGTCTTCTCGCGCGGCAGGACGACGATCCGCCCCTGCCAGCCCGTGGCCCGGGCGACGCGCTCCGCCCACTCGCGCTCGGTCGGGACGTCGGATTCGGCGACGTTGTAGATGCGACCCGCCGCCTTCTCGCTGACCGCGGCCAGCGCGATGGCGGCGCCCACGTTCTCGACGTAACCCTTCGAACCACGCCACTCCGCGAAGTCGTGCGCGAAGAGGATGGCCTTGCGCCCGTCGTCGATGCGCTTGAGCAGCGGGAAGAAGCGATGCAGCGGATCGCCGGGGCCGTAGACCATCGGCAGGCGCACCACGGTGCCAGGGAGCTTCGGGTCTCCCAGCACGGCCTGCTCGACGGGAATCTTGTCGTATTCGTCGTCGAGCCAGCCGAAGACCGACTGCAGCATCTTGATGTTCTCGGGTGGATAGGTGCGGAGGACGGTTCTCACCGGCGAGTCCTCGGTCAGAGGCAGGGGCTCGAGATCGCCGGGCTCGGACCCGTGCAGGACCCCGCACGCGCGGTAGACATCCATGCTGCTGACCGCCACCACCCTGCGGGCCTTCCCGCGGAAAAGGTGCATGAGGTCCGCGGCCCGGCGGCCCGAGCTCAAGATGACGTCGAGGACGATCTCGGGGCCGAAGGCCTTGAACGCGGTCTGATGGACTTCGAGCTCGCGGCGGTCGCCGAGGATCTCCTGGACGCCTGCGGGCAGCTCGGCCGCGCACGCGCTGCGATGGAACACCGCGACCTCATGCCCGCTCGCGACCAACGCGCGGATGACGTGCGGCCCGATGAATCCCGTCCCGCCGATGACAAGAATTTTCATTCGCGGTCTCGTCCGCATGTTACCGTCCGGCGCAGCAAGCACGCATGGCGAGTTCAAGGACGTGGATCGCGGCGATGGTCATCACCGCCGGCATCGCGCCGTCCCTCGAGGCGGAGGTCAGGCCCTGGAAGCCGGCGGGGATCTCGAGCCCACTCTTCGAGTCTCACGCGGCGTTCGATCCGCGCACGGGCGAGCTCTACTTCGTGCGCAGCTCCCCCGCGTTCGAAGGCTGGCGCATCTTCGTCTGCCGTTGCACGCCTTCCGGTTGGTCCCAGCCCAAGCCACCGGCGTTCGCCGGCGACGGCGTCGAGGCCGATCCATTCTTTACGCCCGATGGCCGGACCCTGTATTTCATCTCGACCCGTTCGCTGGATGGGCACGCGCGCAAGGACCTGGACATCTGGCGCGTGGACCGCGACGCGGCCGGAGTCTGGGGCACGCCGGTGCACCTGCCGGAGCCGGTGAACTCCGCGGGCGCGGAATGGTTTCCTCGGCCGTCTGCCGATGGCTGGCTCTACTTCGGCTCGAGTCGGCCCGGTGGCCTGGGCCGTAACGATATCTGGCGCGCGCACCGCGACGCGTCGGGTCAGTGGACAACGGAGAATCTCGGCCCGGCCGTGAACACCGCGGGCGACGAATACGAGCCGCTCCCGTCTGCTGACGGCTCGCGCTTGATCGTGATGGCCGACGGCGGACTCTACGAAACCCGCAAGACGCCATCCGGCTGGTCGCCCCGCGTGAAGCTGCCCGGGGATGTCAACGTGAACGGTACCGAGATCGGCGCCGTGTTCTCTCCCAGCGGACGGTCCCTGCTCTTCTCACGGGACACGAAGCAGCCGGACTCGGGGGAGTTCTTCGTCTGGCACGAGACGGGTTCCGAGGCGTGGCCGCCGGACTGTCCGGCCGGCACCGGGGGCAAGGCAGGACCATGAGGTCGATCGTCCCGTTGGCCGTTTCTCTTCTTGCGATCGCCGTCCCATCTTGGACGCAAGAACCCGCCGAATCCGAACCGGCCGCCGCGTCCTTGTCGTCGAAGGCCCGCATCGCGCCCGCGGAGGA
>Ga0105243_10005289_pt1 | contig 10089 bp, 10 predicted proteins | sample KBSM34metaG_FD_81525 | JGI IMG/M metagenome (GOLD analysis project Ga0105243, IMG submission 81525) | Miscanthus rhizosphere microbial communities from Kellogg Biological Station, Michigan, USA - KBS M3-4 metaG | ecosystem: Host-associated > Plants > Roots > Rhizosphere > Soil | place...
AGCGAGTGGACGGCTTCGTCGATCGTCGCGTGGCGATCGCCGACCTCGGCAAAGCGCGCGGGCATGGTCGCGACCGTGAAGTCCTCAGGCGCGACCTCGGCGAGCTCGTCCCACGTGACCCGGAGCACCTACCCCCGGAGCGGTGACGATGGGCCTGTTCGCGGGGCGAGCCGCTCTCAGAGCACGACGACCGCCCGGTCGCGGTGCGATTTGAGTGCCGCTGTGAAGAGTCGGTGGGTGGCGGCCGCTTCCTCGGGGGTAGCGCAATGGAAAGGCTGGCGCATCCCGCCCATTCCGTGAACGAGCTCGTCGAGGAACGCGGCCCACATCTGGAGGATCGCATCCGAGAATCCGAACTCGAAAATCGCGCCGGTGACATGCCGATACGCCGAGATGGAGCCGAGATCGACCGTCTGCCACGCCTGCGGCCCGCCCGACCGGTACTCCATCCAGCGCAGCGTCTTCGGGTACTTGCTCGTGTACGCGATCGAGCCGTCTGTGCCGTCGATCTCCACGATCCAAGTGTTCGTCTCTCCGGGCGCGATGCGCTTCGTCTCGACACGGAGCGGGAAGGCGTGCCCCTCGTCCTCGACCTCACACAGCAGCACGGCGTTGTCCCATGTGTCACACGGGACCGTGCCGCCGTCGGCGGTGGGACGCTCGGAAACGATGTCGGACAGGATCGCCCGGACATTGGCCGGCTCCCAGCCCGCCCGCAGCGGGAGATGGAGCGCGTGGATTCCAAGGTCGCCCATACAGCCATACTCGCCGTTGAGTCTCGCGATCCGCTTCCAGTTGATCGGCTTCGCCGGGTCGAGGTCGCTCCCGTGGAGGAACAGCGCCCGCATCTCGATCGGGCGCCCGAAACGGCGCTCGGCAAGGAACCGCGCCACCTCCTGGCCGCCGGGATAGAACGGCAGCTCCGACGAGCACCGGACGAGAAGGTCGGGATGCTGCCCGATCTCTACGTTGATGGCCGCGTTCGCCGCGAGGTCCATCCCGAACGGCTTCTCGCCGAACAGGTGCTTCCCGGACCGAAGACAGGCAACAAAGATCTCCTCGTGGAGGTTGTGCGGCACTGCAACGTAGACGGCTTCGACCGTTTCGTCCGCGAGGACCTGACGGTAGTCCGGCAATAGGCGCGGTCGGGGGTCGAGACGCTCGTACCAGTCAAGGACTTGGGGGTTCGGGTCACATACGCTGACAATGCGAGGCCGCGCACCGATCGGCTCGAGGTGAATCCATCGGGCACAGGCGCTCGCGAACTCGCGGCCCATGAGTCCGCCACCGATCACGCCGAACGCGACAGTCTGCTCAGCCACGCAGGAGACCGAGCGCCTGAGCCGCGGAGACTCCGTCGTGGACGACTGCCATCAGCGACTTGGTCATCGCTGCCGGGTCGGGGTGCTGGATGACGTTGCGTCCGTAAACGATGCCGGCCGCACCCTGCGCCATCAGCTCCTCCGTCCGATGCAGGATCGCTTCGTCGGACGCTCGCCCGCCACCGCGGACGAGCACTGGTATGTCCCCGGCGATCTCGATCACGCGGGAGTAGTCGCCGAGGTCGTCCGTCGGATCGGCCTTGATCACGTCGGCGCCGAGCTCGACGGCCTGCCGGACGAGCGGCACGATCTTCTCCACATCTCCGTCGACCCCATAGGGTCCCTGGTCGCCCGGCTGCATCACGAGCGGCTCGACCATCAGCGGCATGCCAACTGGGTCGCAGGCGGCGCGCAAAGCCGACACGTTGTGGACACATTGGCGGAAGAGCTCGGGCTGGTCTGGGAGCTGCAGCAGGTTGCATACCACGCAGGCAGCATCGAGGCGCAGCGCCAGTTCAACGGCCCCGGCCACTAGCTCGCTGAACAGATGGCGCGGCGATTCCGCCCCGTAGACGTTCGCGACGTCCGTGCGGAGCACGAGCGCGGGCTTCTCCGGCCCCTGGATCCGCTGGAGATACGGCGCTTGGCCGGGTGACAGTTGGATAGCGTCGGGACCCGCTTCCACGAGTGTCGCTATCGCCCATTCCATGGTCTCGATGCCCGCGAGGAACGTCCCTTCGCCGAAAAGGCCGTGGTCGACGGCGACGTCGAAGCAGCGGCCGTCGGCGGCAAACAACCGGTTGAGCCGTGCGCTCACGCGCCCGCCGCTTCCTGTCCGCATCGCGGAATTCCACAGAGGCGGCACACCTCTGAAGCGGACGCTTTGCGGCCGAGGGCCCGTCGGCTCACGCCGCCGTCCCCAGCCCCGCGAAGGCAAGAGTCCCGTCGAGCTCGCGGAGACCCTCGGTTGCACCGACCGCAGTCGTCGCCAAGGCCCCTGCAGCGTTGGCGAGCCGTGCGGCGTCGACGAGCGGCCAGCCCGCGAGTCTCCCGAAGAGGATGCCGGCGGCGAACGCGTCACCCGCTCCGGTGCCGTCGACGGCGCACACCGGAATCGCCGGCACCTCGCCCTCGAACTCCGCGCCCGCGACGTAGCAGCCTCCGGAGCCGAGCGTCAGCGCCACCTCCCTGACACCACGGGACCGCAGCCATGCTGCCGCTCTTGCTGGGTCACGCTCGGTCGTAATCCCGTGTGCCTCGGGAAGGCTCATCGTCAGCAGGTCCAGGTGGGGTAGGCACGGCTCGACGCGCTCCCAGCGACCAGTGGCGTCGTAGACGGTGTCGAGCGAGGTGTGGATGCCGCGTCGTCGCGCCTCAACGAGCAATCCGGCCGTAGGATCTCCGTCGAGCCCGGGCATTACGAGTGCGCCGGCAACGTGCAGTGACCGGCCCGCAAAGACACTGGCGGGCGAAAGCTCGTCGGCGCTGAGTGTGCCGTTCGCACCAGGCAGGTGGAGAAAGGAGCGCTCACCCTGTCGGTCGACGAGCACGACCGTAGCCGAGGTGGGCGCCGATGGGTCGCGCAGGACGCCCCCCGTCTCGAGGTCCCGCTCGGCGAGTAGCCCGAGGACGAAGTCGCCGAAAGTATCGTCGCCGACCTTGCCGACGACGGCGACCGAGAGTCCGAGCCGGCCGAGCCCGGTCGCTGTGTTCAACGCGCAGCCACCGCCGTGGAGGGACACTTCGTCCATCAGGGACACCGCTCCGTGCGGCAGCTCATCGACGGGTCGCGCGATCACGTCGGCGACGAGGATGCCGAGACAGACGACGTCGATCACTAAGCCATCGCGATCTCGACATCGTCAGCGACGCCGCCGAGGATCGTGTAGTCGGTCGACACGGTCTGCAAGATCGACCCGGGAACGAACTCGGACACCGGGCCGTGCGCGACGAGGCGGGCGATGAAGCGCTGCCAGGAGACGCCGCCGCCCAGATCTCCGTCGAGCCAGAAGCTCCGGTGCCTCGCGCCAAGGATCTCACGCGGACCGATCGTGTTCGCCTTCGGCGGCACCCACGACCAATCGCCCCCGAAAGAGTGGAGTGCGTTCTGCATGATCGTCATCGGGTGGAGCTCGACCAGGCGGGCGCCTGCCCGCTTGTATGCCTCGATGTCGCCTGCGAACTCCTCTCCGAGATGCGACTCCCAGAACGCTATGTGCCCGCACCAGCCGATCCCTCCGTAGCAGACGTCCGCGCCGCCGAGATCCTCGATTCGGCTCGAGTAGTCGGCGAGTGCGTCCGTGGTCGGGAAGTGGATCTGGCTGTCGGGAGGGCGCAGGTCGGGGTCGACGAGAGCGAAGAAGCGTTTGAGCATCGCGCGCTGGAACGAGCCCGGCCACGACAGTGGAGCGGTCACGCCGTCCTCCCTGGCGTACTCGTCCATGTTGAACGTGTGCACGTGCGCCAGTGAAAGACGCTCCTCGTTGATCATGCGCGCCGCGATCTCATATTGCGGCATCGGCCCAACGGGCAGGATCGCGACGAAGCGTCGACCGTCGTCGCGGGCGGCCCGAATCCTGCCCACGATATCGTCGGCGAATGCCCAGTAGAACGGCGCCTCCTCGTCGACGATTCGGATGCGGAACTCGGGGTTCGAGTGATCCGACAGCTCTCCCCGGCGAATCCGCCTGACCCGCTCGCACTCGGGCAGGTCGCGGAAGCTGATGAACCGCGCGAGGTCATACGTGAACTCGGTCTCGGTGGCCAACGATCCTCCCTTCACGGCAGCAGGCGCCGCGTCGTCCCTCGGAGATGTGTCAGGCAAGGAACGAATCCCTCCGCGTACGCAACTCCGCACTGCTGCCCGCGGAAGCGGCTCACGGTCTTCATCTGCTCGACGATGTCGACGTCGTTGTGATCCTTCAGCCACACGAGCTGGCTCTCGTGCGCCTGGAGCATGGCGACCTTCGTGTCGAAGGTGTTGGAGATGTCGACGTACTCCCGCGGCTGGAAGCCGTGCCCCATGATCGTCTCGATGAAGTAGATGGGCGTGATCTCGGAGTGGTACGGCTTGCGGGTCTCGTAGAGCGGTAGAGCGGCGTAGAAGCTGCAGTCGAATACGAGCCGCGAGATCTCGTTGTGATCGCCCATGTAGTCGCCCTGCGAGTGCGTGAGGATCAGATCGGGTCTCGCCTCTCGAATGACGTCGGTGACGGCGCGTTGCTGGTCCCGATCTGCCGCGTTGATTTCGGCGTCGCTGAACCCGAGCGTGGCGTACTCAGCGCCGCAGATCTCGGCCGCCCGGCGCGCTTCCCCTCCGCGGATGCGTGCGATCTCCTCCGAGGTGTGGACGAAGCTGCCACGGTCGCCGCGCGTGGCATGGCACATGACGACGTCGTGACCCTCCTGGACGAAACGGGCCAGCGTCCCGCCGCACAGGATCTCGAGATCGTCCGGGTGAGCGCCGACGGCGAGAACTCTCATACGGCCTCCGTAAGGGCGACGTCGAAGAGACGCTCCTCAACGGCCCGGAGGGCAAGCCGAGCAGCTCCGAGCGCAACCGCCTCGTCTCCGAGGGTCGAGAGAACGACCCGCGGCGGAACGGGCACGAGCGCGGCAATGCTGCGCTCGAGCGGCTCGAGCATCTTGCGACCGGCCCGTGAGACGCCACCGCCGACGATCACGGTCGATGGATTCAGGACCGTGACCGCGGAGGCGATGCCACGGGCCAGTCTGTGGAGAAGCTCGTCGAGAATACGCTGCGCGGTCTCGTCGCCGCTATCCGCCGCCTTGAACACGACCTCGGCGTCGATCGCGTCGGGGTCGCCCCCGGCGAGTTCCAGCAGCGCCGGGCTTTCGCCGGCTGCGGCCGCGCGACGGCCGAGGCGGGCGAACGCGGTTCCACCGGCAGCGTGCTCGAATGGCCCAAGTCCGTCCCGCCCTGCATCGTCATCGAAGATCGGCAGGTAGCCGATCTCGCCGGCCGCCCCCCCGGCTCCCCGGTAGACATCGCCGCCGATGAGGACACCGCCGCCGATGCCGACGCCAACCTGGACATAGAGCGCGTCGTCGATTCCCTGCGCGGAGCCGCGCCACCGTTCCGCCAGGACGGAGAGATGCACCTCGTTGTCGACCATCACCGAGCAGGGGAACACCGGCTCCAGCCGGCTCGCAAGCCTGATCCCCTCCCAGCCACCGAGCTGCGGAGCCAGCGTCACTCGTCCGGAAACGGGGTCGACCACACCTGGCGTACCGACGCCGACCGCCTCGAGACTGGTCCGATCGAGCCCGGCCGCAGCGAGGACCTCGTCCGTCGCGGCATCGACGAGACCGAGAAGGCTCTCAGAGCTGTGACGCTCCTGCGCGCCCGTCGGGCGTCGGGCGGTTCCGAGTACCTCCCCCGTGAGGTCGGCGACGATCGCCAGCACCTTGTTTGCGCCAATGTCGATGCCGAGCACGTGCCCGAGGTCGCCGCGAAAGCTGAGCAGGCGGGCGCGCGGTCCAGGGCGTCGCGTCGAAGCGCCCGCGTCGGCAAGGCGTTCCGTCAGGTACCCCGACTCCAGCAGAAGCTCCACGGCGCCGTTCACTGTGGGCTTGGAGAGACCCGTCAGACGGGACAGCTCGGCGCGTGAGACGGACCCGCCGGTGCGGATGGCGCGGAGTACCGCCGCTGCGTTGAGGCGGCGGAGGAGTCGTGGGGAGGTGGCCGGGAACTGCTGCGTCATTGACTCAGGTTTTCCGGGATGTTAGAAAGCTTTCCTATTAATTTGCAAGCGCCCGAACCCGAACGCTGATGCCACAGTTCGATCGCTCCCGATTCGATCACATCGGTCTCATCACCGATGAGGCGAAGCCGGGCGAGAGTTGGGTCGAGGCGACGCGCGTGTGGGTCACGAGCCCCCGCGAACACCCGTTCAACGTCGAGTGGCTCCGCTTCGAGTTCGACACACCGGTGACAGGCCCTCTACGCACCGAGCCCCACGTTGCCTACCGAGTCGACGACGTCCACAGAGCGCTCCAGGGCCTCGACGTGTTGGCGGAGCCATTCGACGTCGGAGACGGCTTCCTCACTGTCGCGTTCGCCGTCGTCGACGGCGCGGTGGTCGAGTTCATGCAGTATGCGAACCCTGACGAGGAGGGGTGGTTCTGAGCTCGGCCGCCGCGAAACCCAAGATCGAGATCCGTGGCGCGACCAAGGTGTACCAGGCCAAGACGGGTCCGGTTCACGCCTTACAGGACTTCACCCTGGACATCGAGGACGGAGAGCTCGTATGCATCGTCGGGCTCAGCGGTTGCGGCAAGACGACGCTCCTGTGGGCGGCGGCCGGCCTGCACGCGTTGACGAGCGGCGAGGTCGTCGTCGACGGCACGCCCGTGACCGGGCCACGACCCGACGAGATCGGGATGATGTTCCAAGACGCAAATCTGCTTCCCTGGCGAAATATCCGCAAGAACATCGAGCTGCCGTACGAGATCAAGAAGCAGCCCGTCGACGAGGCTCGGGTGGCGCTGCTGCTCGAGGAGGTAGGCCTCACCGGGTTCCAAAGCTCCTTCCCGAGAGAGCTCTCGGGCGGCATGCAGCAGCGTGCCTCGATCGTTCGTGCACTGGCAACCGACCCAGGCCTGCTGCTGATGGACGAGCCGTTCGGCGCGCTCGACGCCTTCACTCGCGACGAGATGAACCTGCTGCTGATGCGGCTGTGGACCGAGACGAGCAAGACGATCGTGTTCGTCACCCACAACATCGGCGAGGCGATCCTCCTTGCCGACCGCATCGTCGTGATGACCCCACGTCCGGGACGACTGGCCAGGATCTTCGATGTCGACCTCCCCCGGCCGCGCACAGTCGCCATGACATTCGAGCCGAGCTTCATCGAGCTGATCCACGAGATCAAGGGTGTCGTCGAACGAGGCGCCCGGCCCGTCGCGGGGGTGCGTTGAGCGAGGTCCCGAAAGAGTTGCAGGACGAGATCCCGTCGTTCGACGAGGAGGCGATCCACCGCGATCACGGCCCGGTCGACTTGACAGGGTTGACGTCGGTTCGCGGCGCGAGGAGCGCACTCGAGCTCGGTACCGTCGTGGCGATCGCGATCTGCGTGTTCTTCGGCCTCGAAGCAATTCTCCGACTGACCGACACGCCGACATACATCTTCCCGAAGCCAACGGCCGTGGTTCGTGCCCTGACGGACGACTTCTGGCTTCAGTACGGCCAGCACCTGGTTGTGACGCTGGAGGAGTTCTTCATCGGCTTCGCCATCGGGTCGACGATCGGGCTCATCCTCGCAGCCGTGATCACGCAGAAGCCGTTCGTCGAGAAGGTCGTCGCTCCGTACATCATCATCCTCGTCGTCACCCCGATGCTCGCGCTCGTGCCCTTCCTGAGGTTGAGCTTGATCCGGGGCGTCAGCATCTGGCCGATCGTCGCCGCCGTCGCTCTCGCGTCGGGGCCGATGGTGCTCATCAACTCCGCGACCGGGTTCCGGCGTACCGATCTCGCCAAGATCGCTCTGGCGCGTTCCTACGGAGCGAGCACGTTCCAGGTGTTCCGCAAGATCCGCTTCCCGCTCGCCTTGCCGATGATCATCGTCGGGTACATGGTCGGCGCCATCTTCGGCCTGTTGACCGCGATCGGCGGTGAGATGGTCTCGGCCAGCGAGGAGGGGGGCCTCGGCCACCAGCTCATCTACTTCTCGTCACTCATCCGCATGGAGAACTTCGGCGCGGTGCTCCTGATCATCGAGGTTCTTGGACTTTCAATCTACTTCGTGTTCTATTTCATCGGGAAGCGCTGGGCGAGCTGGGAGAGCTAGACGACTTGCGCACGCCACGAGGCACGACAGCACGGGAAGGAGGACAGAGGATGGAGGACACACCCTTCATCGAGGGGTCCAGCGAGAGAGGCATCAGCGGTCGCGAGCTCCTCAAGCGTAGTGCGGTTGCAGGAGTCGGAGTCACGACTCTCGCCGGTCTTAGCGTCGAGAGCGCGGGAGCGCGGTCAAGTGCGGTCGACACCGTTCGGTGGGTCTCGCCTCGCGGCAGCCTCGAGGTGATGGACGATTACAACCTGCACGTTCCCACCGTGATGGGCTACTTCAAGCCCCTCAACATCAATGTCAAGCTGAACGCTGGCGACGCGTCAGGCAACCTGCCGCAGGTCGCCGCCGGCCAACAGGACATGGGTTATGCCTCTCCCGGGGTCCTCACGGCGTCCGTCGAGGCCGGAGTTCCCGTGACGTCCGTCTGGGAGATGATCCCGAGCCAGGTGTTCGACTTCGTCCTTCCTGCGGACAGCAAGATCAAGAACCCGCGGCAGCTGCGGGGGAAGACAATCGCCCTGTACAACATCGGCTGGAAGGCGATCGTCGACCCGATGCTGGCGGAGGTCGGTCTCGACCCGAAGACCGTCAAGTACCGGGAGTTCGGCCCCCAGTGGAACCAAGCGGTCGCGTTGAGTCTGGCCGACGCCGGCCTGTCCTGGGAGGGCCTCAGGGCGCAGCTCGAAGGCACGGCCGCGTTCTTCGGCTCCGGCAACGCGGGGCTCAAGTTCCTGATCGGCTCGGAATGGGGCTCGAAGGGGCCGTCCAACAGCTATCAGGTTCGCACCGCCGACCTCAAGGACTCGGCAAAGGTCGACATCTATACGCGTCTCCTCGCCGGCTCGGTGATGGGCTTCGAGTTCGCCCGCGTCAACCCAAGGGCGGCGGCCCAGATCGTGTACGAGCAGTTCCCGGGTATGCAAAAAGTGATGACGCCCCAGGTTGCGGTCGACTCGATCATGCAGCTCGCAAGCCTCTACCACACCTCGAGGCGGCTGCCGCCGCACCTGTACGGCTACCACTACCCGAACGCGTGGACAAAGTACTTGAACACGGTGTACAAGCTCGGCCAGACGAAGACGAGACTGACGACTGGAGGCCTGCTCAGCAACAGCCTGGTGAAGCCCGCGAACGCCAAGGCAGACAAGGCCCGCGCCCGGAGGGATGCCGCCAAGTTCAAGCTGAGCGCGGCGTTCAAGAAGACCACTCTCCCCAAGGGCCTACCCCTCTAACCGTCGAGCAACGGGGCGCCTCGCGGTTGCGGCGGCGCCCCGTCTGAAAGGGAGTTGCCCATGCAGAACCCGCTGGCCGGGCACACGAACTCGTACCACACGTACCGCGAGGACGAGGCGCTCGCCGGGATCGCCGCGGCCGGCTACCGCTTCGTGGAGCTATCCGCCGTTCCCGGCTGGACGGAGCACGTCGATCTCGACACACCGCCGGCCGAGACTCGTCGGAAGCTCGAGGGCTACGGACTCGAGGCGGTGAGCCTCTCCGGGCACTCCGACCTGACGACGGCCGACGGGCTCGCCCACGGGATCAAGGCTGTCCAGTGGGCGGCCGATTACGGCCTGCCGATCGTCAACACCGCGGTCGGCGGTCATCAGTCCGCGGACGAGAACGAGAGCGCGTTCCTCGTCAACATTGGGGCGCTGGCGGACGCCGCCGACGCGGCCGGCGTCGTTGTCGCCCTGGAGATCCACGGCGACATCATGGCCTCGAGCGATGTCACGATCCCGCTGCTCGAGAAGATCGGGCGCGACTCGGTCAAGGTCAACTACGACACGGCCAACGTTGAGTTCTACTCGGGCGACAAGGCGGTCGACGACCTGCCGAAGATCACGCCGTATCTCGCGCACGTACACCTGAAGGACACGACGGGCGGTAAGGGCAACTGGCACTTCCCCGGGTGCGGCGACGGCACCGTCGACTTCGCCCGCGTGCTCGAAATC
>Ga0105243_10005290_pt1 | contig 10089 bp, 7 predicted proteins | sample KBSM34metaG_FD_81525 | JGI IMG/M metagenome (GOLD analysis project Ga0105243, IMG submission 81525) | Miscanthus rhizosphere microbial communities from Kellogg Biological Station, Michigan, USA - KBS M3-4 metaG | ecosystem: Host-associated > Plants > Roots > Rhizosphere > Soil | place: Michigan...
ACTAATGAAGCGGTATTCGAGCGGTATCGACGCTTGATCGAATCGGATCTCAAACAGCACCAGAACAGGGATTACTCGTATTTGAGTGTTATGAGGGAACACGGCATGATCGCAACCCACTACCTTTCCGAGTGGGCGTCTCGTTATTCGCGCCGTAAACTTGTGCTCGAGGGCAACCAGGTGCGCGACGTCGTGGGACGTGATGCACTGCTCGCTAGATACTCGAAAAATGATGCCGCCGTTCAGGGCGATCCGGGATGGGACGAGAACACTCGCACTTTATTCGAGAACTCCTATCGGCATATTCCCAGTGCTGAGGGCGGGTTTGAGGTCAGAAGCCCTTACGAACCCCACAGCTATGGTCCATCCTTGCGGCAACTTTGCATTGAACGGAGGCTGGCCGGCGACTCGGACCAGGATGTTTGGGACAGTATTTTGCAGTGGGCACTTCATCAACCGGCAGCGTGGGAAGAAGAGGATCGACGTAAAAAGAAAAAGCTCGCCTACTCCACACCAGGACTGGCCGAACGATTAGCGCGTGAGTTAAGTTGGCGTGATACGAACGACGTCGATTATCCATGGGCCACAGAAGTCTCCGGAGAAACCTGGCGCGTTGGCCTCAACGACTTCCCCGACGACCTGATGTACACGCTTGTAGTCGACGACAAAGTCATCGGCAAGTTTCACGACTGGCCACAACAATGGCTTCGAGACATGGTCGGGTGAACACGGGTTCCGCATCATAAAAGAATGCCGCGATCCTGCGTCGCGGCATCCATTCAACCAACTCACTTGTAACCGGTTTTCTTAGCTACGGAAACCGGCACTGTATCCACGCTCGAATCCGCCACGGTAAGCTTCTGCAAAGTTACCGAAGCCGGCATTCCTGAAATAGTGCGATCTCTCGGGATCGTAGCTGCGTCCGTGACTCGCATCAGCTTCACCGGTTTTCAGTCCATCGTGATAGCCCCGGCTATCCGCGCCGACGTTGTCACCAAAAACGTATCGGCCGTCGTACCCGTAGTAGGGATATCCATAAGGGTAACCATACCAGTAGCCAAACCTTGGGCCAATGAAAACACGAGTGTGGAAGCCGCCGCCGTGGAACCCTCCGCGGAATCGTGCCTGCGCGTTTGTATTAGTGCTCGCGAACGCGGTCACACCGAATACCAACAATGCACCCAGCAACAGATTTCGAATTCCTCGCAGCAAATATTTTCCTTTCATGATCATGCCTCCTTTTACGTCGAGTTCTTCCGAACTCTGATGTGAATACGCCGGAGACATCGCGTGAGATCCTAACTAATGTGTGCCTTTTGTAATGGCCCGTTTACAGAACAAGCTTGGAACTGCGCGCTGCGCTTGCACCCACCCGCTACCGCGAGGTGGTTCTGACTGTGTCCAAGTAAAAACAAGATGCAAAAACGAGTAAAGAGGAGCAATTGCGAGCAATACGATTCTGGTCGACTCGATCTTATCTTGCAACGTGAACAGAAGCGTGAAGAGAACTCAGCTAATCTGTGCGTGTTTGATCTGTATTGCCATTGCGGCGACAGCCTCAGCACAGACGTCCAATCACAATCGCGACCTGGACGCGCTCCATCAATTCAATAGCGCAGTCAGGAAACTGGTTAGCCAGATCCAGCCGAGTGTGGTCCAGGTGTTGGCGACCGGGTATGGACCAGTCGAGTCGAGTGCAGGAAACACCGGTGTGCTGGTGGGAATGCAGCAAAAAATCGGATCGGGAGTAATTATCGATCCGAACGGCTACATCGTGACGAACGCGCATGTGGTAGGCGGCGCGCAACACGTCCGTGTTCTGGTGCCGACCGTTACGGCGAACGAATCGACTGACGAGCCCGTAATCAGTCGATCACGCAGCGTTGACGCGCGCGTTGTCGGTGCGGATGAAGACGTCGATCTTGCAGTGTTGAAAATAGAAGCAACCGGTCTACCGGCGCTTCGACTCGGCGACTATAACAAGGTCCGGCAAGGTGATTTCGTGTTTGCGTTTGGTAGTCCCGAAGGTTTGCAAGACTCGGTGACCATGGGTGTCGTCAGCACACCGGCCCGACAGCTCGATCCGGATAGCTCAATGGTTTATGTGCAAAGCGACGCAGCTACGAATCCCGGCAACAGCGGCGGGCCGCTTGTGAATGTCGATGGCGAGCTGATCGGAATCAACACTTTCATCCTTTCGCAAAGCGGCGGCAACGAGGGTTTGGGTTTTGCAATTCCGAGTGCAATCGTCGGTTTCGCTTATCCGCAACTCTGCAAGTATGGTCACTTGCACCGCGGTGAAACTGGAATCGGCGTGCAGGCAATCACGCCTGAGCTCGCTACCGGACTCAAACTCGGCATCGATTCGGGAGTGATCGTTTCGGATGTCATGCCGGGAAGTCCTGCGGAGAACGCAGGACTAAAGGTCCAGGACGTGTTGAAGAGTATCGATGGTTATCCGGTCGAGAATCTGCCTGCGGTTGGTACGCGATTGTTCATGCGGAGCGGTGGTGACCAGATCAAGCTCGGCGTGTTGCGCGGGTCAACTAAACTTAGCTTTACAGTGCCTGTGGTTGAGGTGCCGAACGATCTGGATAGTCTTGCAAGTGTGGTGCAGTCGAGTCAGAGTCCTGTTAATCAGTTGGGTGTGGTGGTTGTGGATATCGATCCGGGAGTTGCGAAAAAACTTCCGGCGCTGCGGATGGAAACGGGAGTGCTGGTTGCGGCGCGAGCAATCAACTCAAACGTGGACGTTGCGCTCGAGGCGGGCGATGTTATTCACACGATGAATGGCGCGTCAGTGAAGACTGGTGAAGAGCTCCGAACCGCGCTGAATCACACGAACGCAAACAGTCCCGTGGTCCTGCAGATCGAACGTGCCGGAAAATTGATGTTCATCGCCTTCAAACTCGACAATCCTAATTAACCTCCGAACGTACTGTAGGGGCGGCCCTCCGTGGCCGCCCGGCGTGGAATTCCGTTCTGGCCGTCGAGCTGGTTACTAGAGATCGAGTTCGACGCCGGGCGGCCACGGAGGGCCGCCCCTACAGTGCGTTCGATGACGCCAAATTCTATTTACTCGTGTAACAGACGCGGTTGTTGTTTGAGGTGATGCGAAACGTCTCTTCCTCGGCGACCTTTCCTGTGCCCGTGAACACGTCGATGTGCTGGCCCACAATCCCGTTACCGACATCCGTCGCTTTGAAAGTCTTCGACGCCCAAGGGGTTGGCAAGGTCGTGATCTGCACGTCCGCGCCGTGCGGTATCAACGATCGATCAATCGCAATGGCGCCCTCGGTAAGTAACTTCCCCGACGCGTCGAGTGCTCCGGCGTCGGACCGATGCCACGCACCGGAGTAGTAACCAAGCGCCCACCCAAAGCGCGTGATTCCCCAACCCTCAGTGCGCGTTTCGCTAAGGAACTTCTGACTAAAACTCAAACTGCCAACACGCTCAACATCGATCTGCTCGGCAACATCAGGCAGCTCATCTTCTCGCGGCACGTAGTAACCAGTGACGTACCACCCATCGGAACACTTCGATTCGGCTCTTGTCTGTGGAGGCGCAGGCATGACGCCATTAATCAGAAAGATGCAGATACTCAAAAACAAAGATTGCGAATAACTCATGTCCACAGATTACACAGATTACGGCCACGCTGCATCAACGGCGTCAATCACAGCATCAGGCTGTGTTTGCGGAAGTTGATGTCCCGTCTCCGGCAACACGACGAGCCTGGAATTCCTGATCACTTTCTGCAGTGGGTAGGCATGTTCGTTTGGATCGAGCAGACGATCCGCCGAACCGGTGACGATCACGACAGGCATCTCAATGTCGCAATAGTATTGACTCAAAACTTTCAGACTCGTAGCCAGAGTTCGTTCGTCGTATGCACACGCCCTGATGTGATCCGGTCTCATCCACATTTCCGCTGACTGCTCCGCGTAGTCGTGTTGCACGTCCTGTGGATCATAAGCCTGCTTCAAACTCTTCCGCACAAACGCGCGGCCGAGAAACGGCGTCAGCCTATTAACAACAAACTCTCCAAGCAGAGGAACACGCGGAAGAAGCGACCACCATTCGACACGCACGCTCGGATACGCCGCTGGCGCGAGTAAGACAATTCCTGAAAGATCCTTTCCATAGGCGACCGCCGCCGCCAACACGAGCGAACCACCCCACGAGTGTCCCACCAGCACCGGCTTCTTGATCGCGAGCCGCTGCAGCGCATCGTGAATAATGCGGGCCTGAACTTCAACCGTAGTCTGCACAGAATCATGTCGCTCGCTGAAGCCGTGTCCAGGTCGATCGAAAGCAACTACGTAATAGGATTGAATCAGTCTTTCAAAAACAGCGAGGGTGTAATCCTGATGTGAACCAGGGTTACCATGAATCAGGATCACCGGTCGACCTGAGCCGGCGCTGACATAATTCAGTGCCACTCCATCGACGACGACAGACTGTCGTTGGTAATGGTGAGGAACCGAAGCTCGTTCAACTTTCATTTCTCCCCTTGTGCTCGATAAACAATCTATTCCTCAGAGCCAGAGGGACTTCCTTTGCAGTTTTCATACGTCGCCAGGCGCGACTCACCTGCCGAGCGATCAGATAGGTTGGTCCAGCAGGCACGATCGCATGGATGAAAGCACCCAGAACGCGTGGAGGCGCAGTCACGTTGTCAGACATCAGGACGTACTCACTCTCCCACCAGCTCGGCGCAAACTTGGACTTGAAACGTCTCACTCCATCGAAGTTGTAAAAGATCGAGAAACAGCCGGCGACGGACCACGCGAGTTTTGAAATCACGCGACTGATGTGTATGTCTGGGTCGGCAGCACCGTCCGTCGCCAACAAGGTTGTGCCAAGCGTTGCCAGCCTGGCGCCGTCACGTTTCAGCGAATCGAGTACTTCGACGACGAGTAGATCAGTAGTTCCATTAGGTGCATCCTTTGAACGCAAAACATCTTCGAGGTACCAGCCGTCACGCGCCGGTATCGGACTGGCGGCAAGAAATCCAACCAGCCGACCGGCAGAGTCTCGTGCCGTGAAGTATTTCTTTTTCTCTTTGTGTTGGAAGAGATCAACGGTGAAGAGCCATTGAAATCTGATCGCACTTCTTCGCGTCGTTAACCAACTCTTGCAAAGACAAGCTGTTTCTCTAACGAGGCGTTCATCGACGTCGCCGACCTCAATCACACGCACGCCCGCTCGACGTGCCTGATTTACACCAGCCCTTGCTTTCTTCGCGCGATCACCACGAGGAGCCCAGGTTGCAAGATCAAAATATGGAGCAGAACCGATCTTGACCGCGCGGAGGCCGAGGCCACTGGCGTGTCTTGCGAACTGTTGCGTCGCAGGCATGAAGCCAACCACGCGACTCTCCGAGTGGGCTTTCTTCAGAAAGGAATCCGCAACCTTCGCAAGCTGCTCGACACTTGCAAGCGGGTCTCCAGGTACGAGCCATACTTTGCCAAACTCACTGTAAGCGACAGCTCCGTCAGTGTCAGGACAGGTCCATAAACGAATGCCGGGAGTAATACCCACCAGCGCATGAGCGTTGTAACCGTGCAACTGATAGAGCCTGAGAAGATCTACGGTCGGGTCGGGGAGAATCAGCTTGTGAGCGTAGCGCATGCGGAGCTGTAGGTACCGCCCAGCAACGCCAACTCCACCACTGGCCGCAATCAACCAAAGATGCTGACTGAGGAAATGTAACACTCGCCAGACTCTCATATGAGAATGGACTTGAAGTCAATCGGAATCAAGCTCACGAGTGTGCGAGGCGAACTTTAGTAGCAAAACTAAGCAAAAATACAGACGGGCCAAACTTTTCAAAGCAAATGTCCGATAAACTTCAGTTTGACGCGCAATCCGACAAGCTAAAGCATGTCGGACACCAAACTGCATCACTACCGGTCGGTACTTTTTTATTGACGCCGCTAAATTCAGAGCTTTAGTATTCAAACAGCGGGTTTGGTCCCAATAAGCCCGCTTCCATCCACTTGGCAGTCCCACTTCAACCTGCCAGCCCCAGAGGACAAAGCCCATGAGTGCACAACCCGAAGTTTGGCGTGTCAGTACAGTCGAGGGAATTTTCGAAACTGATCTCGAAACGCTGCAACAATGGATCGTCGAAGGTTGCGTTCTACCCACCGACAAAGTCTGCAAAGGCAATTTGAGCTGGATCGACGCGGGACGCGTCCCAAAACTCAAGGCGGCTTTCAATGGCGAGACGACGCCTGCTCCTACGCAAGACGTGTCATTCGAGACGTTCGTAGAGTCGAATCCTGAATTCACCAATTCGCCGAATTACTCGACCCCGTTGACCGTAGTACCGGCGCAGGCTGTTTGTCACAATCATCCTGACGTCGCTCCGGATTATGTGTGTCGAATGTGCGGCGCGACTTTTTGCAAGCGATGTCCGAAGTTCGCCGGCGGCAGGGTGCCGATGTGCCCGTTGTGCGGCGACTTGTGTCACGAGTATCAAGTCGTAGTTGAAAAATCCGCTCGGGCTGCACTTCGGAGCTCAGGCTTCGGAATGGAAGACTTCGTGCGCGCCATCAGCTATCCGCTACAACACAAGTTTGCGTTGTTGAGTGGTGCGCTGATTTATGGACTTCTCATGCTCGCCGGTTTCCGCGGTAGCATCGTGGCATGGGTGCTCATGTTCGGCTGCATTTCGCACGTCATCAGCCAGGTTGCGTGGGGCCGGCTTAATCGCAGCTTCATGCCCGACTTCAGCACGTTCTCGCTATGGGACGATCTTGTGGTTCCGATATTTCTTGGAATTGGGATCATCGTTGTCTCGTGGGGGCCTCTCATCGTTCTTGTTTTCGCACTGATATTCGGAGCTATCAGTGGTGGCGGTGCGGGCCATACTTCTTTGGTCCACGGAGACAAGGCATCGGAGATTAGCCCAGAAGATCTCAAGGTACTCACCGATCCCAATGCCGATCCGCAAAAACTGGAGGAAGCAAACAAGAAGCTTCAGCAGGCTCAACCCGGTGCGCAGATTGCGCGCGAGGCCGAGCAGTCCAAAGCGGAGGGCAGCGATCCCGCAGGTTCTCTGAGGTACTTGTTGCCGTACTTTGGCGCCGGAATTATTTTCGTCCTGCTATTCCTGCTGTTTATCGCGTGGGGAGTCTTCTATTCCCCGATGGCACTCACAGTCGCAGGCTACACGCAGAGTCCTGGTTCAGTGTTAAATCCGCTCGTCGGCATAGACACGATACGGCGTATGGGAAGTACTTACTTCAAAGCATTCGGAATGGTCATCCTCGTCCAGGTGATTGCGTTTGTGGTGGGCGCGATCGTTGCAGTAGTAACCTCACCGTTCACACTTCCATTCATGGGCAACCTGGTCGGTAATTTCATCAACGCGACGTTCACGTTCTATTTCTATCTCGTGATTGCGTGCATTCTTGGGTTGTCGCTCTTCAAGTGCGCCGACCGTTTGGGGATTGCAGTGGATTAGAGAGTTGAGTGCGATAACGCGCCGGAGTCGTGCCTACTAAACGCACGAAAGCTTTCCTCATCAGATCGGCACTGACGAATCCACAGTTACGAGCAATCTGCTCGATGCTTTTTTCACTTCGTTCTAACTCGCGGCGCGCGGCTTCGACACGCATTTGCGTAACATAACGCGCGGGTGTGCATCCAGTCTCGCGTGTGAACACGCGTTCAAAGTTTCTCACGCTCATGGCGACGCGCTGTGCGAGCGCTCGCACGGAGAGATCCTTCTCGACGTGATCCGCGATCCAGACTTGAAGTTCCTGAATGCCCTTCATCTCAGACGCCTGTTTGGCTAACGACACACTCAACTGTTGTTGACCGCCGGGTCGTCTGAGAAACAAGACAAACTCGCGTGCCACCTCATGTGCGAGTGCGCTGCCGCAATCTTCTTCGACCCACGCGAGCGCGAGGTCGATGCCGGCAGATATTCCGGCAGAGGTGTAGATGTTTCCGTCTTTGACCCAAATCGGCTCTGATTCAACTTTCACTTGTGGATAAAGGCGGGCTAGCTCTTTCCCAAACTTCCAGTGCGACGTGGCACGCTTGCCGTCCAGTACGCCGGCTTCGGCCATGATGAACGTACTCACACACACGCCACCAAGGCGACGAACCGCTGCCGCACTCTTTCTGAGCCACGCTGACAATTGATCGTCGCGCGTCAATCTCGTGCCGATACTGCAGACTAAGAGAATTGAGTCGATCGGTCCTTTTAGATCATTCAGCGAGGATTGAGCGAAGAATGTGAGTATTCCACCTTCCCCTTCAACTCGGAGTTCCCTTCCCGTCGTGGCGATCTCGAGCGCGTACGCCTTTCGCCCTGCGAGCCGGTTCGCAGCAGTAAAGACCTGCATTGGACCAACGAGATCCAGCTCCTCGATCGGCGGCACGACGACAAATACAACTCGTCTCATGACTCCACAGAATATCACCACTCGGGACGTACTGTAGGGGCGGCCCTCCGTGGCCGCCCGGCGTGGAATTCTGTTCTGGGTGTCAGGCGTGTTGCCGAGATCGAGTTCGACGCCGGGCGGCCACGGAGGGCCGCCCCTACAGTACGTCCCGAGGCGCTTGTGGATCTTTCGGCAGAAATCGACTGAAGATTGGCGTAAAAAGTTCGCGGTCAATCTCTACAATACAAAGTCATGCTGCACAATTTACGCTTCGGCTTCAGGTCGCTGCGCAAGAATCCCGCGTTTGCATTTGTCGCGATCGCGATATTGTCTCTCGGCATCGGCGCCACGACTGCGATTTTCAGCGTCGTGAATTCCGTTTTGCTGCGGCCGTTGCCGTTCAAAGATCCGAATCAACTCGTCTGGATCTGGTCGCGACGACCCGACAACAACAAAGCTCCGTTTTCCTTACCTGACTTTCTTGACCATCGTGATCAGAATCAAACGCTCGATCAGATTGCCGCGTTTGGCAACATTGGATTGAGTCTGTCGGGTGTCGAACGAACCGATCGACTTCAGGCTCAAAGAGTCTCTGCAAATCTGTTTCAACTCCTGGGAGTCGACGCAGAACACGGACGGCTGATGCTGCCTTCCGACGATGAACCGGACCAGCGACATGTCGTCGTGCTGACTCACGAATGCTGGCAGCGACGATTCGCCGGCGACTCGCAGATCGTCGGCACGTCTTTGATTTTGAATGGCGAGAGCTACCAGTTGATCGGTATCACGCCACGTGATTTTTCACTGCCGAATCCGCAAGCTGAGCTGGCAATTCCACTCGCGCCCGATGCCGATCCACTGCGTAACGAGCGAGGTTCCGTGAACTTTCTTCGTCTCGTTGGTCGCTTAAAGAGTAATGTAACCATTCGTCAGGCTGAAGCGGATCTCGCCGGCATAGTGACACGACAACGACAGCAATTCGGTGACGCGTATCTCAAGAAAACCGGTATCAATCTGGTTTCATTGCACGAGGAGATAGTCGGTGACACACGGACGAGGCTTTGGGTTTTGTTTGCCGCAGTCGCTCTGGTGTTGCTGATCGGTTGCTGCAACCTCGCCGCGTTGTCGCTCACGAGAGCGTCAGCGCGAAGCCAGGAAATCGCGATCAGGAAAGCGTTGGGCGCGACTTCGAGTCGGCTCATCAGCCAGTTACTGGCGGAGAGTTTGATACTCGCTGCGATCGGAGGTGTTGGCGGTCTGTTTCTGGCGATGTTGGGTGTAAGGGCGCTTTTGTTTTTTAGTCCCGCGCAAATGCCTCGTTCACAGGAGATTGGCATCGATCTGCGCGTGCTCGCGTTTGCGATTGGCGCATCGATCGTATCGGCCGTGATCTTTGGAATCTTGCCGGCGTGGCAAGGCGCACAAGCCGAGACGAATGGAGCGCTGCGTTCGAGTTCACGTGGGGCGGGCGAAGCCGCGCGGCTCAATCGTTGGCGCAGCATTCTCGTGGTCGGTGAATTGGCCATCTCGTTCATGCTGTTGATTGGCGCCGGGCTCCTGATTCAGAGCTTCGCGCGAGTTCAGGGAGTTCAACCGGGATTCGATCCGGCGAACACTCTCGCGGTTCGACTCTCGTTGCCGAAAGCGCGTTACAGCGATCGTGATGCGGTCGCACTCTTCGACGATA
>Ga0105243_10005293_pt1 | contig 10086 bp, 10 predicted proteins | sample KBSM34metaG_FD_81525 | JGI IMG/M metagenome (GOLD analysis project Ga0105243, IMG submission 81525) | Miscanthus rhizosphere microbial communities from Kellogg Biological Station, Michigan, USA - KBS M3-4 metaG | ecosystem: Host-associated > Plants > Roots > Rhizosphere > Soil | place...
AAGTGAGCCGCTCGCTCGCCGCGTGCGAGGGCGCAGTGCTGGTGGTGGACGCTTCCCAGGGCGTCGAAGCGCAGACCGTGGCCAACTGCTACACCGCGATCGAGCAGGGCGTGGAAGTGATCCCGGTGCTGAACAAGATCGACCTGCCGTCGGCCGACCCGGCCAAGGCGATCCAGGAGATCGAGGACGTGATCGGCATCTCGGCGCAGGACGCAATCCGCGCCAGCGCCAAGACCGGCGAGAACGTCGACGCGATCCTGGAAGCCGTGATCGCACGGGTGCCGCCGCCCCAGGGCGATCCGGATGGCCTGCTGCAGGCGCTGATCATCGACTCGTGGTTCGACAACTATGTCGGCGTGGTCATGCTGGTGCGCATGTTTTCGGGCACGCTGCGGCCGCGCGACAAGATCCAGCTGATGAGCACCGGCGCGACCTATCTGTGCGACAACGTGGGCGTTTTTACTCCGAAAGCCAAAGCACGCGAGGTTCTTGCCGCCGGCGAGGTCGGGTACGTCACCGCCGGCATCAAGGAGCTGCGCGCGGCCAAGGTCGGCGACACCGTGACCCTGGCGTCGAAGCCGGCGGCGAAGCCGCTGCCGGGCTTCAAGGAAATCAAGCCGCAGGTGTTCGCTGGCCTCTACCCGGTGGAGGCCAACGAGTACACGGCGCTGCGCGACGCGCTGGAGAAACTGCACCTCAACGACGCCTCGTTCCACTACGAGCCCGAGACCTCGCAGGCGCTGGGCTTCGGCTTCCGCTGCGGCTTCCTCGGACTGCTGCACATGGACATCGTGCAGGAGCGGCTCGAGCGCGAATACGGCATGCACCTCATCACCACCGCGCCGTCGGTGGTGTACGAGGTCAAGCTGCGCGACGGCACGGTCGAGCAGATGTCGAACCCCGCACGCCTGCCCGATCCGTCGCTGATCGAGGAGTTCCGCGAGCCGATCATGGCCTGCAAGATCTTCGTGCCGCAGGAGTACGTCGGCCCGGTGATCTCGCTTTGCACCGACAAGCGCGGTACCCAGACCAACATGCACTACTCGGCGCGCCACGTCGTGATCTCGTACGACCTGCCGCTGAACGAGGTGGTGCTCGATTTCTTCGACCGCCTGAAGTCGATGACGCGCGGCTACGGCTCGCTCGACTACGAGTTCAAGGAATATCGCGCCGCCGACATGGTGCGCCTCGACATCCTGGTGAACGGCGAGAGGGTCGACGCGCTTTTCAGCATGGTGCACCGCTCGGCCGCCCAGCAGCGCGGCAGGGAATTGGTTACGAAATTGAGAAGTCTCATACCCAGACAGATGTTCGACGTGGCGGTGCAGGCCGCGATCGGCGGACACATCATCGCGCGCGAGAACGTCAAGGCGCTGCGCAAGAACGTGATCGCCAAGTGCTACGGCGGCGACGTCTCGCGCAAGCGCAAGCTGCTCGATAAACAAAAAGAAGGAAAAAAGCGCATGAAGCAGGTCGGCTCGGTGGAGATCCCGCAGGAGGCGTTTCTCGCGGTCCTGCAGCGGGGGGATAGTTGAACTTCGCGCTGTTTCTGCTGATTCTGCTGGTGGTGACCGGCGCCGTCTGGCTGCTGGACAAGTTCTATCTGCGGAGAGGAAGAAGCAGGGAGGAGAAGCAGCCCTGGTGGGTGGAGTACTCGATCAGCTTCTTCCCGGTGATCCTGATCGTGTTCGTGCTGCGCTCGTTCCTGGTCGAGCCGTTCAAGATCCCGTCGAGCTCGATGGTGCCGACGCTGCTGGTGGGCGACTTCATCCTGGTGAACAAGTACACCTACGGCATCCGCCTGCCGGTGGCGAACAAGAAGATCCTCGAGCTCGGCAGCCCTGCGCGCGGCGACGTGATGGTGTTCCGCTTTCCGGAGGATCCGTCGCTCGACTACATCAAGCGCGTCATCGGCGTGCCCGGCGACCGCATCGAGTACCGCAACAAGCGCCTCACGGTGAACGGCACGCAGGTGCCGGTGAAGCAGGTGGACGATTACCTGTCGAAGGAGCGCATGCAGTTCTCGAAGCGCTTCGTCGAGACGCTGAACGGCGCCGAGCATGAAATATTGCTCGACGAGGACGCGCCGGCGTCGATGATGCCGGGGCGCTCGTTCCCCTTCGCCGGAAATTGCAACTACAATAGCAGCGGCCTGGCGTGCACGGTTCCGCCGGGGCATTACTTCATGATGGGAGACAACCGGGACAACTCGAGCGACAGCCGCGTGTGGGGATTCGTCCCCGACGAGAACATCGTCGGCAAGGCGTTCTTCATCTGGCTCAACCTCAACGAGCTGGGACGCTTCGGCAGATTCCGCTGAAGGGGAAGGGAGAAAAGATGCGCAAACAACAATATGGCGTCAGCATCATGGGGCTGCTCTTCATTCTGGTCATCGTGATCGTGGTCGCGCTGTTCGGCATGAAGGTGATTCCGTCGGTCCTGGAGTACCGCAGCGCCAAAGCGGCGATCCAGGCGGTGGCGCGCAGCGGCGCGTCCACCCCGGCGGACGCGCGGCGCGCGTTCGAGAACCGCGCGACGATCGACAACATCAGTTCGGTGCGTCCGCAGGACCTGGAGATCACGCGCGAGGGCAACCAGGTCGTGATCGGGTTCGCCTACCGCAAGGAAATCCCGTTGTTCACCGGCGTCGGCCTGTACCTCGACTTCGCCGCCAACTCGAGAGAGTAGAGCTGCTCGGACACACGTTCGCCGACGGACGCCTCCTCGAGCGGGCGCTGACGCACCGCAGCCACGGCGCGGACCACAACGAACGGCTGGAATTCCTGGGCGACGGCGTGCTCGGCTGCGCCATGGCCGACGAGCTCTACGCGCGCTTCCCGCAGATCTCCGAAGGCAAGCTGACGCAGCTGCGCGCGAGCCTGGTGCGCGAGGAGTCGCTCGCGCGCGTGGCGCGCGAGCTGGGCCTGGCGCAGATGGTGCGCGCCGGGCCGGCGCCGATTCCGGCCTCGGTGCTCGCCGACGCGCTCGAGGCGGTGTTCGGCGCGATCTTCCTGGATGGCGGCTACCCGGCCGCGCGCCGCGCGGTGGTGCGGGCTTTTGGCGCGCTTCTGGACCAGCTCGATCCCGGCAATGTGGAGAAGGACGCCAAGACCAGCCTGCAGGAGCTGCTGCACGCGCGCGGCAAGCAGCCGCCCGAGTACCACGTCGTCGCCACGCATGGCGCTCCGCACGAGCGCTCGTTCGACGTTGAGTGCATCATCGAGGGCATGCGCACCACGGGCCAGGGGACTTCGCGCCAGCGCGCCGAGCAGGAAGCGGCACGCGCAATGCTCGACCAGCTCCAGTGAGCGGGCACCGGACCGGCACCATCGGGCTCGCCGGGCGTCCCAACACCGGCAAGTCGAGCCTGCTGAATCGCCTGGTGGGCGAGAAGGTCTCGATCGTCTCGGCCAAGCCGCAGACCACGCGCCACCTGATCACCGGCATCCTCACCACGCCCGAGTGCCAGTACGTGTTCGTCGACGCCCCCGGCCAGCAGATGGAGGCGCGCAACACGCTCAACCGGCAGCTCAACCGCCGCGCCACCGAGGCGGCGCGCGACGCCGACGTGGCGCTGCTGGTGGTGGAAGCGCTGCGCTTCGGTGCGGAGGATCACGCGGTGCTCGACAAGATCCCGCCGTCGCAGAAGATCGTGGCGGCGGTCAACAAGATCGACACCGTGAAGCACCGCGCGCAGCTCCTGCCCTACCTCGACCGGCTGTCGAAAACGCGCGAGTTCGCCGCGATCGTGCCGGTGAGCGCGAAGACCGGCAAGAACGTGGCCGAGCTCCTGAAGGCGCTGCGCGAGTCGCTGCCGGAAGCGCCGGCGATGTATCCGGCCGACCAGCTCACCGACCGCGACGAGCGCTTCTTCGCCGCCGAGCTGCTGCGCGAGAAGCTGTTCGCGGAGATGGGCGCCGAGCTGCCCTATCGCTGCGAGGTGGTGATCGACAGCTTCAAGGAAGAGGCTCACCGGCAGGGAGCGCTGCGCCGCATCGAGGCCACCATCCTGGTCGAGCGCGACAGCCAGAAGCCGATCGTGCTCGGCGCCGGCGGCAACCGCCTGAAGAAGATGGCGACCGCGGCGCGCAAGGACATGGAGAAGATGTTCGGCGGCAAGGTGTATCTCGGCACGTTCGTGAAGGTGCGCAAATCCTGGACCGACGACGCGCGCGTGCTGCGCCAGCTCGGCTATGAGTAAGCGCCGCGCCGATCACCAGGCGGGATACGTGCTGCACACGTATCCCTACAAGGAAACCAGCCTGATCGTGGAGGCATTCACGCGCAATTTCGGCCGCGTGGCGATGCTCGCGCGCGGCGCGCGCCGGCCGCGCTCGGCGATGCGCGGCGTGCTGCTCTCGTTCCATCCCCTTCGCTTGAGCTGGAGCGCGTCTGCAGAGCTGGGAAACCTGATCTCCGCGGAATGGTCCGGCGCGCTGCAGCCCGGAGCTCGTAACCTGAGCGGCCGCTCGCTGATGTGCGGCTTCTACCTGAACGAGCTGCTGCTGCGCCTGCTGCCGCGCGACGATCCCCACGAGACGCTGTTCGACATCTACACCGGCGCCCTGCGGCAGCTTTCCGAGGGTAATCCGCAAGCATCGGTGCTGCGCAGCTTCGAGAAGCGCCTGCTGTCCGAGCTCGGGTATGCTCCTCTGCTCGAGCGCGAAGCGGTGAGCGGTGCGCCGATCGAGCCCGCCCGCCGCTACGTTTATGAACCCGACAGGGGACCCGTGGCAACCAGCAGCTCCACCAATAGTGATTTCGTCGTCAGCGGCCAGACCCTGCTCGACCTGGCGGCCGACGAGTTCGGGCGGCCGGAAACGCGCGACGAGGCGCGCATGCTGCTGCGCTCGCTCATCGGCCAGCGCCTGCATGGGCAGGTGCTGCACACGCGCTCGGTGCTGAGAGAACTCAGCGACCTATGATCGAGCTTGGCGTCAACGTCGACCACGTCGCGACCGTGCGCCAGGCGCGGCGCACCTACGAGCCCGATCCGGTCTGGGCCGCGATCGAGGCGCACCTGGGCGGCGCCGACGGCATCACGGTGCACCTGCGCGAGGACCGGCGCCACATCCAGGACCAGGACGTGCGCCGCCTGCGCGAGCTCACGCACATCAAGCTGAACCTCGAGATGGCGGCGACCGACGAGATGGTCGGCATCGCGGCGCAGATCAAGCCGGAAATGGCGATGCTGGTGCCCGAAGGCCGGCACGAGGTGACGACCGAAGGCGGTCTCGACGTTTCGGGGCAGGAAAGAAAACTGTCTCCTCTGGTGAAACGGCTGCTCGACGCGGGGATCATGGTGTCGGTGTTCATCGACGCGGAGCGCAAGCAGGTCGACGCGGCCAGGCGCATCGGCGCCTCGGTCTGCGAGGTGCACACCGGGCCTTACGCGCATGCGTTCCATTCCAAAGGGCGGGATTCCGAGAGCCCGGCGGTGATCGCCGAGCTGAAGAAAATCCAGTCCGCCGGCGAGTCCATCCGCGCGCTCGGCATGCGCTTCAACGCCGGCCACGCGCTGAACTACTTCAACGTGCAGCCGGTGGCGGCGCTGCCCGGCGTGCGCGAGCTGCACATCGGCCACGCGATCGTGTCGCGCGCATTGTTCGTCGGCATGCGGGAAGCGGTGCGGGAGATGAAAGCGCTGATGGTGCGAGCGGCGCGGTGATCTTCGGCGTCGGCACCGACATCGTCGAGATCGAGCGCATCCGCAAGGCCCTGGAGCGATGGGGCGAGCGCTTCGCCGAACGCATCCTGTGCGCCCCGGAATTAGGTCGTTTCAAGAAGCACAAGCAACCTGCGGCGTACCTGGCCAAGCGCTTCGCCGCCAAGGAAGCCTTCACCAAGGCGCTCGGCACCGGCATCAAGGCGCCGGCGAACTGGCACGGCGTGTGGGTGGCGAACCTCCCCTCCGGCAAGCCCGTGCTGGAATTCACTGCCGATCTGAAAGCCGTGCTGGATCGCAAGCAGATCTCGCAAGCCCACTTGTCGCTGGCCGACGAGCGCGGCATGGCGGTTGCAACCGTCATCCTGGAATGCGCAAAGTAAGACTGCCGCCCGGCCCGGTGGTGGCCGACGTCGTCGGCTTGACGCTCACCGACGAGGACCGCGAGCGCCTGCGGCATCCTGCTGCGGGCGCGGTCATCCTGTTCTCCCGCAACTACGAGAATCCGGATCAGCTGCGGCTGCTGGTGGAAGACATCGAACGCCAGCGCGAGCCCGCGCTGCCGGTCTGCGTCGACCACGAAGGCGGGCGGGTGCAGCGCTTCCGCGAGGGCTTCACCAGGATCATTCCGATGCGCGAGCTCGGCCGCCAATGGGATAGAGACAAGGAAAAAGCCAGACAAGCCGCACACGCGGTCGCCTACATCATCGGCGCCGAGCTCGGCGCGCACGGCCTCGACTTCAGCTTCGCGCCGGTGCTCGACCTCGACTACGGCGGCAGCAGCGTGATCGGCGACCGCGCGCTGCACTTCGATCCCAATGCGGTCGGCGCGCTCGCCGCCGCCATCGTGCGTGGCTTCGCCGACGCGGGCATGGCCGCGGTGGGCAAGCATTTTCCCGGCCACGGCTTCGCGCTCGCCGACACCCACCACGACGTCGCGCGCGACGAGCGGCCGTTCGCCGAGATTCTGCGCAAGGACATCGCGCCCTACCGCGCCGCGTTCCAGGCCGGCCTCGCCGCCGTGATGCCGGCGCACGTGATCTATCCGCAATGCGACGCCGAGCCCGCGGGCTACTCGAAGTACTGGCTGCAGGACGTGCTGCGCGGCAAGCTCGCCTTCGACGGCCTGATCTTCAGCGACGACCTGTCGATGGCCGGGGCGAGTGCGGTGGGCGGCCCGCCGGAGCGTGCGCGCGCAGCGCTGGCCGCTGGCTGCGACATGGTCCTGCTGTGCAACAACCCCGAGGGTCAGAAGCAGCTCATGGACTCGCTCGGCGACCTGCCCATGAGCAAGCCCGAGCGGCTGGACCGCATGCGCAAGCAGGGCGGCCGGGACCTGCGCAAGAGCGTGGCTTACCGCGAAGCGCAAGCGGCGCTGACCGCGTTGGCGTAACGGTAATAGTCGCCACCTCGCGAGCGTTCGTTCGGCTAGCATTGCGGCCATAAAATTGCCTAGGGGGGCGGATGAAGACGTGGCGCATGACAGCGGCGGGAGCCGTCCTGCTTCTACTGGCGCAACCAGCCTTCGCGGAGGACGCCGGCTTCTACCTCGGCGGCTCGATCGGCCAGGCCGAGCACAGCGGCGCCTGCAGCAGCGCGGTTGTCCCGTGCGACGAGAAGGACGGGGCGTGGAAACTCTTCGCGGGCTACCAGTTCAACCGCCACCTCGCGGTAGAGTTTGGTTACGCCGATTTGGGCGCGTCCTCAGCGAGTGGACAGCAATCCAGCTTCAACAGCAGCGGCACTTTCGAGGTCACCGCTTGGGAACTCGTCGCCGTCGGCGCGTTTCCGGTCATGGACCGGCTGTCGGTGTTCGGCAAGGCGGGGCTCTTCCGAGGCGAGGCCAAAGGCGAGGTCATCGTAGTCTCGTCCGGAGGCAGCGTGTTTTCGGAAAGCAGGAAAGAGAGCAACACCGACCTGACCTTCGGGCTCGGCGTCCGGTACGACGTGACACGCAATCTCGGGGTGCGCGCCGAGTGGCAGCGCTATCTCGACGTCGGCGGCGGCGAGCTAGTGAGCGCCGACGTGGATGTCTTTAGCCTGGGCTTCCAGTTCCGCTTCTGAAGGCTACGCGCGCTCCATGTAGGTGCCCTCGGCGGTGTCGATCTTGATCTTCTCGCCCTTGTTGATGAAGGGCGGGACCTGCACCGTGATGCCGGTTTCCATCTTCGCCGGCTTGAAGCTGTTGGTGGCGGTGGAGTTCTTGATGCCGGGCTCGGTGTCCTCGACCGTGAGGATCACCGACGGCGGCAGCTCGACCCCGATCGGGCGCTCGTTGTAGAAGTTGATCTGCACGTCGGTGTTCGGCAGCAGGTAACCCGCCTGTCCCTCGAGGAAGTCCGCGGGCAGCTGCAGCTGCTCGTAGTTTTCCTTGTCCATGAACACGTAGCTGTCGCCGTCCTGGTAGAGGTATTGCATGTCGCGCGGGTCGACGAACGCGCGCTCGACCTTGTCTTCGGTGCGGAAGCGCTGGTTGGTCTTGGTGCCGGTCTCGATGTCTTTCATCTCGACTTGCATGAATGCGCCGCCGCGCCCGCCGACGTGCACGTGATAGGACTTGAGCACGCGCCAGACGCGCTTGTCCCACTCGAGGAGGTTACCGGGACGGATTCCGACTGCTTCGACCTTGGCCATGACGATCTTTTAGAGGCGGCGAAAAGGCGCGCATTCTACACGTTTTATAATGAATTCAGCATGTTCGATGCGAAGTCATTTGTGGCCGGCCTGCCGAATCTTCCTGGGGTGTACCGAATGCTCGGCAAGGGCGGCGAGGCCCTCTACGTCGGCAAGGCGCGCGACCTCAAGAAGCGCGTGGCGACGTACTTCCAGAAGCACGTCCATAGCCCGCGCACGCAGATGATGGTGTCGCAGGTGGCCTCGGTCGAGATCACCGCCACGCGCTCGGAAGGCGAGGCGCTGCTGCTCGAGAACAACCTGATCAAGAGCCTCGCGCCGCGCTACAACATCCTGTTTCGCGATGACAAGTCGTACCCCTACCTGGCGGTCACCGGGCACGGGTTTCCGCGCCTCGGTTTCCACCGCGGCGCCAAGGACAAGCGCCATCGCTATTTCGGCCCGTTCCCGCACGCCTACGCGGTGCGCGAAAGCATCCAGCTGCTGCAGCGCGTGTTCCAGCTGCGCACCTGCGAGGACACGGTGTTCGAGCACCGCTCGCGCCCGTGCCTGCTGCACCAGATCAAGCGCTGCACCGCGCCGTGCACGGGTAAGATCACGCCGCAGGCCTACGCTGAAGACGTCGCCAACGCGATCCTCTTCCTCGAAGGACGCGAGGACGACGTGATCGGCAACCTGACCAAGAAGATGAGCGCCGCCTCCGAGGCGAGGCATTACGAAGAAGCCGCCGCCTACCGCGACCAGGTTCGCGCGCTCGCCCGGGTGCAGGCGCGCCAGTACGTGGAGTCGAACCGCGGCGTCGATGCCGACGTGGTGGCGTGCGTGGTCGAAGGCGAGATCGCGTGCGTCAACCTGGTGATGATCCGCGCCGGCCGCCATGTCGGCGACCGCAGCTTCTTCCCCGCGAATGCCGAAGGCGCGGCGCCGGGGGAGGTGGTCGCGGCCTTCCTCGAGCAGCACTACCTCGAGCAGCCTTTGCCCGGCCTGATCGTCACGAGCGAACCGGTCGAGCTTGAAAATGCAATTACTCCGTCCCACGGGGAGCGCAAGATCTGGCTCGACATGGCGCGCAAGAACGCGCTGCTCGCGATCGCGCAGCGCGTGCGCGATCGCGCGACGCAGGAAGGGCGCCTGCTTGCGCTGCGCGACGCGCTCGGCCTGCCCGAAGGCGCGGGGCGTATCGAGTGCTTCGACATCAGCCACACGATGGGCGAGGCGACGGTGGCATCGTGCGTGGTCTACGATCGCCAGCAGATGCAGAAATCCGAGTACCGCCGCTTCAACATCCGCAACGTCACGCCGGGCGACGACTACGGCGCGATGCGCCAGGTGCTCGAGCGCCGCTACGAGCGCGTTACCGCGGAGGCGGGCAGGATCCCGGACCTGGTGCTGATCGACGGCGGCAAGGGACAGGTCAACGTCGCCGCCGCGGTGCTGCGCGATCTCGGGCTCCATCAGGTGTGCGTGGTCGGCGTGGCCAAGGGGCCCGAGCGCAAGCCGGGAGACGAAGAGCTGATCATCGAGTCGGAAGCGCGCTCGCTGCAGCTGCCGCCGGCACATCCCGGCCTGCATCTCATCCAGCAGATCCGCGACGAGGCGCACCGCTTCGCGGTGCTCGGCCACCGCGCGCGCCGCGGAAAGGCGCGCACCACGTCGATGCTGAACGAGATTCCCGGCATCGGCGCCAAGCGCCGCCAGGCGCTGATCGAGGCGTTCGGCGGATTGCGCGGCGTGCAGGCCGCTGCGATCGACGACATCGCCAAGGTGGCGGGCATCAGCCGGCCGCT
>Ga0105243_10005299_pt1 | contig 10079 bp, 8 predicted proteins | sample KBSM34metaG_FD_81525 | JGI IMG/M metagenome (GOLD analysis project Ga0105243, IMG submission 81525) | Miscanthus rhizosphere microbial communities from Kellogg Biological Station, Michigan, USA - KBS M3-4 metaG | ecosystem: Host-associated > Plants > Roots > Rhizosphere > Soil | place: Michigan...
CCCCTGCGCCCTGCAGCCGTCCGCTTTTTCCGATTCCCCACTCCCCATTCCCGATTCCCGGCTTTTCACCGCTCGAACTTGGTCGACAAGATGATCGAGGAGGTGGTGCGCTCCACCCCATCCACTGCGCCGATGCGGTCGGTCAGCACGTCCATGTCGTTGACCCCCGGCACCACGCCCAGCGCGATCAGGTCGTAGGAGCCGCTGACCGAGTGCAGCACGCGGATCTCGTCGATCTCGCGCAGCGCCTTGACCACCGAGGTCATCTTCTTCGGCAGCACGGTGATCAGGATGTGCGCGCGGATGTGGCCCTGCTCGAAGTCGCCGCGGGTGCGCACCGTATAGCCGCAGATCACCCCCTCGCGTTCCAGCCGCTCGATCCGGCTCTGCACGGTGGTGCGCGACAGGCCGAGCTTGCGGGCGATCTGCGCGGTGGAGGCGCGGGCGTCCTCGCGCAGCAGCGAGAGCAGGCGTTCGTCGGAGGACGTGATCTTCATGCGCGGCCGGATTTCGTCGAATCGACGAAATTATCCGATTTCCTGCACAAATCAACTCTGCCAATCGACGATCCGGTCCTGATAATAGAAGGTCTATCGCTAGACGACCCGCCCTCAGGAGATCCCGCATGTCCGTACTCGGCCCCCTCGCCCCGCTGCGCGCCCATGCCGGCGAACGCCTGACCGACGGCCTGGACGATGCCAGCATCGACCGCCTGGCCGCCTCGCACCCGCAGTTGGGCGCCGCGATCGACGCCGCCGGCGCGGACCATGCGCGCCTGGCCGCGGAGTTCGCCGACCTGCTCGAACTGGACGAGGTCGAGCAGATCCGCACGCTGCAGGCCGGCTTCGTCAATTTCTACGCCGACGACGCGGTGACCCCATACGTGGCGCTGGCCGCGCGCGGGCCGTGGGTGGTCACGCTGAAGGGCGCGGTGCTGTACGACGCCGGCGGCTACGGCATGCTCGGCTTCGGCCACACCCCGGACGCGGTGCTGGAAGCGATGGCGCGGCCGCAGGCGATGGCCAACGTGATGACCCCGAGCCTGTCGCAGCTGCGCTTCGACCGCGCGCTGCGCGCCGAGATCGGCCAGCAGCGCGGCGGCTGTCCGTACAGCAAGTTCATGTGCCTCAACTCCGGCTCCGAAGCGGTGGGCCTGGCCGCGCGTATCGCCGACATCAACGCCAAGCTGCAGACCGATCCGGGCGCGCGCCATGCCGGCGCCAGGATCAAGCGCATCGTGGTCAAGGGCAGCTTCCACGGCCGCACCGACCGGCCGGGTCTGTATTCCGATTCCAGCCGCAAGGCCTACGTGCAGCACCTGGCCAGCTATCGCGGCGAGGATTCGGTGATCGCGATCGCGCCCTACGACGTGGAGGCCCTGCGCCGCGCGTTCGCCGACGCCGAGCAGCACGGCTGGTTCGTCGAGGCGGTGTTCCTGGAGCCGGTGATGGGCGAAGGCGACCCGGGCCGCGCGCTGCCGCCGGCGTTCTATGCCGCCGCGCGCGAACTTACCCGCGCCCACGGCAGCCTGCTGCTGGTCGATTCGATCCAGGCCGGGCTGCGCGCCCACGGCGTGCTGTCGGTGGTGGACTACCCCGGCTTCGAACAGCTCGATCCGCCGGACATGGAAACCTATTCCAAGGCGCTCAACGCCGCGCAATACCCGCTGTCGGTGCTGGCGGTGGGCGAACTGGCCGCGGGCCTGTCCCGCAAGGGCACCTACGGCAACACCATGACCAGCAACCCGCGCGCGCTGGACGTGGCCAGCGCCACGTTGGCGCAGCTGACCCCGCAGGTACGCGCCAACATCCGCGCGCGCGGCGCCGAGGCGGTACAGAAACTGGAGAAGCTCAAGAGCGAGCTCGGCGGGCTGATCACCCAGGTGCAGGGCACCGGGCTGCTGTTCTCGTGCGCGCTGGCCCCGCAGTTCAAGTGCTACGGCGCCGGCTCCACCGAGGAATGGCTGCGCCAGCACGGGGTCAACGTGATCCACGGCGGCGAGAACTCGCTGCGCTTCACCCCGCATTTCGCGATGGACAGCGACGAACTGGACCTGCTGGTCGGCCTGATCGGCCGCGCGCTGCGCGAGGGCCCGCGTCTGGCGCAGGCCGCCGCCGCTTAAGGCCGGCTGGCACATGGTGCAGGAACTGGCCGAGGCGATCGCCCGGCCGCTGTTCGAACTCGTCCTGCAGTTGTTCGGCTACTGGAGCGGCCGCCTGCTGCTCCCGGTGCTGTCGCTGGGCTGGATCCGCGCCGAAGCCCGCCGCGACCGGCCACCGCGGCGGCCCGGCAAGCGCCGCCACGGCCAGCCGCTGTTCTACCGCAACGCCAGCGGCAGCCTGATCGCCAGCGACGACGCGGTGATCGGGGTCGGCCTGCTGTGCTGGGCACTGCTGGCGCTGGCGGCGTTCCTGCTCTACCGCATGGCGCAGTGAGTCGCGCGAGCGCGGCATCCCCCGGACGATTCGACCGCACCTCATAGCGCCACCGATTCGAACGAAACCGATCGATCGGCTACGGCCGCGCGCGTGGTGCCGGCGAAGGGCGATCTGCGCGCGGGTTACGCGGCAGATCGCCATCCACCTCAGCGCGCGCACTCCTTCAGCCGCAAGCTGCGCGCGATGTCGCGCCAGTCGAACGCGGCCACCGCCTGGTCGTCGTGCAAGGCATAGAACACGCCCTGCGGGAAGCGCTTGTCGCCGCGCTGATCCAGCCACACGCCGTCGGTGTTGGCGGTGACCTTGCCGGCGAAGGCGCCGACATGCGCCAGCGTCTGCCGGTCGAACACGTGGAACAGGCTGCGGTCCTTGAACTGGTCGGTACCAATCCAGTAGCCGCTGCCGTCGGCGCAGCTCAGCAGCGCGATGCCCTCGGCCTGCGCCTTGTAGAGGTCGGCGCCGATGTCGCGTCCGCGGTACTTGCCGTCGGCCAGGCCGTATTCGCGCAGGCGGGTGCCGCTGGCCACGTCTTCCTCCGCCAGCAGCAGGCGGTCGTGCGCCGGATCGGCGTACACCGATTCGGCGATGCGGATCGCGCCGGCCGCCGAGGTCTCGCCGAAGGTCTGGGTCAGCGTCGCGGTCCAGGCCTGGCCTTGCCTGCGCAGCTGGTAGCGGCGGAAGCGCTGGCCCAGCTGCGCCAGCGGCGGCACGGTTTCCTCGTCCGCGCCGAGCATGTAGTTGTCGCTGACGATGACCTCGATGCCGTCGTCCTTCGGCTGCGCCCACAGCCCGTACGGCTTCTTCAGATCCTCGGCGCCGAACAGCGCGACCGAGGCGAAGTCCGGCAGCGAGAAGGCCTGCACGCGATGGTTGTCGCGCTCGACCACCAACGCCAGGTCGCCGACCACGGCGATGCCGTTGGGCCGGTCCATCTGCCCGGGCGCGGCGCCCTTGCCGCCGACGGTGCGCAGGCGCTGGTCGCTGTCGCCGTCGAACACCACCAGCTCGCCGCTCTTCTTGGCGGTGGTGATGATCCAACGCTGGCCCTGCGGGGTGGTCCAGCTGGCCGGCGAATCGAGGTTGTCGGCCGGGGTGGACGCGGTGAGGAACGCTTCTGCGATCACCTCATGCGGCAGCTTGGCCTCGCTCAGCAACGGATCGTGTTGCGCGCCCTCGTCCGGTTCGCGGTCGGCCGCTGCCGGCTTGGCGACGGGCGTAGCGACAGGTGCCGCCGCCGCGCCGGTCGACGGCGTGTTGGCACAGGCCACGAGCAGCCCGCAGGCCAGTGCGAGCGCCCCCAGGCGCAGCATCGAATGCGCGCCGGTCACAGCTTCACCCGCACGCCGACGGCGAAGGTGCGGCCGTATTCCTCGTACTGCTGGGTGTGCGCACGCGTGCCCTGGTAGCGTTCCAGCGGCTTATCGAGCAGGTTGGAGGCGTCGAAGTACAACTGCACGGTGTCGGTCACCTGGTAATCGAGACTGAAATCGAGCTGGGTGTTGGGCGCCACGAAGATATCGTAATCGCGGGCCTTGCCCAGCTCGTCGAGGTACGCGCTGCGGTACACCGCCGAGAGCCGGGTGGAGAAGCCGTCGCGTTCGTAGCCGAGGAAGGCGGTATAGACGTTCCTGGAGGCGCGCGGCAAGGTGAAGTCCTCGCCTTCGCGATCGTCCAGGCCCGGGTCGAACTCGGTATGCAGCCAGGTGCCGCTGACGCCGCCGAGCAGGCCGTTCCAGCCTTCCGGCAGGAACGCGAACTGCTGCTGCCAGTTGAACTCGGCGCCGTAGACCTTGGCGCGCTTGCCGTTGATCGCCATGCTGACGTCGTAACCGGCGTAGGCCGGCGCATTGTCGATCACCGTGTCCACGATGTAGCCGTCGATCGACTTGCCGAACAGGCCCAGCGAGACGATGCCGGTCTTGCCCAGGTAGCGCTCGAACGACAGGTCGAGGTTGGTCGACGCGTAGGGATCCAGGTTCGGATTGCCCAGCTCCACTTCCTCGTCGTCGTTGTTGATGGTCGCGTGCGGCGCGACCTGGCCGAAGCCGGGCCGCGACACGGTCTTGTTCAGCGCCGCGCGCAGCGACCAGTCCTCGCCGCCGTTCCAGCGCAGGTGCAGGCCCGGCAACACGTTGGTGTAGCTGCTGCTGGCCTGCAGCGCGCTGGCGGCGAACGACTCGCCGTCGTCGCCGACGTCGACCTGGTAGCCGCTGGCCTTGAACCGGGTGCTCTCCACGCGCACGCCGGCGATCACCCGCAACGCGCCGATATCCCGGGTGCCCATCGCATACGCGGCCAGCACGTCCTCCTTGGCGACGTAGTCCTCCGACAACGCGCCGACCGCATTGCTGCCGACATCGCCGTCGTCGGCGCTGTACTGGCTGCCGTTGCGCGCCCAGTAGGCGCGCATCGCCGAGGAACTCAACGCCTGGCCCAGGCTGTTGTGGCGGTGTTCGGGCGGCGCCACGGTCCAGTCGGCCAGGTCGATGTCGGGACCTTCGGACAGCTCGCTCTCGTTCTTGTCCACGTCGCGGTCGCGCCAGCGCCCGAGCAGGCCGAATTTGTAGCTGGCGTTGTCGGCGTCGAAGCGCACATTGATCTTTGCGCTGTATTCGTCGTCGTCGGTGCGGCCGGGCGAGAGCACGAACTTGTCGAACACGTAGTTGCCGTTGGACACCCAGTCGTCGCCGGACAGGCCGATGGTCGGCAGGCGGCCGTTCTGGTCGATGGTCGCGTCGAGATCGTCGCCGTCGTACTTGAAGCGCGCCTCCTTCTCGTCGTTCACCCGCTCGCGGGTCTTGGTGTAGCCGGCCTGGTAGTCCAGCACCGCGCCGCCCAGGTTGTTCTCGCCACCGAAGCTCGCCGCCAGCGTGTCCTGCTGCTTGGTGCGGTAGCGCACCCGCTTGGACAGCTTGTCCACCGGCGCCGAGTAGGTGCCGTCGCCGTTGGCCTGGATGTCGTCAGCGTCGAAGGAGATCACCGTGTTCTGCCGGGTCTCGGCATCCTTGAAGCTGCTGAACAGCGTGCGCAGGTAATAGCGGTTGTCCTGGTCCGGATGCCAGTCCAGGTTGAGATTGGCGCCGATGCGCTTGCGGTCGATGTGGTACTTGCGGCGCTGCTGCTCGACCATGACTAGGTCGCCGTTGTCGATCGCGTCGTACTCGCCTTCGGTGTTGTCGGACTCGAACTCGCGGTCCTGGTAGTTCAGGCCCAGCGCGATCCCGAACGTGTCGTCGGCGAACAGGTCGCTGTAGTTGAACGAGGCCTTGGGGCTGGTCTTGCCGCTGAGCTGCTGGTGATTGGCCTCGAGCTTGGCGCGGATGCTGCGGCCGTCGCGATCGAACGCCGAGGCCGACTCGACCAGGATCGCGCCGCCGATCGCATCGCCGGGCATGTCCGGGGTCGGCGACTTGACCACCTTCAGCCGCTCGGTGGATTCGGACGGGATCACATCCATCGGCGCGGCGCGGTTGTCGCTTTCCGGGGTGCCGATGGCGATGCCGTCGATGCTGACGCTGTTGAGCGCCGCATCCAGCCCGCGCACCACCACGAAACGGCCCTCGCCCTGGTCGCGGGTGACGCTGACCCCGGGCAGGCGCTGCAGCGATTCGGCCACGTTCTGGTCCGGATAGTCGCCGACCTCGTCGGCCGAGACCGCGTCCAGGATCGCGTCGGCGCCACGTTTGAGATCCACCGCGCGGGCCTGGGCCTCGAGTTGCGGGCGGACTTCGACCCGCTCCAGGTCGATCGCCGCATCGGCGGCGTCGGCGGCCTGCGCGCCGTAAGCGGCGCAGGCGGCGCCCAGGCCGAACGCGATCGCCACGAACAGCGGAGTCTTGCTAGGCACGGTATGCACGGATGCGGATCCCCATCTAACGTTAAGAATTGGGAAGAAACATATTTCCGACACGTTGCATGCTAGTGACACGCCGGCGCCGGACAGGCAGCTGGCGGCCACGGAGCCGGCTGCGGCACACTGTGCGCACCCCCGTTGCGAGTGCGCCCATGAAGATCGTCGAAGTCCGCCATCCCCTGGTGCAGCACAAGATCGGCCTGCTGCGCGATGCCGCACTGAGCACCAAGGGCTTCCGCGAACTGGTCACCGAACTGGGCACCCTGCTCGGCTACGAGGCCACCGCCGATCTGGAAACCGAGACGCACACGATGGACGGCTGGGCCGGCCCCACCCAGGTGCAACGCATCGCCGGGGCCAAGATCACCCTGGTGCCGATCCTGCGCGCGGGGCTGGGCATGCTGCCGGGCGTGCTGGCGCTGATCCCCGCGGCGCGGGTCAGCGTGGTCGGCCTGCAGCGCGACGAGGAGACGCTGCAACCGGTGCCCTACTTCGAGCGCCTCACCGGCCGCCTGGAGGAACGCGACGCGCTGATCCTGGATCCGATGCTGGCCACCGGCGGCACCCTGATCGCCACCGTGGACATGCTCAAGCGCGCCGGCGCGCGGCGGATCAAGGGCATCTTCCTGGTCGCCGCGCCGGAAGGACTGCGCGCGCTGGAAGCGGCGCACCCGGACGTGGAGGTCTATACCGCCGCGATCGACGACCACCTCAACGACAAGGGCTACATCCTGCCCGGCCTCGGCGACGCCGGCGACCGCATCTTCGGCACCCGGGTGGGTTGAGCTCGCCGCCGCCGCGCGCGGCGGCACTCACAAGGCGTTCGTGTCCACGTTCTAGGCAAGGCGGCCATGGCCGTCGCTGCCCCAGGCGGCGGCCGCGGCCCGGTCTCCGTCCGCACCCCCGCGGCGGGCGTCGCCGTCGGCGCGCCCGCTGTCCCACCGCGGACGCGCCGGGCCGGCCGCATCCCTCCTTCCTTCAGGACACGGCATATGAGCTATTCCCTCAATCAAGCCTCCAATCCGCTGGCGATCGGCCCGCAGCAATTCGCGCAACTGGATCTGGAAAGCGGCAACAACCAGGGCTCCCTGTTGCGGTTCAGCACCTTGCTGTCCAGCGTGGGCATCGCCGTAGTGAGCAACGGCAACCTGATCGGGATCAATCTCCCCCTCTACGACAACCTTGGCGAAACGTTCACCGCCGCCGACGTGGCGACGGTGCAGAACGTGTTGCAGACCGGCCTGCCACCGGGAAGCACGCCGCCTTGCATCGTGTTCGGCCAACTCGCGTACTGGGAAAATGCCGCCAGCCAGGCCTACCAGGCGCTGATCACGGCATTGGCGCCGCAGGATGCGGTCGGGCTCGGCAATGTCGCGCCTGCCATCGGCGTCAACGACGGCGGCGTGCCTTACCTGATCCAGTCCTAGGGCGCTCGCGGTGGCGGCGCGCTGCCGCCACGGCGGCCGCGGGCATCGGCAAGCGGGATGCAGCCGTCAGGCGACGGCGCGGCGGCCACCACGCAGCGCCGGCACCGCCGGCGCACCAGGCTCAGCGCTGCAGGTTCTGCAGCGCTGCGCTCACGTACACCAGCGGCGCGTTCCAGTTGATCGCCACCTCGTTGCTGGCATAACTGCATTCCTGGTCCAGGTAGGACAGCGCCGGCAACGACGAGGCGTAGGCGTGCTTGCACTCCCGGGCGTCCTGCTGGCCCGGCTGCGGACCGCCGACCAGCAGGCCCGGCACCGGCAGGGCGACGCCATCGGCGATGGAGATGCGATGGTGGATGTGCAGCGGCGAACGCGCGCCGATGCCGGTCACGAACGACATGCCCAGCGGGTTGCGCCCGAGCACGTAGTCCAGCTGCGACTGTGCGGCCTGCAGGTACTCCGGCTTGCCTTGCAGCCGATAGGCCTGCAGCAGCAGCATCGCCTGGTTCAGCGCGGTGCTGTTGCTGCCCCAATGGAAGTCGCCCGGGGCCATCGCCACTTTCCACGCCGAGCCCTGCCAGGCATGCAGCAAGTGCGTGGCCACGCTGTCGATCTCGTGCGCGATGCGCGCCTGGTCCGCGTGCGCGGTCAGCCGCGTGCGGTGCTGCGCCAGCGACATCCACGCCAGCCCGCCGACCGAGCCCCAGTTCGGCACGCTCGCCGGCACGTTGCGCGCCATCGCGTCGTAGAACGCGTCGTCGCCGGTGGCCAGGTACAGTTCGGTCGCCGCCCAGGCGAACTCGTCGTCGAGCTTGTCGTCGTTGTAGCCGCCGGTGTGCACGTCCGCCGGCTGCCGGTAGACCGCATCCGGATGCGCCTGCGCCCACGCCCAGGCGCGGCGCGAGGCCTGCAGCATGCGCTTGGACACGCCGTCGAAGCGGTCGTCGAACGGGGCGTAGATGCGGCTGGCCTGGGCCATCACCGCCGCGAAGTCGAGCGTGGCCGCGGTGCTCTTCTGCACCACGTAGCGCGGCGCGCGCGCCTGGTCGGGCATCTGCATGCCGCCGAAGTCCAGGTTGGTCAGCTTGTGGTAGACCCCGCCGTCGCCCGGATCCTGCATCGCCAGCAGCCACTGCAGGTTCCAGTCGACCTCGCGCAGGATGTCGGGCACGCCGCCGCCGCTGTCCGGAATGCCTTCCTTCTGCGCGGCGAAGTAGGCCGGGAATTGTTCGTAGGCGGCCAGCAGCGTGTACACGGTGATGCCGGAATTGACCACGTACTTGTTGTAGTCGCCGGCGTCGTACCAGCCCTTCGGCGCGGAGATCGCGGTGCCGGCCGGACGTCCAGGCGAGGCCGCCGAGGCATGGACCAGCACGTGGGTGTCGGGATGCCCTTCCGCGCGCGCGTGGCGGCCGGCGTACTCGCCGGGCAGCGCGGTGCTGGCGCGGTTGAAGTAATAGGCCTTCAGTGCCGCGCGCGTCACCGCGTCGTAGGCGTCGGCGGCAATGGCGAAGCTGTCCGATGACGCCAGCCCGTCCACGCGCAGGCGATAGCGGCCCGGTTCGCGCAGCGCGGAGAAATCGGCGATGCGCACCGCCTGTTGCGCCGGCGCCCATGTCGCCACCGGCCCCAGCGTGCCGCGCAGCACCACCTTGCCGGAGTCGGCGCGTTCGACCGCGAAGGCGTCGCCGTGGCCATCGGGCACCACCGCGAGCTTGCTGGCGGCCGGCAGATAGCCGACCTGGTTGAGCCGGATCGGCGACATGGCGGCATCCTCGGAACGCGAGGCGCAGCCACCGACGACCAGGCAGGCGAGAAGCAGGCAACGCAAGGCGGTAGGCAGGTTCATGCGCCGATACTGGCCGGCCGCGATGACGGCTGCAAGCGCGGCGCGGCGCGCTTTCAGCCGCCAGCCGGAATGCCGCGGCGCCTGCGGCCTGTCACGCGATCGGGGCTGGCGCCCTAACCCGCCAGCGACCGCGCCTGCAGCGACGGCAGCTCGTGCGTGGTGACGAAACGGCCCTTGCCGTCGCGCGCCAGTTGCGCCAGCGCGCAGTCCGGGTCGTGGGTAAAGAACAGGTGCACGTTGCGCGCCAGCGCGTCTTCCAGGAACGCGCGCTTCTCGTCGATCAGCAGTTCGGCGTTGCGGTCGTAGCCCATCGTGATCGGCACATGCACCCAGGAACGCCCGGGGATCAGGTCGGCGCAGAAGGCGACGCCGCCATGCGCCTGGCCCTCGACCTGCTGCGCGCCGACGATCTCGGCCAGCATCAGCCCCGGCGTGTGCCCGTCGCTGAAACGGAAACGCACCGCCTCGCCCAGGCTGTGCGAATAGTCGCCGTCGACCAGCTCCAGGCGGCC
>Ga0105243_10005300_pt1 | contig 10078 bp, 10 predicted proteins | sample KBSM34metaG_FD_81525 | JGI IMG/M metagenome (GOLD analysis project Ga0105243, IMG submission 81525) | Miscanthus rhizosphere microbial communities from Kellogg Biological Station, Michigan, USA - KBS M3-4 metaG | ecosystem: Host-associated > Plants > Roots > Rhizosphere > Soil | place...
CAGGAAACGGGACGTCCGTTCCTGTAGTCCCGCGATCTGGCGGAGTACGACGGCGGCCGGGTCCGGGTTGATTTCGCTCACCGGGGGTTCCTTGCGCACGTTGGTGCAGCACAGGAAGTCCGCGCGGATCTGCTGGGCAGTGATTTTCTGCATGGTGATGTACTTTCGCATCGGATGGGAACTCCGCGAGGGGTGAATGGCGCGGGCGTCCGCCAGCCCGGCTGCGGCCCCGCGACGACCGGGATTTACCCGCGGGCCGAAACGAAACAGGAATCGTCGGGAAAGGACGATGCCGGGATCAGAGTCCCGGGTGCTCCTGTGGGGTGGCAGACGTGAAGGGAAGCGCACAGCAGGCCAGAACGGCCACCCCGCTCACCACGGCAGCGCTCGCTGATGCAGCGCGCATGCTCATTCCCTCGTTCCTGTCATCTCTTCCGATGCGTTTCCGGCGAATGGCCGGTCTTGCCATCCTGCCAAAAGCCGCGGGTTTCTGTCCACGCGGCCGTGCAGGAAACCGGCCCCGTCGGCCTTGCGGGAATTAGGTGACGCAAGTGTTTCGTAATGGACGGAAGGATAGGCTAGCCTTACTTGGGTTTGCACCGCTTACCTAAGGATTTACATGGCTTCCCTCCTCCCGCGCCGTGCGCTGCTCAAGACCGCAGGAAGCGCAACGGCCGCGCTGGCCGCCGTCGCGCTTTCCCTCACTGCCTGCTCCACCGGCCCGGCCAGCAGCGGCAACCAGAACGCCTCGGCCGCGGCCGACAGCGCACAGTTCCCGGTGACCATCAAGAACGTCTTCGGCGAGACCACCATCAAGGAACAACCCAGGCGCGTCGTCACCATCTCCTGGGTCAACGACGACATCGCCCTGGCACTCGGCGTCGTTCCGGTTGGCGTCCCGAAGAATGAATGGGGCAACAACAGCAAGGGCTCCACCCCGTGGAAGGACGCCGCCCTCGATAAGCTCGGTGCCTCCTTCGGCAGCGACAAGGCCCCGGTCCAGTTCTCCGAGGCCGACGGCGTCAATTTCACCGAAATCGCCAAGCTGAACCCGGATGTCATCCTGGCCGCCTACTCCGGCCTCGAAGCGGCGGACTACAAGAAACTTTCCGAGATCGCCCCGGTGGTGGCCCAGCCCGAACTGGCCTACGGCACCCCGTGGCAGGAAGCCACCACCATCATCGGCAAGGCCCTTGGCAAGACCGCCGAGGCCGGGAAGCTCGTGGCCGACACCGAGTCCGCCATCAAGGCTGAGGCCGCCAAGTACCCGCAGATCGCCGGCAAGACCTTCATCTACGGCAACCTGGAGCCGGCCAAGGGCGACGGCGTGAACGTGTACCTCGCCTCCGACAACCGCCCGCGCTTCCTTAGCGAGATCGGCATGAAGGCGGCCCCGGTTGTGGAGGAGAAGTCCAAGGGCTCCAAGGAGTTCTTCACCGCCTGGTCCGCTGAGAAGGCCAACGAGCTGGCCTCGGATGTTTTCGTGACCTGGGTGCCGGACGCCAAAACCAAGGAGCAGATCGTCAAGGACCCGCTGCTGGGCCAGATCCCGGCCGTGAAGAAGGGCGCCCTGGTTGCCGATTCGGACAACACCCTCACCCTGGCCATCTCCGCGTCCTCGCCCCTGAGCCTGCCGTGGGCCCTGGAAAAGTTCCTGCCGCAGCTCGCCGCCGGCGCTGACGCCGCCGCGAAGTAGGCACCACCATGACGGCAAGCACGACAACGGCCTCCTCCGTGGAGCGCGAACGTACAGTTGAGGCCCCAATAAGCGCCAAAACAGGGCCCCAACTGTACGTTCGCGCAAAAACCGGCGCGGAGGTTCGCGCCCGGAAAGGCAAGCAGCCCGCCTGGCTGCTGGCCGCCGTCGTCGTGCTTGCCTTGACCTGCGGCGCCTCCCTCGCGGTGGGCGCCCGCGCCATCCCGCTCGAAACCGTCTGGGACGCACTGGTCCATTTCAACCCCGGCGACGGCAACCACGCCGTGGTGCACGCCCGCATCCCGCGCACCGTGCTCGGCCTGCTGGCCGGCGGCGCCCTGGGCCTGGCCGGCGCCGCGATGCAGGGCGTGGCCCGCAACCCCTTGGCCGACCCCGGCATCATGGGCGTCAACGCGGGAGCTGCGCTCGCCGTCGTCGGCGGCATCTACCTCTTCGGGATCACCGGGCTCAGCGGCTACATCTGGTTCGCGTTCCTCGGCGCCGCGGCGGCTGCCGCCGTCGTCTACCTGCTCGCCTCGATGGGCCGGGATGGCGCGACGCCGGTCAAGCTCGCCCTGGCGGGCGCGGCCCTGAGCGCCGGGCTCTATTCGCTGATGAACGTGGTACTCGTCTCCAGCCAGGACACCCTGGACCGTTTCCGCTTCTGGCAGGTGGGCGGCGTGGCCGGGCGCGACTGGTCCGTGATCCTGCCCGGCCTGCCGTTCCTGGCCGCCGGCGCACTCATTGTGCTGGCCAGCGGCCGGATCCTCAACGGCCTGGCCCTCGGCGACGACATTGCGCGCGGGCTCGGCCAGCGGGTGGGCTTGTCCCGTGGCATTGTGGCGCTCGGCGTGGTGCTGCTGTGCGGATCGGCCACGGCCCTCGCGGGCCCCATTGCCTTCCTGGGCCTGGTCATCCCGCATGCCGTGCGCTTCTTCACGGGTCCGGACTACCGCTGGATCCTGCCCTTCTCCCTGGTTCTGGCCCCGGCCCTGCTCCTCGCCTCCGACGTCGTGGGCCGCGTGGTGCTCCTGCCCGGCGAGGTCCCGGCCGGCATCATGACGGCGATCCTCGGAGCCCCGGTGTTCGTGTGGCTCGTCCGTCGCGGCAAGGGAGCCTCGCTGTGAGCCCTGTTGTCGAGCGCGACACCCTTGGGCGCGAACGTACAGTTGGCGCCCTTAATGCCGCGAAAAAGGGGCCTCAACTGTACGTTCGCGCAGAAAAGAAGCCGAAGCACCCCTTCAACCGGAGCTGGTTCCTGGGCGTAGCCGTCGTGCTCCTGCTCGTGGCGAGCATCCTGCTGGGCAGCTACACGGTCACGGTCCCCGACTTCTTCACCATCGTCTCGGCCCAGCTCACGGGCGGCGAGAAGATCCCCGGAGCCAGCTTCATCGTCATGGAGAACAAGCTGCCGCGGGCCATCATGGGCCTGCTGATCGGCGTCGCCTTTGGGCTGTCCGGCGCGCTGTTCCAGACCATGCTCCGCAACCCCCTCGCCAGCCCGGACGTCATCGGCATCAGCAACGGCGCCAGCGCCGCGGCCGTCCTGGCGATCGTCGTCTTCGGCGCCACCGGAGCCACGGTGTCGGCCGCGGCGCTGCTGGGCGCCCTCGCCGTCGCCCTCCTCATCTACCTGATCTCGCGCGGCGGAAGCGCGCGCGGCGCCGCAGGGCGCACCGGGAACGCCGCCGGCAACCGGCTGGTCCTCGCCGGCGTCGGCATCGCCGCCGCGCTCGGCGCCCTGGTGAACTTCCTCATGACCCGCGCCGACATCCGCACCGCCGCCGAAGCCCTCATCTGGCTGAACGGCTCCCTCAACCCGGCCACCTGGGAACGGATCGGCGTGCTGCTGCTGGCGCTGTGCCTCCTGCTGCCGCTGACGGCCGGCCTCGCCAAGCCTCTGCGCATGCTCGAACTCGGCGACGACACCGCCGCCGGCCTCGGCATCAGGGTCGGTGCCGCGCGGCTCGGCCTGGTGCTCACGGCCGTCGCGCTCGTGGCGGTCGCGACGGCGGCAGCGGGCCCGGTCTCCTTCGTCGCCTTCCTTGCCGGGCCTATCGCCCGCCGCTTCACCGGGAAACCCAGCCTCCCGGCGTCGGCCCTCACCGGTGCGGTGATCGTCCTGGCAGCCGACTACTTCGCCTACAACCTGGCGCCCCTGCTGCTGGACGGCACGGTGCTGCCCGTCGGCGTCGTCACCGGCGCCCTCGGCGCCCCCTTCCTGCTCTGGCTCCTGGCCACCGCCAATCGAAAGGACTCCTGACATGGCCCGTCTCAGTGCCCGGGACCTGACGCTGCAGTACGAGCAGCGCCGGGTCATCGACGGGCTCCACACGGAGATCCCCGAAGGCAAGGTGACCATGATCGTGGGCGCCAACGGCTGCGGCAAATCCACCCTGCTCAGGGGCCTGTCCCGCTTGCTGAAGCCCGCCGCAGGCACGGTGACCCTGGACGGGAAGGACATCCACAGCCGCCCGGCGAAGGAACTGGCCAGGACGCTCGGCCTCCTGCCGCAGCACCCCACGGCCCCGGACGGCATCACCGTGCGCGATCTCGTGGGCCGCGGCCGGTACCCGCACCAGGGCTTCTTCCGCAACTGGAGCCACGGCGATTCCTCGCCGCACGACCTCGCCGTTCGCCACGCCCTTGAAGCCACCGCCACCACGGAGCTGGCGGACCGCAACGTGGACGAACTCTCCGGCGGGCAACGCCAGAGGGTCTGGATCGCCATGGCCCTGGCCCAGGAAACCGAGGTCCTGCTGCTGGACGAGCCCACCACCTACCTCGACCTCGCCCACCAGGTGGAAGTCCTGGACCTCGTCACGGACCTCAACCGCCGCCGCGGCACCACCGTGGCGATCGTGCTCCACGACCTCAATCTCGCCGCACGCTACGCGGACCACGTCATCGCCATGAAGGACGGCGCCGTGGTGGCCGAAGGCTCCGGCACCGAGGTCATCACCGAAGAGCTCGTCCGCACCGTGTTCGGCCTCGAATCCCGCGTGGTCCCGGACCCCGTCTCCGGAACCCCGCTGATCGTGCCGATCGGCCGCCACCATTACCCGGCCCCCCACGCCGCACAAACCACGAAAACCGCAGTGGCCCCCGAACCCGCACTGGAGATCGCCTCATGAGCACGGAAACCCGCATGGCCAGCTACGTCACAGAGCCCATGGTCCTGGCCTTCGACGTCACCGTCACCGCCGTCCAGGAGATCGGCCCGAACTTCCGCCGGGTCACCTTCGGCGGCTACTGCCTGCGCGATTTCGGCGTCTCCGGCAACACCCTGGGCCTGCGCATCAAGCTGCTGATCCCCTCGCTCGACGCCGACGGCCGCACCATCCCGCTGCCCGCCTTCGAGATGGGCAACGCCGGCTGGTACCAGGAATGGCTCGCCATGGACGGGGCCGTGCGTGGCGCCATGCGCACCTACACCGTCCGCAGCGAACGGCTCGACGCCGTGTACCCGGAGATCGACGTCGACTTCGTGATGCATTTCGACGCCGACGGCAACGGCGGCCCCGCAGCCAACTGGGCCCTCAACGCCAAGCCCGGTGACTCGCTGACCATCATCGGCCCCAACAACCGCGCCGCCCACTGCGTCACCGCCGAAATCTACTCGGGCATCGAATGGCGGCCCGGCCTCGCCCAACGCGTCCTCCTCGCCGGAGACGAAACATCCGTCCCCGCAATCAGCGCCATCCTCGAGAGCCTGCCTGCCGGGGTCAGCGGCCACGCCTTCCTCGAGGTCCCCGAAGCCGGCGACTTCCAGGACCTCCAGACAGCGGCCGACGTCGAAATCACCTGGCTGGCGCGCGGCGCCCCGATCGGCCGCTCCCGTCCGCACGGCGAGCTCCTGCAGGACGCCGTCCGGAAAGCCGTCCCCGTGCCCGGCTGGGTGGGCATCGCCTCCGAAGCGGCCGCCGGCCCGGAACCGGAAGACGTCAACGTGGACCAGGACATCCTCTGGGAAACCCCGCAGCGCATGGACACCGCCTCCATCAAGGCCACCCGCAACCCTGGCCTGCCCGCCGGCGCCCTGCCCTTCTACGCCTGGATCGCGGGTGAAGCCGGCGTCATCAAGGAAATGCGCCGGTACCTGGTGCGGGATGTCGGGATAGATAGGAAGCAGGTGGCTTTTATGGGGTACTGGCGCAAGGGGAAAGCGGAGCTTTAGTCCGTTCCCTGCGCTTGCGCGCCCCGTTGCGGCTTTGGCCGCGCCCGACGGCGGTCGGCTGCCTTTCGCCGCGGCGGCTTTGGCCGCGCCCAATACTTTGCAGCCGCTTAGACACCTCCCGGCGTCTCATTCGGCCGCGGGCGGCCTTCTTCGACTCTGGTCGGCGATGCGCTCCCTGCAAAGCACCGGTCACGGCTTGTCGTCTTGTCACCTTTCCGCCCTTATTGTCTTGCCGCCTTTTCGGCCCGCTCGCCTTTCCTGTCATGCCCGTCTCCGTCCGTTAAGCTCGCTGTTCCCTTGCGGTTGATTGGGGTGGGTAGGGTCGGGGCGTGGGTGGTTTTGTTTCTTCTGATGGGCGGCGGCTGTTTGTTGCTCTCGGGGATTCCTTCACCGAGGGGGTGGGGGATAAGAACAAGCACCTTCCCAATGGGGTGCGGGGGTGGGCTGACCGGGTGGCCGAGAAGCTGGCCAAGGCAGAACCGGGCTGGGAGTACGCGAACCTGGCCGTACGCAGCAAACGGCTCCGGCACGTCGTCGACGAACAGCTCGAGCACGCCCTCGCCCTGAAACCGAGCCTCATCACCCTCTACGCCGGCGGGAACGACATCCTCGACTTCGGCACGGACATGGAGCAACTCATGGCCGACTACGAACACCTCGTGGCCCGGCTCGCCGGAACCGGCGCCACCCTGGTCCTCTTCACCGGCTACGACGTCAAGGTCTCGGCCGTGTTGGAACCCTTCAAGAGGCGCAATGCCCTCTATAACCAGCGGGTCCGCGAACTGGCCGCCGACTACGGTGCCGTGCTGGTGGACTACTGGTGCATGGACGCCTACCACGACCGCCGGATGTGGGCAGCGGACCGGCTGCACATGTCCAAGGCAGGCCACAAGTACCTGGCCGCCCGGGTCCTGGACCAGCTGGGCGTGCCGCACAAGATCTCCCCGAAGGACTGGGACCCTCCCCGGCGCCTGAAACTGCGCGAATGGGAACGCCAGCAGCGCCGCTGGATCAACGACTGGGTGGTCCCCCTGTTCGGGCGCAAGCTGCGCGGCGTCACCCTGGGCGACTCCCTCAGCCCCCGCTGGCCCGTCCCCGTGAAGGTCCCCAGCAAGGGCGGGCTCCGCAAACTGCAGGAGAACAAACTGCTCGAGAACACAGAAGCAAAGGGACAGGAAACGGCATGAGCCTGAACGTGAACACAGAACCGTTGCGTTTCGTCGCCGTCGGGGATTCCTTCACCGAAGGCGTGGGCGACCGCGACCTCCGCCTGCCCAACGACTGCCGCGGCTGGGCGGACCGCGTCGCCGAGGAACTCTTCCGGAACGATCCGCGCACACGCTACGCCAACCTCGCCGTCCGCGGCCGCCGGCTCCACCGCATCCTGGACGAACAGTTGGACACCGCGCTCGCCATGGAACCGAACCTCATCAGTTTCCACGCCGGCGGCAACGACCTCCTTGCCGCGCGGCTGGACCTCGGGGCGCTCATCCGCCGCTTCGAGGCCTCCGTCGCCAGGATTGCCGGAACCGGAACGCGGGTCCTGCTGTTCACCGAATACAACGTTCCGTTGTCCCCGGTCCTCGAACCCCTCAAGCTGCGCACCGCCGTCTTCAACAAACACATCCGGCGCATCGCAGCCGATTACGGCACGCTCCTGGTGGACCACTGGTGTTTCGAACACTTCCAGGACCGCCGGATGTGGGCGCCGGACCGTTTGCACATGTCCACCCCGGGCCACGAATACATGGCGGTGAAGGTCCTTGAGGTGCTCGGCGCCGCGCACTCCCTGCGGACGCCCGTGCTCGGCCCGCCACAGCAGCGCTGTCGCGCCGAAATAATCGCCGACGACGCCGCCTGGCTGAGGCGCGACGTCGCCCCCTGGTTCTCGCGGCGGCTGCGCGGTGTCTCCAGCGGCGACCACCTCGGCGCCCGCTGGCCCGCCCTCATGCCCGCCGTGCTGCCGGAACGCCTGGGAACGTCGAAGGCGCCGGTTCCGCCCGGCGGCTAGTCCGAGCGCCTAGTCGAGCAGGTTCTCGTACCCCTCGGCGGCAGAGGTCCCTTATGCGAAGTTCACGCGGCGCGAGCAATACTTGGACACAGACAGGGCTAAACTTCAATCCATTTAGGCATTCGGATGACTTATGTATTCAAAGGCGGTCTGGAAAGGCCAGGGAAACTTACAAGAATCCTTGGTCCCTGGGTACTTCTGATCCTGGATGATTCACATATTGAATTCCGGATGAGATTCCGTTGGCTCGCGCGCCTTATTGGCCCGTGGAGGATCGAGCGGTCCGACATCCGTGAGGTTTACTTCGGCCGATTGAACGTCTTGGCGCCTTGGGTGGAAGTGAACTTTCTCGCCGCAGAGAACATGCCCTGGTCGTTTCTTGCGCGAACACCACAGGCTGTATTTGATGCCGCCGCAGAGCTCGGCTACCCGGTTCGGATTGAAAACTAGAGGCGGTCGCACGTCGCATCCCGCGGCTAGTCAAAGCGGCTCGTCGAGCGGCTAATCCAACAGGTTCTCGTAGCCTTCGGCAGCCGAGGTCACAGAGAATTCAATGATCTCGAAGTCCGCCACACCGTTGGAATAGAAGGGGTCCCGGGCCAGGGCTTCGTCCAAGGTGGCGCGGTCGACCCTGGACAGCAGCACGCCGCCGATCGCCGGAACGCGGCGGCCGGACGCAAGGAAGATCCCGGCGTCGAACGTCTCCTTCACCCAGGCCATGTGGGCGGGGCGGTGGAAGTCGACGATCTCGTCCGGGACCTTGTAGGTCAGCGACACAATGAACATGCCACCAGACTACCCAGCGGGCCCCGCCTAGGATGGTTCCATGACCGAACCCCGCTGGCTGAATGCCGAGGAACGCCGCGCCTGGCTGGCCCTCCTGAGCATCAACACCCTCCTGCCGGCGGCGTTGGACACCAAGCTCCAGGCGGCCGGGAAGTTATCCCTCTTCGATTACAACGTGCTCGCAATGCTCTCCGAATCCGAGGGCCGATTCCTGCCGATGAGCGAACTCGCCGCCCGCACCAGCGCGTCCCTGTCGCGGCTTTCGCACGTGGTCACCAAGCTGCAGAAGCGCGGCTGGGTGGAACGCGCGGGGCACCCCGGCGACGCCCGCGTCACTGTCGCGCACCTGACCGACGCCGGCATGGACACCATCGTCGGCCTCGCGCCGGGCCATGTGGAATCCGTCCGCGAGCTGATGATGGACGCGATGACCGATGACGACGTCGCCGACCTCGCGCGCATCGGCGAGAAGATCGTCGCCCGCCTCAAGCCGGACCACTGGATCCTGCGCGAACGCTGAGCCGCAGGCCCCGAGCCGCCAGCACCCAGTGACTAGACTGTCGGCATGGATTTTTCGGACCGTTACGTCGCCCTCGGGGATTCCTTCACGGAAGGCGTCGGCGACCCCGATCCCACCCGGCCCAACGGTGTCCGCGGCTGGGCCGACCGCGTGGCGGAACAGCTCGGCCGCAACAACGAGGCCTTCGGCTACGCGAACCTCGCCATCCGCGGCAGGAAACTCCGGCAGATCATGGCAGAACAGGTAGAGGCCGCCGTCGCGCTCCAACCGACGCTGGTGACCCTGTACGCCGGAGCGAACGACATCTTCCGCCCCAAGGTGGACATCGATTCCCTGATGGAGGATTACGACGCCGGCCTGGCCGCCTTGCGCGCCACCGGCGCCGCCGTGCTGCTGTTCACCGGGTTCGACGCCCGCAGCTCGAAGGTCTTCGGCACCATGCGCGGCCGCACCGCCATCTACAACGAACTGCTCCGGGAACTCGCGGACAAGCACGGGGCCAGCCTGGTGGATTACTGGCGCTTCGGCGAGTACCACGACTGGCGCATGTGGGACCGCGACCGGATGCACATGTCCACCGCCGGCCACATCAACATGGCGAACCGGGTGCTGGATGTCCTGGAGCGCGAGCGCCTGGCACCCGCCGAGCACGGCATCGCACAGGACGGGAGGGCCACGGCGGTGCGCGCCGGCCGAGTCGCTGCCCTCCGGGACAATGCCCAGTGGGTGCGGGAGCATGCCGTCCCGTGGGTGGTCCGCCGGGTCAAAGGCACCTCGTCCGGTGACGGGCTGAGCCCGAGGTACCCGGAACTCACCCGGCTCTAGCGGGACGATCTTTAGCGGCGGAGCCCAGCGGGCCGTGCGGAAACCCGGAGTGGCGAGCAGTCC
>Ga0105243_10005303_pt1 | contig 10075 bp, 6 predicted proteins | sample KBSM34metaG_FD_81525 | JGI IMG/M metagenome (GOLD analysis project Ga0105243, IMG submission 81525) | Miscanthus rhizosphere microbial communities from Kellogg Biological Station, Michigan, USA - KBS M3-4 metaG | ecosystem: Host-associated > Plants > Roots > Rhizosphere > Soil | place: Michigan...
ATCATCAACCATCGTCCCGCCGCGGGGCGCAATGTCGACCAGCTGGCCGAGGACCTGAAGCGCGCGGCTGCGGCGCTCAAGGACCCGGTCGTCGTGATCAGCGCCGATGCGGCTGCGACGCACCAGTCGGTGATCCGCGTGATGGAGGCCTCGCGCCTCGCCGGCCTGTCGCAGATCACCTTCACCACGCAGTCGGCAAAGTAAGTGAAGTTCTGGACCCGCCGCGGCGCCATCGCCTGGCTGCTGTGGCCGGCGAGCCTGGTATTTCGGGTTTTGGTCCTGGGCAGGCGTGTCCTCTATGGGATGCGCTGGTTGAAAAGCGCTCATCCCGGCATCCCGGTCATCGTGGTCGGCAACCTCACGGTCGGCGGCAGCGGCAAGACGCCGCTCGCCATTTGGATCGCGGAGTTCCTGAAAGCCAACGGCTGGTCGCCCGGCATCGTGTCGCGCGGATATGGGGTAACGATTCTCGAGCCGCGTGCCGCCACCGTCGCCTCGAGCGCCGCCGAGGTGGGCGACGAGCCGATCCTGCTCGCGCGCCGCAGCGGCTGCCCGGTCTGGGTCGGCGCCGATCGCGTCCGGGTCGCGGCGCTGCTGCGCGCCGCGCACGAGGACGTGGACGTGCTCGTTCTCGACGACGGCCTGCAGCACTACGCCATGCGGCGCGATCTCGAGATCGCGGTGGTCGATGCGCGCGGCTTCGGCAACGGGTTCCCGCTGCCGGCGGGGCCGCTGCGCGAGCCGCAGGCGAGATTGCGCGGCGTGGACGCCGTGGTGTCCCATGAATCGCCGATCAAGGGATTCGCCATGCGGCTGGACGGCGATACCGTCCACCGTATGATCGATGCGCGCGAGCGCCAGCCGCTGAAGGCGTTCGCCGGCCAGCGCGTGCATGCGGTCGCCGGCATCGGCGATCCGAACCGTTTCTTCCTGCATCTGGGCAAGGCGGGAATCAAGGTGCTGCCGCACCCCTTTCCCGATCATCATCCGTTCACGCCCCAGGACCTCGAGTTCGGCGATGGGCTGCCGGTCCTGCTCACCGAGAAGGACGCGGTAAAATTGCGCAGCGCTGCGCAGCCCCACTGGTGGGTGCTGCCGGTAAGCGCGCAGCTCGATCCGGCGTTCGGCCCCTGGCTTCTCGGCCGGCTAGCTCCTGGGAAAACTCGATGAGTGGCGTCGATCCAAAGCTGCTTGAAATCCTGGTTTGCCCCCTGTGCAAGGGCAAGCTGCTGGTGCGCAAGGACGAGCTCGTCTGCAAGGCCGACCGGCTGGGCTACCCGGTCAAAGACGGCATCCCGGTGATGCTCGAAGAGGACGCGAGAAAGCTTCCGCCGCAAGAAGAAGTGAGCTGAAGGCCGGTTTGAAGTTTCACGTCATCATTCCCGCGCGCTACGCGTCGACCCGCTTCCCGGGCAAGCCCCTGGCCGATCTCGCCGGCAAGCCGATGGTGGTGCACGTGTGCGAGCGCGCGGCGAAGAGCGGCGCCGCCGGCGTGCACGTCGCCACCGACGACAAGCGGATCTTCGACGTGGTCAAGGCGCACGGGCACCGCGCGATCCTGACGCGCGCCGACCATCCCTCGGGCACCGATCGCCTCGCGGAGGCTGCGCGAAAGCTCGCGCTCAAGGATTCCGAAATCGTGGTCAACGTGCAGGGCGACGAGCCCTTGATTTCCCCGCGCTTGATCGCTCAGGTAGGAAACTTGTTGAGCAAAAAACCCAAGGCGAGCGTGTCTACCGCGTGCCATGCCATCCACGACGAGGCTGCGCTCGGCAATCCGAACGTGGTCAAGGTGGTGATGGACGCGGAGGGTTACGCGCTCTACTTTTCGCGCTCGCGCATTCCGTACCCGCGCGAGGGCGACGCCGTCTGTTACCGCCACGCCGGCATCTACGGCTACCGGGTCGGCTTCCTCAAGAAGTACTCGCGTCTGAAGCCGGCACCGCTGGAGAAGGCGGAAGCGCTGGAACAGTTGCGCGTGCTCTGGCACGGTTTCCGCATTGCAGTAACGGTCAGCGAAACGGAGATTCCGCCCGGGGTCGACACGCCTCAGGACCTCGAGGCGGTGCGTAGAATACTTTCATGAGGCTGATTCTTCTCGGCCCGCCGGGCGCGGGCAAGGGCACGCAGGCGCAGTTCATCCGAGAGAAGTTCGGCATCCCGCAGATCTCCACCGGCGACATGCTGCGCGCCGCAGTGAAGGCGGGCACGCCGCTCGGCAAGGAAGCGAAGAAGGTGATGGATTCCGGCCAGCTGATCTCCGACGACATCATCATCGGCCTGGTGAAGGACCGGCTGCGCCAGGCCGACTGCCTGCCCGGCTATCTGTTCGACGGCTTTCCGCGCACCATCCCTCAGGCCGATGCGCTCAAGACCGCCGGCGTGGCCCTCGATCATGTGCTCGAGATCGACGTACCCGACGACGAGATCATCACGCGCATGAGCGGACGGCGGATGCATCCGGGCTCCGGGCGGGTCTACCACCTCAAGTTCAACCCGCCCAAGGTCGAGGGCAAGGACGACCTCACGGGCGAGCCGCTCATCGTGCGCGAGGACGACAAGCCCGAGACGGTAAAGAAGCGCCTCGAGGTCTATCGCAGGCAGACCCGCCCGCTGGTCGACTACTACAAGCGCGACGGCAAGGCGAAGTACCACTGCATCTCGGGAATCGGCAGCGTGGACGAGGTCACCCGGCGCGCGCTGGCCGCGCTCAGCTGACGGTTAGCTGTTAAAATCTGCCCCCTTTTCAGGGGGTAACACAATGACGGCTGGCCTCATTTTCGCGCTCGTCTGCGCGCTTCTCGCTATCGCTTACGGCGTGTTCCAGTCGGGCCGCATCCTGCGCCTGCCCGAAGGCAACGAGCGCATGCGCGAGATCTCGTTGGCGATCCGCGAAGGCGCGGTCGCCTACCTCTGGCGCCAGTACAAGACCATCGCCATCGTCGGCGTGATCCTGTTCCTGGTGATCGGCTTCGTGCCCAAGCTCGGCTGGGCCACGGCGTTCGGTTTCCTCATCGGTGCGGTGCTGTCGGGCGCCTGCGGCGTCATCGGCATGAACATCTCGGTGCGCGCGAACGTGCGCACCGCCGAAGCCGCCCGCGTCGGCCTGAACGAGGCGCTGCAGGTCGCGTTCAAGGGCGGCGCGATCACCGGCATGCTGGTGGTCGGCCTCGGCCTGCTCGGCGTCGCCGGCTATTACGCGCTGCTCTACGCCAATGCGCACGACAAGACCAACCTCGCGCATCTCATTCATCCGCTGATCGGCCTCGCCTTCGGCAGCTCGCTGATCTCGATCTTCGCGCGTCTCGGCGGCGGCATCTTTACCAAAGGCGCGGACGTCGGCGCGGACCTGGTCGGCAAGGTCGAAGCGGGCATTCCGGAAGACGACCCGCGCAACCCCGCGGTGATCGCCGACAACGTCGGCGACAACGTCGGCGACTGCGCCGGCATGGCCGCCGACCTGTTCGAGACCTACGCGGTGACCATCATCGCCACCATGCTGCTCGGCGCGCTGATGGTGCAGACCACCAGCCCGGCGGCGCTGATCTACCCGCTGACCATCGGCGGCTTCGCCATCATCGCCTCGATCGCCGGCACCTGGTTCGTGAAGGCCAAGCCGGGCGACGTCAACGTGATGCCGGCGCTCTACCGCGGCCTGTGGGTGGCGGGCGGGCTTGCCGTGATCGCGTTCTGGCCGATCACGCTCTACGTGATGGGCGACGTGCTGCGCACGGTGCCGTTCGACGTGGGCGGCGCGAAGAAGCTGATCACCGTGTGGCACCTGTGGGGCGCCGCGGTGGTGGGCCTGGTGCTGACCGGTTTCCTGGTGTGGATCACCGAGTACTACACCGGCACGCAATTCAAGCCGGTGCGCCACGTGGCCGACGCGAGCGTTACCGGCCATGCCACCAACATCATCGCGGGCCTCGGCGTGTCGATGAAGTCCACCGCCTGGCCGGTGCTCGCGGTCTGCGTCGCGATTTTCTGTTCGTACGCGCTCGCCGGCCTCTACGGCATCGCGATCGCCGCGACCTCGATGCTGTCGATGGCCGGCATCATCGTCGCGCTCGACGCCTACGGGCCGATCACCGATAACGCCGGCGGCATCGCCGAGATGGCGAAACTGCCGGATTCGGTGCGCGACATCACCGACCCGCTGGACGCGGTCGGCAACACCACCAAGGCGGTCACCAAGGGCTATGCCATCGGCTCGGCCGGCCTCGCCGCGCTGGTGCTGTTCGCCGATTACACGCACGCGCTGGAGGCGAGCGGCAAGAGCTTCAGCTTCGACCTCTCCAACCACATGGTGATCATCGGTCTGTTCATCGGCGGCATGGTCCCGTACCTGTTCGGCGCCATGGCGATGGAAGCGGTCGGGCGCGCGGCCGGCGCGGTGGTGCTGGAAGTGCGCCGCCAGTTCAAGGCGATTCCCGGCATCATGCAAGGCACCGCCAAGCCGGAGTACGGCGTCGCGGTCGACATGCTGACGAAAGCCGCGATCAAGGAAATGATGATCCCGTCGCTGCTGCCGGTGCTGGTGCCGATCCTGGTCGGCCTGATCCTCGGGCCGCAAGCGCTCGGCGGCGTGCTGATGGGCACGATCGTGACGGGTCTGTTCGTCGCCATCTCGATGTGCACCGGCGGCGGCGCCTGGGACAACGCCAAGAAGTACATCGAGGACGGCCATCACGGCGGCAAGGGCTCGGATGCGCACAAGGCGGCGGTCACCGGCGACACGGTGGGCGATCCGTACAAGGACACCGCCGGCCCGGCGGTGAACCCGCTCATCAAGATCATCAACATCGTGGCACTTCTCGTGGTGCCATTGATGGTGTGATGCTTTTTCAGAAATCGTTTGTTCGAAAGGCGGCTTCGGTCGCCTTTTTTGTTTTTGCGGGCGCCTGCCACGGCCAGACCGCAAAGCGCTTCATGGTCGCGGCGGCGAACCCGCTGGCCGCGGACGCCGGCGCTGCGGTGCTGATGCGCGGCGGCTCGGCGCTGGACGCGGCGATCGCGGTGCAGGCGGTGCTCGGGCTGGTGGAGCCCGAATCCTCGGGCATCGGCGGCGGCGCGTTCCTGCTCTACTGGTCCGAGAGCGAAAAAAAGCTGCGCACGTACGACGGCCGTGAAACGGCGCCCGCCGCGGCCACGCCCGATCGCTTCCTGAAAGATGGCAAGCCGATGGCGTTCATGGAGGCCGCCGTCGGCGGGCGCTCGGTGGGCGTGCCGGGGGTGCTGCGCATGCTCGAGCTTGCGCATCAACGCCACGGCCGGCTGCCATGGAACGAGCTGTTCGACGCCGCGATCCGCACTGCCGACGCAGGCTTCGCGCCGACGCCCAAGCTCAAGGCCGCGCTCGAAGCAGAAAGCCATCTGCGCGAGGACCCCGCGGCGCGGCGCACCTACTACTCGGGTGAGCGCATCGTGAATCGGGAATACGCGGATACGCTGCGGCTGATCGCACGCGCGGGGGCTGACGCCTTCTACACGGGCGACGTGGCCAAGGACATCGCCCTGGCCGTGCGCACGCACGCCAAGCCGGGCGACCTCACTGAAGAAGACCTGCGCGCGTATCGCCCAGTCGAGCGCGCACCGGTGTGTGGCCCGTATCGAAAACTGCGGCTGTGCTCAATGGGGCCGCCGAGCTCCGGCGGCATCGCGCTGCTGCAGATCCTCGGCCTGCTCGAGCGCACGAGGTTCGCGCGCGCGCCGCCGCAGTCGGCAGAAGCGCTGCATTACTTCGCGGAGGCCGGCAAGCTGGCGTACGCCGACCGCGCGCGCTATCTGGGGGATCCGGGTTTCGTGAAGGTGCCGGTCCAGCAGCTGCTCAACCCTGGCTATCTGCAAACCCGGGCGAAGCTGATCACCGAGCGCGCCATGCCGCTCGCGCCGCCGGGCGACACCGAGAGCGGCACCAGCCACTTCTCGATCGTCGACGCGCGCGGCGACATCGTTTCGATGACCACGACCATCGAGGCCGCATTCGGCAGCCGGATCATGGTGCGCGGCTTCCTGCTCAACAACCAGCTCACCGATTTCGATTTCGCGCCGGGCGGCGCCAATGCCGTCGCGGCCGGCAAGCGGCCCAGGAGCAGCATGGCTCCCACCATCGTCTTTCAGGGACAACAGCCCGTCCTCGCGATCGGCTCGCCGGGCGGCTCGATGATCATCAACTACGTCGCCAAGGCGCTGGTCGGCGTGCTCGACTGGCGCCTGGACGTGCAGGCCGCGATCGACCTTCCCAACTTCGGCTCGCGCAACGGGCCAACTTTGCTCGAGCTCGGCAGCCGGTATGGCGCGCTCGCACCCGAGCTGCAGCGCCGCGGTCATCAAGTCGAAACGCTGGTCCTGACAAGCGGCTTACACGGCATCGAGCGCGTGCCTGGCGGCTGGCGCGGCGGCGCCGACCCGCGGCGGGATGGCAGCGTCCGAGGAGAGTAGCGGGTAGTTTTTACAGCAGCCGCAGCCATCCCTGGCTGCGGAATATGGATATGTCTGCCGGCCGTGCTTGCTCCTCCATTCATGGGATGCAGCGTCGCAATTTTCCCCTTTAGAATTCTGCTGCTGTCGCCTTGGGAGGGGGGATTCAATGAGAAAAGAGCGAGCCGTGCGCAGCTCCGCGCTGCGGGCCAAATACATCGCTGTTGCCGTTACCGCTGCGTTCGCGCCATGGTCGGTCTATGGCCAGACGCCGGCGCCGGACCAGATGCCCAGCATCACGCTCAAGCAGGGCATCGCGGTCGTCAATCCCGCGACCGGCACCTATCAGCTGATCGACCAGGCGTCGCTGCGCGCGATCTACGAAGGGTCGATGACGATGGGCAGCAACGCCCATCTGCATCTCTTCCACAGCATCTACGGCGGCTCGGGCATCGGCCTGTTCAAGGACGTGAGCGGCAGCCTGAGCCAGATCTTCGGCCGCATCACGTCCAACGGCCAGGTATTCATCAGCAATCCGAACGGGGTGCTGTTCGGCTCGACGGCGCGCATCGATGTTGGCGCACTGTTCGCCACCACCCTGTCCGCCAATGAAGAGCAATTCATGGCCGGCGGGGCGCGCATCCAGTGGACCAACAACGGCGCCACTGGCACGGTCACCAACCAGGGCGAAATCATTACCGCGAATGGCTATACCGCCCTCGTCGGACCACAGGTGCGCAACGACGGGATCATCCGCGCGCGTACCGGCCAGGTCGCGCTGGCCGCCGGCGATCGCGTCAGCCTGGACCTGATCGGCGACGGGCTGATCCGCATCAGCGTCGACCAGGCGGCGATGAACGCGTCGGTCGTCAATACCGGCACGATCGAGGCCGAAGGCGGCACGGTGCTGCTCACGGCGCGCAGCGCCAATGCCTTGCTCGACACCGTGATCAACGCCGGCGGCACGATCCGCGCCACTTCGCTCATCGAGCGCAACGGCGAGATCGTTCTCGATGGCGGCAATGCCGGCACGGTCATGGTGGCGGGCAACCATAACGCCGGTAGCTCATCCGTCAGCGGGGCGAACGTCACGATGACCGGAACCATCGTGACCGACCTCGGCAGCGGCACGCAGACCGTGACGACGCCGGGCACGCTCACCATCCAGGGCAGCGGTGTTTCGGCGACGAACGCCGGCCTGATCCACCAAGGCTCGGGGGAGCAGAGCGTTGTCGCGGGCAATGTGATCATGACGGGCGGCACCGGTATCGGTACCAATGCCGTGATCACTTCCAGCGATGCAAGCGCGGAGCAGAAGCTCGCTGTCTCCGGAAACCTGCAAGTGACGGGTGGGGCGGCGGGCGACGGCAACCAGGCGATCATCCGCAGCGCGGGCAACCAGACCATCGATGCGGCCGGCGCGATTGTCGTCGAGGGCGGCGCCAACAGCGGCTTGGCGGGCGGTAACACCGCGTTCATCGTCGGCGCGGCATCGAACCAGCTCGGCAAGAAGCAGACGATCAATGCGGGCAGTATCACCATGAAGTCCGGCGCGGCCGGAAATCAGAACGGGGCCGTGATCCTCGGGCCGAAGCAGGAGATCACCACGACCGGCGACGTGCTGCTAGCGGGCGGCGGCACCGCCGGCGTACTGGGTGGCGTGCGCATGGGCGGCCTGAGCACCGGCGCGGGCGGCGCCGCCAACACTGCGACCGACCTCACGCTCGCGGTCGGCAACGACCTGCTGATGAGGGGCGGGGTGACGCCAAGCAATTCGGCGAACATCGGCTCCACCACCGGCCAGCCGCAGACGGTCACCATTACGGCGGCCCGTGACGTGGTGGTGAACGATGCGCCCACCTCAGTTTCGCGCATCGGCACCGTCCAGAGCACGCTTCCGACCAACGGCACCCCCGGCGACATTTCCGTGACCGCGGGTCGCGACATCCGCGTGAACGGCGGCGGCGAGATCGTCACCACCGGCAAGGTCACGCTCAGCGCGCTGAATGGCGCTGTCAAGGTGGAAGCCACTTCCCCCGCTGCGGGCGGCGCGCGTGTGCAGTCCGCCACAGGGCAGGACATCAAGGCGAAGTCGTTAACCGTTACCGCCCAGAACCGATCGGCGCAAATCATCAACAACGGCGGCGAGCAGTCCATCCAGGCCGGCACGGTCGACCTCCAGACACTGGGTGCCGTCGGCGGCCTCGCCGAGATCCGTAACAACAGCGCCGCCGACCAGAAGCTGACGGTCTCGGGCGACCACCTGACCGTAAACGCCCTGGGCGGCGGCACCGCGCAGATCTTCGGCAACGGCAACCAGACAATCGACATGACCCGCGTGGGCGCCAAGACCATCACGGTGGGCGATCACGCGGCCCAGGGTCGTTCGAGCATCGCTTCCAACGGTGATCAAACCATCACCGGAAAAGCGGACCTCGTCGTTACCGGCGGGTCCGGCCCGGTCGCCGATGCCTCGAACGCGACGATTTCGGTCAGCAATCCGAATCGCCTGCAGAGGATCGACGCCGGCAAGATCACGTTGGCCAATTCCATCCTCGGCGGCAACAACAGCGTGGCTGGCTTGCAGGCGGCAAATCAGCTCATCAGCACGACCGGTAATGTCTCGCTCACGGCCAACGCCTCGGGCGGAGTCCTGCCCGGCGTGCGAATTGGCGGGCTGGGCGGCGCGGCGCCGACGGCGACCAACCTGACCCTCGATGTCGGCGGGGACCTGATCCTCACTGGCGGCAGCGTTCCTGGGAACGGCGTCGGCATTGGTTCCACAGGAGCGGTGGGTGCGCCACCGCTCGCGAACAACATCACGATCACCGCTGCCGGAAGCGTCATTCTGAGTGCCGGGACCGCGGCCAGCACCGGGGCGCGCATCGGAGCCCCCAACAGCGCTGCGGTCGTCGATCCGGGAACCATCACCGTCGCGGCCGGCAACGAACTGCGGATCGGCAGCGGGACCGGCATCCGCGCGAACGGACCGATCACGCTCACGTCGAACGGCTTGACGAACAACGGCACGATCAGCAACGGCGGGGGCTCGAGCAACGTCGTGCTGAACGCGAACACGTTTGCCCTCGCCAGCGGCAGCATCGAAGGCGGAACGGCGGCAGTCGTGGTGCGTCCGAAAACCGGCACCAACTCCTTCGGCATCGAAGCCGCCGGCGCGACTACGCTGACCAACGCCGACATCGCCAGCATCCACACCAGCGATTTCGTGGTGTTCGGCAGCGGCATCGGCAACACCTTCACCGGCAACATGACCATCGGCCAGAACGCCCAGGTCGATGGCGGCGGCAAGCACCTGGCGTTCTTCCGCAGCGCCAACCCGGGTGGCACGACGACCATCGGTGCCAACGGCGCGAGCACGACCGGCAACATGATCGTCAGCGCGGGCGGCGGCGCCATCGTCAGCAACGGCGGAACGCTCACCGCGAACGAGTTGCAGCTGCGCGCCAGCCAGGGGATCGGCTCGGCCGCGAGCAGGGTGCGTACCGAAGCGAATGCCCTTGCCATCAACAACACGGGCGGGGCCGGCGCCTTCGTGAGCGAAGCGAGCGGGGTGGCGTTGAGGAACGTCAACCTGACGGTCGGCGGCAACATCAACAGCGTCTCGAACTTCGTCGGCGGCGCCGGCGCGTACGAC
>Ga0105243_10005304_pt1 | contig 10074 bp, 2 predicted proteins | sample KBSM34metaG_FD_81525 | JGI IMG/M metagenome (GOLD analysis project Ga0105243, IMG submission 81525) | Miscanthus rhizosphere microbial communities from Kellogg Biological Station, Michigan, USA - KBS M3-4 metaG | ecosystem: Host-associated > Plants > Roots > Rhizosphere > Soil | place: Michigan...
CCAATTCCGGTACCTGAATTTGTGTCGCCTCCATTGACCTTCGCGAGTATCAATGCTTTAGCGCCTGGCGCGAATGTGGCATTTCTCATTGATCCAAATATGCAACTGCCACGTGTCGAGCAGTACAACTTTGGTATCCAGCGCGAGATTGGATTCAAGTCGGTTCTGGAAATTCGCTACGTCGGAAATCGCAGTCACGAGCTGATTCGGACTGTGGATCTCAACCAGGTGGACATTCGCGGCAACGGTTTTCTTCCGGACTACATTCGGGCGCGCTCGAATTTGTTGTTGACGGGCAATCCGGCTTGTACGCCGCTGCAGAATGCAGGTTGCCAAACACTGACAGTTTTTCCAAACCTCGCAAACGGCGGCTCATTGAACACCGCGGCAGTGCAGAACCTCCTGCTGAATGGTTCAGTAGCTGATCTGGCGCGGCGGTATGTGACACTCGGCCAAACCGGATCGGTGCAGATACTTCCCAACCCGAACATGGGAATTCTCGATTTGCTCGGCAACCTCGGTGAGTCTAATTACAACGCGCTGCAGGTTGAGTTGCGCCGCAGGTTCTCGGGCGGATTGTTGTTGCAGGCCAACTATACTTTCCAAAAAACTCTCGACAACATCAGTCCCGGCAATCCGGGCATCAACAGCGAAGATCAGACGAGGGTTGCGGCTTTCCTCGACAATCAGAATCAGCATCTCGACTACGGACGCGCGGATTTCGATCAGACCCACATTTTTAATCTCAACGCGGTTTACGATCTCCCGTTTGGAAAAGGGAAGTCTTTCTTGAGCGATAGTGGTGGTGCGGTTGACCGGCTCGTCGGCGGTTGGCAATTGGGTGGTATTCTACGCATCAACACTGGCACACCGCTGACGATCGTTGACCCGAGAGGCACGTTGAATCGTGTGGGCCGATCAGCAAACCAGACGGCTGTCACGAATCTCACGAACGATCAGATCAGTAACCTGATTGGTATCTTCAATCAGAACGGCAACGTCTACTACATTAATCCTTCGGTGATTAACTCCGACGGTCGCGGCGCAGCGGCGTTTGGCCAGCCTGCGTTTCCGGGTGAAGTATTCTTCGACAATGGTCCAGGTCAGTTCGGAACTCTGGCGCGGAGCACGATCAATGGCCCGATGTTCACGGAGCTGGACATGTCGCTAACGAAGAGCATCCGTATCAATGAGCGCATGCGCTTTCAAATCCGTGCGGACGCCTTCAACGTCATGAACCACACAAACTTCCTAACCGGAATTCTTACACCCGGCCTGGGATTGGGTGGAACCAGCAACACCCTCTTCAACGTCAACAGCCCAACCTTCGGCCAGATAACTTCGGCGAACACGATCGGCGGCAGCGGCCTGAACCGCATCATCCAGGTCGCCGGCCGATTCGAATTCTAAAAACTGGTCCACAAAAAGCGCAAAAGAAACTAAAAAAATCTTTTGTGCTTTTTGTGACTTTTCGTGGCTTTATCTGCTTAGCAGATTAGACAAAGGCCTTTACCCATCTCCTTGCGGCCAAATGCCGGCGTTCGTTGTGGCGGTGGGTTTGTCAGTTTATCGAGCTCGAATATGGTAGCCAGCGCGCCTAACCTCACAGTGGGTTGAGGGCCGGATCCGACAAACAGAGATGTAAGTGTACAGCTTGTCACGATGCCCTGGATTTTTGGCGAGCCATTTTTCACAGACAGCGGATTGGCGAAGATGAGGTATGTCGCACCAATACTCATCGGTGGATAGGCGACGCACGAGTCTTCAAGCAATTCGGTTAGAACCTCTACGTCAAACCCTTTGGCTCCTTTCCATCGATCCCATACGAAGAACCTGGTCACATAAAACTTCTGAACTCCCGAACCAGTCAGCACTTCGCGAGGGCCGCTTACCTCAACCACGTCGCCTATGAAAATACTAGCCGCTTCAACAAATTGCTTCTCAACAGGACCGCCGACGCAAAAACATTGCGCCACTTGCGCCTCTATCACTTGAACCTCAGACGCTTGCACTATCAAGAGTGCTCCCAAGATAACTAATATCTTCTTCATCTTTGCTCCTCGCGCAATCCCATAGTCTTAAACCGGCTCATCTTCTTTCTTCTTCACAGGCGGACGCATTCGATCCGTTAGCCATATTAGCCAGTCAAGCTCGCTAGGACCGCCCGGCGGATACAATTGCGGAAAGTCACCGCCCGGAAAGTGGCTTATAGGAGGTTCTGGAAGTCCGCCAACGATAGGCCCTGGCCGCGGCGGAGGAAGCACAGGATTTTTTGATTTGTCGCACAGCTTGTCAAGCTCTGCTTTCGTTTGGCCGTCAATATCCCATCTCGTGATGCCTTTTGCAAGAAGCTCCCTTCCGGATCCGGCTTGGGTTATGTCTCCCCGTTCAGTGTCACGGAATCTTTGGAGAAATCCATGAGTAATCGCTTCATGAGCTCCAAGTCTACCTAGCTCTGTGCCTTGACTTACTTGTCCGGCACGTCCAGTCGCGGGAGCATTAGTATTAACTCGCTGAGTGCTGACATAACCTGTCATGTCTGATGGAATAGTCAACGCCAGTGAGTCAGGCCCAAGCTGCTGGTTGGTGAGTTTCTGCCACTGAGCGACGGCATCACCAGGGAATTGAAATACGTAGTTAACAGTGAACGAACCCCCATCAGCAGCAGCAGCGTTTCCGAATACAACCTTATGACCCCCGGACTCGAAGATCCTCGTAATCTCGTCTTCTAAATCAGCCAGGGCAAAATCTTGCACTCCCACGAGTTGGATATTAAACGTGCAAAGTCCATTCGGATCTACTGAGTTGACAGGATCGTTCTTAGTATAGGAATACCGATTGAAACTTTGAGGATCTGTGAGGCCGCCTCGCAGCGGGTCGGGCGTGGTCCAGCGACCGGCAAAACTGTCATACTTCCGGAACGCTGTGTGGTCCAGCCCCGTGACTTCGTCACGTTCCGTCAGCGCAAATCGTTGCCGCACCTTGTCCGTCGTCGAATATTTTTGCGACGTCGTACGTAAACCAACACCCGCCCAGATTTCTTCACCGAACGGCAGGTAATCGTGTCGCGCAACGATTGTGCTCGAGCCGCTGCCGCTATTGTCCATCAACACCCGTCCTGAGCCTTGTAGATCGGTTAAAACGTATTTCAGATTTGCACTGGTGCTCGTACTGCTGCTCGTGCCAGAACACAATCGCACCACGTTGCCTTGAAACTCCATACTATAAGCAAACCCAGCACGCACCTGACTAAAAGTAGCCACTCCCGAGAGAGCATTCAGCCAATTTTGTAGACCACCCGAGTCAGGACTACGTTGAAGGTAAGCTGTATAGAGATCTGTGACGTAAGCGTTATGGTTAGTGGTGCTATATACACTTGGCCCGAAAACTTCATTTCCTAAAGCCTGTGCCATTTCAATTAATTTCCCGTGACCCTGAGCCTTTGCTTTACTCAAATCCGACGTCCACTGCGACAGTTCGCTGGAAGTTGGATCGCGATGAAGTGCTCCCTGGTAAAAGGCAGTCACGAAATCGGAAATCGTCATATAACAGGTCGACGATGCTTCATAGACCGCTAAAATCATTCCGCCGCGATAAATGTTCTCCTTCTCCATCGACGTGCCGTTATAGTCGGCTACCAACTGCCCGAAGATGTCATAGACCATCGTCCTCGTAGAATTAAAGGAAGTGGTTTGTACACGCTGGCCCGCACAATCGTAGACGGACGTTTGTGACAGATCGCTGCCCATCGCAGAGGCGGAGACTTGGCGGCCCTCTGCATCGTAGGTGTAGTTCATATAGCGGAACTTTGCATCCTGCGTGACGTTGCCGGCAGCATCATAAGTTACAGGCGTAGAACCGGAGGTGATGAATCGGTTGGTGCTCGCCGTAATGTCACTTGATACCACCGTCGTGTAGCCAGATGTGTTGCCGCCGCTGGACTGGAAGCGATTCCCGTAACGATCGTAAGTAAACTCCTCTTTCCAGCTTGGCGTGCTAACCGTGCCCTGCTGATACTCGGCAGCCGTCGAGAGCCGACCAAGTTCGTCATAAGAGAAACGCTGCTCCCACTCTTTCGTCGAGGAGCCGTTGATAACACCATCAATGCGACCAATCTGGCCGTTGTTCTTCGACTTATCTACACTGCCACTACTCTGACTTACTTCGCCATAGAGATAATCGTAGCGCTGCAACTCCGAGCCGCTGCTGCTTTGTTTCAATTTTATTTGACTGACCTGCGAAGCGTTGTTGTAGCCAATCGAACGCACGGCGCCATTGCCCCACGTTTCTGACAGCAGCCCGCCACTGGCAGCATAAGTCGGACTCGAAACGAACGTAGTCGTACCATCGCCGATCTGCGAAAGTCGTCCAGCATTGTCGTACGAATGTGTGAGTACGCGGCTGGTGGGATACGTTTCAGTGGCCAGTAAGCCCGCGAGATTGTAGGTATAGCTTAGCGAATAAGTGTTACCATCGGTCACCTGCCGCTGCTCTTTAACCCGTCCCATACTGTCGTAGCCGAAGTAAGTGCCGTTCGCGCCGGTTCCGTAAGTCATCCCGATCAAACGGCCACTGACGTAGCCGTGATCATAGCTTGGCGCACCGCTGGGAAGGGTCTGTGAGTCGTAATAATAATGCCTGTCCGGCGTCGAATCGGAGTAGTCGATGCCAGTCAATCGATTCAAGTTATCGTACGAAAGAGTCGCAGATATACCGCGAGCATCGTACGTATTCGTGACCAGCCCGTGCGAGTTATATTCCAGTTTTCTCGACCAGGAACTGTTTCCAGTCAAGGGGTCACTCAGGTCGTAGGAAGAATTAGCGTCCTGCTCGGCGACTTTTTCACGGACCAAACGCGACAGTGAGTCATATTTGAAGTAGCGTGTCTGTGCGTCCTGTGTGATCTTCACAAGATTATTCAATACGTCATACATGTACGAGGTCGACTGATTTGCCGAACTAACGGCGCCCAAACCAGATGAAGTAGGTTCATCCAATCGTATCAAGCGGCCCAACGCATCGGTGAGCTGTCGTCTCAGCTTGCCGGCCTGATCGGTAACGGTGGTGACATCACCGGCATAAGTCGTCGAGACCGTTCTGATTTCGGATGGGTTAGCGTCGTCGCCACGTGGCAATGACACCTGTGTCGTGCGGCCCAGTAGATCAAAAGTGCGCGTCGTCCAGATTCCGGAAGGATTTATTGAACAACTGCCATAGCTGCTGGTGCAAAAATAGGGATTGCTGAGGTGGTAAGCTCGACCCATTGAGTCATATTCAGTGTCGACTATCGACCATCCATCACCCGACGTGTAGCTGTTGAACGTTTGCGTTACCGCGCCACGCCCATCGAAGTAGCTCTTACTGTCGACGTACCGGCTCGAATCGAGTTTAGTGGTGGTAACTAGACTCGAGTGATAACGGCTGGCGCTATCTGCGGCCAGAGCGTTTGCATAGTCGTAAGAGACTTGCCCGCCATCCGGAAAGTCAATCGTGTCGGTCCGTAAGGTGTCAGCATTGTAGGCGAAATAGGTTATGCGACTATTTGCATCCGTACTGGTGGCCATCAAACCGGTATTCATGTCGTAACTGGTGCTCGACGTGAGATGGAGTCCGTTCGGATCTCCTAAGGTCACCGACACCGGATAGGCGTAGTCGTCGTTCGCTGACGAATAGGTAAACGATTGCGACTGGCAACAATCAATCTGAGCCGACATCACGTTGCCGGCAATGTCGTACTTGGTAGTGTGCGTAATCGCGTTTGAGGTGCTGGTAGCGTCCGGATAAGTGGTAACGCTGGTCACGTTGCCGCGATAATCGGTATTCGAATCGTAAGGATTGTAAGAGCCGACAACTTGCCACTCCCAATTCAGACAAATCGGAAAGCCTTCGTCGTACCCCCACTCTGTACAGACCCAGTCCCATGTTTCCTGAGTTTGCTGAAATGGATCAAACGCAGGGTCGTGCATGATGATATCGTCACGACTGGTGAGGTCCGCGTGTGAAGTGCTGTAGTTATCGTAACCATAATCGATACGGGCTGCTGCTGTTGAGGAGCCGCCAGGGAATATCTTGACCATGGAAGGCAAGCGCAGTAGCCGGCGACTCAAGTAACCGGAAGACGTGATGTACGTTGTCTCTGTGCGCCGAAGCTCCGAACCGAGGCTGCCATTACTTGTGAAGTCTCGTTCACTGACGACAGACACGTTGTTGTAGGGAGTGTTTGAGTCGTAGCTGAAGACTTTGGCCGTAGTCTTATTAACTTCGTTAGTGGATTTGATGTTGGCTATGCGAGGTGTGCCGTTGGATGAGTTTTGCTCCCAGGTAATCTGCGTTTTCGAGAAGACCACCGGAGTCGTATCTTGATTCTGAACTCTTATCTCTTTGACAAGTCCATCGTCCCAGTAGCCTGTGTTCTTGATGCTGGTAGTGACCATCACTGAATCATCAGGCGCCGTTACGGTGGAAATGGTCTCATTCGTCGCTTCCGTCACCGAAAACTCGTATTCAGGTGCGCTACCGCCTCCTGTACGCCCCGCCCATTCATCAGTTCGCTTTGAAAAGATTGGCACGTCCGACCGGCTGCTGGCTGAAGTGTCGTAATCGTAGTTGGTGGTGGCGGCCGTGTTGCTCGCGCTTTCAGACGAAGTGACACTACCGGTGCTGCTGGTTGAGGTTGTGCTCACCGTCATCCCCTGAACCCTTAGTACCTGATAGATCATTCCGTAGGCCGAATAATCAAATCGATAACCGACGTCTCCGCTACTGCTGCTACTGCCTTCGCCTGTCGTCGGCAAATAGATGTATTTAATCACTCGGGCGGTTGAAGGCTTTTCAACATTTATACCCGATTGGTATAGCCCCGAAGGCAGGGTCAAGTTGTCATAATAGAAACGCATCACCTGCAAATCAGATTGCCCAGTGAGACCCGGCATGGTGACTGTCACGAGATCATTATTCGAGTCGTAATAGAAGCGCACATAACGTCCGGCAGTGTCCAGTATCGTGCTGATGCGTGGACCAACATTGTTCACGTAGCTGATCGTAATGTAATTTCCGTTTCGATCGGTGATTGTACCTGGGTAACTGCGATAACCACCTCCCGCTGCACCATATGTGACTTGCGTGCCGTCTGGATAAAAAAGTGTGCCCCAGCCGCTTCCACCGGTGAAGTGAATAAAACTGCCGTCAGTTGTGTCATAGTTGTAAGGACTCGAATAGGTCAGTGCGCGTCGCGTACCGTCCGCCTCCGTAAGGGTGAAGCCGGCGCTGCCCTGGTCCTCAATCTGACCGAAGCCCAAACGAAAGCCTTGCGCTGGATAACCTGAATCGACGTCATAAGTCATCCACGTCGAGCTATCCGAAGGATCTACTGACTTGTGCCATACAAGACTGTTGTAAACCAGTGAGAGTGCGACATCGACGCCTCGTCCGCGCAAGTTCACAATAGGTAATTCGAAACTAAAATTCCGATTGCCGCTTTCGGTCAGAGGCAGAGACGACGCGGCCGTCATTGCCCCAGGCTTCTTTTTACCTGGCGGAGTGCCGATTAAGTTGTTGGGCGAATATAGCGAGGAGGTTTCGTTGTCGGGCAAAGGATCGACGAGGGGATCGCGAATGAACGGCATGACTCGCGGCCCCAGCAACTTACTAACTGCGTGCGATCGTTGCTGCCACCGCGATTTCTTTTCCGACGGAAACAACTCGCTGGCCGTCTTCATTCGCTGATGCAGCGCTTGTTGTTGCGGTCTTCTGGTGGAATCTACTCGCTTCTTGCCGCCGTACGGCTCGCGTGTACCTTCGACGACGGTTACTCGGATCGTTTTCTGTTTTCCTCCAACTCGTGCGGTTAACGTGGCTTCCCCCGGCATTCCTGCTAACACCTCGCCGTTCTTTCTAACAAATACCACTCGCTTGTTGCTCGAGTCCCATTTGACCTTCAGGCCCTGAATGGTCCTACCCTCTTGATCCAGAGGAACGGCGATGAGCTGTAATGGTTCTCGTGATCTTAGAGTGATGTCGCCGGTCACGTTCGAGTCGATTGATGCAACCTGTCCTTCACGTTCTGCCTTGCTCGCAAGCGGCGATGGCCTTACGCCTTTCCTCTCGCGTTTGTCCTCCTTGTCGCCGCCAACGCCGAGGGCCGCTAACGCCAGGATCAGCCAAGTCAATGCCTGATTCCCAACGGCACGCATAGTCTGATTGGTTGAATATAAAACGGCAGCAGATGTGGGTGGAGGAACCATCAGTCCGATCATCATCGATACCAACGTGATTGCAACGATTCGTCGAAGGAAAAAGGTAGATAGACGACGACTCACAGTTGACATGACAGCACTCCTATTGAGGGTTGAGTATGCAGTTTTCACCTTGAGAAGTAGCGAACTTCACACGGATATCTTCATGTAACTAGTTGCCCGCTTGTTTACCGTTTGTTAGTTACTCACGCGAGGCTATTCTGAGCATGCGTCGCGCGAAATGGGAGGAGGAAGCTTGTGATTAAGCTGTGATGAATCCTACTACTGAGTTGGACCAATATGCAATAGGTCCTCTAGTTTGGACGCCGAAACAGCGGTTAGATGAAGATCACAAGAGGACACACTCACCCTTACGACGTTGGCATTTGGCCAAGCGTCATTCGGCATGAGTGTGTCCAACTGCGTTAGAAACCTAGTTCGACCCAGATCCAGTTGTGATCCGATAGTCGAAGACCTTGATCTTCGGGGAGGTGAAATATTTGGTTGACGTCAGAACAGTAAGCAAAAGGTGAGTCCGGCGTTAATGCTGTAGAACACTGAGCACGACCGTCGGGAACGGAAATGTTGTTCAGTGCTATTGAGCCATTGTTAGGCTTGTACAAGACGTAATCTATGCGCCGCGAATCGTGTGTTCGAGTGTTTGTGCCGAGAGGCATGTCGGGAGTTGAATCTCCATCCCTGTCTCCCCAATTTGCTTGTGCGAGCGAATTCGACAATCCAGTGGCCCACAGATCACTGAACCCTGCCGAAGTAAACAGATCAAACTGAAAACCCGAAGGCTGTTTAGGCGTGTCGGTTGTCAGGTTGAGGTCTCCCAGGATAATCACCGGTAGACCACCCGTCAGCGTGCTATCGATCCAACTCAACAAGTCGTTAATCTGCGCCACTCGTTGCACTGATTCCAGCGTACCACTGCTGCTGTTTCTACAAATCGAAGGACACAAGTGAACACTCACGACGTAAAACTGCTGAGAGTTGAAACTGAATTTGGCTGCTACAACGCTGCGACGAATATCCGTAGAGTTGTCATTGCCGACGTTGGATGAGCCATTAAGCAAGTCATGTTGGTACGTTGTGATTTCACTTAGAGTATCGCGCGCCCAGATCGCATTGCCGTCATTTTGTTGGGTATTATTCAACCGGAATACGACTCGATGGAACCCGCCATCCTCGAAGGCTGTATCCCAATTTCCAATGTCTCCACTCGAAACCTCCTGAGCAGCAACCAGATCAGCCGTAGATGTGATCTTGTTTGCCTGTAGGTCATAGTGAGCAACTCCATTTGTAGATTCACCGTGTTGTAAGTTGGCGCTCACAAAGGTTAATGAATCAGTAGGAGTTGGAGTTGGTGTCGGCGTTGGAGTAGGTGTGGGCGAGCCAGGGCTGGCTACGTAAAAGTTGTCGAAGATGATCGTGCCCGGCGCGTTTGTTTCTGATTGCCACGTACCGGCTTTGAGCTCGAAGATGATGGACGTTAGCGAAATCGAAGAGTTCCACGTCTCGCTGTATTGCTGTGTCCAGCTTCCCGGCACGCCGCTACTGCCTGTCGCAGTGTCCAGAGTCACATTGCCGGAGTCGTTACGGATGCGCAGGAACCTGTGATTAGTGGAACTGTAGGTGATCGTGAAAAGCGTAGTCTTCGTGCCGCCAATCTTTTTCAGGCCGATGAGATTCCCGGCCGATACGTAGATGCGATAGTAGTTGTCGACATCGTTGCCGATCGTGAACATGGCATCCCCGGCCGTGTTGGAAGCTGCCGCTTGCACCAACTCAACATAGGCATAAGCGCCACTGAAAGTGTAGGTACTGTTCGTCCGAA
>Ga0105243_10005307_pt1 | contig 10070 bp, 8 predicted proteins | sample KBSM34metaG_FD_81525 | JGI IMG/M metagenome (GOLD analysis project Ga0105243, IMG submission 81525) | Miscanthus rhizosphere microbial communities from Kellogg Biological Station, Michigan, USA - KBS M3-4 metaG | ecosystem: Host-associated > Plants > Roots > Rhizosphere > Soil | place: Michigan...
GAAGTACGGCAGGCAGTGCGCGAAGTCCCAGTCGCTCATGCCGGGGTCGGCGCCCCAGCGCTCGTAGTCCATGGGGTTGCCGCGCTGGAAGATCATTCCGTTGATGGAGCTGGAGCCGCCGAGTACCTTGCCGCGGGCGTGGGCGATGCGGCGGCCGCCCATGTGCGGCTCCGGGTCCGACTCGTAGCGCCAGTCGTAGAAGGGGTTGCCGCTGGGGAACGTCAGGGCCGCCGGCATCTGGATGAACAGATCCCAGGGGTAGTCGCTGCGGCCCGCTTCCAGGACGAGGACGCTGCGCGTGCCGTCCTCGCTCAAACGGTTGGCCAGCACGGAGCCGGCGCTTCCCCCACCAACGATGACGTAGTCGTAGCTAGTCTCGGTCATTGTGCAAGTCTCCTTGTGCCTCGACGCGGATGCGGCTTGGTGCCAATACCGAAGCCCATGGCGCTGCATGCGGGCGCCGCTGGCCCAGAGGGCCAATCTCCGCGGGACCTCGCCGGTGTGGCGCAGGTCATATATGAGAGGCTAGCCGAGCTTGAACATATGTTCAAGACTTCGGCTGGACATTTGTTCAAAAAGGAGCGCACTCTCGGCTTTGTGGGGTCTCTGGCCGCACCAGCCGGCCGGTTTTTGGCACGTCAGGGCCCGGACGGTCACACACCGTGGCGCAGCATGGGCCGGGGTGTTTCCGCTAGTCGGCGAAGGCGATCTGTTCAGTGCGGGCGATGCTCCGCTGGATTGCCGCCTTGTCGATGCCCAGGAGGGACGTCAACCACATCCCGTTCTGCACGACGACAATGTCATTCGCCCGGTCCTTGCATTGTTCGCGGGAGAGCCCTGGTTTGGCATTGCCTATCAGTGTTGCGAGCCCGTCCAGATACTGGTCGAACGCTTCCGCGTTGATCACCGCAAAGTCTTCGTGGGCTTGCGCGAGCGCCCAAAGGTGGAGGCGCAGGGACAGATACTGCGTGGTCAGGATTTCCGGCGCCGCGACCCGCTTCAGGGCCTCGCGGAGCTGTTCGTCCGGGAGTGCCTCCGGGTCGGGGGTCACCAGCCTCATGTCGCTCTCGCCAATCCGGTTCAGGGCCGCACGGATCAGGCTCGGCTTGTCTGCGTAGTAGTAGTTGACGAGTCCGAGGGCGACGCCGGCTTCACGGGCCACGGCCCGCATGTTGACACCCGAGATGCCATGAAGAGACAGCAGCTCCAGCACCGCGTCCAAGATGCGGGACTGCCTGTCAACCTGGCCTCCGGAGTTCACTGTCCTTGTATCCACTGCGCCAGACTATGGCGAAAGCGGAGGCGCCGCATCCCGCCCCGGCGCGCGTGACCGCCACCGAGGACCTCGACGATCGATCCGGGCGAGCCGCCTCGAACACCTCGGGACGCCTGTTCGGCGCTTTGTTGCGGCGGGATTTCGTTCTCGTGAATTGCGCATTACGCAACACGGTGCACATGGCGCGCGCTTGAGAAATATGACAACGGTCCCCCTGCGGGAGATCGCGGCAAAACGCAGACAATTCGTCCGGACGGTACAGAAACGGTTTTCGCCCGGCCGGCCGCGGCGCGCGCGGTTCGAAGCATCCGCGCGGATGTCAGCAGCTTGCCCATTTGGCGCGCACCGCGCCAAGCAAAGCCCTACGCACAACGCAAGTCATAAAGTGCCAAGGGCAAACAAAACCCTTGACAGCGAGGCGTGAGCTGCGTCACGGTGTTGCGTATGGCGATGAAGGTTGCACATTAAACAACCCCTTCGTAGTTCGAGCTTTTCCCACGTTTTTCCCCCAACGCTTTTCCCCACGTGATGCCCAGCAGGAGCAGAGCCCAGCAGGAGTGCAGGAATGAACAGTTCCGATATATCGGTACGCAACCTTTGGAAAGTCTTCGGACCCGGCGGCGCCAAGGTCCCCTTGGATCCGGAGATGTCCGCCTTGTCTTCATCGAAATTGCTGGAACGCACCGGATGCGTAGCCGCGGTCAGGAACATGAGTTTCGACGTCGCAAAGGGTGAAGTGTTCGTCATCATGGGCCTCTCGGGCTCGGGCAAGTCCACCCTCATCCGCTGCCTGACCCGCTTGATCGAACCCACCTCCGGAAGCGTGATGATCGGAGGCCAGGACATCCTTCAGGCGCGGGCTGCCGAATTGCGCGAGCTGCGCCGGCAAAGGATGTCCATGGTGTTCCAGCATTTCGGCCTCCTTCCGCACCGCACAGTGCTGGACAACGTGGCCTACGGCCTGCAAATCCGGGGCACGGGCCGAAATGACCGTTACGCCCGCTCGCGGGAGGTCATCGATCTCGTCGGCCTCGCGGGCTACGAAGGACATTTTCCGGAACAGCTGTCCGGCGGCATGCAGCAACGCGTCGGCCTGGCCCGGGCGCTGGCCGGAGACCCCGACGCGATCCTGTTCGATGAGCCGTTCTCCGCCCTGGATCCATTGATCCGCCGGGACATGCAGGCCGAAGTCATCCGCCTGCATAAGGAAATGGGCAAAACCATGGTCTTCGTGACACACGATCTCTCCGAAGCGCTCAAACTGGGCGACCGGATCCTGATCATGCGGCACGGGGAAGCGGTCCAGTGCGGCACGGGCGATGAGCTTGTCGGCTCGCCGGCCAACGACTACATCGCGGACTTCGTCTCCGAAGTCCCCCGTTCAGACGTCCTGACCCTCAAGTGGATCGCCGAGCCGGTGGCGCCGGGAACACCAAGCGACGCACCGGTGCTCGGCTCGTCAACCATCATCCGTGACGCCATCCATACGGTCATGCACTCAACCAGCCCCGTCCTCGTGGAGGAAGCGGGCATCATCACCGGCCAGATCGATCGCGACAGCATCCTATCCGTGCTTCGCGGAGTGAGAGCAGCGGCATGAGCACAACCGTGATCGAAGCGGAAGAAACGGCGCGCACCGAAATTTCCCCAAGTCCGGAATCCCAGCGCCGGCGGCCCAGCCGCCGGGTTGTGCTTCTTGGCAGCGCGGCGTTGATCTGGCTTCTGGGATTCCTCTTCCTCCACGGAACCGCCACTTTGGCGCTTCCCACCTCGGAATTGACCGATCTGCACCGCACACTGAACCACTTCAACTCCTGGGTGGCATCGAACCGCAGCGACAACCCGGTTTTCCTGTACCTGCTGTCCCCGCTCCGCACCGGCGTCGACGCTGTTGCCAACGCGTTCATGGCCATCTTCGCGGCCAGCCCCACCGGCCTGCGACTGCCCGAAATCGGCTGGCTGGGAACGGTCGCCCTGCTTGGCTGGATTGCTTGGGCCGTCGGCAATGCGAGGGTGGCCCTGCTGACCGTTGCTGCGTTCACCTTCTTCGGCTTGCAGGGACTCTTCGTCGAGGCCGCCTACACCTTTGCCCTCGTCCTTACCGCGGTGTTGCTTTCACTGTGCGTGGGCATTCCGCTGGGCGTATTGGCAGGAATCAGCAACCGCTTCGAGAAAGCCGTCACTCCGGTGCTGGACTTCATGCAGATCCTGCCGTCCTTCGTCTACCTCGCGCCGCTGGCCTTGGTCTTCCTTATTGGCCCCGCCTCTGCGGTCATCGCCACCGTGATTTATGCAGCGCCGCCAATCATCCGATTGACTGCACACGGCATCCGGGGCATCCCGGAGAACACCCGGGAGGCATCCGATTCCCTGGGAACCACTGCACTGCAGCGCTTGTTCACGCTCCAGATCCCCATGGCCCGGCGGACGATCGTCATGGGCATCAACCAAGGCACCATGGCTGCGCTGTCCATGGTTACCATTGCCGCGCTGATCGCCGCCCCCGGCCTCGGCCAGGTGGTGGTGCGCGCCCTGCAGTCGCTCGACGTCGGCACGGCAGTGAACGCGGGCCTGTCCATCGTGCTGATGGCGATCACCTTGGACCGCGTGACCACGGCGGCAAGCGAACGCGCAAAACCCAAAACCCAACGCCGCCAAAGCAAACTCCCGCGCCGCCTCCGCACCATCCTGCTGGTGGTCGGCTTCGCCGTCGTTGTGGTTCTCGTCCAGCTTTCCAGGACCGTTCTCTGGGCGGCCCAATTCCCCAAGGACGTCAACTTCGGTCCGGCAATCGTCAGCGGTGTAGCCGAGGCCAGCGGATGGATTCAGACGCATTTTTCCCTGCTGACCGAGACGTTCCGCGAAGGCATGACCGTTTCGTTGCTCAACCCCTTCCAGACCTTCCTGACGGATACACCTTTCTTCATCCTGTTCGCCGTCCTGGCCCTCGCTGCCTATGCCTTCGGGGGTTGGAAGCTGACCGCCCTGGTGCTCGCCTGCCTCGCCGCAATCGCCTACCTGGGCCTGTGGGGCGATGCGATGGTGACCCTCGCGAGCACGCTGGTGGCGACAGTGATCGTCATGCTGCTGGGCGTTGTGTTCGGCGTCGCGATGGGCCGCTCCAAGCGGCTGGACAATTTCCTGCGGCCGATCCTCGACGCCGGGCAAACCTTGCCCTCCTTTGTCTACCTCGTTCCCTTCCTGGGCCTTTTCGGCGCAACCCGCTTCACCGCAATCGTGGCAGGCGTGATCTATGCCGCGCCGGCCGCGATCAAGATCATGGCCGACGGCATCACAGGAGTCTCCCCTACCGTGGTCGAGGCCGCGGTGTCCAGCGGTTCAACCCCGTGGCAGGTCATCACGAAAGTCCAGCTCCCCATGGCCAGGAAGTCCCTGGGACTGGCTGCCAACCAAGGGCTCATCTACGTCCTGGCGATGGTTGTTGTGGGGGCGCTGGTCGGCGCCGGCGGCCTCGGATACGACGTCGTCGGAGGCTTCGTCCAGAGCTCGCTCTTCGGCAAGGGCTTGGCCGCCGGCCTGGCCATCGTCTTCCTGGGCATCCTGCTTGACCGCATCACCCAGGCAGCCGCATTCGCGGCGCCGACAAGATCACCTCACACCGCAAAACCCACCCCCAACTCCGTTCCCAACACCAAGGAGGCTTGACCATGAGAAGAACCAGCGTCATGAAACGGCTTGTCCCAGCCCTGGCAGGAGCTGCCGCAACAGCCCTGCTTCTTGCCGGCTGTGGAGGCTCATCCCTCAACCAGGCAGCGGCAGGCGACAGCTCCAAAGCGAGCTGCGGCACCGTCAATGTAGCCCTCAACGCTTGGGTCGGCTACACGGCGAACGCTGCCGTGTACAGCTACGTAGCCAAGGACAAGCTGGGCTGCACGGTGGTGCAGAAGGACCTCAACGAGCAGATCGCCTGGCAAGGCTTCGGCTCGGGTGAAGTCGACGTCATCATCGAAAACTGGGGCCATGCAGACCTGGCCAAGCAATACATCACCGATCAGGGCGTGGCCGTCGATGCCGGACCGACCGGGAACAAAGGCCGGATCGGCTGGTACGTTCCGCCATGGCTTGCAAAGGCCCACCCGGACATCCTGGACAGCAAGAACCTGAACAAGTACGCGTCCCTCCTGAAGACCTCCGAGTCCGGCGACAAGGGCCAGCTCCTGGATGGCGATCCGGCGTTCGTGACCAATGACGAGGCCCTCGTCAAGAACCTCAACCTGGACTATAAGGTGGTCTATTCAGGCTCGGAAGCGTCCCTGATCCAGTCATTCCGGGCTGCCGAGAAGAACAAGACGCCTCTGCTTGGCTACTTCTACGAGCCCCAGTGGTTCCTCGCCGAAGTCCCCTTGGCCAAGGTCAATCTTCCTGCGTGGACCAAGGGTTGCGACGCGGATCCCGAAAAGATCGCCTGCGACTACCCGGACTACATCTTGAACAAGATCATCTCCAAGAAGTTCGCTGACAGCGGCTCCCCCGCGGCGAAGCTGGCCAAGGCTTTCAGCTGGACCAACGCGGACCAGGACTCCGTGGCCACGGACATCCAGAAGGGCATGAAGCCGGAGGCCGCCGCCAAGAAATGGGTGGACGCGCACCCTGAGCAGGTAGCTGCCTGGCTCAAGTAGCCACGCAGTCTTAAAGCACACCAAGAAGCTCCCCGGATCACAGATCCGGGGAGCTTCTCTGTGTCCATGTCTCGAAACATGCAACCCGCATGCACCCAACGCAACGCAAGGCCTGCACGTTCCAGATCGCCAGCCGGCACCAGGTCAAACACCTCGCCCCCTTGGGCGCCCGCTACAACGAAGCCCTCAGTTCCTCCGTGCAGGTGTTCCTGGCCGCGGAGCCCGAAGACAGGGTCCGCAAACTCCTGCAAGGCGGCGACATCGTCCTCCCCGGTGTACGACCACCGCGGCAACATCGTGGCGGCCGTGCTGATTCCGGCGCCCAAGTTCCGCGTTTCCCAGGACACCCTCGCAAGCCTCGGCGAAGCCTGCGTCGAAGCCGCCCGGAAAGTCACAACCCGGCTGGGTGGCCGGGCACCCGTTTCTTAGCTGGCGCCCACTACGACAACACGGCGAGCGCTTCCTCAACGGTGTCCACCAGGTGAATGCGCCCGGCCATCGGTTTTCCGGCGGCGAGCGCCTGCAGCATCGGCCAGGCCGGATACCTTTCCTGCCAGTGTTCGCGCCCCACCAGCACCATGGGCGTGATGGTTTCCGGGGCGCCGTAGTAGTTCTCGCAGGCGTCCTGGAAGATTTCCTGCACCGTGCCGGCCGATCCGGGCAGGAACACGATTCCGCCCGTGCACAGTTCCAGCAGGATCGCCTCCCGCACCGAGTTCGCGAAGTACTTGGCAATGTGCGTGGCGAAGAGGTTGGGCGGCTCGTGCCCGTAGAACCAGGTGGGAATGCCCAGTGACGCGGTCCCTCCCGGGTATTTCCCGACGACGGCGGCCGCCGTCCGCGCCCAGTCCGTCACCGAGGGCCGGAAGCCCTGCGCGGCGGCGAGGGTTCCGAGCGCGGCGGTGAAGTCGCCGTCGGGCAGTCCGCTGAGGTACGCGCCGCAGTTGGCGGCCTCCATCGCACCCGGACCGCCGCCGGTGGCCACCGTGAAACCGGAGCGGGCGAGGAGCCTGCCCAGCCGCGCGGCGTCGGCGTACTCGCTGGTACCGCGCCAGGCCGCATGGCCGCCCATCACGCCCACCAGCCGGGTGCCGGCGAAGTCGCCGTTGGCCAGGGCTTCCTCCAGCGCGCCCCCGATGGCGTGGTCATGCAGGGCCGCGGCCAGCGTGGCGTCGAGGCTGGTGCGCTGCCCGGGCAGGATGCTCCATTGGTAGATCCGGGCATCCGGGGTCGCCTCGTATTCGTGCCCGGCGATGTCCTCGTAGAGTTCGGCCGCCGTGTACAGGCTGCCCCGGTACGGGTTGAAGGGGACGCCGCGCAGTTTCGGGAAAATGAGGGCGCCGCGGCTGCGCAGGCTGTCCTCCACGCCGGCGTCGAAGGTGCAGCCGAGGAAAATGGCGCCCTGGGCGTCGAGGGCCTTGAGTTCGCGGCTGCGGCCGCGCAGGTCCAGCGACTGGGCGTGCCAGCCGTGCATCGTCCCGGCACCCGCGCTGACCAGCCTGTCGAAGTGCGCCACGCTTTCGACATCGAGAGTGCGCGGGCTCGGATTCAGGCGGCCGGAGGGTGTCACTCGATCAGCTTAGGCACGCGGCGCCCTTTCCGGGCAGCTCCGTAGCAGAATGGGGCCATGCAGCCTTCAAACGGTTCCCCCCGCATCGGCATCCCCGTCCGGCTCAGCAGTTCCGAGGGCGCCGATCCGCGCGTCGGCAAGGCCAACAGCCTCTTTCAACTCATCGTGGAACTGCTGGGCCGGGCCGGGGCAGAAGCAGTGATACTGGATTCCGCCGTCGGGGATCCGGCGGCCGTCCGCGGACTCGACGGCGTCCTGTTGCCGGGCGGCGGCGACCTGGACCCGCGCCTGTACGGCGAGGAAGCAGGCCCGGCGCTTTACGACGTCAACACCGCACAGGACGAACTGGACATTTCGGTGGCCAAGGCGGGCATCGCGGCCGGAATCCCAGTGCTGGGGATCTGCAGGGGCCACCAGCTCCTGAACGTGCTCTACGGCGGCACACTCATCCAGGACATGCGCCCCTCCGACGTGGCGCACCGGATCGCGGCAGGCACGGATGCGGCAGGCACGAAAGCGGTAGGCACGGGACCGGTAGGAACGGAAGGGGCAGCGGACGTCGCGGACACCCGGGCTGAACATTCCTGGGCTGAACATTCCCGGGCTGAACATTCCTGGGCTGAACATTCCTGGGCATGGCACGACGTCGACCTGACGGCAGGTTCACGGCTCGCCGGCCTGTACGGTGCAGCGGCAGACGGACCCGCTACCACGGTACGGATCGCTTCGGGCCACCACCAGGCCGTCGCCCGGGTAGGCGACGGCCTGGTGGTCACCGCTGTGGCCGACGACGGCACCATCGAAGGCCTGGAGGATCCGCAGCGCTGGGTGGTGTCCATGCAATGGCATCCCGAGGCCGAGCAGCTGCCGGACGGGCAACGGCTGGCGCCGATCCGCGCCTTCGTGGACGTATGCCGGAACGCCGCCAACCGCCGCTGAGTGCCCGGTTGTGGCGGGATTTTCCGCGGCGGATTCCCCGCCACAACTGAGCACTCAACGCTCCCCGGAGGCCGCCCCGAACGCCGCCCCGAACGCCCGCAGGGCCAGGTCCGAGTCACCGGATGCCCACGCCTCCATGCCCACGGTCCCCTCGTAGCCAAGATCCACCAGCACGCGGTGCACGGCGGAGTAGTTGATCTCCCCCGTGCCCGGCTCGCAGCGGCCCGGGACGTCCGCCACTTGGATCTCGCCGATCCACGGCCGTGCCTGGCGAACCAGGTCCACGAGGTTCCCCTCGCCGATCTGTGCGTGGTACAGGTCCAGCATCAGTTTGACGTTCGGATGGTCCACCGCCTTGACCAGGGCCAGGGTGTCCTTGGCGCGGCCGAGCGGAATGCCCGGGTGGTCCAGGATCGTATTCAGGTTCTCCACTGTGAAGGTGAGCCCGTGCTTTTCCCCCAGCGCACCGAGCGTCTCCAGGGTCTTCGCGGCGGTGAACCACATGTCGCCGGTGGCGCGCCAGTGCGGACGGGCGGCCCGGCCGTCCACTAGTTCGGCGGGGTGCACCACCAGGCGCTCGACGCCGAGTTCCAGGGCGGTGGGGATCAGCTCACCGGCGGTGCGGACCACTTGGTCCGCGGTACCGGCCTCCACGAGGGAGCCGGCGGAGTAGCCGGTCATGGACGAGAAACGGGCACCGGTGGCCTTGAGCGCAGCAATGTCCTTGGGCCGCGAATCCCAGAGCTCGACGTCGAAGCCGGCGGTGTGGATGCGCTCGACGCGTTCCACGAAGGGCAGCTCCTGGTAGACCATCTCGGCGCAGACGGCGAGCCTCATGCACGGACCTCCACGCCGGCGACGGCGGCGCTGGCCCCGGAACGGGCGGATTCGATGCAGGCGAACGCGACGGCGAGTGCCCGCCGCGCGTCGGCCAGGCCCGGGGTGAGCGGCACGCCGTGGTCCGGGGCGGCTCCGCCGTCGCGGCGGGCCCGCACGGTCAGGGCGAAGTCGGCGAGTTCAGCGGTGTAGGCGTCGGCAAAGAGTTCGATGTTCAGCCGCGGGGTCTGCGCCGACAGCCCCGCGGCACCGTAGCGTAGGGCGGCGGTTTCGGTGGCGCGTCCGGCCTGGACCATTCCGGCGGAACCGAAGACCTCGCCCCGCACGTCGTAACCGTAAAGGGCGGAGAAGTTGGCCTCGGCCACGGCGATGGCGCCGTTGCTGTAGCGCACCGTGACCACCGCCGTGTCCAGGAAGCCCTGCTCCTTGAGGGACGGCTCCACCAGGGCGTCCGCGGTGACGTGCACGCTGACGGGTTCCGCGCCGGGGTTCAGCCAGTTCAGGGCATCAAAGTCGTGGATGAGGGTCTCCAGGAAGATGGTCCATTGCGGGATCCTGGCGGCATGCGGGATGCTGCCGTTGCCCGGGTCTCTGGTCAGGGAGCGCAGCAGCTGCGGGGTGCCCACGGCGCCGGCTTCGATGTCGCGGCGGACCGCCAGGAAGTCGGAGGCGTAGCGGCGGTTGAAACCGATCTGCCAGTGCACCCCGGCGGCGGCCACGGCATCCTCCACGCGGTCGAGTTCTTCCAGGCTGACGGCGCCGGGCTTTTCGCAGAACACGTCCTTGCCTGCCGCGGCGGAAACCGGAA
>Ga0105243_10005309_pt1 | contig 10070 bp, 11 predicted proteins | sample KBSM34metaG_FD_81525 | JGI IMG/M metagenome (GOLD analysis project Ga0105243, IMG submission 81525) | Miscanthus rhizosphere microbial communities from Kellogg Biological Station, Michigan, USA - KBS M3-4 metaG | ecosystem: Host-associated > Plants > Roots > Rhizosphere > Soil | place...
GGCGAGCTTCGCCAAGCCCCCTGGGCAGAGTTCGACTTGGAGCGCGCAACCTGGACAATTCCAGCCGAACGCATGAAAGCCCGCCGCCCTCACGCCGTCCCCCTTCCCCGCCAGGCTGTCGCAATCCTGCGCCAGCTCCAAGAGGTCACCGGGCGATATGAGCTAGTTTTTGCTGGTGCCAACCCTCAGCGCCCCATGAGCGAAAACACCGTCAACAAAGCGCTTCGCCTCATGGGCTATGAAGGACGCCAGACCGGTCACGGGTTCCGCCACTTGCTCAGTACCGAGTTAAATGGCCGCGGGTACAACAAAGATTGGATCGAGCGCCAACTCGCTCACGGCGACAGCGACGAGATACGCGGCACGTACAACCATGCTGCCTATGTCGAGCAACGCCGGGAAATGATGCAGGCTTGGGCCGACTCAATTGACGCGGCATGTGCTGGAACAGACTCAAACATACAGCTTATGAGGGCGTCCTAGATGTCGTGCGTGTATTTTCGCCATATCAATCTTGTAGAAGTCTATGAACAACTGGAAGGGTTTACGTTTTACAAGGGCGCTGATCTATCAAATATCCAGTATCAGTTCGGAGAAACTCTTTCGTCCTGCTTTGAGGAGCTTTCCTACGCTGCGTTCGACCAATGCCAAGAAGATGCTTGGAAGGTATTTCCAGCGGTTGAAGTAGCAGCCGAGGTCGGAGATGTAATAGAGGCCGACCTGGAACAGATTGCGAAGATAGCTGAAATTAGTATGCCAAGCCGTAGAACCTCGGCGCAGACAGTGATTGGCAAGCTGACGATCCTATCCATCCACTCGTCATTCGGAGATTTTGATTTCTGGCAAAAAACAAGCCTGCTGACATACCAGTACGACATCCTATGCTGGCTTTATAGTAAAAACAAAATCGAAGAGGCCTTTGAAGTATACGAGTTGATACTGAGAACCCAGAGCGAACGAGAGGTAGCCTATGCGCGTAGATTCACCTCAGCAAAACAAAGCGAGATCGCACGTGAACGAGCAAAAAAACGTCACGCCCCAACCAACAAAGTGAAACTTGAGCTGCTCGCAGAATGGGATCAAACGGCTGGTGAATATAAAAGTCGCGCCGACTTCTGCCGCATAGTGTCGCAGCGCGAGGGGTTCATCTATCGCACCGTGTATGACTGGGTGGCCAGACACGACAAGTGTAAGACCTGATCCAATTACGGTCTGCCGCGCAAACTGTACTGTTTACTACGCAAACTGAACTGCTTGCACTGCACACCGGACTGTAAGCAAAACCACATGCCCGCCAGCATTGTCATCGTCGATTACCAACAACGCCCCAGGAGGCGCAGACGATGGCAACTCAAGCCCACCCTATTCGCAAATCAGAACAGCCCACCCCCGCAGGTGAACAGCCTCGGCGCTTCATCAAACTGGGCGAGGTCAAGGCCCTGACCACCCTCTCCACGTCCGAGATCTATCGCCCTATTGCCGCTGGGCGCTTCCCCAAACAAGTGATGCTGGGGCCGAAGTCCGCCGTCTGGATCGAGGCAGAAGTTATTGCCTGGTGCGACTCGTTAGTCGCTCTGCGAGTGGAGGCAGCATAAATGGCCGACCAAAAAAAACGCCAACCCAATAAGGCCAGCCCAGAAAAAACTCACCTCTACGATACCAGTAACCACGCCCAACTAGTACGGCTTGTTCCGCGTCTTCGTAAGGGGCCTGCTGACACGTTCACCATCATGCGCGAACTGAACATCTGCCGTCCTGGTGCCCGTATCTGCGACTTGCGCAATGCCGGCTACAAGATCATCACCAACCGAATCACGATGACGGACGAATGGGGCCATATCCACCGTGGTGTTGCCGTCTACACATTGATCGCGGAACCAGGTGCGAAGGTGGCGGCATGAGCGCCCGTGTTATCCACCTCTCATACGAGGGCTAGGCCATCAACTTCAATGCTGACGGTTGGATGAACGCGACCGTTGCAGCCGCCCGCTTCGATAAGGCTCCCAACGAGTGGCTGCGTCTCGGCTCCACCGAGGAGTACATAGAAAAACTGGCTAGCAGGATGATTGAGAGTAATACGGGAAAATCCCGCATTACTCTTGTTACGACCCGTCGAGGCAATACTGCCAATAGCGGTACCTGGCTCCATCCGAAGCTGGCTGTGAAATTCGCTCGCTTGAATCGCCCCGCACTCGAACCGATGTCAGGTTTTGACAGGTTCTGATGCGCGATGAATGAAGGGCTTTGACTGCTTCCAACTCCGCTTTCATTTAAAGTTTTGACCACTTTTCGGGAGCAAATGAGATAATGCAAGACAGCGGAGGTACCCATGTACCCTATCGATTAGGCCACAGGCTAATCCTCGTTTCGCGATTTCACCATGGAGAGAAACAATTATGGACATACTTATAAAGCTATTTGATTTCTGAGAAAAGAACCAAAATATTGCATCTGCCGTGTCTGCCATTGCAAGTGCGGCCGCGGCTATTATTGCAGTGCTAGTTTCAATCTACGCGGTACGGGTATCTGCAAAATCGGCGAAGCAGCAACAACTCCATAACACTTTAACAGTTAAGCCCATCCCTGAAGTGATGATTGGAGACTACGAAAACTCCTTGCGAGTTAAGCTCAGGAATAACGGAGCCGGACCGTTGCTAGTGACATCTCTAGTCGCAACGCTTCATGAAAAACCACATTCATCTTTAATCGACTGCATGCCCGACCTTAGAGGTAGGCACTGGACAAATTTTGCGGGGGTTGTTGACGGGCGAGCCCTCCTCCCCGGGGATGAGATTGTTCTTGTGGAACTGACTGCAGAACCAGGGGAAACAACCTTTAGCATTTCTCGCGAACTTGCAAAACATGCGCTATCTCATACGGAAATAGTAATTAAATATACCGACGTCCAAAACTCAGTATTTTTGCCGTATAAAAAGTCTCTTTCATGGTTCGGGCGAAACCTCGAATAAGTCAGCATTCGGAACGCTAACGCGTATGGTCGGCCGAAGAGCAGCAAGATCGAATCGCCTGAAGGCATCTTGGAAACCATCAGAATCTAGCGAGCGGCGCAGTTTTCCAGCTTCAAAGCTACGTAAAAATGCCGCGTCGTAGAGGTCGGTCCGCACGATGAAGGCCGGTATCCATGTTGGTATCCACTGTTTTATTAGCTACGGGCGTGGATACCTTGGTGGTGACCATATGCGGTGACCACCAATGGTGACCGCTCTCCCTGGGTCACCGACGCTCCAAATCCCATTTACCGAAACACCCCACGGAAGGCTGGCGCCCAGTTCCGGCCGGCGAGTGTTGCGCAGTATTTCGCGCACACCCATCGCGCACCTGGCCTGCGCGAAGCAGTGCCCCGGCAACGTTTCACGCCCCCTCCACGCAGCATATTCACGCACTGAGGCCTTGTAACAGCCGGTGTAACAGCAGATCGAGTTGTTTCAGATTGGGGCCGCATGATGCCAGCGCGACGATGTAGAGGCTCCAGCGCCAGCGATGGCCCGCCGGTTTACTGCGCAGCAATTGCGCAAATTGAGCACCGCTAGTACGCATTTAGGTACGCACAGTTGGTACACATTCGGGTGCGTACTGGCAGCAGGTTCGTGCGTGGGTTCGCACTTCTGGTTCGCAACCCCCAAGGCGCGAACCGCGAACCAGCCTGCCAATAACCAAGCGCTCCAAGGTCGTTCGTGAGCCATTCAGGATTCGCTCGAAACGCTTAGGAGGGCCCATCGTCAAAGCTTCGTTCGAACGGCGGACTGATCTCACGAACAACGGGGCAAACTGCAAGCCGGCGCGCAAAGTAGTAATCACTCGCCCGTGCCATGGCTGCTTGATTTATTGCAGCGACTTGATCCCGGGTTAGGACCGAGTCGGGCAGATCAGCCACAATTGCGATTCTGGGTGAAACGGGAACTATCATCATATCGTCGAAAGAATCCGGAACGATAAACTCGTCAGAGTAGGATCGAGCAATGCCCCACTGTATTGATTGGGTATCTCGAAGAAATTGATTTTGATATCCAAAAATGTGAAGGCTCGCCATTAGCCGGCCTTTCATGACGCCATCGACGGCATACAGCGTGTGGTTGCTCTCTAGAATTTCCTGCTGATCTTTAGTAAGAGATGCTCCAGTGATTCCATGAAGTGAAATGTCTGCTAAGCCCTCTGTCTTAAATTTATGGCGCGTGCGCCAGAGCGAAAAGAACTCCTCCACGATTCGTTTTTCGAAAATCCCGATAGTAGTCACCGAGCCGCTAATAATGGCTCGAGCTAGCGTTTGGAAACGATCCTCAATGCGCTTCCCGACCCCCGACTCAGTTTTTTGGTCCCAAACTCGTTTGGCGCAGAAGATCGAATTGTTGGTTCTCAATTGCAGGGCACGGTTCAGCTTTTTAACGAAGATTTCAACGCTGCCGTCTAAGTTAGTGAAGCGTTGGATGCCCGCTTTTGGGAAGACGTGCTGATCTAAAGTCAGACGGTGAGGATTGCCAGGCTGGGTAGGCTCAAACTTCACAACTCGTCTGCCTTTGTCGTCTTCTTTAGAACATTGAGCTTCGCACCTTTGGTCAGAACCCTACAACCCGAACTGACCCGAACCCGGCCAGTAGTTACCAAGAAAGGTTACCAATGCGAGCGGTTGCCACCCGCTGGTTTCCACCGTGGTTTCCAGGGTTTTGTAGTGGTTCTCACTGACAACCTCGCTTCCCGCGCACAATCGCCCCAGAAGGCAGCGAGGAGGATGATAACCAGCCGGCCGACGCATTTACGCCATGGATACTCGGCTATGCTGAATCATCACTTCGCAAATTTTGGAACGAGCTATGGGCTGGAATGATCACGTTGACTGGGAATTGGACGACGCAATCAATGACCTTATTGATGAGGGGCTGTTAGAGGAAGGCACTCCAGCATATGGAGTTGCTCAGCAAGTCATTCACAGCGGTATTGAATCGCTCAGCAGCAATCAACGGCGTGTTTGGGACAAGTACGTATGGGAAGCACTGGGACAGAGGCAGGAGAAACTCGAAACCCAACGGATTATAGATTCGAATCCCGAGTAGAGAATTTTCGAAACCCGCGGCCGGCAGAAACCTAGCGCTGCTGGGGAGTCGAACGTACTTTGACCACACTTTGACGGAATGCGAGACAGCCATCAGACCAAAGCCAAGCCAGGTGGGTGTCTTAGGCTTTTTACGTGGCCCGCCCGTCAAACAAGCGCGCCACGGCCACTGATACCCCTGACAGACCCCAGACGGATACGGCGCTTTCGGCACGCCTACTTTTACCCGGCATTACCGAATCGCTGGCGAACGTGAGACCGGCATGAGACGGATTCGGCGAGCGTGGGCGCCTGAGAACCCGCAGAGGCCCCTGCGGGCGGGGCTCACGCATTAAATGCGGGGAAATCCCGTATCACATCGCCAGGCCAATTTGCCGCAGGCAGACGCACACCACGTAAAGGTGATTCCAGGCATTCGCGGCGCCGGTGCTACGCTCTCTCGAAACACGGAGAGCCACCATGACGGACACCAAACTGATCGCCAGCCTGTTCGACCGCCTCAATCAAAACCAACTCGCCCTGGGCGCCGCGGTGGACGAGCTTTCCAACTGGGTCGAACAGCGCGGATCGGCAGACATTGCCAATAACGTGCGCGGCGCTGGAAACTCTCGACGAGAACTTGGTATTCATTCGCCAGGGCATTGCTGAGCTGGCCGTCGCCGACAGCCTGGAGCAGTCGTGAGGAGGCAAATATTCTGGACAATTCTGGACGGATCGCGGCGCGGCACGCAACCTGATTCAGGCCGGGAGCCCCAGCGATCAAGGGCTCCGACAGATCGGCGTAGCAGTCCAGATACGCACCACGTCCAGAATTTTGGGCATACCCGTGGCGGGCGGTTCCGAGAGCCGAATCCTTGACCAGCCTTGACGAAATTCTTGACAGGTCTTGACGGATTTATCTGGTGCCACCAGCAGTTGGATCGCTAAAAGCCACGCAGGACAAAGCTTTGCGGGCATTCGCGCAGATTGGCCAGCTTTAGCCTCGTCAAGAATTCTAGAGGTACCCGTCAAGGTAACTGCTCGATCAATATCAAGGCCCTGCTGGCGGGATGGGGTGGTGAAATACCGGGCCAGATAATCCTTAGCGCGCCAGGTAATACTAGACAGGCACTAGACGGATTTTCCCCGGCGGTTCACGCGCAAACAGCCCACAACTCAAGTAACACGCCGCCGCCAGCGTGAAAGGTGGTGCGTTGGCGCTTGGTGCTCGTCAAGTCTTTCCCGGGGCTTCCAGCGACCTGACAGCAGGTCGGAGCAGGTGGTGAACGAGTTGTCACTCTGGAGCGGAAACCGGTCGACTTGCCAGCTTGGCCAGCCCCTGGTTTCCACGTAGTCGTTCACGTTCCGCTGGTTACATCTGCAGGTCATCTGCTGGCCCCGCTTCACTCCAGCGCCAGCATCAACCGCGCACCGAGGATAGAGCCGTGTCCGTTATTGACTGTGATTATCTGCCCGCCGACAAGGTGGTGTTTCCGCCGGAGCTGGCGCTGCTGATTGTCAGAAAGGCCAGCGCGATGGCGCGGCATTCGAAGAGAAAGCGCTGCATTTGTACGACTCGATACACTGCCGATTAAGGAGCAAAACGTCGCAAACGCAATTACCGGCGCCAAATTTCTTTACACGTTTGCGTATAGCCATGGCGAACCATCAGGTGATATCGTTTCGTTACCATCTTGCGAAGCTAACGGAGTGCTTCGCGAGATGGTACCGAAAAAAGTGAATTGCTTTTTTTGGTAGGTCGCACGGCAACCATGCGATTCCCCCAATTTTAGGACATCCCGCGCCTCATGAATGAACGGTTCGATAATCCACCACTCGTAGAGCTTGTAGCCGAGCTCCGTTGGAGGGATTTGTCTTTGCCTGCTGGCTTACCGCCTGGGTTCCCGGTGGGCTTTCCTTTTCCTGGGAGCCAAGTTGCGTTTGACCAACAGCTTCCAGAGATGACCAGTGCGATGACTTCGATCGGTTATGGGCAATCTGAGAGGCTGATGCCTGCTGGTTTCCCTGCGCCGACAGAAACACCGATCGTTCGATACCGTTACTCAGGGACGATTGAGAAAAATCGTGAGCATCTTCCATCGACCCTTTTTCAAATTGGTAGCGGGATTTTCACAGCGAACGCGGTTAAGCCTTATAAATCATGGGATGACTTCCGTCCGATTGTTGAGCACGGCGTACGCATTTTATTGGAAACTCAAAAAAGCAAGGTGGGCGGATACTCCTTGGTTCTGCGTTATATAGACGCATTCCGCAGAGACTTAACCGGCGACATGAACCACATGCAATTTTTGAGGAATGTTCTAGGCTTTGGGGTAGACCTACCAGCGGTTCTGCTGACTCATGCTGAAGAGCGCCAAATTGAAATCCCGGCGATGCAGATCACCATTCCTCTAGGATTCGGGTCGTTACAATTGCAGATGACGCAAGGTGAAGTCGAAGGAGACCGAGCTTTCATTTTAGAAAATGTGGTGATTATCGACGGGCTAATCGAGCCAAGCGTCGAGGCGATCATGGAAAGCTTCTCCAAAGCTCGTGACGTGATTCACGACGTTTTCGTTAAAATGTCCGCACCACTCAAAGATAAAATGGCGCCAGTGGAGGTACAAGGATGAATACTTACCGCATCACTAGTAGTGCCGCATACTTCACCGCTGGCGCAGTTGCATTTGGTAGTGCTTCGACGTCCGTCAGCATCACCACAGATTACAACAGCGTTCTGCAGCGTGGTTATGATGCGCTCAGCCATCTTTGGACATTGATGAAAGGTGGCTGGGTTAGCCCTGCAATTTCTGAAGGTCAACCAAGCCCCGAGAAGTTGATTGCGTTTGCTTACGCGGAACGACGGAAAACAGTGTTAGCCCATCCGAGCCTGGCGAGTGTACTTACCATGGAATTGGCTGCGAAGGCTGCATACCTTGCCATGGCAGGGCAAAAACTCACTAACTCTTCGGTCGCAAGACTCTCTAAGCTTGCGCAGTCTTTGGACAACTGGGACGGTGAAGGGGCAAAAGCTATGTCTCTTTCATCGCTGATCAACTTCGTTGGTTTTTTGGAAAAGAACAGCGAAGTACCTCCAGATATCCATATATTCCTCGGATTTTACGGTGAGATCGTGACATCTTGGGAATTAGAAGACGGTTCTACATTGGACATGTCCTTTGGAGATCACCATATAGAATTGGCGACTGATGAGTATGATGAGGTCTTCGTCATCGGTGATAACGGCCTCTACAGACTGATAGCCGAGCTCTAAGCATACATGACATCTAATTCCCCGCCGGATGAGAAATATCCGGCCAGGCAAATATTGCTTGCCGATAATGAAACAGTGATCCGTGCAATTGTTGAAGAGGAATGGGTTCCTGCAAGCAATAGGGGATCACCCAGCATTTTTCGCCGCCCGAACACATCTGTCACCCGGACTGCTTCAATAGGCCTTCATCCTGCCATCGCTACCGTTAAGAGAGACGTTGAACGTCCAGGTCGGCCCGAGCGGGATGTTAAAGGTATCGGCCAGATAACTGTGTCCCTCCTGAAAATTGTAGGCAAATCTCCAGTTCCTGTAAAAAAGCCAGGTTCCTGTATTTATCTGCAGGTATGGGAGGAAAAGGTTAAAGCCAAAGACGGCTACCCCGGCAATGACCATCATGCCGAGATAGTTGCTTACGATGACGATACCCACCAATCGGAAAGAAGCTCTATTTCTCTAGGATATAGTCGGATGCTTTCGAAAGCTCTGCATGTATATGCCGTGGATGCGGATGGAAATGTTACTGGGGAATCGCCACCCCTAGATTGGGCGAAAGCGGATGAGCCCCAGTAGATAACAAGCCATCGTTCAACCACAAGGATGCTCAGTCCACGGCGAACGACGTTGGCTCTTTGGTCGCGATGTTCTTCCGCGAGTGACTTGAAGAAAGCAGCCCCTAGCCGACGCTGAATAACCTATTAAGGACAGCCCTATCAATACCACTACCCCGATATGGGGTGGTGCTCATGCGGGGGATGGAAAGAACGCCTCAGCTTGGTGGAAGTGCCACACCGCGGCGGCGCCACGGCGTCCGCAAAATTGATAAGCTGACCCATGAGGCGATTCAAAAGGGCTTACCACTCGTCGGGCATTGGTAGAGGAAGTCAACACGGTTTTCGGCCGTCGTGTGTGGGTTCAAGATAGGGCCACATTTTAAAAAGAGAGTAGATTTGTGAGTAGATTTACATGTCGAACAAAGACGAACCCTTATAAACCGTGATCTATAGCCAACTGTTCGATTCCGTCTCTGGCACCACCTTCAGCTTTCAGGTGGTGTAAACATCACGTGAAAGCAATCAAGAAACCCGCCTAGTGCGGGTTTTTTGTTGCCTGAAATTTATAGGCCCGACCTGAAGCGATTCGGGATCGCTTCAGAACGCACGCTGGCTCAGTTGAGCAAAAACACCATCAGCGGGTTGTCATTCAAGCGCCCTTCATAAGCTGGAGCCAGGTGCTCAAGCACCGTTCCGTGCAGCAGCGCGGCCTGCTTGCGCGCCACAATCACCCAGGCCGGCCGAGGCACGCTCTCCAAGCGCTCAAGCTCATGACGGCCGATAAACACCGGCTGCTCGTCGTGATCCAGGTTCATCATGTAACGCACCGCCCAGGTGTCACGCCCAAGGTCGACAAACACCAAGGGGCCGGGTGCTGCCGCGCGAAGGGTTTCTACCCGGCTGACAAACTGCCGGGTATCGAATTGCAAGTCTTTGGCAGGCTCCACCACGGTCACCAACAACAACCATTGCGCCGCCAAGGCGATCAGGCTGAGCCACACCAATCGGCCAACCCGACGCCATGCAACCCATGCCGCTACCTGCAGAATCACCAAGACCCCAAGCAGCAGCGGCAACGAAACGTTCGGCCAGTAACCATGCTTCTGCCACGCCTGCCGACAGACAAACACTACAACCACGCACAAAGCCGGTAGTGCTGCGACAAGCCATTCGTAGCACCGGCGCACGCCAGCGAGCC
>Ga0105243_10005310_pt1 | contig 10069 bp, 6 predicted proteins | sample KBSM34metaG_FD_81525 | JGI IMG/M metagenome (GOLD analysis project Ga0105243, IMG submission 81525) | Miscanthus rhizosphere microbial communities from Kellogg Biological Station, Michigan, USA - KBS M3-4 metaG | ecosystem: Host-associated > Plants > Roots > Rhizosphere > Soil | place: Michigan...
GCTGTTGGTTATCGCTCTCTCGATCGCACGTATTGGACCTGACCTTAAATACACACTCATCATACGCGCGGTATTTGCTCCGGAAAGAATTTTGTTGACACTGATCCAACATGGGCCTATGATGCGGCCCGCTTTAGTTCAATCAGATCTCCATTACTTTCGTTACTCGCGATTCATTTCTGACATCGCGTGATACTGACTCAGCCCGGTCAAACGAAAGCGAATCTCCCCGACTTCCTAAGCGATTCATGCCCAGACGCGACTGGTCCGTGTCGAACACGGCCGCGTGACAGTACACCCGTGTCTTAACCACTCAGCCCAACGGTTAACTGTTAGACCACACCGAATCTCGATTGATTTCAGGAGATGGCTATGAACACCGGCAAACGTAGACCTAATGGACAACTCACAATATTTGCCTGCGGCACATTGTTGCTGGTTTTCTTTCTGTTACAGCCAGTGTCGGTGATGGCCCAGTGGACCACACCCGACGGTACGAGTGAAAGTGAAAGTCGATGCGAGTAAAGGCCCAATCAACATTGGCGACCTGATGGTGACCAGCGATAAGGAAGGCTTCGCGATGAAATCAGTTCCGATCGAGTTAGGAGGTGTCCAATTACATCGGCCGGGAACGCTGATCGGCAAAGCGCTCGAGCCCCTGGCGCAAGGCAGCGGCGAGATCCTCGTGTTGTTGAGTTTGCAGTAGGCATAAAACTGAAGCTACTTCCGGAAAAGAGGTTTCGATGAGAAAGAAAAATAATCGTCGGTCGAAGCAATATCGGTGGACTAAGAAGCGCAAGCTCGTGATTGGCTGTGGTTGCGTAATTCTCTGCTTAGCGGTCGTAACATTCGCCGGTCCCTGGTCTCCGTTATTAAGTACGCGGCGAGTGCGGACTGCATTTTTCTCGCCGCCGCCTCTACCTTCACCGAATAGTCCCTCGAAAGAATACGTCTACGCTGGTGCGCGGCTCATTGCGACCGAGGAACCCAATCCTCTAGTCCTGGTGGCGCCAACCAGTGTCGTCGCCACCGGGGTCGCAATCACGCAAATTAATCTTTCCTGGTCTGCCGCACCCAATGCTCATCATTACGTAGTTGAGCGGGCGAGCCAGATGGGTAGCTTTACGGTTGTGAACGCTAACGTTAGTGGCACTACCTTTAATGATGGTACGGCGGTTAGTGGAAATGCCTACCTTTATCGTGTCAAGTCCGCGGATGCGAATGGGAATGTCTCACCGCAAAGCAATGTCGATCTGGCGACGACAATCATGTTTTCAGACGATCCGCTTCAGTCTCAAACACTGGTAAGAGCTGACCACATCCGGCAACTCAGAACAGCTATTAACGCTGTACGACACCTGACACCAACTTTACAGGACTATAACTGGCAACAGAGTTCTGCCACGCTGGTCGGAGCGCTGATAAAGGCGAATGACATCGATGAACTGCGAACAGCACTTGACGATGCGATGAATATCCTGGGCTTGCAGGCAGGTGGATACACGCCTGCGTCTCTCGCCGGCCAACCGATACAGACTGGCCCAATCACACAGCTTCGTGATCGCGTGAAGTGATCGAAGTCTTTATTCAATGACGACCTATTAAGGAGTTATCCATGACTTCCTCAGCTTACCAACAGTCTTCATTCAATAGTCGCCTCGTCCGGTCGCTTTTTGTAATAGCCTCGACGATCATTTTTTGTTCGGCCATAACCGCGCAGCAATTATACGGTCCAACTGACAACGGTGTTACGGCCGGCTTTGCCTCAGGTCGAGGCACCAATATCGACAACGTCAATCTTTATAACGGGCAGGTGAGCGTTAATCTGCCTTTGCTGAATATCAGTGGTAGAGGAGGGGTCTCCTATTCACCGACGGTGACAATCTCAAGGGGTTTTATGATGCGTCCGTTCCGGTACTGGGTTCCAGCAGGAAGTCCAGGATCGACGACCCCGCCACAACTTAAAGTCATCTCTGAAAACTACATGGACAGTTACGACTATTCGAGTTTCCGGGCGGACTTGGGACCTGGAGTAATCATTGGCCGCAAAACTCGCGATCACGATCCGAGTATTTCAGGGACGATTCCTCCCAGTTCCAGCGACTGCTACACACTCACCAAACTGTATTTGAGATTGCCTGGTGGCGAAGTTGAGCTTCGGGACGTTTTGACCAATGGCGAGCCTCACAACGGTGCCGGTGAACTCTACAACCGTCTAAAACAATGGCATTCCGTTGATGGTTCCGGCATCACCTTCGTTTCTGACTCTGACATCCTTGACGAGAGGTGTACTGATATTGATTTTCCAGCCATGAATGGCATCAATGTGATTTTCCCGACCGGCTATCTGCTAATGAATGATGGCACGCAATATCGTTTTGTTAGTGGAATCGCTAAATGGGCGCGGGATCGAAACGGGAACACGATGACGTTTGGCTCGACTACGACCGACCCTCTCGGACGGCAATACCAGATTAGTGGTGGTGGCCGATTCGGCGGTTCGGTCACTTACAAAGACCACGATGGCGTCGATCGCACCATTGACGTAGTTGCAGGCAACCTCAGTACTGCGCTTCGAAGTGATTTCCAGGCAGCGGGTGTCCAGACACTGGCGCAACTTTTTCCTTCCATTTCCGGGAAATTCGAAGGCCCAACGAACGGTTTTGATCCAGAGGTCACAAAGACCGTTCACTTGCCAAACAACACGGAATATCGATTTTTTTACGATTTGTATGGTGCGTTAGCTCGCATTGAGCTACCTACTGGAGGCGTTATTGAGTACGACTACAGCCCCGTGACTTACGCCGGGTCTTCGGATGTTCCACAAGCGTTCCGATTTATCAGCGAACGTCGTATCTACGATTCTCCCACCCACCTTCAGACCCGGGAGCTCTACGACTTCACGACTGGAAAGATTACTACCAAAGATTCAGCCGGCACTGTTGTCAGTATTGAACGCCATACCTTCAAAGGCAGTCCAGGCGCCGACTCTATGTTCACAGGTACCTATCCAGCTTTTGACAATGGTAAAGAGCTCACCACAGAGATTCTGAATCCTCAGAACCCAGCGCAGGTTTTGCGTCGTACTGACTATACGTATCGAACACTTGATCAGAATGGTGTTCCGACAAATCCGCCGCAATTCACATGGACTCATCCGACAAACTTCGATTGTGCATTGACGGCGATAAAAGTAACGCTCGGTGACACGAATCAGGCGTCGCAACAGACTTTTGCCTACGATCGTCATGGCAACAAGACGGACATCTACGAATACGACTTTGGCGCCGCTGGTACGCCTGGTCCACTACTCCGCCACACCCACGTGGATTACGTCTCAGATCCGTTATACACAGGGGTACCGGATTTTTTATACACGTCAAACTCTGCAGTGCACATTAAAAATCTTGTTGCCACACAGTGGGTTTCCTCAGACCTCACGGGAACCAACAAGGTGGGCCAAACTGATTTTGAGTACGACAATTATACGCCGGAGACGCCGGCTACTCGGCACGCTGCATTGAAACCCAGGTCCAGCATCACAAACTTGTGCCTGCGTCTTGACGATGGTGGCAGCACCTGTCTTAACGCTTCAGACACTTCATACATCAGACGCGGTAACGTCACACAGGTGACTGGCTACATTAATTTGCCCGGAACGTCCAGCATTAGAAGCAACGGACAATTCGACATTGCAGGCAATCGCGTGAAGTCGATTGATGGGCGTGGGAAGGTTACTACAATTGAATACGACGATTGTTTCGGAACACCCGATGATGAGGCCACAACAAATTCCACACCCTCGCAACTGGGTACATTGCAAACCTTTGCCTTTGCCACTTCGATCAAGAACGCTAAAGATCAAATCACCTACAACCAGTACAACTACTTCCTCGGTAAGTTAGTAAACATGAAAGATCCCAACGGGATCGTTTCGAGCATGGAATACGGCGGTGGCGGAATCAACGGCACGGCTGATCTGCTGGACCGGCCCAGCCGTATGGTCAAGGCGATAAATACGAGTGAAAAAAGTCAGACCAGGATGGTATATGACGATGCTAATCGCATCGTTACCAGCACGAGTGATCTAAATGCCTTTGATGACAACCTCGTTAAGAAAGAGTCATTCTTCGATGGCCTCGGCCGAAATACCGAAACTCACACCTTTGAAACGGCCTCCAGTTACATCATCAGCAAAGTTGAGTTTGGTGTCTTTGGCCGGGTAACCCGCTCCTACAATCTTTACCGCAGCACTGGGGATGAAACCTATGGGTATACGGTGAACAGCTACGACGGGCTCTCACGAGTGATTCAAACCGAGTCTTTCGATTCGGCCGGGAGCTCAACCGGAATTGTAGTAACCGCGTACGACGGTAATAAAGCACTGGTGACGGATGAGGTAGGCAACAGACGCATGAGTCGAAGCAATGGCCTCGGAAATTTGATTGACGTTTGGGAAATCAAACCATCGGATCCATTCACCACTACGATTGCGTTCGGCGGACAGACTCTCAACGGCTATCTTACAAACTACGAATACGACGCATCGAGCAACTTGAAGAAAGTTACGCAAGGTTCTCAACCAGCGCGTCTGTATAACTATGACTCCTTAAGTCGACTCAAGGACGCAGCAAATCCAGAGAGTGGCACAACCGTTTACGTCTATGATGAGAACGGCAATCTCACAACCAAGACCGATGCCCGCGGCTTTGTCACCACCTTCGCATACGACGACTTAAATCGCCTGCAATCGAAGACTCATAGTGACGGTACACCGGCTGTCACGTACAGCTACGACACAGCCACGCTCGGTGTCGGACGTTTAGCCGGCGTTACTACCACAGCCACTACTTATTCGACCGGGTCCTACGATAGCGCGGGCAGAATCAAAACTTCCACTCAGCTTACCGATGGCGTTTCCTACACGATGAGCTATGACTACAATCGTGCCGGAAGCCTCATCAAGCAAACTTACCCCTCTGGAAGAATCGTCAACACTGAGTACGACAACGCCGGCAGAATCGCCGGTATAAAGAACGGCAGTGGCGCGTACTACGCGGGTGCTGCACCCGGCGACGCGAATGCGATCCAGTATTCAGCTCATGGCGCCATTAGCACCATGAAGCTCGGTAATACAAATTGGGAACATTCCACCTTTAATTCTCGATTCCAGACGACTGAAATCGGATTAGGAACTTCGAGTAGTGACTCCAGTAAATTAAAGTTGAGCTATGACTATGGATTACTGGTAGCCGGCACACCCGACAATTCAAAGAACAATGGCAATCTTCAAAGACAGACCATTACGGCTCCGGGAATGGTTCTGGTGCAAAGCTACACCTATGACGAGTTGGGGCGTTTGTTCTCCGCGACAGAGAAGAACGGCACTACTCCCACCTGGGCACAGTTCTATAAGTACGATCAGTTTGGCAATCGGCGTTTTGATTCGGGTACAACTTTGCCTGCAATTCCACCCGGAAGTGAGAACGCTATCAATCCTGAAATCAGCGGCACTAATAATCGAATCTCCGGCGCGGGCTATAGATACGACAGTGCCGGCAATTTGGAATGCGATCCCTCGCATCCGTGCGGCGCAAGTGCACCTTTTCCCGCTTACTACACTTACGATGCCGACAACCGATTGACAGCGGCTGGAGGTGGGGCAGGCAGCGGCGGTGAAAGCTACATTTATGACGGTGACGGCAAGCGGGTTAAGAAACTGTCCGGCACCGTCACGACGGTGTTTGTTTACAACATCAATGGACAACTGCTCGCTGAGTATTCTGATTCCGCACCAGCACCAATAGGTGGGACCAGCTACATTACCGCGGACAATCTTGGTTCTCCCAGGGTCATCACGGCGTCGAACGGTTCCATCAGCAGGCGCGACTTCCAGCCTTTTGGCGAGACCATTCCTGTGAGTGCTGGCCGGTCAGGCGTTGCGGGTTATCCAGCGACTGATAATTTGCGCCAACAGTTTACTGGTTATGAAAGGGATGCGACCGGCCTGGATTATGCACACGCGCGGTATTACTCATCGTCTCAAGGTCGCTTCACAAGTGCCGACATACCGCTGATGGATCAAAACAAGACCAGTCCTCAGAGCTGGAATCTTTACAGCTATGTCGGGAACAAACCGCTTACATTCACGGACCCATTCGGATTATGGAAGCAGGTTCCCTGCTCATCCGGCAGGGGTATGTGCTGGGTATCGGATAAAAAGACAGACACCATATCTAGTCTGGCCAAGCTTCTCGGTGTAAACGCAAAGAAATTAAACGAACATCTCCAGAATCCCACTGTTTATATTGGATACCAGGTTGATGTCTCGTCCTTCTTCACAGGTGCAGGACCGGTTCAGGTTTACGAAGGCCGTCGCGTTTACCTTGAAGTAATCATCTGGCGTCAGAGCCTTACCCTTACTGGAGTTTTCGGCCATGTGTCCTATAACATCGATGGCGTCTCGTGGTCGTGGCAACTCGGGGGTTGGGAAAAACGTAGGCCGATAGGTGAGTACATCAAGGAAAATGACTATCGAGATGCAACGGGTTTCGTACTTGATGACCCGAATGATCCCGACTTCGCCGCAAACCTGGCTGAGCTAATAAAGAGCTTTAAGGGGGATGGAGACAGTCTCATTCCTGGTTTTGGCCCCTATGGTCTTATCAGAGATAATTGCGGTGAGGCATTTTGCAGGGCCGTCAACAATACACCAGGGTTGCCCACAAATCGGGGGATTGCTCCGGTGGAACACAAGGCCTACATCATGAATAAATTGCGGCCCTACATCAAGGCAATCATTACTTATAAACGGGGAGTTGCGACGACACAGCAAATTAGACCATGAGGGCAAGGCCGTGAGTAAAAGCGTCTTGATTATATTAGGGATCTTGGTCCTGGTCGGGGTGCTCGCGATAGCGCTCGGTAATTTCTCAGTGGTGGGACAGATCTATCGCTTCTTCAATCCGTATTTGGACCGCGAAATCGCTGGCCCAACAACCATCTCGTCTGAGTGGCTGGAGATTGTGCCCGAACCACCCCTCCGCACGGAACGGCAAGTCCAGTACCTGGTTCTCGATGTTGCCGATCCTTTCGAGCCGGTTTATGAAAGCTGGTCATTACGCTTGAAAGACGGATCTCTAGTGCAGCCAAATGTACGACTGATCGATGAATCAGGTAACGCATACGATCTGACGTCTCCGGCCTTGGATGAAAAAGGAATTGCTTTCAAAAACTCAGATCTGCCCAGAGATCGAGCTTATCGAACGGTACGAATCCGTGCTGACAAGCCAATTCATTTATCGAGAGTTTACTGGCGTTGCTACAACCCAACGGATCTTAAATGAGCGATTTCTAGAAGCGCACACTCGACAAGCTATCTGAAATAGCCCACTGCCTCGCAGTCTTCAAGATAGCCTCCTGGTACCGAGGAAAATCCTAACTCTCCCCGACCTTTGCTGCCGTTACTCCGTGACTGCCTGGTATCAGTTTGCGCTGCCGGCAACCGGAACAATTACCGGGTTTGAAGCAAACCCATTCACCTGAATCAGAGAGGACAACATGAACATCAATGAGCAGGACATCGTCCCCCCAGTCTCACCACTACGCAATGTAATCGCTTTGGCAATTGTGCTGGTCGTTGGTTGTTTTGCAAACGCCAGTGCGCAATGGACCACCCCTGATGGCAGCGGGAATATCAACAATACAAACACCGGGAATGTCGGCATCGGAAATACTCCCGGCGCCGGCGCCTCATTGGATCTCTTTGGAAATGTTTTCAATCTCGGTTCAGAAACGGGCACCAAAATTCGCGGGAACAATACGATCAAATTGGCTCGCGTCGCGATGCCGCCTTACACAACGGCCAACATGCGTTTTGCTCTTTTGGGAGGCGCCACAACATCTACTGCTAACATAGTCGCGCTCGGTGGTGAAGTTGGTGGCATGTCGGCAGCGACCCAGATCGATTTCTTTACCGCGCCCACCACCAACGTTGATACCGGCACATTACGAATGACGATTGATGGTAGCGGCAAGATCGGCGTTGGCCTCAACACGCCGACAGCTCAGTTTCACATCCTGGCTCCTAATGGTGACGCTTTGCGCGTATATCGAAACGCAAACACACCGGCCTGGGGCGTGGCTCACTTCTTCTCGCTCAATAACAGTAGTGGCGTGGCCACTGATTATGCGCAGATCAGCGGCGGCATCGCCGGCAATACAGCGGGCGCCGAGAATGGCGTCATGGCGTTCTACACGCGTGGCTCGGGAACCCTGGCTGAACGGGTCCGGATTGCGTCAAACGGTGATATGGGACTCGGCACGACGACTCCCGGCGCAAAATTGCACGTGGTGGGTAGCGTCTACTCTTCGTCGTACATAGAAGCATTTTACAACCAGGGATTTCGATTGGTTGTGAGTGGCCCGGGAGATCCTCGTGCGTCGTGGACATACGATGGCGGCACGACAACGACACGACTCACCAGCGTCGCAGGCGTAAAAACATCATTTGGATCCAACAATGTCAACGATCGGATGATTCTGGATCTTTCAGGAAACGTTGGTATTGGAACTCCAGCCCCGAATTATAGACTCGACGTGCAAGGCGGCTCGATCAATACCTCGCAGAACCTGTGCATTAATAACGATTGTAGGGGATCGTGGGCCGCGGTTACCGGCCCGTGGACCAGTGGCAGTGGATCGATAAACTACACCGCTGGCAGTGTTGGCATCGGCACCAGCTCGCCTCTCTATTCGCTGGATGTTAATGGCGGAGTAAATGGCTTTCGTGCCAAAGCGGCAAGTGCCGCAGCAGGCGATACGATTGCAACCTTCGAAAATAACAGCGCGATCAAGATGATCGTGCGCGCGAATGGAAACGTCGGCATCGGTACAACCTCACCTGGAAAGACACTCGATGTTAATGGCGACATAAACGCCGTCGGAACGATCACAGGCGGCACCATCCAGGCCAAGTATCAGGACGTGGCTGAGTGGGTTGATTCTTCACAACCGTTGTCAGCCGGCACGGTAGTAGTTCTCGATCCAGACAAAAATAATCAGGTAGTTGCTTCGACGGAGTCATATGACAGTCGTGTGGCGGGTGTGATCTCACCGCAACCAGGCATCACGCTTGGCGAGCGCGGTGAAGGACGTGTGCTTGTGGCGGCAACCGGACGAGTCAAAGTGAAGGTTGATGCGAGTAATGGCCCAATCAAAATCGGTGACCTGCTGGTGACGAGCGATAAGGAAGGCTTCGCGATGAAGTCGGTTCCGGTAGAATTCGGCGGTGTGCGGATGCATCGTCCCGGAACTCTGATCGGCAAAGCGCTCGAGCCATTGGCAAACGGCACCGGCGAGATACTGGTGCTGCTGAGTTTGCAGTAACAAAACGTTCCCCTTTCAAAGATTGGCTGCAATCCCCGAGGCGATCTGAGAAGCACGTTCAGGCACGTCCTTGCTACTGGGTGTATTCCGAGCGAGGAGGACTAGTTGTTGAACTGTACGGCAAAGATAAGTTAATAGGAAAGTCTCTTTACAACTCCGATCCGTACGCCACGGAAGGTCTTTGCTGCCCGAAGTTTTTTACGCGTGCACGATATAAATGGCAAGGTGATCACTTTCAACAGGAAGAGAAAGAAGAAGTACTGCCTAATCCTGAGGGACATGGCTCTATAATGATGACGCCCTATCACCCTCGATAGCTCTGGCTCGGTCGCGTTTGAAGAAAGACCTCACGTTACTTCTGTATTCGCCGGTCAGCGCTTGTCAGCAACAACACGTATCACCTATCCTGCAATCCAGCCGTACGTAACTATTGATTCGGCTGGGAAAATCACTATTTTTAGGGTCGGGTAAGGCAACGACGCGCGCGCAGCGCCGCATCACAGCCCGCGTTGAGGGTACTGGACCTTCGCACCGCATCCCCACGCGGGCATTCGAAGGTAACAGTGCTGCTCCCTTGAGACTCGCGGAACCGTGACATCGTGCCAAACAAGCCTGAAGTTTTGTGAAATTTCTTCCGAGCTTGCCCGATTAACGAGCTACGTGACCGCAGCCGAAACCGAGA
>Ga0105243_10005311_pt1 | contig 10068 bp, 16 predicted proteins | sample KBSM34metaG_FD_81525 | JGI IMG/M metagenome (GOLD analysis project Ga0105243, IMG submission 81525) | Miscanthus rhizosphere microbial communities from Kellogg Biological Station, Michigan, USA - KBS M3-4 metaG | ecosystem: Host-associated > Plants > Roots > Rhizosphere > Soil | place...
CGCCTCGACCAGCCGGAGAAGAACTGGAAGTTCGCGGCCGCGGACGTGCAGGAGCGCCAGCACTGGGACGACTACATGAAGGCCTACGAGAAGATGATCGAGGCCACCACCTCGGACGAGGCCCCCTGGTTCGTGATCCCCGCCGACCACAAATGGTTCACGCGCCTGGCCGTGGCCGACGTGATCGTGGAGACCCTGGAAGGGCTCGATCTCCACTTCCCGGAGGTCTCGGAGGCACAGCGCCAGGAGCTGCAGCGGGCGCGCGCGCTCCTCGAGGGCGGCTAGAAGGCGGGCGCGGGCAGGCGGCCGTCGACTTCGAACACGCGGCGCTTGAACGCGAAGGAGGCGGAACGGAAGACGTCCTCCTTGGTGACCTCGACCTCGTCGCGCGTGACGAGGCACCGCCAGCTCTCCGGCACCGAGGGCCTGCGCGACGAGAGGGCCTCGCGCACGAAGAGGCCGACGTTCGCGCCGTGTTCCGGATCGCGAGCGGACGTGTAGAGGAAGGCCTCCACTCCGTCCGCCCGCATCTCGCGGCCCAGCATCTGCGGAGCCGCGTAGTCGGACGGGGACGAGATGAGCTCCGTGTAGCGCGCGAAGGCTCCCCGCGTGAGATCCACGCCCTTGCCTGTCTCGTAGGCGGCCTGGAAGATGGAGACGTCCGTCTCCAGCGGCGTGAGCTCGGCCGTCGTGCCCTCCAGGAACAGCAGCAGGTAATACGCCTTCTCCGCGAACGCGGTGGCGCGCGTGCGCGACCCGTACCAGATGCCGTTTTCGGCGCGGGTGCCGAACCGCGAGCCGTGACGGAGGGGTGGATAGCGGAACGGCGTGAACAGCAGATAGTGGAGGCCGGCGGCCGCGCCCGCGGGCGGCTTGACGTCTTCGATCAGCTCCTCGAGCAGGGCCTGCTCCTCGTCGGAGTCCACCAGCTTCCGCGTGGCGAAGAGGTGCTGGGACTCGACGACGCGCCAGGCCCGCCCGCTCAGGGAGCGGAGGCTAGACCTTCCCGCGCATCGCGTCCAGATACTCGATGGCATCGACGAGACCGGTGACGGTGCGGATTCGCTCGGCCGGGATACCCCCCAGGTGCCGGTTCGGGGCGTGCAGCCATTGCCGCGCCTTCTCCGTCTGCCCGCCCAGGAGCGCGTCCAGGCTGCGGAAGAGGCGCACGAAGAGCACGGCCAGCTCGCCCTCCTTGCGCGCGGGATCGAGCGGCCGATCGTCCAGGCGGGAGAGGGTGGACGGGCTCACGCCCAGGATCACGGCCAGGTCCTTGCGCGGGACGGAGAGCAGCTCGGCCGCGCGCAGGGCGGCGCGGGTGAGGACCACGTTCCGGCGCGGCGCCTCCGCGGCGGCGCGGGACGGAGCACGTCGTTCCCGGGGTGGCGAAGGCACGAGGCCCGCTCCTTTCAATTGACATGATATCGGCGATCTGGCGTCAATTGCAAGGGACGCCCCCTAGGCCAGGGCGCGCTCCCGCCGGCGGTCGGCGTAGGCGTCGGGCGGATGGGCGGGCGGATGGGCCAGGAAGCTGGCCGCGATGGAGCCGAGGTATTCGCGCAGCGGGGTCGCGCGGAAGGACAGCTCCTCCTTCGCCCGCGCGGGGTCGAGCATCGACATCCATCGTCCGGAGAACGGGGACACGCGCACGGGATCGAGCCCCGCCGCCTCCAGGTCCGAGCGGGGCACCGCGTGCAGGCGGAGTGCGGTGCCGAGCTGCGCGGCCAGGGTCTCCAGGATCTCGACCAGGGTCGGCGTCTCCTCCTGGCAGAGGTTGTAGGCCTGGCCCAAGGTGCGCGGCTGGCCCAGGAGCGAGGCGATCGCGCGCGAGACGTCGCGGCCGTAGACGTGGCGCACGCGATGGGTACCGCCGTCGGGCAGGATCACGGGGCCACCGTCGAGCAGCCGCCACAGGTACCCCTCCAGCCGCCGCGTGTGGTCGCGCTCCCCGTTGATGACGGGGACGCGCAGGCGCGTGGAGGGAAAGCCGTCGCGGACGAAAGCGGCGGCGAGGACGTCTTCGGCGGCCCGCTTCCCGACCCCGTACGCCCAGTCGCCGTGGTCGGGATGGCCCGCCGGGGGCTCCGCCATCAAAGGCCCGTCGTAGTCGGCCTCCCGCGCCGGAGAGGGCCGTGGCGCGCGTACGAGGTAGACCTGGCCCGTGCTGATGAAGACGTAGTGCCCGACGGCGCCCTGGAGGACCCGCACCGCGCGCGCCGCGTCTCCGCCCACGAAGCCGGCGAAATCCACGGCGGCGTCGAAGCGGCGGCCGGCCAGGGCACGATCGAACGCGTCCGTGGCGCGATCGCCATGGAGGCGCTCGATGCGCTCGCCGAAAGGGTCGGCCAGTGTTCCTCGATTGAAGACGGTGACGGCGTGGCCGCCGGCCAGCAGCCGCCAGACGAGGTCGTAGCCTACGAAGCGGTTCCCCCCGACGACGAGGACGTTCAGGAAGCGGCCTCCGCGGCCCTCAGCGCCGCCGGCACGTAGCGCTCGGCCAGGCGCCGATAGAGGCGGGGCCGCTTTCCCTTGAGCCAGCCCAGGAACTCCTCGGGCGAGGCGAAGCTGAGGCCGCCCTCGGGGTCGTTGACGTCGCAGGTCGTGTTGTCGAAGTCGCGGCAGATGATGGGCCGCTCCGGGTATACCGCGCAGAGCAGGCTGCCCTGCAGGTGGCGGCAGCGCGTCTCGAAGACGACCGACCACTCGCCGTCGCCGTCGCGGTAGACGCTGATCTGCTCGTGGTAGAGGTACCAGAGGATGTCGGAGGCGTTGCGCAGCGAGCTCGGCTCGTTGATGCCCACGCTGACGTAGGTGCAGCACTTGCCGCACTCGGTGCAGGCGACGAGGGCCTTGGGGGCCGGGAACATGGGAAGGGGGATGCGCGTCACGTCGTGGACCTCCTGTGGATGTTGTACACCCCCCGCCCGTCCGCGACCAGGAGATCGCCCTGGGTGACCTCGATGCGGACGTGGCACACGCGATTGCCCTTGCGCACGAGCTGGGCGGCGGCGCGCAGGTCCGCGCCCAGGCCCGCCGGCTCCAGGTAGTCCACGCGCAGATCCACCGTGGAGACGCTCTCGCCCGGCGAGAGCGCGGACCAGGCGGCCAGTCCCCCCGCGGTGTCGATCAGGCTGGAGACGACGCCGCCGTGCAGGGCGGGACGCCGCGGGTCGCCGATGAATTCCTCGCGCACCGCCAGCGTCAGCACGCAGCGGCCCGCGGCCACCGACTCTCCCCGCATTCCGAGGAGGCGGTTGAAGGGGACGTGCTCCTCCATCACGCGCAGGAGGTCCTCCGGCGTGCGCGGGGTCCAGGCGTGGGTGTCGTGTTTAGTCACCGCTTCCGCACGGCAACACTCTATCGAAGGTGCGCGCCCGCCCCAACCGCCGTGTGAGGCGCCTCAGTCGCGGGCGACGGTCTCGGAGTGGAGGAGGTCCTGGAGCTGACGCGGGTCCACCGGCTTGACGAGATGGGCGTCGAAGCCGGCGGCGAGGGCGCGCGTGCGGTCCTCGGGCCGGCCGTAACCGGTCATGGCCACCAGCCGGATCCCCGTCCCTGCGGGTTCGACGCGGATGCGCTGGGCCAGCTCATAGCCGTCCATGCCGGGAAGGCCGACGTCGACCAGCGCGAGGTCCGGCCGCAGCAAGAGCGCCGCCTCCAGCCCGCTCGGCCCGTCGTGGGCGACGGAGACCTCGTGCCCCCACATCTCGAGCTGGATGCGGATGAAGTCGGTGATGTCGACGTTGTCTTCGATGAGCAGCACGCGGCGAGGGCGGGAGGCCGCCGACGACGGCCGCACCGGGGTCTCTCCGGCCGAAGCCGCCGCGGCCAGGGGCAACCGGATGGTGAAGGTGGCCCCGCGGCCCTCGCCCTCGCTGTGCGCAGCCACTGTTCCTCCATGAAGTTCCACGAGCTTCTTCACCATGGTGAGCCCGATGCCGAGGCCGCCCCGCGACCGTGCCGCCGACTGGTCCACCTGCACGAACATGTCGAAGATCGACTCCAACATGGCGGGGGCGATCCCGATGCCGTGGTCGCGGACACGCCATACCGCCGTGGGCGGCAGGTCCTCGCTCGCCAGCGTCACTTCCACGGCCGCCCCGGGCGGCGAGAACTTGGCCGCGTTGCCGAGCAGGTTCACGATCACCTGCTCGATGCGCAGGACGTCCGCGTCGACGGGCAGCGGCGCCGAGGGCAGCGTGACCTCGAGGCGCGTCCCGCGCGATTCGAGGAGGGGCTCGGCGGCGGCCACGGCCCGACGCGTGAGCTCGACGAGGTCCACCACTCCCCGTCGCAGCTCGATCTTGCCGTGGGTGATGCGGGAGACGTCGAGGAGGTCGTCCACCAGGCGGGCCAGATGCCGGGTCTGCCGGGTCAAGGTCTCCTGTATGCGGAGGCTCGTCTCGTCGCCGCGGGCCAGGGCCTCCTGCACGGCGAGGGCGGCCCCGATCGCGCTCAGGGGATTGCGCAGCTCATGGGCGAGCATGGCCAGGAACTCGTCCTTGCGGCGGTCCGCCTCCGCCAGCGCCACCGCATGCGCCCGCAGCTCGGCCTCCGCGCGCCGCGCGCGCAGCAGGGCGGCGAGCGTGGCCACGAGCTCGATCGCCTCGAAGGGCTGGACGAGATAGCCGTCGGCGCCGCTGTCGAGACCGTGGGCACGGCTCTCCGCCGTGATGAAGGCGGCCGAGGTCTGCAGCACCGGGATGAAGGCGGTCGCCGGATCGGCCTTGAGCCGCCGGCAGACCTCGAAGCCGTCGATGTCGGGCAGCTTCACGTCCAGGACGATCACGTCGGCGCCTTCCCGGGCACGGGCCAGCCCCTCCTGGCCCGTCTCCGCCTCCGCCACGTGGTAGCCGGCGGCGGTCAGGGTCTTCGACATGACGTAGCGGGTCGCCTCGTCGTCGTTGACGACGAGAGCGACGAGCGGCGGCGCGGAAGCGGGAGTTGCGGGCATTTGGAGACGAACGGACTCGGAGGCTTCTCAGCAAAGGCCATGCCGCCCGCAAATCACTGACGGCACTTCGGCGGGCGGACGCCAGTGTCAGAATGACCTTCGGATGAGCCCTTCGGTCACGGTCGTGATCCCCGCCCTCGACGAAGAGAGCCAGGTAGCCGCCGCCATACGATCCGTCCGCTCGGAGGCCGACGTGATCGTCGTGGACGGCGGCTCCCGCGACGCCACGCGCGACATCGCGGCCCGGGAAGGGGCGCGCGTCCTCGAGACGCCGAAGGGACGCGGCCGCCAGCTCGATGCCGGCGCGCGCGCGGCGAGCGGCGAGTGGCTCCTGTTCCTGCACGCGGACACCAGGCTCGAGGGAGGATGGCGCGAAGCCCTCGGCGCCCTGCCTGCGGAGGTGGTGGGCGGCGCATTCCGCCTGGCCGTGGACTCCCCGCGCGCCGGATTCCGCGTGGTCGAGCAGGGAGTGCGTCTCCGCCTGCGCCTCTTCGGCCTTCCCTACGGCGATCAAGGCCTCTTCGCGCGCCGCGAGGTCTACGCGCGCATCGGCGGCATCCCCCATCTGCCCCTGATGGAAGACGTCGCGTTCGTGACGCGGCTGAGACGGGCCGGCCGGCTCGCCTTCCCGCCCGTGCGCGCCTTCACGAGCCCGCGGCGCTGGGACCGTTACGGCATCCTCGGCACCACCCTGCGCAACTGGTCGCTGCTCGCCGGGTACGCGGCCGGCCAGTCCCCGGAACGCCTCGCTCGCCGCTACGGCCGCGGCGCGCCTTGACCGCCTCCGGGCCGTCCTCTTTAATAGGTCCTTCATGAAAAGTGCGACACCAAGGGCTGCCATCACTGCGCTGGGGCGGTACGTACCCGAGCGGGTCATGACGAACGCCGATCTCGAGCGGATCGTCGACACGTCGGACGAGTGGATCCGCACGCGCACGGGGATCCAGCAGCGCCACATCGCCGAGCCGGGCACTCCCACGAGCGAGCTGGCCGCGCGCGCGGCGCGCATGGCCCTGGAGAAACGGGGCATCGGCGCGGACGAGCTGGACCTGATCATCATCGGCACCGTCACCCCGGACACGCTGTTCCCCGCCACCGCCTGCGTGGTCCAGGACAAGATCCAGGCGAAGAAGGCCTGGGCCTTCGACATCTCCGCGGCCTGCTCCGGCTTCACCTACGCCCTCACCATGGGCGCGCAGTTCATCGCGTCGGGGGCGCACCGCAAGGTGCTGGTCATCGGCGCGGACGTGATGTCCACGATCATCGACTACAAGGACCGCACCACTTGCGTCCTCTTCGGGGACGGGGCGGGGGCCGTGCTCCTGGAGCCGTCCGCCGACGAGACCGGGTTCATCGACTTCTACAACGAGGTCGACGGCTCCGGCGGCTGCTACCTGAACATGCCCGCCGGCGGCAGCGCCCGGCCCGCCTCGCACGAGACCGTCGATCAGCGCATGCACTACGTGCGCCAGGACGGCCCCCACGTCTTCAAGTACGCGGTACGCAAGTTCGCGGAGGCGAGCCAGACCGTGCTGGAGCGCAACGGCCTGAAGGCGTCCGACATCGACCTCTACGTGGCCCATCAGGCCAACGCGCGGATCATCGACGCCTCTCGCGAGCGTCTGGGGCTACCGGAGGCGAAGGTGGTGAAGAACATCGAGCGTTACGGCAACACGACCGCGGCCACCATTCCCCTCGCCCTCGGGACCGCGCTCGACGAGGGGCGGCTGCGCCGCGGCCACGTCGTGGTGATGACCTCCGTGGGAGCCGGCCTCACCGTCGGCTCGATCCTGATGCGCTGGTCCGGCGTCCCCTGGTAGGCGCCCACTCATGAAGCGCGAACCCATGGTTTTCGCAGTGGCGGGGATGATCTTCGGATTCGTCCTCGGTTACATGGCCGCCGGCTTCGGCGACGCGCCCTCGTCCGACACGCGGCCGCGGCCGGTCGCGGAGGCGTCGTCGCGGACCGCTCCCAACCTCGCGGCCCCGGCTGCGGGGGGCGCGGCCGCCGACGGGCACGACCATCCGGTGGGACCGGCCGATCCGGACGAGGTGCGCACGCTCGAGAACCTGGCCGCGCGCGACAAGCAGAACGTGCAGGTGCGGATCGAGCTGGGCAACCTGTACATGGATCACGCCCAATACGAAGAAGCCACCCGCTGGTACGGGGAGGCGCTGGCCCTGAAGCCCGCCGACAACGACGTGCGCGTGGACATGGGCGCGTCGCTGCTGAACCTCGGGCGGGGACCGGAGGCCCTGGCCGCGTTCGACCAGGCCCTGAAGAACGACCCCGGCCACAAGAAGGCGCTCTTCAACAAGGGCCTGGCCCTCATGCAGTCCGGGCGGCCCCAGGACGCGGTCACGGTATGGGACGACCTCCTGAAGCGCTATCCCGGCGACCCCCAGCTCCAGGGACTGAAGGACCAGGTGGAGCGCATCCGGGCCGGAAAGGGCAGCGGGCCGGCGTGATCGCGTTCGTCGTCAACCTCGTCCGCATCGTCATCGTGCTCCTGATCCTCCGCTTCGTCCTGCGCTTCCTGGCGGCGGTGGTGCAGGGCTACCAGGGCGCGCCGCCGCGGGTGCCGGCGGCCACGGACATGGTGCGTGACCGCGTGTGCGATACGTTCGTGCCCCGCTCCCGCGCCCTCATGGCCGTCGTGGACGGACGGGAGCAATACTTCTGCTCCCCCGAGTGCCGGGACCGCGCGCGACGGCAGCTCGTGACGACGTGAGCCGCGATCAAACGCAGCTGCGCTGCGACATCGTCGAAGTGGGACGCCGCCTGTATGCGCGCGGCCTCATCGGCGGCCACGAGGGCAACGTCTCCGTCCGCCTCGACACGTCGATCCTCATCACGCCCGCCGGAGTCTGCAAGGGCTTCCTGACCCCCGACATGATCGTGCGCACGGACCTCGAGGGGCATCCCACGGACGGCGGACGCGCCTCCACGGAGACGCTCATGCACACCGCCGTCTATCGGCGGCGCGCGGACGTGCACGCGGTGGTGCATGCGCATCCACCCACGGCGACCGGGTTCGCGGTGGCCGGCATCCCTCTCGACCGCCCCCTCATCGCGGAGGCGGTGGTGACCCTCGGGGCCGTGCCCGTGATCCCCTACGGCCAGCCCGCCACGGAAGAGCTGGCCGACAACGTCGGCCGCGTGATCTGCGACGCGCAGGCCCTCCTCATGGCGAACCACGGCGCCCTGGCCGTGGGGACGACCCTGGAGCAGGCCTGGGAGCGGATGGAGACGTTGGAGCAGCTCGCCCGGGTGACCCTCGTGACCCGCCTGCTCGGGGGCGATCACCTGCTGCCGAGGGCGGAGGTCGGACGGCTGGAAGAGTCGCGCACGAGATCGGGCTATCCGCCCCCGGCCTGCGATCCCACTCCCGCCAGCGCGGGGGCCTCGCGCGCGACCACGGGCCCGCGCCCCGGAGGAGCCGTGACCTTGAGCGAAACGGAGCTCGTGAAGCTCGTCACGGAGGCGGTGGAACGCTTCCGATCGTGAACGAAACGACGACGGCGCAGGGCTTGACTCCGTCTCGCGCTCGGTTCAGAGTCGAGACGGCTCGGAGGGTGTGAATGGGTGAAGCGCTGGGGATGATCGAGACGAGAGGGCTGGTCGCCCTCATCGAGGCCGCCGACGCCATGGTCAAGGCCGCCAAGGTCACCCTCGTCGGCTACGAGAAGATCGGATCCGGGTACGTGACCGCGCTCGTGCGCGGGGACGTGGCCGCGGTGAAGGCGGCCACCGACGCCGGGGCCGCCGCCGCCCGCCGCGTGGGCGAGCTCGTCTCCGTCCACGTGATCCCGCGGCCGCACGGCAACCTCGAGGACGTCCTGCCCATCGGCAAGGCCTCGAAGTAGAGACGTGATTCTCGGGCGCGTGGTCGGGACGGTGGTCGCCACGCGCAAGGACGACCGGCTCGTGGGCGCGAAGCTCCTCGTGGTCCGCACCACCGATCCCAGCGGCAAGGACGAAGCCGGGCACATGGTCGCCGTCGACACCGTGGACGCCGGCCACAACGACCGCGTGCTGGTGGTGACCGGCTCCTCCGCGCGCATGGCCTCCGGCCTCAAGGACACTCCCGTGGACGCCGCCATCATCGGCGTGATCGACAGCGTCGAGATGAAGGAGTAGCGCGTGTTCCTGGCCCGGGTGGTGGGAACGGTGGTGGCGACCCGCAAGGAGCCCGGCCTCACGGGCACGAAGCTGCTCGTCATCCAGCCCCTCAAGAACGACGGCAGCCCGTCGGGCAAGCCGCTGGTCGCGGTCGATTCCGTGGGCGCGGGCGTCACCGAGAACGTCTTCTACGTGCGCGGGCGCGAGGCCGCCGTCCCCTTCCTGCCCGACGAAGTGCCGACCGACGCCGCCATCGTCGGCATCGTCGACCACTGGTCGCTGAGCTAGGGCCCGATGCAGATCGCACGGGTCGTGGGAACGGTGGTGGCGACACAGAAGAACGCCAAGCTCGAAGGGGCGAAGCTCCTGCTCGTGCAGCCCCTCGACCCGTCGGGCGCGGCGAAGGGGCCGACCGTGATCGCCATCGACTCCGTGTCCGCCGGCATCGGCGATCGCGTGCTGCTCGTCCAGGACGGCAAGGCGGCCATCCAGGCCCTCGGGCGAGGCGTGGCGGCGGTGGACGCGGCCGTGGTCGGGGTCATCGACGCCGTGGAGATGGGCGCGTGAGGCGCCCGGGCCGCTGACCATGGACGACTCCCGCATCGAGCAGCTCCGGCGCGAAGTGCTGAGCCAGCTCGGCTCCTCTCCGTCCGAGCGCGCGACCCACGACCTCGAATCGCGCGTGGCCGCGCTGGAAGCGGCGGTGGCGGACCTGCTCGGCACGAACCCTCGGCCCCTCCCCACCGCCCCTCGTGGCTACGCCCATCCGAGCCTCCAGGTGTTGGGACCGGGCGGCGGCGGCGATCGCTGCGTGATGGAGCCGGACAAGCCGTGCGTGCAGAGCCACGCCTGCCGGACCTTCGGCCACTGACCGGCGCCTGACCTCGGCCGGAGCGGTGAGGACGGACAATCCCCACGTGGACGCCTCCCGCACCATCCTGCACGTCGACATGGACGCGTTCTACGCGGCGGTCGAGCAGCGCGATCAGCC
>Ga0105243_10005316_pt1 | contig 10064 bp, 10 predicted proteins | sample KBSM34metaG_FD_81525 | JGI IMG/M metagenome (GOLD analysis project Ga0105243, IMG submission 81525) | Miscanthus rhizosphere microbial communities from Kellogg Biological Station, Michigan, USA - KBS M3-4 metaG | ecosystem: Host-associated > Plants > Roots > Rhizosphere > Soil | place...
CGACGAGGGTAAAGAGTTATCCAAGATCGATCGTCAAATCAATGAGCACGCACGCGACACGGTCGCGCAGGGCCGGCAGATCTTCCGTTTCGACACCTTCGGCTCGGAGGCCTTCTTCGGCGACGCCTTGCAGTTGCACAAAGCCATCGCGGGAGCGAAGAACGGCGGCGTCGGCCCCGGAGTGAGCCCGAAGACCGCGCTCGCGGTAGGCCTGAAGGTCGATGCGGACGCGCTGCCGGAGAACCTGAAGGGGCAGATTAGGGCGGGCAAGGTCAACCTCGACGATCCGGCCACCACGCTAGCGCTCCTCAAGTTGAACGCGGTGGTGGGCCTGACCGGCAAATTCGATCAATCGGGCAAGATCCAGTCCCTCGGCACGCAGTGCGCGCTGTGCCACTCGCAGGTCGACGATTCCTTTGCGCCCGGAATCGGAAAGCGCCTGGATGGCTGGGCCAATCGCGACCTCAACATCGGCCTCATCCTGTCGCTCGCTCCAAACCTCAAGCCCTTCACCGATCTTCTCGGCGTCGACGAGGCGACGGTCAAGAAGGTGCTGACGAGCTGGGGTCCGGGGCGCTTTGACGCCATCCTGGACAAGGACGGCAAGGCCTTCCGTCCCGACGGTGGACAAGCGGGCACGCTCATTCCGCCGGCGTTCGGCCTGGCGGGCGTCAACCTCCACACCTGGACTGGTTTCGGCTCGGTGCCGTACTGGAACGCCTACGTCGGCGTGACCGAAATGCATGGCTCCGGCACGTTCTTCGACATGCGGCTCAGCGACCCGGACCAGTATCCGGTCGCGGTGAAGAGCGGTTCGTTCAACACCCGCGGCACACCCGATCTCGTGACCGGCAAGCTGCCGGCGCTGCACTTCTACCAGCTCGCCATCCCTGCGCCGAAGGCGCCCAAGGGAAGCTTCAACGTGGCGGCCGCCGCGCGCGGGAAGGAAGTGTTCAACGGCAGAGGGCAATGCGCGACCTGCCACGTGCCGCCGCTCTACACCGAGCCCGGGGAAAATCTCCACTCGCCGGCCGAGCTGGGCATCGACTCGTTCCAGGCCGATCGCTCGCCGACGCATAAGTACCGCACGGCGCCGCTCGCCGGCCTGTGGACGCACCAGAAGGGCGGCTTCTATCACGACGGCCGCTTCCCGAACCTGGCCGCGGTGGTCGACCACTACGACCGGAACTTCCGGCTCGGGCTGAACGCGCAGGAAAAAGCCGAGCTGATCGAGTACTTGAAATCGCTGTAGAAGTTCGCTGATTTTGTTCAGTAGTTCCTGAGCGCCGCGCGCGCCGGCCCAGCAAAATAGGGCCATGCGAAGTGGAGCGCGTTGGTTGCTTTGGGTAATGGGCCTCGCCGCGGCATTCGCCGCGCCGATGGCGCCGGTGGCGGCGCAGGAGTGGCCGACCCGCGATATCACGCTGGTGGTGCCGTTTGCCGCGGGTGGCGACGACGACATCCTCGCGCGCATGCTGGCGCCGCGCCTCGCGCAGTCCCTGGGGCAGCCGGTGAATGTGGAGAACGTCCCGGGCAGCGGCGGCATGACCGGCGCCGGCCGCGTCGCCAAGGCGGCGCCGGACGGCTATGAGCTGCTGCTCGGCACCTCGGCGACCCACGCGCTCAGCCAGACGTTGCTCAAGAAGCCGCCGTACAACGCGGTCACGGACTTTACCCCCGTGGCGCTGCTCGCCGAGCAGCCGTTCGTGCTCGTCGCGCGCAAGAACCTCCCCGGCAGCCGGCTAGAGGACCTAGTGGCCTACGCCAAGGCTAATCCGCGCACGATCCAGTTCGCCTCCGCCGGCGAAGGCTCGTCGACGCACCTGGTCTGCGCCATGTTCAATGCGGCCGCCGGCATCCACGCCAACCACGTTGCCTACGCTGGTGGCGTGTCCGCGATGCGCGACGTCATCGCCGAGCGCATCGACTACTACTGCTCGCCGCTCACAGTGGCCATCGCGCCGATCTCCCGGCAGGACGTGAAGGCGATTGCGATCCTGGCGCGCAACCGCGCGCCGGTTCTGCCGGAGCTCGCGAGCGCGCACGAGCAGGGTCTCGCCGACTTTTCGGCCTGGACCTGGTTCGCCCTGTTCCTCCCGCGCGGCGTGCCGGATTCCGTCTCGACGAAGGTGCACGAAGCCGCGCTCGCGGCCATCGGCCAGCCGTTCGTGCAGGCGCGGCTCAAGCAGATCGGCGCCGACGTGGTGGCCCCGGAGCGGCGCTCGCAGGCCTACCTGCAGAAGTTCGTCGAGGCCGAGATCGCGAAGTGGGCCAGCGATCTCAAGATCGCGCGGTTGCAGCCCTACTAGGGTTTTGCCGCGCCGGGGAAGCAAGTAGTATCGGCGCCATGCCAAAGGTCTCGATCGGCGACTGCACGCTGTACTACGAAGCGCACGGCGAGGGCGAGCCGCTGCTCCTGGTTCCCGGGCTGGGCGGCGTCGGCGCGAGCTTCTACAAGCAGATTCCGGAGCTGTCCAGGCGCTATCGCGTGATCGTGCACGACCACCGCGGCTGCGGGCAGAGCGACCGGCCGGTGATGCGCTACGCGATGGGCCAGATGACGCAGGACCTGCTGCGTCTCATGGATGCGCTCGATGTCGAGCAGGCGCATTTCGTCGGCCATTCCACCGGCGGCGCGATCGGCCAGATCATCGCCGTGGAATACCCGCAGCGGCTGAAGAAGCTCGTGCTCTCGTCGACCTGGACGCACGCCGACGCGTTCTTCACGCGCCTCTTCGAGGCGCGGCACGCGCTTCTCCGGCACAGTGGCCCGATGGGGTACCTGCGGGCAGCGAGCGCGATGCTCTACCCGCCCTGGTGGCTGGCGCAGAACGAAACGCTGGCCGCCGAGCAGGAGCGGCAGCAGGCCGCGAGCTTCCCGCCGGTCGACGTGGTGCTCTCGCGCATCGAGGCGATCATGCGCTTCGACCGGCGCCGCGACCTCGGCCGCATCCGCACTCCGACGCTCGTCACGGTCGCGACCGACGACATGGTCACGCCGATGTACTTCTCGCAGGCTCTCGCCAAGGCGATCCCCGGCGCGAAGCTCAAGGTGTTCGAGCGCGGCGGCCACATGCCCTACCACGTGGTCGACGAGGAGTACAACCGGACGGTGCTCGACTTCCTCTCGTCGTAGGGTTTATCCAGGCTGCAGTCGCGCTTGCCGGCTCCGCGAGTCGCGCCAGGCGCTACACGCCGCGCGCGCCTTGAGCGTAGCGCGGCCGGTCGTCAGCTTGTACGCATCAGTCGACTACGCGGGTGATCGCAATGCTCGAGCCGATCTTGTTCATCGCGCTCATCGTCTTGCTGGTATGGGCAAGCCAGGGTGATCTTTGATGACCACCCGGCGGCTTATTACGCCGCGGGAGTCAGGCAGGCGGCGCGAGTGGTTCGCCCCGCCATTGCGCGTAAGTACGAGACCAACACGCCGGCACACGCAATTTCGATCGCGACCGAGAAGAGCGGAACGACGAATGCGACCGACCACTGTGCGCCGATCAGCCGCAGCACCGTAAGCAGGCCGTCGGCTGCAACGCAGACGATGAGCGCGGCCGCCGCCGCCAAGCAAAGCACGGAGAACCGGCGGAGCCTGGCCCGATATTCCCGAGTAAGCGCTGCGGGTGCGCGGCGGCTGTCAATGTAGATCCAGCCGGCCGCCCCCGTGAGCAGCGCGAGCCAGAAAGCCCAGCGGTCGATCGTGAGCACGATTCCGCTGAGCGCCCTCATGTCTTCGGCGAGCGGGCACTGCATGACGCCATACCAGGCCAGCCGTGCCTTCATCGCGATGAACACGGCGCCGATCAGCAGGACCGCGGCGAAGGCGACGCGCCGTGCGAGCGCCGCCAGGGACACGGCGGCGAACTGGGCTGCGATGGCCAGAGGATCGCCGAATTTCGCCACCGCACGCCGCTCGGCCTCCAGGCGGTCGGCCACCGGATCGCGCTCGATGGTCTCCCTCAGATGGTCTTCGACCTCCTGTACGACCTGGCGCGAGAGCGACGGATCGAAATCGAGCGCGCGTGCGAGGCGACCCAGGTACTGCCTCATCATGCCGGCCTCTTGCCCGTGCGGCTTCCCTTGAACAGGCCGCCGATCGCGTCGGAAAACTGCTCCCACACCGCGCGTCGCTCGGCGAGCGCGTGCTCGCCGCGCCGGGTCAGTTCATAGACGCGCCGGCGCCTCCCGGATTCGGCCGTCACCCAGCGGCCGGCCAGCAGGCCCGCCTGCTCCAGGCGGTGCAGCACCGGGTACACCGTTCCCTCCGGCAGGTCGAACGCGCCCGCGCTGCGGCGCTTGATTTCCTCGATGACGGCGTAGCCGTGCGCTGGACCGGGCGCAAGCGCGGCGAGCACGATCATGTCGAGGTGGCCCTTGAGCATTTCGCCTTCCACGGTGCCCGCCTTACTGCTCGCCGCGGAGCTGCCGCTGCAGCCCCGGAACATCGACGATGTCCCAATGCTCCGCGAACTTGCCGTTCTCGACGCGCCAGATGTCGATCGTCCGGAGCGTGAAGCGCCTGCCGGTGGGGGCGATTCCCTGCAGCGGCTGGGTATGCGTCGCGGAGAAGCTCATGCGCGCCACCACGCGGTCGCCGGCGACGATCCTGTCCTCGACCCGCGCCTGCACGTCGGGCATGCGGCCGAAAATGCCGCGGAAGTTCTCGATCTGGGCGGCAAGGCCGTTCGGACTGCGCCCGGAGTGCTGGATGTAGGACTCGGTGTGGATCTCGGCGAAGGTGCTGGTATCGTGCGCGTTCACCGCCGCGACGTACTTCTCGAGCAGCGCCTCGCCCACGGCCTGGGCGCGCTCGGCCGACGCACAATCCACCGCCGCAGCCGCGGTACGCAAGGGCGCGATCGAGCCGGCCGCGCCGAGGATCCCGAGGGCAAGCAAGCCGCGTCTGCCGGTCATGTGCGCTCCCGCTTGAGGCTTAGTAATGCTAGGCATGATACCTAACGTTACTAGGTATATAAACACCCTGTCAAGCGCCGGTTGCGCGGTGAGCTTCATTCGGCGATGCTAGCGCCGACCCGGAGGAGGGGACCGATGAAGCGACTGCTCTTCTTTTTCCTGCTTGCGACGGTGCTGCCCGCCGCGGCGCAATACCCGAACCGCACGGTCACCATGCTGACGGGCTATCCCGCAGGGGGACTAGTGGACATCGTGGCGCGGATGGTGGCCGAAAACATGAAGCCGCGCTTCCCCGCCGGCCTGGTCGTGATCAACCGGCCGGGCGCCGCGGGTTCGGTGGCGGTGGGCGAGCTCACGCGCGCGGCGCCCGACGGCTACACCTTCATTCTGACGCCGCATTCCGCCCTCGTGATCGCGCCGCAGATCAACGACCTGCCCTACAAGACGCCCGACGACTACGATCCCTTCATCAACCTCGTCGCCTACTACCCGCTGATCGCGGTGCGCGCCGAGTCGAAGTACAAGACGATCCGGGAGCTGCTCTCCGAGGCGAAGGACAATCCGGGACTGATCCGCGTCGGCACGCCGGGCGAGGGAACCTCGAGCCATCTCAATCTCGAGGAGCTCATGCATCACGCCGGGGTCAAGATGGTGCACGTGCCGTACGCCGGCTGGGCGCAGTCGAGCGTCTCGGTCCTCGGCGGCCACATCGAGGCGGTGGTCGCGCAGCCCGGCGAGCTCAAGCCCATGGTCGAGGGCAAGCGCATGCGCGCCCTGGTGAATTTCACGCCGAAGCGCCATGCCGCGTTTCCCGACGTGCCGACCGCCAAGGAGCTCGGCTGGGACGTCTCGAACGGCGTCTGGTACCTGTTGATGGTGCCGAAGGGAACCCCGGCCGCGGTGGTGCGCTACCTGCACGACGCGGCGAAGGCGGCGATCGAGGAGCCCAGGTTCGTCGACACCATGAACGGGCGTGGCATCGACGTCGACTATCGCGCCGGCGAGGCGCTCCGCGCCGACCTCTGGCGCGAGTACAAGCTGAATACGCCGATCCTCGCCCGGACCGGGATGATCAAGAAGTGAACTGAATTAACGCCCGGTCGCGATGCCCGATTGCATCGGGCCGAGGTCGCCGAGGGGCTCGTCGGTTTCGATGAGGTTGGTCACTTGCACTACCCCAGGCACGGTGAGCGCGGCCGCGAGCACCCGATCGCGTTCGGCTGAGGGCAGATTGCCGCTCAGCGCCACAACGCCGTTGGCCGAGCGCACATGGACTCGGCCGGATCCCATGCCGGCAATGGCCGAGCGCACGGCTTCGGCGACCCGCTCGTCGGAACGTCCGAGCCGAGCCTGCCGGGCTCGGCCGCGCTGGCTGCCGAAGTGATACAGGCCGCCGGCAAGCGCCGCCACGGCGAGAACGGTGAGCAGTCTCATGCCCCGCCGTAGCAAGCCGCGCGCCCGCTAGGGGCGAGCCTTGTTGAGCTGCTCGCGCACCAGGTCGATGTGGGTGCGCAGCGCATAGAGCTCGTCGTTGTAGGAGAGCGGCACCGCGATGCCGGCGACGCGCGCCTCGAGCCGGTCGAGCCCGGCGAGCAGCTCCTCCGGGGTCTTCACGCCGGCGGCCGCGTCGCTCTCGATCTGCCGCAGGTTGCGGTACCAGCGGAAGATGCGCGAGCGGATACGGAACGCGTAGAGCGGCGGCACCATGCGGGAGAGCGGGATCAGCACCGCGATGATGGAGAAGAGCGCCACCCACATGCGGTCGATCAGGTTGGCGAGCCAGAAGGGCAGGTAGCGCTGCAGGAAAGGCGGGCCGCTCTGGTAATAGCGCGCCGCGTCCTTGGCGAGCGGAAACTCGCTCTGCCGGCTGTTCGGAAACGTGCCGGCGCGCGCGATCCAGCCCGGGCCGCTGTGGATGCGCGAGGCCGCCTGGACGAAGAGCTGCACCAGCGCGGGATGGAAGTTCTCGCGCGCGAGAAGCGAGGTGGTGGTTGCTATGAGCGGCGTGTCCTCGGGCGGGACGTTGCGCGCGATGTCGACGACCCCGCGCGGCAGGATCACCGGGCTCAGGAAGGGATAGCGCCGCGCATAGCTCTCGGCCTGGGCGTACTCGTAGAGGCGGATTCCCGGCGTCTGCAGGAGCATCTGGACCATGTTGGATTCGGGCGGCGACACCAGCACCGCCGCATCGAGGCCGCCATCGAGCAGCGCTACCACCGCCGAAGTCTCGTCGAGGTTCGAGCGCTTGAGCTCGTCGCGCTCGACGGAATTGGCGGCGAAGATCCGGCCCGTGATGCCGGGCGTGCCGCTGCCGCGCACGCCGACGTTCACGTGCCAGCCGCGCATCTGCGGGAGGGCGGTGACGAGCGCCTGCTTGCCGAGCTTCTTCGCCGACTCGGCGCGGTAGAAGATCCACACCGGGTCGTAGGCCATCGTGCCGAGCGAGACGAGGTCCTCCATTTCCTCCTTCTTGTCGCCGTTCGCCGCCTGGTTGCCGTCGTTCGATCCGCCCTGCACGAAGGCGACGTCGACCTTCTCCTTCGGATCGCGCAGCAGGCGGCGGTTCTGCAGCGAGCCCATGGTCGGCCGCAGCTCGACGCGGATGCCGAAGCGCCTGAGCTCGGCCGCGTAGAGCTCGCCCCACTTGGCGTACGCCGTGTTCTCGGGACCGGTAGCGAGCACCACGTGCTTGGGCGGCGTCGGATCGAGCACCGCATAGGCGGCGACCAGCAGCGCGATCGCGATCAGCACGAACGGGCCGAAGGTCAGCATGAGGTCGCGCACCGACACCAGCGCGACGCGGATGACGCGGGGCAAGGCTAGGGACTCGCGATGAATTCCACCGGAGCCAATCTAGCACGCGCTAGAATCCCCCGCATGAAACACATCGAGAAGAAGCATCGCGTCGGCCTGCTGGTGCCGTCGTCCAACTCGACGCAGGAGCCCGAGGTCCTGCAGATGCTGCCCGCGTCGGTTTCGCTGCACGTCGCGCGGCTCAGCCTGAGCCGGATCGATCCCGAAGCGACGGTCAGCATCGTGGCCGAGCTGGAAAAGGAGAGCCGCAAGCTCGGCGACGCCGCGGTCGACATCGTGGTGCTCGCCGCGACCGCGCCATCGACGCGACTCGGCAAGGGCTACGACGCGCAGCTCATCCGGCGCATGGAGGAGGCTTCCGGCAAGCCGGCGACCACCGCGGCGACCGCGATGCTCGACGCCTTCGCCGTACTGGGCGTGCGGCGCGTGGCACTGGCGGCGGCGTGGAGCGAAACCACCAACAAGTGGGTCGCGGCGTTTCTCGAATCGCACGGCATCGAGGTGCCGAGCCAGGTGGCGATGGGCGTCGTGAGTAACAACGAAGTCGGCCGACTGCATCCGGATACGGCCTTCGAGCACGGCCGCAAGGCCGACTGCAAGGATGCCGACGCGGTGTTCCTCGCCTGCGGCAACTGGTGGACCGCGAGCATCGTGGAGACCCTGGAGCGCGCGGTCGGAAAGCCGGTGCTGACGACGAACAACATGACCCTGTGGCACGCGCTGAGGAAGATCGGCGTGCGCGAGGGCGTGCCGGGATTCGGCCGGCTGCTCTCCGACATGCCCGAGCTTCCCGGAGCGTTCCCCGCGAAAGCGGCGTGAGCATCAGGTTCCTCGCCGCGCTGGCGCTTTTCGCGGCCGCGCAGGCGCTCGCCCAGGACCGCACGCTCAGGATCCAGGTTCCCTTCGCGCCGGGCGGCGGGACCGACATCCTCACGCGCATCATCGCGCCCAGGCTCGCAGAGCGGCTCGCGCAGCCGGTCATCGTGGAGAACCGGCCGGGGGCGGGCGGCGCGGTCGCCGCGCGCTACACCGCCGCAGCCGCGCCCGACGGCCAGACCGTGATGATGGGCACGATCTCCGAGATCGCGATCAATCCCAACGTCAACCCGAAGATCGGCTACGACGTCCGCAAGGACTTCGCCCTGATCGGCCCGGTCGCCTATGCCCCGATCACGGTGGTGGTGCATCCGGCGGTGCCGGCGAAGAGCGTGCAGGAGCTGATCGCGCTTGCCCGCGCCAAGCCGAAGTCCCTCAACTACGGCTCGGCCGGGACGGGAAGCGGCTCGCACATGGGCGCGGAGCTTTTCAGCCATCTCACCAAGATCGACATCACGCACGTTCCCTACAAAGGAGTCGGGCCGGCGGTCGCCGACACGGTATCGGGGCAGGTGCAGATGACGTTCACCACCGTGCCCTCGGTGGTGAGCTTCGTGCGCGGCGGCCAGTTGCGCGCGCTCGGCGTGGCGAGCGCGCAGCGCGCGCCGCAGCTTCCCGATGTGCCCACGTTCATCGAGGCCGGCGTGCCCGAGTACCTGATGGACTACTGGTATTGCCTGGTCGCCCCCGTTGCCACCGCGAGAGAAGCCCAGGCGCGGCTTCACGGCGCCGTTCGGGACGTCATGCGCATGTCGGACGTCGCGGCGAGCCTGGACAAGAGCGGGCTGCTGCCTCTCGTCATGACGGCCGAGGAGTTCGCCGCCTACGTGCGCAAAGAGAACGAGCGTTGGGCCGCGGTGGTGAAGGCCGCCGGTATCAAGGCGGAGTAGCGCCCCAGGTTTGTTTCAGCCGCGGCGTTGCTGCTGGTGCGAGTTTCCGCTGCGGCTCTGCATGCGCTGACCGCCCTGCGGCGCGTGGCCGATCGGCGCGCGAAAGTGAGGCTGCTGCACCTGATTGCGCACGCTCGCGCCGAACGAGCGCACCGCCTGCGACTGATTGGGTTGAGGCGGCGCATTGCGCACGGTCGAGGCGATCGAGCGCATCGCTTGCTGCTGAGGAATCGCGACCGGCGCCTGCGGGGTTGCCCGCGGCGGCTCGCGTCGAAACTCTCGCGCCGGCGGGGCAGTATGGTTCTGGATGTAAGGCTGCCCGCGGCTCTGGATGTACGGCTGCGCCTGCGGATGGCTCTGGATCACCGGCTGCGGCTGCTGGATGGCGCGCGCAGCTTGGTGGAGCTGGCCCTGGAACGTCGGGCGCACGATTTGCCGCTGGCGCCAGTCGACGGTGCGCACGAAGAAGTTCGTCGAGACGAACACCGCCGGGCGCGGATACCACGGCCGCCAGAACACCGGGCGATACGCCGGCCACCACCAGGTCCCGTAGACGATGTTCGGATCGTAGTA
>Ga0105243_10005317_pt1 | contig 10064 bp, 12 predicted proteins | sample KBSM34metaG_FD_81525 | JGI IMG/M metagenome (GOLD analysis project Ga0105243, IMG submission 81525) | Miscanthus rhizosphere microbial communities from Kellogg Biological Station, Michigan, USA - KBS M3-4 metaG | ecosystem: Host-associated > Plants > Roots > Rhizosphere > Soil | place...
CCTCCGGCGACATCGTGTCCCGTGCAAGGGCACAGGCCGTGCTCGCGACGACGGGGGCTGCCGCCGTAATGGTCGGACGCGCCGCGCAGGGCAATCCGTGGGTGCTCGAGGAGATCGTCGACGGCGCGGGGCGCGAGCCGTCGCGCGAGGAGATCGTCGCGGAGCTCGTCCTCTTCGTCCGGGAGACCGTCCGCGAGCTGGGCGAGCGACGCGCGAGCGGCTTCCTCAAGAAGTTCTACGGCTGGTACCTGGGCCGCGGCCGCTTGCCGCGGCCGTTCAAGCAAGAGCTGGTCGTCCTCGACTCCACCGAGGAGGTCGAGCGGCGGTTGCTTGCCGCAGCTCCCGGTGCGATTCCGCTGGTCGAGCGGCTCGAGGCGGAGATCCCCTCGGGCGACGAGGTGACGCTCGAGCTGCCGATCTCCGTCTACGGAGGGGGTTAGCGGGCGCTCGGGCGTGGCTTCAGCCTCGCCCGACCTCGTTCGGCGCAGGAAAGAGGCGCGAGGCTGAAGCCACGCCCCGACCTCACTGCGAGCGTCCGGCGGTGGCGGCCAGGACGCCGAGGCCGACGAAGATCGTCCCCGAGACGTAGCGCTGGGCGCGGAGGAAGGTCCGGCTCTTGCGCAGCACAGCCCCAGCCGTCCCGGCGACGAGCGCCCACACGAGATCGCTCGAGAGGGCAATCACGATGAAGATCGCCCCGAGCACCGCAAGCTGGCCGCGCGTGGACCCGTGGGGGTCGACGAACTGTGGCAGGAAGGCGACGAAGAAGAGCGCCGTCTTCGGGTTGAGCACGTTGACGACAACCCCGCGGCCGTACGTCTTCGCAAGCGTGAGCTCGGGCCGCCGGCCGCCGATCCGGTCGTCCGCCGAGAGCAGCGTCCGGATCCCGAGCCAGACGAGGTAGGCAGCGCCGACAAGCTTGACCACGGTGAACGCCTCGGCGGAGGCAGCGAGGAGCGCGGACAGGCCGATCACGGCGGCCAGGACGTGCACGACGCCTCCGCTCGCGATTCCGAACGCTGACGCCACACCGGCCCGCCTGCCGCCGTGCACGCTCTGGGCGACGATGTACAGGACGGCCGGCCCCGGCACCACAGCCAGGAGCAGCGCCGCGAGCGCGAACACCGCGAGCGTTCCCGGGTCCGTGATCACGCGTTCAGCTCCCAGACGAGGCGCAGGCCCTCGAGCGTGAGGAACGGGTCGACACGCTCGATCGTCGCGCTGTGCGGCGCGATCAGCTCCGCAAGGCCACCGGTCGCGATCACCGGCGTGTCGGGCGCCTCGAGCTCGGCGCGGATGCGCGCCACGATCCCGTCGACCTGCCCCGCGAACCCGTAGACCAGCCCGCTCTGGAGGCCGCCGACCGTCGTCTTCCCGATCACGCTCGGCGGCGCGACGAAGTCGACGTTCACGAGCCTCGCCGCGCGGGCGAAGAGCGCCTCCATCGAGATCTCGATGCCGGGCGCGAGCACCCCGCCGACGTACTCGCCCTGCGGAGAGACGACGTCGAAGTTCGTCGACGTCCCGAAGTCGACAACGATCGCGGGCGCGCCGTACCGCTCCCGTGCCGCCACGGCGTTCACGATCCGGTCGGGTCCCACCTCCCGCGGATCGTCGTAGCGGATGGGGATGCCGGTCTTGACCCCCGGGCCGACCACGAGCAGCGGCGCGTGCGCCCAGCGCTTCGCGAGCCCCTGCCACTCGCGGTGGATGCTCGGCACCGTGGTCGAGAGGCAGATGCCGTCGACCGAGTCCGGGTCGAGGAGACCACCGAGCAGCACCGTGAGCTCGTCGCCGGTCCGCGTCCGGTCGGTCGCTACCCGCCAGTCCTCCGCGAGCTCTCCTGCGTCGTAGAGGCCGAGCACGGTCTGGGTGTTGCCGACGTCGACTGCGAGCAGCACGTGCGCGAGGGTATACGAGCCGCCGTCGGGGCTCACGGGCGTGGCTTCAGCCTCGCCCCTCTACTTTCAAGACACGTCGTCTTCGTTCAAAACGCGTCGTCATCCTCGGCGCGGCGGAGATCGCCGAGGCGCTCCGCGAGCGCTTCGGCGGTGAGACGCGGCTCGTCCCCCTCGCCGCGCAGCTCCTCGACCGTCACGTCGCCGGACGTGTAGACCTCGGCGCGGGGGATGATCCGGGTCGGGCGGTTCTTGTCCCACACCCAGACGTCCTCCATCTGCGCATGGAAGAACGGGTAGCTCGCCTGCGGCACGACCTTGAGGTCGAGCTTGTTGCAGAGGTATGTCGCGTCCTGCGTGAGCACGCAGTAGCGGAACAGCGGGAAGACCGCCGTGTACTCGCGCTTCAGCTGGAGCTCCAGCTCCGCCTCGAACTCGTCCAGCTCGTCCAGGTGGCTCATGCCGTCAGTGTACGACGTCCGCCCGCGAGCCCGTCCCCTGCGGGGGCGTGTCCAGCGCGCGAAGCAGCTCGGCGGCAGTCCCGCGCCCCGGCACGAAGGCGTCCGGCGCCAGCTCGGCGAGCGGCTCGAGTGCGAACCGGCGCTCGTGGAGGCGCGGATGCGGCACGTCGAGGCCCGGCTCGTCCAGCACGAGGTCGCCGTAGAGCAGCAGGTCGAGGTCGATCGTGCGAGCCCCCCAGCGCTCCTCATCGTCGCGGGCCCGGCCGAGCCGGCGCTCGATCTCGAGCAGGGCGTCGAGCAGCTCGCGGGGCGGGAGGTCGGTCTCGACGGCGACGGCGCCGTTCAGGTAGCGGGGCTGCTCGACCGGTCCCCACGGCTCCGTCTCGCGCAGAGAGGAGACGCTCACGACGTCCACTCCGGCGAGCTCGTCCACGAGCGCGACCGCCCGTCGGATCGTGTCCTCGCGGTCCCCCAGATTCGCACCGAGCCCGACGTAGGCGCGCACGAGCCGACGGTAGCGTGCGCAGCCGCGTCCGGGTCATAACATCGCCTTAATCGGATTCCCACGGTCCTCACACGGACCTCCGATTGGATGGGAGCTCACCCCGTGTCACTCCTCTCCCTACCGCGTCTCCTCGGACTCCTCGGACTGGCGGGCCTCGTGCTCACGCCGGCCGTCGCTGCGGCTCCTCGTGCGGCCGGCGCGGCGACGATGGTGCAGCTCACGAAGTCGGGCGCGTGCACGGAGAGCGTCGCGCTCACTCGCGCGGGGGCCCACGAGATCGATGCCCGGCTCCGTTTGTGGCGCCTCGAGCCGGCGCTGGCCGCGAGCGCGGTCCCGGAGCTCCGAGCGCGCGATGCGATCGTCTTCGCGCAGAAGGAGCGCACGTACCGCGTCGCTGCGACGACCGACACCCCGGATCCCCTGCAGTCGGACGAATGGTGGCTGTCCCAGATCGGGATCTCCGGGCTCACGGCGCCCGGGCCGGGCGTGCCGGTGACGATCGTCGACTCCGGTCTCGACGTCGCCCACCCGGAGTTCCTCGGCCGCGCCGACACCCAGGCGCTCAACGCCCAGGAACCCGCCCCGTTCGGCGGCGAGCACGGCACGATGGTGTCCTCCGTCATCGCGGCGCCGGTGAACGGCGTCGGTCTTGTCGGCATCTACCCGCGCGCGGTGCTCCGCTCCTGGGACGCCGCGAAGGGCGACGGCACACGCCTCGAGTCGAGCGAGATCTCGGCCGGGCTGCTCGCCGCGGCGCGGACAGGGCGCAGCGTGATCAACCTCAGCCTCGGCTCAGACGCCAGCGACCTCTCGATCGAGCTCGCGGTCGACGAGGCCGTCGCATCGGGGTCGCTCGTCGTCGCAGCGTCCGGGAACGACGGCGACCGCGGAAGCCCGCTCGGCTATCCCGCCGCGTACCCGCACGTCACGACCGTCGCCGCCACCGACCGGAGCGGCGCGGTCGCCCCCTTCTCCAGCCGTTCGCGCTTCGTGGACCTCGCCGCGCCGGGTGACGACATCATCGTGGCGAGCGCGCTCGGACAGGACTGGCGGCCCGCGTCCGGCACGAGCTTCTCCTCTCCGATGGTCGCTGCGGCCGCGGCCTGGGTCTGGACGGCGCGACCCGAGTTGACTGCCGGCCAGGTGGCCGAGGTCCTCCGTCGCTCCGCGACGGACATCGCGCCGGCGGGGCGCGACCAGGGCTCCGGGTTCGGCATGCTGAACGTCGCCGCCGCGCTCACCCTGCCGGCGCCGATCCGCGATCCGTTCGAGCCGAACGACGACATCGACCAGGTCGACCCGAACGGCGACCGATACGCGTCGAAGCAGCCGGCGCTCAGCACGGTGGCGAAGCGCTCCGCGCGCATCGCGGGGCGAATCGACCGGTACGAGGATCCGCGGGACGTCTTCCGTGTCTGGCTCCCCGCCGCCTCCCGCGTCACCGCGACGCTCACCGCGTCGAGCAACGGCGACCTCGCGCTCTACTCGGCCACCGCGCGGAGCGTCGTCGGCCGGTTCGCCACGGACGGTCGACTCGCGATCGCAGCGACCAAGGGAACGCGCGAGCGCCTCGTGTATACGAACAAGGGCAAGGGTCGCTGGGGGTACATGGCCGTGCAGCCCGGTTCCGGCGCCCTCGACGCCACGTACACGCTGAGCGTCGCGTCCGGGGCAACGAAGAGCCGCTAGGCCACCCGCTCGACGATCACGGCGGCGTAATCGACGGGCCGGGGCAGGACGACGTCCGGCTTCCGCACGCGCACGCGCACCCGCGCGACCGGGAACCGAGCCGTGAGCTCGGTTGCCAGTGCGGTCGCAAATGACTCGAGCAGGTGGTACGCGCGGCCGTCCGACACCCCGACGACCGCCGCGACAACCTCGCGGTAGTCGATCGCGTCCTCGATCCTGTCGCTCACCGCGGCCGCCTCGTCCGCATAGTCGAGCTCGACGTCGACGAAGAACCGCTGCCCGTCGCGGCGCTCGTCCTCGAGCACGCCGTGGAATCCGAACAGCTCGATCCCCCGGAGCTCGATAGTCACGCGCGCACCGTACCCCGCTCCACGGCGGCGGCAGCTGCGAGCGCCTCGACGTGCGAGCGAACGTCGTGGACACGGAACAGCGTCGCGCCGCGATCGAACGCGGCGACCGCGGCCCCCACCGAGGCGGCATCCGTGCCGACCCGGGTCTCGGGCCCGCCGAGCACGCGGGCCAGCGTCGACTTGCGCGACAGCCCGACGAGCACCGGGCGCCCGATCGCAACGATGCGATCGAGCCTGCGCACGAGCTCGAGGTTCTGGTCAGGCGTCTTGCCGAAGCCGATCCCGGGGTCGAGGCAGATGCGCTCTTCGGGGATGCCGGCCGCGACGGCGAACGCGAGACGCTCCTCGAGGAAGGCGGCGACCTCCGAGACGACGTCCTCGTAGTGCGGTGCTGCCTGCATCGTGCGAGGCTCCCCCTGCATGTGCATCAGGCAGAGATCCGCGCTCGCCTCGGCGACGGCGGCGGCGACGTCCGGGTCACGTCGCAGCGCGGTGACGTCGTTGATCATGAGAGCGCCGAGCCCGAGCGCCTCTCGTGCGACGACGGCGCGGGACGTGTCGACGGACACCGGCTCGCCGGCGAGCAGATCGAGCACCGGCAGGACCCTGCGCAGCTCCTCTTCCGGCGTCACGGGATCGGACCCCGGCCGGGTCGACTCGCCTCCAACGTCCACGAGCGCGGCCCCGTCGGCGAGCATCGCGCGCGCGACGTCCGCTGCCTCCCGCGCGGAGCCGAACCGTCCGCTGTCCGAGAAGCTGTCGGGCGTGACGTTCACGACGCCCATCACCGCCGGCCGCGGCCAACGTTCGTTGCCCGTCGCTCGTCTCATCGGTCATGGACGCTAACGCGCGCCGACGGGGCGGGTCGGGCGGGCGGACGCTCGCGGTCGCGGCGGCCGTGATCGTCCTCGTCGCGGTGGTCGCCGTCGCGTCCGGCGGGTCGACGCCGAGCGGCGCGGTCGGCGCTCACCGCCCGTCCGAGGGATTCCTCGACGCAATCGTCAGTCTGTTCGTCGTCGGCATGGCGATCGCGACCGTGCTCGTCGTCGTCATGGTGTCGTTCTTCGGCCGGTACCAGTCCGACGGAAGCGCGCGCAAACGGAAGGGCCCGGTGCAGTCCGTCGTCACGTTCATCGTCGCGATGGCGCTCCTGACGATCGTGGTGCGATCCCTGGCCGGGAGCGTGGGGCCGCGCCTGCGACCGCCGGCGCCGCAGGGCGCCGCGGGAGGCGGAGGCTCTGACGCGCGGCCCTCCGGCTACGAGCCGGACTTCGTGGTGTGGCCGGTGCTCGCGGTCGCTGCGCTCGCTGCCGTCGCCGTGGTCGCGTGGTGGCTCGCCGCCCGTGGGCGACGCCGGGCACGTGAGCCTCTCGGAACGACGCCTGCGGAGGCTCTCGCCGACGTGCTCGCGGAGACGCTCGACGACCTCCGCGCCGAACGAGACCCGCGTCGCGCCGTCATCGCCGCCTATGCGCGGATGGAACGGGCTCTCGCGGCATCCGGCCTGCCACGTGACCCCGCCGAGGCCCCCGAGGAGTACCTGCGGCGGATCCTGTCCGACGTCGCCGTCACCAGTCGTGCCGCGACCCGGCTGACCTCGCTCTTCGCGTGGGCCCGCTTCTCCGGGCACGATGTGCGCCCCGAGATGAAGGACGAGGCGATCGAGACTCTCGAGCAGGTGCAGCGCGAGCTCGCCGCGGCAGACGCCGCGCGTCACGCGGAGCTCGCCGGAGCGGCCGCATGAGCCGCCTCGATCGGTCGATCGCCGTCGCGATCACGGCGACGATCTGGGCCGGCCTGTTCCTGATCGTCCTCCCCGACCGCGCTGCGCTCATCGGGCACATCTGGCTCGTCGTCGTGCTCGCGCTCGCGCTCGGGGTCGCACTCCAGAGGCTGCGCCGCGACCTGCCGCGCCGGACATCCTCCTTCGACGCAGCGTTCGCGCAGCGGGGGACGTCGCGCGCCCGTCCGGCGTCGCTCGCACGCGCCGAGCGCGAGGTGACGCTCGCCACCGGAACCGCGTTCGACGTCCACTTCCGCCTCCGCCCCATGCTCCAGACCCTCTCTGCCGGCCTTCTCCTGCGTCGCGGCGTCGACGTCGAGCGTGACCCCGTCCGCGCCGAGGCGCTCCTCGGCCCCGCCGTCTGGGAGCTCGTGCGCCCCGACCGGTCGGCGCCGGACGACCGCACCGCCCCCGGCGTGCCGATCGAGACGGTCGAGCGCGCCGTCGCGGACCTGGAGCGGATCGCATGGACCTGACTGTCCTCGCCGAGCGCGCTGCCGCCGTCCTCGACGAGGTCGAGCGGGCGGTCGTCGGCAAGCGCGACCGGCTCCAGCTCGTCCTCGCGGGTCTCCTGGCGGACGGGCACGTCCTCCTCGAAGACGTCCCCGGGCTCGCGAAGACCCTCACCGCGCGCTCCTTCGCCGAGGTGACCGGGCTCCGGTTCGCCCGCGTGCAGTTCACGCCCGACCTGCTTCCGTCGGACGTGACGGGGTCGTCCATCTGGAACCAGCGCGACGCGGAGTTCGCGTTCCGCGCAGGCCCGATTTTCACCAACATCCTGCTCGCCGACGAGATCAACCGCGCTCCGCCGAAGACCCAGGCCGCGCTGCTCGAGGCGATGCAGGAGCGACAGGTCTCCACCGACGGCGAGACCCGCGTGCTCGAGCCGCCGTTCCTCGTGCTGGCCACGCAGAACCCGATCGAGTACGAAGGCACCTACCCGCTGCCCGAGGCGCAGCTCGACCGCTTCCTCCTCAGGACGGGGTTCGGGTACCCGACGGCCGATGCCGAGTGGGAGATGCTCGAGCGCCGGCTCGAGCGCGGCGTCGACGAGGTCGAGCTCCGGAGCGTCGTCGACCGGGAGACGCTCCTCGCGATGCAGCGCGCGGTCGAGGGCGTGCACGTGGACGAGAGCGTGGGCCGCTACGTCGTCGACCTCGTCGCGGCGACCCGAGAGAGCCAGAGCGTGTCGGTCGGCTCGAGCCCGCGTGGGTCACTCGCCCTCGTCAAGCTCTCGCGGTGCCGCGCCGCGCTCGACGGGCGGGACTTCGTCACGCCGGACGACGTCAAGAGCGTCGCGATCCCGGCGCTGGCGCACCGCTTGGTCCTCCGTCCGGAGCTCTGGGTGCAGCGGCGGAGCGGCGAGGACGTCGTCCGCGAGATCCTCGACCAGGTTCGGACGCCCGCCACCGAGACGCCGTGAAGCGCGCCGGCGACGCGCGTCTCGGGGCGTACGCCGTGCTCGCCGCGGCGGCGCTCGTCACCGCGCTGGCCCTACGGCGCACCGAGCTCGCCGCAATCGCGGCACCGTTCGCGCTGCTCGTTGCGCTCGGTGTCCGGGCGCAGCCGCCGCGGCTCCGCGCGTGGTTCGAGCTCGATCGAGAGCGGGCGCTGGAAGGCGACGTGCTCGACGCGACCGTCACCGTCCGTAGCGACCAGGCCGTCGACCGCGTCGAGGTCGGCCTCGCGCTTCCCGACGGCGTCGAGCTGGCAGAAGGCCGCAATCCCGTGGCGCTCCGGCTCTCGGCCGGTGAGGAGCGCGAGCTTCCGCTACGGCTCCGTTGCGTGCGGTGGTCATCGGTCGAGATCGGCGAGGTGTGGCTGCGCACACGCGACCAGATCGGCCTCGTCCGGTTCGAAGGCCGCATCGACCGGCGTCGCCCACTGAAGATCTATCCCACGGCCGAGCGCCTTCGCATCCTCGTATCCCCCGCCCACACCCAGGCGGCGACGGGCTCCGAGGTCGCCCGGCTCCGGGCGGAAGGGCTCGAGTTCGCGGACACCCGCCCGTTCGTCCCCGGCGACCGCGTGCGGACGATCAACTGGCGCGCCACGGCCCGGCGGGGCTCACTCGTCGTCAACGAGCGCCACCCCGAGCGGAACGCAGACGTCGTCGTCTTCCTCGACAGCTTCGCGGAGGCGCGGACGTCGGACGAGGGGACGCTCGAGCAGGCCGTCCGCACGGCCGCAACGGTTGCCAGCCGCTACCTCGAACGGCGTGACCGCGTCGGGCTCGTGGCCTTCGGAGGCATCCTGCGCTGGCTCGAGCCCGGCGGCGGCCTCGTCCAGCAGTACCGCCTCGTCGACGCGCTGCTCGAGACCGGGGTCGAGTTCAGCTACGCGTGGAAGGACGTCGACGTGATCCCGGCGAGGACGCTGCCCCCGCGCGCGCTCGTCGTCGCCGTCACCCCGTTGCTCGACGAGCGCTCGATCGGCGCGCTGCTCGACCTGCGCGGGCGCGGCCACGACCTCGTGGTGCTCGAGATCTCTCCTGAGCCGTTTCTCGAGCCGGGCCGCGACCGCTCCGACCTCGCCGCCCTCCGGCTCTGGCGACTGCAGCGTGCCGAGCTGCGCGCGCGGTTCGAGCGGCTCGGCGCCGCCGTCGCGACGCTGGACGACGAGATCACGATGGAGGAGGCACTCGAGGGGGTGAGGGCATACCGGCGTCACGCCCGCCTCGTGCAGCGGTAGCCGCGGGCGCCACCGCTGTCGCGGTCGCGCTGGGGACTGCGCTCTGGCTCGCCGTGGCTGCGAGCTCCGACGCTGTCGGCGCAGTAATCGGCCTCGGCCTCGTCGGAGCCGCGCTGACCGGGGCCGCCGTGGTGGTGCCCGTCGTACTCGGCCCGGCGCTCGCGGCGCTCGGCGGCGCGTACGTCGCGCTGCTCCTGATCGACGAGCCGCCACTCGACACCCGCGCCGCGGGGGTCGCGACGGCGCTCGTCGTCGTCGGGGAGCTCGTCGGCTGGGCGCGCGAGCTCGCCGGACCAACACGGGACGAGCCGGGAAACGCCTGGCGACGTCCCGTGTGGATTGCGGGCATGGGGATGGGCGCCCTTGGGCTGGCGTGGGGCGTGCTCGCGGTCGCCGACCTCGCACGCGTGCAGGGGCTCGCGATCGAGGCCGTCGGCGCGGTGGCGGCGCTCGCCGCGCTCCTAGTGGCCCGGAGGGGTCTGGCACCGCCAGGTGCCTGACGCCAGTGACGCTTCGCGCAGAAGACCCGCTCCTATGGGCGACTCGCTACAGGGGACAGGCACCTACGGTGCCAGTCCCCGACGCTAGGAGGCTGCCGGGTCGGGCGGCGGCTGCATCGCGGCGCCCGGGAGCGGCCGCGGCGAGGGCTTGAGCTGCGGCTTCTTCTCGGGCTCCGGCTCAGGCTCC
>Ga0105243_10005319_pt1 | contig 10059 bp, 11 predicted proteins | sample KBSM34metaG_FD_81525 | JGI IMG/M metagenome (GOLD analysis project Ga0105243, IMG submission 81525) | Miscanthus rhizosphere microbial communities from Kellogg Biological Station, Michigan, USA - KBS M3-4 metaG | ecosystem: Host-associated > Plants > Roots > Rhizosphere > Soil | place...
GGCTGTGCGTAACCTCGTCAGCGTTCGGCCCCGCTGCCATAGGCTGTCAGCATGCCCGCCGAGCACCGCGTTGACCCTGCCCTGTTCGACGCTGTCGCCGCCCAGCTGACCCGGTCTGGCTATGCTGTCCTTGACGCCTCCCACGAGCTGGTGGCCCACTACAGCGACGCCGGCCACGCCCCGACGCAACGGGCGGTCGATACCCTCATCGACCACGCCGCTGACACCCTTGCGTCGCTCTCGGACTCCCTCGCCGACTCCGCGCAGGAGCTGCAGGCGGCCGCGCTGCAGACGGGCACACAACACCATCGCGAGACGAACAGATCGTCCGCCGGTTCCCGACGCGGACTCGGGCAGCGCTCATGACAGCGACCTTCATTCAGGGCGACGCCGCCTCCTGTTCACGGATCGGCGGGACCATGCGTCGCCAGTCCGCCCGACTGCGGCAGCACGCGCAGTCGCTGGACGACGCACTTGCCGAGGTCATGGCAGGCGAGGGACCGGACGCCGACGTCGCCCTGACCGCCGTGACCGCGATCACCGGCTCGCTGGTGGCACTGCGAGCCACGGCCGACGACCTGGACCAGGCAGGAGCGGCCGTGCAGCGTTATGCCACTGACCTCGCCGAGGCCCACGAGCTCGGGCGGCGAGCCCAGCTGCGAGTCACGGCGGCCGGGCTGCTCCTTGACGGGACCCGGGTCGTCGAGCCATGGGGCCCGGCCAGCGCCAACGAGGCAGAGGTGCGGCGCGCCCAGGTGTCCGAGGTCCAGGCCAGGGTCGACCAGGCAACGGCACATGTGGGTCGTGCCCGCGCGCGGCTGGGACGCGAGGTGACGCGGCTGACGGAGCGCCTCGCTGGACACTCTCGAGTGAAGCACTCGGCCGGTGCCTCCGTCCTGCGCTGACCCGCCCATCCCCGTTAGGTTGTGTCCATGAAGATCAGCACCACCATTGACTACGCGGCTACCCCTGAAGCTGTCTTCGCCATGCTCGCGGACGAGGACTTCCAGGCCCGCAAGTGCACCGCCACCGGTGCCCGCCGCCACTCGGTGTCCATCAGCGAGAACGGCGACCACACCGTCATCGTCAGCACCCGCGACCTGCCGACCGACGGCTTTCCCGACTTCGTCAAGAACATGGTCGGCGACACACTTGTCGTCACCGAGACCCAGGACTGGGGGCCACCCGGCTCTGAGGGTTCGCGGCAGGGCAGCCTGAACGTCGAGATCGCCGGCGCGCCCGTCGAGCTGGCCGGCACCCTCTCGCTGGCGCCGGGCGGTCAGGGCACCGTCGAGACCGTCGAGGGTGATCTCAAAGCCAGGGTCCGGCTCCTCGGCTCCATGGTCGAGAACGCCGCGGCACCGGCCATCAGGTCCGCGATCAGGGTCGAGAGCGAGACCGGCCAGGACTGGCTGGCGAGCAGGAGCTGAGGGGCCTTTGCCGGGGTGAAAGCCGGTCTTCGGCCGCAGGTTCCGGCTCCGGAGCGCACCTGAGCAAAGTCAGCTCATGTGCGGGTACTCGTGCGATTTCGCCGGCACGAAGGTCTCCTTGACGGAACGCGCACTGGTCCATCGCATGAGGTTCAGTGGTGAACCGGCCTTGTCGTTGGTACCCGACGCGCGACCGCCGCCAAAGGGCTGTTGGCCGACCACCGCGCCCGTGGGCTTGTCGTTGATGTAGAAGTTGCCCGCCGCGAACCGCAGCCGTTCCTCGGCGTCGACGATCACGGCGCGGTCCTGCGCGATGATCGACCCGGTCAGCGCGTAGGGGGCAATCGACTCCATCTGGTCGAGCACCTTGTCGTACTGACGGTCGGCGTAGACATGGACGGCCAGGATGGGGCCGAAGTACTCGGTGCTGAACGACTCGTCCGCCGGGTCGTCGATCTCCAGGATGGTGGGGCGGACGAAGTAGCCGACCGAGTCGTCATACGTGCCACCGGCAACGACCTTGACGCCCGGGGTGGCGTGGGCCTTGTCGATCACGGCGCGGTGCTTGGCGAACGCACGCTCGTCGATGACAGCACCCATGAAGTTGGACAGGTCGCTGACATCGCCCTGGTCGAGGCCGTCGGTGATCCGGACGAGGTCGGACTTGATGACCTTCCACAGGCTGCGGGGCACATAGGCGCGCGAGGCTGCGGAGCACTTCTGGCCCTGATACTCGAATGCGCCGCGAATCATGGCCGTTCGCAGGACGTCCGGGTCTGCAGAGGGGTGGGCGAGGATGAAGTCCTTGCCACCCGTCTCGCCGACCAGTCGGGGGTAGGTCTTGTACGTCTTCAGGTTGGCGCCGACCTGTTGCCAGAGGGACTGGAAGAGCGCGGTCGAACCGGTGAAGTGGATGCCGGCCAGGTCCGGTGAGCTCAGCACCACCGGGGAGACGTTGACGCCGTGGCCGGTCACCATGTTGATGACGCCCGGCGGCATGCCGGCCTCTTCGAGCAGCTCCATGGTCAGGTGGGCCGCGAGCTGCTGGCTCGACGATGGCTTCCAGACCACGGTGTTGCCCATGAGCGCAGGGGCGGTCGGCAGGTTACCGGCGATGGCGGTGAAGTTGAACGGCGTGATCGCATAGACGAAGCCCTCGAGCGGGCGGTAGTCGACGCGGTTCCAGATGCCCCTGGAGTTGGCCGGAGGCTGTTCGGCCAGGATCTGCCGCGCGAACTGGACGTTGAAGCGCCAGAAGTCGATCAGCTCGCAGGCGGCGTCGATCTCGGCCTGGTAGCAGGTCTTGGACTGCCCCAGCATCGTCGCGGCGACCAGCCTTGCCCGCCATGGCCCGGCCAGCAGGTCGGCCGCCTTGAGCAGGATGGCCGCGCGGTCGTCGAAGGACAGGGCACGCCAGGCCGGTGCCGCCGCGGTGGCAGCAGCGACCGCAGCCTTGGCCTCGGCCTCGGTCGCCTCGCGCAGGGTCCCCAGGACCAGCTTGTGGGCGTGAGGCGCGCGGACGTCGATCTTCTTGCCGGTGCCGGTGACCCGTCTGCCGCCGATGGTGTGTGGCAGCTCGATGCTCGTGCTGCCCAGCTCGGCCAGAGCCACCTCGAGCTCGGCGCGCTCCGAACTGCCCGGTGCATAGTCCAGGACCGGCTCGTTGAGCGGGGCGGGAACGTGGGTCACAGCATCCATGGCGGCAGACAACTCCATAGCTTCTCTCGAGGGCCCTCGGGTGTGAGGTCGCGGCCCATCGTGCCACGCCTCAGAGCAAGGCGAGTATGACGGGCAGCTCGGTCACGTCGTACCACATCAGCTCGCCACCCAGCTCGTCGTCCAGCTCGTCGGACCTGGCGGCGCCGTCTCCTATATGGAACGACGCAATCCGTTGGAGGGCAACGGAGTCCGAGATCGACACTTCCGACTCAGCGGTGGAGCCGCCGGTCGCCGCCGGGCCCACGAGATCCGGCGTCACGTCGGCCACCGCAACGATGCGACGGCGCTCGCCGGGCGCGAGATGCGAGCCCGAGCTCTGGGCTGCGTCGTTCAGCGCGGCGTACTCCCACTCGTCCCGGCCGGCGGTCGGGGCGCAGGCCCGCACAGCCTCGGTGACGGCATGGGCGAGGAATGGCGCTCCCCCGATCACGCCATCGGCGTCAAGGCTGCGTAGCCCAGAAGCGTTGAGGGGGATGTAGATCCGGGTCAGGGTCATCCGGCGTCCTTGTAGTCGTCGCGCCCGGGAAGAGGAGCGGGGTCACGCAGGGCGAGGGCGGAGGTGCGCAGTGAGGTCTCGATAACCGCTGGCCGCCGGGAGACGTCCATGAGGTTGCCGCCCATGGCCTGAAGGTCTGCCCGCCCGGGGCCGAGGACGGTGACTTCCGTGCCCTCACGATGCACCCTGGTCACCTCCCGGACCACCCTGCGGGTCACCCGGTTGCGCCACTGCCGCTCCAGGCGGGTCGCCCACTGTGTCGGTGCGTCCGCGTCGAAGCTGACCTGGGGGGCAAGGACGAAGACCTCGTCCAGACCCTGACCGGCGAGCAGACCGAGGTTGGTCGAGGACCACGCGCCCCCGTCGATGAACCGGTGGTCGCCGATCAGCACCGGCTGGTACCACCCGGGGATGGCACACGAGGCCATGACCGCCAAGGATATCGAGACCGACGGCGCCTCTGGCCTGCCGAAGGGCACTCGCTCGCCCGTGTCGTAGTCGAGGGCGACGACGGTGACGCCGTCGCGGGCGACCCAGCCATCCGGAACCACATGAGAGATCAAGGCTCCGACGGCCTCGAGGTTGCCCCTGCCTTCTGGCAGGAATGCGGCCAGGACTGCCGTGGGTGGCAGCTGACGCAGCTGACGAGCGTTGCGAACCAACAGCTCTCGCGAGCCAATGCCCGGACGCGGTCGCCTCGGCCGCTGTCCACCACTGGCCTTCTCGTAGTCGAACCAGAAGCCGGCCAACGGGCCGGAGTCGAGCTGGGCCCCGCGTTGATGGGCGACCAGGTCACCGACACTCACACCGGCGCCCAGGAGAGCGGCCAGGATCGACCCGGCGGACGTGCCGACATAGGCGTCGTAGTCGCGAGCGTCGACCCCGGTCTCGTCCTGGAGTGCCTGAAGGGCGCCGACCATCCAGGCGGCGCCGAGAACGCCTCCACCGCCGAGCACCAGCCCGCGCCGGGTTGCCCCTGTCATCTGGCCGTGTCTCCACTCTCGACCAGCTCGGCCAGTGAGTCGACGATGCACTGCCCCAGGAGGTCCAGGTCGGGCATGGCGACACGGTCACCGTTCAGCCCGAAGTACACGCCGCCGTCGTACGACGTGATGCCGATCGACACGGCCTGCCCGCGAGCCAGCGGCATCACGGGGTAGGTGGAGAGCATGAGGGCGTCATCGACATACAGGGGAACCTGCGGACCGGGAACGTTGGTGATGATCAGGTTGAACAGCCGCCGGGACATCGCACTGCCCAGCCGAGCGCCCAGGGAGTGCAGCGTCGGTGAGGCGAACCCGGCCAGCCCCGCGAGGGAGTCGGCGCCAATAGCCTGGCCGCCCTCCCTCTGCTGTCGCATCGCGAACGCGATCTGGTGCAGCCGCATCGATGCAGCCGGCTCCCCCACCGGCAGGTCCACGAAGCAGGCCGTGACCCGGTTGAAGACCCTGCCGGTGACGTCGGTCTCATAGACGCTCAGGGGGACCATGGCTCGGACAGTCGTCGCGCTGTGGACCACCTCGCCACGAGTGAGCAGCCAGGACCGCAGCGCTCCCGCGATGGTCGCAAGGACAACGTCATTGACCGTCACGCTGTCTGCGTAGCTGCCCTTCGTGAGCCGGCTGCGCACCTTGCGGTAGTCCGCCAGGTCGGTGCCGACCATGATGTAGCGCCGCGCCTCGCCGATCTCTGCGTTGAGAGGGCTGACCGGCGCCGGACGGACCGCGGTTCTTGCGAGCGTCGAGACGACAGAGCCAACCGCCGAGAACAAGACCCCGCCGACGGCTTTGACGTCCTCGACCCCGCCACGCATGTTGTCGACGATCTGCGTGGGTCGGCGGACGGCGTCCACCAGGGCCGACGCGATGAGCTCCACGCCGCCGGGCTCACGGGCCGGGCGCCACTCCTTGGTGGTCGGCTCCTCATGCTCCGGCTTGCCGTCCACGATCACGTGAGCGATGTCGACGGCGTTGACACCGTCCACGAGCGCGTGATGGGACTTGGTCACGATGGCGAAGCGGCCCTCGGCAAGCCCCTCGACCAGGTAGACCTCCCACAGTGGTCGTCCACGATCCAGGGGCCGGGGCTGGGTCCGCGCAACGAACTCCTGGAGCTGGTCGTCGCTGCCCGGGCGAGGCAACGCCGACCGGCGAACGTGATAGGTCACGTCGAAGTCCTCGTCGTCCACCCACACCGGGTTGGCAAGGTGCCCTGGAACCTCGCGAACCTTCTGCCGGTAGCGCGGAACGAACGCAATCCGGGTGGAGATCAACGAAATAAGGCGGTCGTAGTCGAACCCCTCGCCCCGCGGCTGAAAGACCATGACCGAGCCGACATGCATGGGCGTCGTCGACTCCTCCAGATAGAGGAAGGACGCGTCGAGGGAAGTCAAACGGTCGGACACGCCCTCATGGTCTCAGACAACGCCGCCTAGACTGGCGCGCATGACAAAGATGACCTGGCTCAAGAGGCCCCTGACGCTAGCGCTGGGCCTCAGCGTCGCAGCCGCCCTCGCCTCGTGTGGCCAGACGGCTGCCCCCGCCGCTACGCCCGTGACCCCGCCCGGACACCCAGCGATCGGGACGCACGCAGCCACCAGCTCTGCCACGCCCTCGTCGTCCAAGCCGACGGGCCGACGTATGGACGTCACCGTCCAGGGCAAGAAGGTCACGCCCGCGCCTGCGACGGTCAAGATCGCGGTCGGTGAGTCGCTGACCGTCGTCGTCACCAGCGACCACGACGACCAGCTGCACGCGCACGGTTTCAACAATCTCGAAAAGGACGTCAAGGCCGGCAAGCCGCTGGAGGTCACGGTCACCGGCGCCCAGACCGGCGTCTTCGAGTTCGAGCTCCACCACCCCGAGCTGCGCCTGTTCCAAGTCGCCGTTAGCTAGGCCGTGGGCACCCTCGGGTTCGCCGCCGTTGTCGCGTCACTGCCGGCCCATGGCGTCGGTTCACGCCAGGACCTGCCGCTGCCGTTCACCGCCGTCCTCATCGGCGCAGCGGTGGCTCTGCTCGTGTCGTTCGTCGCCCTCGGTGCGCTCTGGCCAGAGCCCAGGTTGCGCGCCGATGCCGGACGTCCACTCCCCTCGCCTGTGGCGCGGACGCTGAGCTCCCCTGTCTTCCGGGGCGTCCTCGTGACCCTGTCGCTGCTACTCACCGCGTGGACCCTGGTCGCCCTGATCTTCGGCAAGGACGACGCCAACAACCCCGTTCCGTATGTCGTGTACGTCTGGTTGTGGGTCGGACTGGCCGCCCTGTCGCTCGTATTCGGCCCGGTCTGGGCGTGGCTCAACCCGGTTCGCCGGCTGCACCTCGGGGTCGCCCGGCTTGCGCGGCTCGATCCCGACGCCTCGATGACGACCCGGTCGCCCGGCTACTGGCCGGCGGCACTCGGGCTCTTCGCCTTCACCTGGCTCGAGCTGATCGCGCCGGACCGCACGACCCTGTTCGTGCTGCGGGTGGCGATCGGCACGTTCGTCCTGATCGACCTGCTCGGGGCTCTGGTCTTCGGACGGGGCTGGTTCACCCGGTGCGACCCCTTCGAGGTCTGGTCACGCCTCTACGGCAGCCTCAGCCCCCTGTACCGCCGGTCGGACGGCAAGTGGGTCCTGCGGACTCCCCTGCACGGCGCCAATGCCGTGGCCGTGGACAAGGGCCTGCTGGCGACCACGTCGGTGATGCTGGGCAGCACGGCCTACGACGGGTTCTCCTCCGAACCGCGGTGGTACACCTTCGTGCAGTCCTCCGACCTGCCCTCAGAGCTGCTGATGACCACCGGGCTGCTGGGCATGTGTCTCGTGGTGGCACTGTCCCTCCATCTGGCCGCAGCCGTGAGCGCCCGCCTTGCCGACATTCCCGTCCGCGGGCTCGCGGCCCAGTTCGCACCCTCCCTGTTGCCGATCGCCGCAGGCTACGTCGTGGCGCACTACTGGTCGCTGTTGACCTTCGAGGGCCAGAACACGTTGATCAGGCTCTCCGATCCCCTTGGCATAGGGGCCAACTGGCTCGGCACAGGCGGGTTGACCGCCAACCATGCCCTCCTGCAGCCGACACTGGTGGCCGTGGTCCAGGTGGTCGCCATCGTGACCGGTCACGTTCTGGGCGTGGTGCTGGCTCATGAGCGTGCGGTCACGCTGTTCCAGCGCCGCGTCGCTGTCATCGGGCAGGTGCCGTTGCTGGCATTGATGGTGGGCTACACGTGCGGTGGTCTACTGCTGCTGTTCAGCAGCTGAACCGGTCCCAGGAGCCTCCCCTTGCGGGAGGGCTCCTCGTCGGTCGGCTTTGACCAGTCAGGGTCAGCGCAGCCGCTGATGTATCCAGGCCGCACCCGGGAACAGGCTCTCGAGCTCACCGGCCGTCTCGTCGAAGCTCCGGTGCACGATGCCGACCAGACCGGCCTGCACTGCAGCGGCGACGTTGCGCGGGATGTCGTCGACGAAGACGCATTCGCCTGCCGGCAGGCCGATCCGACCGAGGGCGAGCTCGAAGATCTCGCGGTCTGGCTTGCGCATCCCGACCTCGCCAGAGATGACGACGGCGTCGAACATCTCCTGCCAGTCACTGCGGTCGTAGTCGTTGCCCCATGAGTTAGACAACAGCGCGGTGCGAATCCCCGCCGCATGGGCCCGGGTGACGAGCGAGGTCATGGTGTCCTCGTAGATCGACAGGTCGGCGAACATCGCCCTGACCAGACCCTGTGCCGCAACTGTGGAGCCTTCCTGTGCCAGGGCCGCGGCGAGCAGGTGCTCGAACTCATCGACCGCAAGCTCTCCACGCTCCAGCCGATGGATCGGGGAGATCACGCCCGGAGAGGGCTGGACCCAACGGGCAAGGACCGCGCCGTAGTGATCGCGATCGACACCGGTGGCTTTGAGCCAGTTCCCGATCGCGGTGTGGATCGGCATGGTGAGGACGCCACCCCAGTCAACGATCAATCCTTGCATCAGGCGCCCCTCCGTCGACGGCTGGTCTGTCGTGCGGGCACGCCGCTGACCTCACGGGCGAGCGCCAGCAGCCCCCTGCGCACCTCTGAGTCGGGCGCAGCCTCGGCCAGTGACCGACCGGTCAGCAATGCGGCATCCAGGCTGGCGGGGTCGTCGGCGAGAAAGCGGAGGTCGTCGATCCCGGCGAACCGGCGGAGCGCATCACGGATGCGCTGCTGGGGTCGCGGACCCACTGCCGAGGCCCGGAGCTTGTTGATGACGACGGTGGGCGAAGGGCTGGCAACAGTGCCCAGCTCCTGAAGCCCTCGGACGAGTCTTTGCAGACCGATCGGGTCGCCGGCGCCGACGGCCAGGACCTGGTCGGCAACGGCAAGTGAGGTGAGCGTGGCGGCATTGCGTCGCGGGGCCAGGGTGTCATAGCTCAGCTCTTCGTCGTCCTCGAGGCTGAACCCGCAGTCGATGACGGTGAACCGCGCAAGTCGCCGGGTGAGGGTGAGCACGTGCTCGAGGGCGGCTGCCCGCAGCTCTGGCCATCTTTCGGCCTTGGGGATGCCGGTGAGCACCCGCAACCCGGCCGACACCTCGGGTGCCAGACGGGCGAGCACCTGAAGATCGAGGCTGCCCTGATCTGCCGACCGGGTTGCCGCAGCCAGACCCGGCGCCTCGTCCAGCAGGGACAGCGACTGGGCGACGCACCCGCCGTAGGTGTCGGCGTCGACCAGCACCGTGGGCCGGCCCAGCCGCGCAAGCTCGGCGGCGAGGTTGAGTGCGACGGTGGTTCGTCCGGGAGCACCCGCGGGACCCCACACCGCGACGATGGTGCCCGACCAGTCCCGGGTATCGGCGCCCGCCTGGCCACGCCAACCGTCCCCCTCGCGGCTGTGGCCCACAGGGTCTGCAGGGTTCGACGCGCCACGGTGTCTGCCAGACCCTGTCGCGCCCGCCGGCCCGGGCCCCTGCGGCAACCAGCCCTCCTCACGCCACGACTGCACGTCGAGGGCATCCAGTGCCTCCTGAATGACCGCCCCGCCAGAGTCTGCCGGTATGGCTGTGACGATCCCCAGCTGACGCAGATGAAGCTCAGCCAGCTCGTCGCCGGGAGGGTAGATCCCGACCACGGCCACGGAGCACGCGCGCAGATGGTCCAGCGCCGTGCGATCCAGCGAACGCAGGTCCGCCGAGACCAGAGCGACCTCGGCCAGCCCCGATCCTGCGACGGCCAGGAGATCTGCCAGGTCTGGGCATCGCCGGGCGATCGTGGCGTCCGTGCCCCGCTCCAGGGCGGTGACCAGGGCGCCCTCCCAGCGGTCGTTGACCGCAGTGACCACCGACCGGCTCACGCGCCGGCCTTTGCCGGCGACCCCGGCACCGGGACCAGGGTGATCTTGGCGTCTTGGTCGATGGCCGCAATGAGCGCCTGGACGCTGGCCTCCGGGACCATGATCTGCACCGCGGTCGTGCCCGAGAC
>Ga0105243_10005320_pt1 | contig 10058 bp, 15 predicted proteins | sample KBSM34metaG_FD_81525 | JGI IMG/M metagenome (GOLD analysis project Ga0105243, IMG submission 81525) | Miscanthus rhizosphere microbial communities from Kellogg Biological Station, Michigan, USA - KBS M3-4 metaG | ecosystem: Host-associated > Plants > Roots > Rhizosphere > Soil | place...
CGGCATCCCGATCACGACCGAGAATTTGCCAGGGCCGCCGATCACATAGCTATGCGCGGCGGCATCGCGGAGTGCACCCTCGATTCCGTCGAGCGTGACAGTTGGATCGGCCGTCAGCACGTTTTCGATCACCGCGGTGATCCAGGCGGCGTCACGGGTTCGATCGGCCATCAGGACTTTGTGGCGCTGTTTCGGGTCAAGCGGCATGGCGGCGAGAATAACACCAATTGCGGAATGAGCGACGAGCGCGGGTTTGGTGGGCCGCCGGTTTTAAGCCAATTCCGGCGGCCCGTAGCGGTCACTCCCAATGCCTCTGCCCTTAGCAGAAGGCGTGACCGCATTGGCGAAGGATATTGCGAATGACCGGTATCGCGCACCTCCGGATGATTACGGAGCAACACCACGATCGTTCATAGATGCGTGGCGCTCAAAACCAAATCATTGGCGGGCAGTAACAAGACTGGCTGCGGATGTTCAGGTAGCGGTTTCGGGACCGCCGAGTACTGCACTCGCGGTTAAACCCACGTCATCTGACAGAACCGGACTATGACCCGAAACGACGTGCTCGTTTGGCTTTCGCTTGCAGGATTGTTCGTTGCCTATTGTGCGACGCTCTGGGTGTTCTTTCCGCTGGGGGACTGAAGATGTTCAAGGGAGGGGACAGGGTGAAGCTCACCGCACGCGCCGCAGCGGCGTTCAACAACAACAAGCGCCCAAGCATGTTTGACTGGACCGCTCGACGCGGCGTGGTCGAGCGCATCACCACCAACAAAGCCAACGCGGTCGTGCTGTGGGATGGTCGGAAGTCGCAGGACTACCTGCCGATCCGCAGCATTGAACTCGAACCAGCAGAGCTGGGAACCGGGGGCCTGCTGTGATTTCTCCGAGAGTGATTTTCACTCATTCTGACCGGGTGGGATTACCGAGGTCGCTTGCTCAGGCAACGATTGCGTGTCTGTCGTGGCTGTCGGGCCCCTAAGCTCCGGCCCTACGCAGTCACCAGCCCATAGCTTTGTGCCCCGAACCGTCCCAACAAGTTTGCAGCCCGACGGCTCTTTCGGCTTTGCACGAACCACCGGCTTGTTACCGACTTTGGGCGGCGCGCTCTGAGCGAATACGGTTGCTGAAAAGCAGATAGCAACGAGAATAAGCAGTGACCTCATCGTCAATTACCCTAACGTAAAAGATCCCGCAGAGCATTCCCGCTCTGCGGGCTGCGCCGAGCTCCTCAAAATTGATTGGTTACTGAATTAGCCCGCTCGGTCTTTTACACGCTTGCACCGGGCGAGTCGGAGTGCGAGTCCAAAACTGTGTTCCCTCGAACGGAACAAAAGAGGTGTTGCATCGAGAACACGACTTCATCAACCGAGAGTTTATTGGGTCGGTGCGCTACTCGGTCAGCTATCTATTTCGGCCAGTCCTGAGGGCTTCAGCACGACGATTTGGCGTTGCGTCGAGCCCAGGAACTTCAGGTAACCCTTGCGCTTGAATTCAGAAAGTGCGCGCGACACCGTCTCGATGGTGAGGCCGAGATAGTCCGCGATGTCGCGGCGGCTCATCGGCAGGGCCATGCAACCTGGTTCTTTCATACGGCCATTCATCTCGAGGAGAAACGCTGCCACCCGTTCTTGCGAGGTCTTGCGTCCCAAAAGCAGCATGTGGTTTTCGACGTGCTGAAGATTGTCGGTGGTCATGGTCAAGAGGGCTCGAACCGTCGCTGGATCGCTCTTGGCGACGCGCTCCAGGCTTTCGCGTTTGACAAGGCGAAGGGTCGTGTCGGCGATGGCTTCAGCTGTGAAGCGATGAAAATCGCCATTCTCGAGGCCGAAGATATCGCCGGGGAGGTGAAACGCGCCGATCTGGCGGCGACCGTCTGATAATAGCTTGTGGCTTCGAACCGCGCCTTCGACTACCTGATAGATATAGTCCGCAGGCTCCGTTTCTCCGAAAATCCTGATGCCCTTGTTGTACTTAAACTCGCTTGAACTGACATTTGCATGATACAGGTCACCAAACTTGCTAGGCCTCTTGCTGGGATCAGTATTGCGCTTTTCCATCACATATAGATGCCCCTATCGAACACCCACGCATTAGCGACGGCGCCCGCCGGCCCGATGGTGACTCACATGGGCTCCCCGATATCCGCCTCGGACAACAGCGCCCCGTCTTACGACGGCTCCGCCCCTGACGACGGCGCCGCCACGATAAACTCCGCCACGATAATAACTGCCGCCTCCGCAATTTCCATAGTAGGGATCGCAGGAACCGCCATAGTACCGGCCGCCACCTGCAACTGCCCCCCGTCGAACCACCGCTCCGCCGCGATAGACGGTGGTTCTCCGGTGAACTGCGGCTCCCCGGTGAACTGCGGCGCCTCTGTGAACTGATCCGCCTCGGTAGCCGCTGCGAGCGGCCCTGACTTGCACGAATTGACCGTTATCCAGCGGAGCTACGAGGATGCCTTTGGGACCGACTATGGGCGCGCTGATCGCCTGATGCGTAAAAATCGTCATGCCTGTGATTACCCCAAACAGCGACTTCAATGCCAAGTTGGTCAATGTTCGGGTCATGATGATGCGTTTCCTCAGTTTGCCTGTGCAAGTCGCGTTTGAATGAACGACGCGACGGCGTCGCTGTTCCTTCCATTCGCAGAAATGTTTCGCCCCAAAACGGACTTTACAAAAGTAAAAACGCATCGTCCGAAACGAGAGGCGCAGATGCTCACTATCGCGCCGATGCACCCAAGCGCGAGGTCCGCGTTGTCCCTATCAACGGACATCGTCAGTGCGACGCGGCATGTCGAAATGTGCCATTAGGAGACATCACGCGGCGTCAATCGATCACCGCATCGGTGCGGCGAGCAGGTCGGCCAACCGACTGAGGACTGCATCCGAAAAACTAGCTCGGATACTAAACAGCGGTTGGATCAGGAACATTTAAAGTTGCTCCTCTCACACGCATACTGCCCCGTCTATAAGGATAAAAACAACGTAATCGCGGCGACGTTGAACAGACTGACAAACAAAGCGGATACCAACGGCAGAATAACGAAAGCATTGGGCGATGGTCCGTAATGTTTAGTGACCGCCGTCATGGTTGCGATGGCCGTCGGTGTTGAGCCAAGCGATATGCTGTAGAAACCAGCGCTCAGCACCGCAGCCTGATAGTCCTTCCCAAGTGCCGGAAAGACTACGAGCAAGGTATATATCACTGCCAGTAGCGTCTGTACGCCTACGATAACAAGCAGCGGTCCTGCGATCTTAGCCAAAGTCCAAAGCTGCATGCTCATGAGCGACATGGCGAGGAAGATGGACAGCGAATAGCTTGAAATTAGATCGAGCGACGCTGTTCGTGCTGGCCAAGGCCAACGGGGAAATAGTTTCGGACAAGTGTTAGAAAGGGCAATGCCCATTATTAAGCAAGGCACAAACAGCGGCACCTTTATGGTAGTAGCGTGGGTAATCCAGTGGTGCACAAGATAGCCAAGGATTACTGCGATGTTTAACACAAGCATCGCCTGCATCACTCCCATTTTGTCTATTGGAGCTCTGTCGTCTTCCGGCGCGAGCTCGATTGGCACTGGGTCCGCCGAGGAGGCTTGTAGGCCGTACTTTTCGACAAGGTATTTTGCGATAGGGCCGCCAAATACGCAGGCGATGATTAGCCCGAGCGTTGCCGCCGCGATGCCAGTCTCCATCGCCGCTGGAAAATCATGCTCAGCTGCAATGAGGGGAGCCCAGGCGATGGTGGTCCCATGGCCTCCGGACAAGGCTATGGAGCCCATGACCAGCCCTGCTGCAGAGGGCATACCGAAGGCGAGCGCGCCAGCGGTGCCTACGACATTCTGAATGATTACAAATGCCGCTGAGATCACACACAGGACAACAATAGTCCGCCCGCCCGCCACAAGATCTGCCAGCCGTGAATTGATGCCGACAGCAGCAAAAAAAATCACCAGCAAGCGGTCACGCGTCGTGAGGTCGAAGTCAATTTCGAGGTTGAAAACAAGGTAGACTAACGAAATAACGACACCCGCTATAAACCCTCCGCTTACTGGTTCGGGAATACTGAAATTTCGCAGAAACTTCACGCGCTGCGTGATCAGAACGCCGACGAAATAGACCACGATGCCGATAGTGAGCGATAGGAAATCCGGCGCTAGGAACCTGGAGACATCGCGGGTCATATTGTTCCTTCTGGGCCAGCAGCGAGCTCCTGCCGTTACCTGCGTATCCGTGCCAATGTCGCCCTGATATCGTGTTTTTTGTTTGGACGACCAAATGTCCGCTGGGTCATTTCTGGACCTTGATGCGCCTAAGAGCGAGGCCGCTTTGCCTACCAACGGACATCGTCAGTGCGACGCGGCATATCCAAAAGGTGCCCCACTAGCCGACATCGCCGCTCGAGGTACCTGCGATGCGGCGCATGGCTACAGAGACTAGCGAGCCGACGGAGGCTTAGGTGGAAGCGCCCCAATTTGATGTAGGAGAGCAAAGCGGTCTGGTACGCCCCAGTGCTCAACCAGCTTACCGTTTTCGAAGCGGCAAATATCGACAACGTAGATGGCTACGGGTTTTCCCGATCGCGGATCACTACCTGTCGCTCGGCTACGCGCCCACACAGTCTCACCGCTCTCGACAATGTCTTCAACCATGAGGACTAAATCTCTAATGCTGCTGCGTGCGTCCCGGATTTGGTCTTTCAGTATTTCCGGTCCGGGTACATCAGTTTTGGCAAGATACTCGTGCTCCGACAGCGTCATTGCACAAATTTCATCCGCCACGCTCAGGTCGCCTTGGCAGAACCCACGATCAATAATTTTACGGAATAACTGCACATTGTCAGAAGCAATACCGTTCATTTTTCCTCCCAAGTCCGCCCGCCGCTGACGGGCAACCGTACAGCAACCTACTCATTTGCGTCATAAACCCAAAACCCGAAATGGGTCGTTCGCTCAGAGCATGCAAAGCCATTGCGTTCCGTGCATACCAATCGCACGAGCGGCGCCATGAGATAGATCAAGTGTAACCCCGCGCGTAAATGGGCCGCGATCATTGATCACCACCGTAACGGAGTTGCCATTCTGAGGGTTCGTCACCGTTACGCGCGATCCGAAGGGCAGCGTGCGATGCGCGGCTGTATGTCCACTGGAATTGAAGATCTCACCACTCGCCGTCCGCCGTCCTGAGGCATAGAAGGTCGCGACAACATGCTGCCCCGAACAAGTCCCTTGGGGTTTGGAGTGTGCGAAGAACCAAGCGAAGCCTCGACTATGAGCCTGCTCGGACGACGTGACTAGCCACGCGAGGGCCAATCCAAAGATACAAAAAGATAGACGCATTGACCCCTCAGCCTGCACCCTGTCAGTTTCCCCAAAGGGACGGGCTTAATTGTGGCAATGGCGAGCGGAGCTGGGTGTCCGCTTCTTTTGAGTACACGCCCTGCCTACTCGACCCATCCGGCGCGTTTAGCCTTGGGCCCAGGCTTCGATCCATACCCGGTCTGGGGCGGCTGAACCCCTTCTGCGTCTGGCACCATAAGACGCTGCTTGCCCGCGCCGACGAGGTTGTCGAATAAGGCGGTGCGATGTCCGCCTTTCGGACCTCACGAGATGTCTGACTTGAGTCCGTTTGTGGGGGAAGAGCGGAAGTCAAATTTCGGGGTCATCAGGTCCGTTGATGACCCTGGCTGTGTGAAAACTCAAAAATCGAAACGCGGCGAAGAATGATATTTTTCAGTTCGATCTCAAAGTGGAATCCACTTGCGCGTTAGCGACGAAAACGGTCTTGGACGAGTAACTTCTTCTATCGCGATTGAGCGCCTTCGCGTTTTCACACGGCCAAGACCCAAGGCAGACATGGACGGTTTTTCAGAATCGAGGTGATGGCGTAAGCGCGCCACCAACAGTCGGATTTGGTATCCGCGCAATGCCGGACACAGCTGGCTATGGGCAGGCGTTATAGTCCTAGCGTTGTCTCAATCCATTTCAGCACAGTCTCGCTGTTCAGAAAGTCCAGCGCGACCGGCTCAATTGACGTTGCGTCTTCACGCTGAAGCAAGGCGAGAGCCGCCACCATATCGCAACGTTCATTGAATGCGAGCGAGATCGCGGATCCATGTCGGTTTTGGGTCCCACGGACACCATAGACGCGGCTGCGGCCATGCATTGAACCGACCTTGATCTGTCTGCCCACACCCAACGGTTCCACTTCGCCGCCGATCATCGCTAGATCGCCCATTTGCTCCAGGTCGGTATCGTCAGCGATGCCGCTGACGCAGTTGCAGAAACCAAGCTTGGCGCGAACGTAAAGCTGGACCTCGCTGCCGCAATCGGCTGCCTTGCAACGGAACGCTGTACCCTTGCCCCAGGGGTCCATAGGGAAAGGCCAATTGGCTTCGGTCCAAACGGGGTGGAAAGCGCGTGCTGCGCTCTCGTTTGCAAGATCCCTGGCGAGAAACGCCGCAACAGCGATGGCTGCGACGAAGCCGAGCGCCACCGCTCTGCCGTTACGACTGGAGCGCGGCGAGAGTTGAATCGTCATCGCGCTTTAACTCGTTGCTTGAGCATGATCTTTTCGAAAAACCGCTTCACATTTTTCCAGATCATCTAATTCTTGACTATGAACGTCCGCGCAGCCGCGAGTTCCTGCCGGGAAGGATCGCCATTTCGGGCCATCTCAACGACTTTCGCGTAATGCTGACGCGCCTTTGCCGTATCACCTGCCTTGTCGGCTGATTGCGCGGCGCCGATGGCAGCGCCAAAACGGTTTGGCTCCTTGCGCAGCGTGGCCTCGAACGCGGCAAGCGCCTCGGTTGCCATACCCCTTTCCAGCAGCATGGTCCCGTAGAGCTCCCGCGCGGGGGCGAGCGGCCCCGGCGTGACGACCGACTTTTCCGTCTTGTCTTCCGCATCGGCAGCCGCGCGCATGGCGTCCAGGGCTTCCCCTGACTTGCCTTGCGCGTTGAGCAGCCAGGCCGTCGCGACTTGCCGCTGGATGTCGACGATCTCGGCCCAATAAGCGTCCTTGTCCTGTTGCAGTTTGTCCCGCAATTCCAAAAGCTTTGCGATGTCCGCCCGTGCCGCATCAGCGTTGCCGGAGCGCGCGGCGCCAAGCGCACGCGCGAAATGGGTGATCGCGTCAACATAGGCAAATCGGCTCGGCTCGACCTTCAGCGCGGCGGCGCCTTTCCAATCGCCGCGCTCGACCATGTAACGCGCCTGGCTCGCGGCCACCGCGTAAAACCCGGTGCGATAGTTCGGCGCGTATCCCTTGGTTGCGATCATGTCCTCGATTACCGCGCGGGCCTCCTTGTCCTGCGCGAGTTGAAGATGGGCGTAGACCATATAATCCGCGGCATGCAACTGCTCGTGAGGCTCCTTGCCTTCCTTGGCGGCCTGCGCCGAACGGCTGTTCGCGGCAATGGATTCCTTCCAATAGCCGACGCGCGTGAAGATGTGAGAAGGCATGTGCAGGGCGTGCGGTGCCGCCGGGGCGATCTCGGCATATCGATTGGCGGCGTCGAGACCTTTCTCTGCGATCGGCGGGTAGTCATAGAGGTGAATGAGGTAATGCGCGACGCCGGGATGCCGTGGTTGCCGCTTGAAGATCGGCTCCAGAATGGCAGTTCCCTTGAGTTGGTTGGCATACGTCTTGTCATTCGGCGATGCGGCGACATTCAGGGTAATAGCGTAGGCGATCTGCGCTTCGTCATCATCAGGATAGCGCGCTGCGACGGCTTCCGTGGCCTTGAGGTAGCTCTGTACACGCTGGCCGAAGGTAACTTTCTCGTCGCCCGAGTAAAAGGCGAGCAGCGCGTCGATGTAGTCACGCTCGCGTTCGCTCTTGGCGCCAGCTGCCTTGGCCTTTTGCAATGCTGCAAGGCCTTCGGCGAGGTTTTCCTTCGGTGCGGGGAAATGCGGGTTCGACAGCAGGCTCAGCGCAGTGCCCCAATAGGCGATCGCACATTCCGGATCCGCCGTGAGCGTCTCTGCGAAAATCTCCTTCGCGGGCCCGTACCAGAACGAGTGCTGATACCGCATCCCGCGATCAAACCGGCGTTGCGCCACCTCGTTGCATGAGGTCTGGAAATGAACCTTACCGAACTGGTCGTCGGTGCTTTCCTGCGCGTTTGCGGCTGGTTGGGGAGTGATCGAACCCAAGGCAGCCAGGATGAGAAGTGAGACGGTCCCCAAGATGATTGCACGCATCAGCCACTCCCTAAGAGCTTCCATGCTGCGATGAACTGTTTTCTAAAGGGCGGCCCAAATCGACTCGCCAACATACGCAGCGTCGAACTTGCGCATCAATATTCCAGCAGGAAAAGCGCATTTGTACTGCGAGTCAAGCAAATAGAAGCTCTGACTTGTGGCAGGTCGGCAACGACCACTCGAGAGGGCGGTGGCGGCGCTGTCGGGCTCGCGGTATCGCCCTCCTGGGGCGAGAGCCGCTACCCTTTAGCTACAATCAGGAACCTTTTATTATGTGGGCATTCATTGTGGCTGTGTTCTTATGGATTTTTTTTGTCATCATGCCACTCGTACTTGCCGCGGGCTTTACTACGAAGCTGTTCGCTGAGTAATTTTCTAGGATTATAGGATAGGCAGTCGATGGAAGACATCATCCAGTTCGCGTGGCTGATCGGCATTTCAGTTGGCAGTGTCCTTGGCTTTGCCGTCGTCTTCTTCGTCCTCTTCATAATATGGGAGATTGCTTGGGGCGCGTACTTCGCGGTCGCGGCCAAGTGGTACGGGTGGAGCAAACACGAGAAGTTCGAGCGGAAGATGGCGCGGTTGGACCGCATGCGGTTGGGCAAGAACTACTCGCGCGGCTGATCGAGCGCGGCGCTCGTCCTGTGCGCCGTCTTACGAGCGCTCGCAAGGCGTTTTAAAAGAATTTTGACTTTCCTCTTCTCTCGCCTCACGCTCAATCTTAGCTTCAAACTCCGCGATCTCGCGCGCTTCTACTTCATCGAGCTTCGCCGCGATACGGTCGAACTCCCGGCGCTCCATCACGTCGGCGGCGTAGCTGATGCCACTGAGCGCCGCCCCCAATGCAAAGAATCCAACGACAGCGCCCCATATCAGCGGTGTAGTCGAGAAGACCTCCCAAACATAAAGGGCTTGATCGATCACCGCTTGCCTCCTGTTGCCTTCCCAACGTTGCGGCCAGAAGCGTCATAGAGCGTCGTGGTGCCTTGACTGTCGGTCAGAGTGCGTCCTGTCACGCGCCCGTTGTTATCGCGATAGGTGACCCCCCCCTTGGCTGTCTGTGGCGGCTGTACCGACGGTGCGCCCGCTCGCATCGTAGAACGTGCGCGACTGCGCCTGCGCTGCGCCTGTCAGAGCAGCGAGCACCAGCAGGATCTTCATGAGGCTCTCATACTGACGATGTTACCGTAGTTTCGTTTTGATCTTGCCGATCTTGACTGTGACCGCTCCACAGTTGCCTTCGCTAAGTGTGTCAGCATGGGCGAGTATGATGTCAGGCTCGATCACGGTGCCCGGCTTATATTCAAAATTAACTTCACGTGTACCGAAACAGAATTCAACTGAGAGCAATCCCTTTTCTAGCTTGCGTTTGTCCTCTTTTGGCTTACGTATTGCTGCTTGTTCGGCTCTCGTCATAAGTCTTACTACTCCTTCTCGCTCCGCGCATCGTAGTTCGTCACCGTGCCGGTGATTGTTAGCTCTGCGCGTGCGCGGAAAGGCGCGTACATGAGCGTTGTTTGAGCCGCTGAACATCGTCGGGTGTGAACCCGCGTCGGAAGCGGTTCTTGTTGTGCCATCAGCCATGGACGATCACGCAGGCTCGTCTAGCCGCTTAGCATTTCCCTTCGTGCGGGACTTGTTATTTTGCGCCAAACATTTGTTCGCCGCCGCCGTTTTTGCGCATGGACGCGACGTTGGCGCGGATCGATGCCAACGCTTCGCCGACGGGCTCAGCCAAGAGACTAATTTTCACAACGTGTGAGCTGCATCACCGATCGCAACAAGCGACTGCGGGTATCTAAGGGAAGAAGCGGCACCGGCAGGACGGCACCGCACTTCTAGCTATAAG
>Ga0105243_10005323_pt1 | contig 10054 bp, 9 predicted proteins | sample KBSM34metaG_FD_81525 | JGI IMG/M metagenome (GOLD analysis project Ga0105243, IMG submission 81525) | Miscanthus rhizosphere microbial communities from Kellogg Biological Station, Michigan, USA - KBS M3-4 metaG | ecosystem: Host-associated > Plants > Roots > Rhizosphere > Soil | place: Michigan...
AGCGGGTCTCGGCGAGTTATCCACAATTGACTCCTGACCTGGGATTTTACGACGGTGAATGTCGGAGGGGGTCGTCAGGATGGAGCCATGTCCACCACGACGCAGCCCACGACGCCCGCCGGGTTCACTCCGGGCGAGCTCGACGCGCTGCGAGCACTGACCGGGCGGATCGTCGCCGCTCGCGCCGCGAAGGCGGCCGCGGATGCCGCTGAGGTGCGTGCGCTCGCCGAAGCGATGGCGCTGGCGACCTCCCGCGGGCAGAGCGCGTCAGGCGACTCCCGACGAAGCGAACTGACGGTGCGTGAGGTGGCGGCGGAGCTGGCCGCGGCGGTGCGGGCATCCGACCGCACGATCCAGGCCCGGATGGACGACGCGGTGGTCGCCACGACGCTGTTCGCCGACGCGGTCGACGCCCTCGAGAGCGGTGAGATCGAACGCGCGCACCTCAACGCGATCGTCGACGCCGGCGCCCGCATCGCCGACGACGCGGCCCGCCGGTCGTTCGAGGCCGCCGCGCTCGATCATGCCCGACGCGAAAGCCCGGGCAGGCTCCGACCCGTCGTGCGCGCGCTCGCGCAGCGTCTCGACCCCGTGCCCATGCAGGAGCGCCATGAGGCAGCCGTCGCCGGTCGACGCGTCTGGGTGGAAGACGGCGACGACGGCATGGCCGACCTTGTGCTCCGCTGCGCCGCCGCCGTCGCGCATGGCGCGTTCGACCGGGCCGCCCGGATCGCGGGCGCGGTCATCGATGCTCGGCTCGACCCCGCCCACGACGGCAGTCCGCGTGGTGAGCGAGACGGCGCCGACGACAGCCCACCCGCCGCCGACACGCGCACCCTCGCTCAGGTACGGGCGGATGTGCTGGCGGAGCTCATCCTCACCAGCCACGCGACGCCGGCGGACTCCGCCTCGTCGCTCCCCGCCGACGAGTCGATCCGCGCGCAGGTGCACGTGATCGTTCCGTCGGCGACACTCTCGGGCGGCACCGATGCCGGCGAACTCGCGACAGGAGGCCCGATCGATCCCGCGACGGCGCGACGCCTGGCCGCGACGGCGACCACCTGGACGAAGCTCCTCACCGACTCCGCGGGGCAGGTGCTGGCGACCGAGGCGTACCGTCCGTCGAGCGCGATCCGTACGGCGTTGGCCGCGCGCGACCGGCACTGCCGGTTCCCCGGATGCCGTCAGCCCGCCCGGCGGTGCGACGTCGATCACACCATCGCCCGCGAGCACGGCGGTCCCACGCGGATCGGCAACCTCGCGCACCTGTGCCGACGACACCACGTGTTGAAGCATCACACGGCCTGGCGCGTCGTGCAGCGCGCGGGCGGCGTGCTCGAGTGGACGAGCCCGACCGGTCGCGTCTATCCCGACATCCCGTTGCCCGCGGATACGGCACGACCCGGCGTGGTGTTCCGCGCGGCGACCTCGCCGCCACCGGCACCGTTCTGACCCGCGCTGCGGCCCGTCATGCCCGTTCGCAGCCCCCGGCGCTCCGTTTCCGCCACTGGCGGGTATGTTTGGCGGCATGGCATCCGCTGACGGCACCGCATCCTCCACCGGCGATCTGCCCCGCCGCGCGGCGCTCGTGTACAACCCCGTCAAAGTGGACGCCGATGAGCTCCGCGCCGCCGTTGCCCGACACTCTGCGGAGGCCGGATGGGCGGACCCCCTGTTCTACGAGACGACCGTCGAAGACCTCGGCGACGGCGTGACGCGCGAAGCGATCGCGGCGGGTGCGGCCGCGATCCTCGTCGCCGGCGGAGACGGTACCGTCCGCGCCGTGAGCGAGGCCGTCGCCGACTCAGACGTACCCCTCACGATCGTGCCGAGCGGCACCGGCAACCTGCTCGCCCGAAATCTCCAGCTGCCGCTCGCCGACCCCGACGCGATGATCGCAGCGACGTTCGATGGCGACGTGCACGCGATCGACGTCGGGTTCGCCGACATGGTGCGCCCCGACGGCGAGCGCGAGGAGCGCGCCTTCGTCGTCATGGGCGGCATGGGCTTGGATGCCGCGATGATCGCCAACACGAACGGCGACCTGAAGAAGAAGGTCGGGTGGGTCGCTTACGTCGATGGCGCCGCCCGCTCCCTCGTCAAGGCGAAGCCCTTCCCCCTCATGTACCAGGTCGCCGGCCACCGCATGCACCGCGCGAACGTGCAGAGCGTCCTGTTCGCCAACTGCGGGTCGCTGCCCGCCGGACTGGAGTTGATCCCGGAAGCCTCCGTCGCCGACGGCCAGCTCGACATCGCCATCTTCCAGCCCAAGACGGCGTTCGGCTGGCTCGCGGTGTGGCGACGGGTGGCGTGGGACAACAGCGTTCTCCGGCGTTTCCGTGCCGGCCGACGCATCCTGCGCCTGCGCACCCGAGACAACTCGATCCGGTATGCCCGCGGCACCGGCATCCAGATCGCCGCCGGCGCCGCGACGCCGGTGCAGCTCGACGGCGACGAGTTCGGCGAGGCGACGGCGATCGACGTACGCATCCACGCCGGAGCCCTCCGGCTCGCGGTTCCCCCGGGGCACAGCTCGCCCGCCCTCTAGAGTGCCGGGCGCGCGATCTCGTCGAGCTGCGCGGCGAGCACGTCCCCGGCGACGTCGCTGGCGCCGCGTCGTCCCCACACCGCGTGCAGGGCGATGCCGTCCAGCACGACGTGCAGGCGGCGGGCCTCCGCATCGCGATCGCGCCCCACGCCGAACGCGCCCGACTCCTCCAGGACGTCGACGCACGCACGGCACGCTGCGGCGACGGCGCGGTCGAGCCGCAGCACCGACTCGCGCAGGCGTGTATCCGTCAGCGCGAGCACGCCGAGCTGGATCTGTGCGAGCATCTCGACCCGCCGATCGTGGTCAAGGGGCAGCAACTGCGCCAGGATCTCCTCGGCCAGACGCCTGCCCCGAGCACGCCCGTGAAGCGCGGCGATGCGCGCCGACACGCGTTCTTCGACGAGCAGCAGGCAGTGCTCCCGCAGCGCATGCTGGGTCGGGAACGCTCGTCGCAGGGAGGCGGCCGCGATGCCCGCCTCCTCCGCGACGCCTCGCACCGACAACCCTGCGAGGCCGTCGCGTTCGAGCACACGGAACGAGGCTGCCGCGACCTCTCTCGCGCGAGCGTCGTGATCGATGAGCCGGGGCACGAAGCTAGTGTGCACCCGCGGGCGGAGAAGAACGGGGAGAATGGGACGACGGCCTCGGCCAGATCGTGTAGCTCACCGCCCAGAGGACGTCGACGGCGAGGACGATCCCGAGGATCCGGAAGTTCAGCACGAGCTCCTCCGTCCCACTGCCGCGCGCGAGCGCGATCAGCCCCCCTGTCACGCCGCCCGCGATCGCCACCATGACGACGGTACGCAGCACGTCGTTCCAGCACGAGACCGTGTAAGCCCTCCCCGCGAGTCTCACGGGCGGAGGCGCCGAGGCGAAGCGGTGAGCGAACCGCACGTCCGCCCACGCGATCACCTGATGGCCGAACGCGACCGAGAAGCCGATGTAGATCGCGGCCAGGCCGTGCTGCCACGATGCGGTTCCCCCGCGCACGAGGTCCACGGCGACGAGGGCCAGCAGCACCACGTCGATCACGGGAGCAGCGATCAGCAGCGCAGCGCCCAGCCGCGGCCGGCGCAACGGATAGCGCGCGATGAGACCGGCGAGCACGGCGACCCAGAACCCGACTTCGCACGCCACGATCAGCGTCACGATCATGCGACCCGCCTCTCCCTCTTTGTGAGCACAACTGTACTCACAAAGATTCCCGCCGTGTACCGTCATCCCCGCCGCGCGCGCAAGGGCTCGCCGCCGTCCGATGCACCCGGCACGATGGAGGGCATGTCGGCATCCCAGAGTCTCGTCTGGTTCCGCGACGACCTCCGTCTCGCGGACAACCCCGCCCTTCGGGCTGCCGTCGACCGCGACGGCCCCGTCGTCGCGGTGTACGTGCTCGACGAGGACTCCCCCGGCTTCCGTCCGCTCGGCGGCGCGGCGCGGTGGTGGCTGCATGACTCCCTCACCGAGCTCGGCGAACGCCTTCGGGAGAAGGGATCCCGTCTGATCCTGCGCCATGGCGCGGCATCCACGATCCTCCCCGCACTCGCCCACGAGATCGGCGCCGGGGCGGTGTTCTGGAACCGCCGCTACAGCGCGCCCGAGCGCGAGGTCGACGCCGACCTCAAACGGTCGCTTCGCACCGACGGCCTCGACGTGAGCTCGTTCGCGGCGTCGCTACTGTTCGAGCCGTGGACGGTGCGCACCGGCGCGGGCACCCCGTACGGCGTCTTCACCCCGTTCTGGAGAGCGTGCCAGAAGCTCCCCGCGCCTCGCGAGCCCCTCGCGGAGCCGCACGTACTCCGCGGACTCCATGGGGCGTCGGCGCACCCGGCATCCGACGACCTCGAAGAGTGGGCGCTGCAGCCGACCGCCCCGGACTGGGCCGGCGGCCTCCGCGAGCGGTGGACGCCGGGCGAGCTCGCGGCCCGGCACCGCCTCCGCGAGTTCCTCGCCGACGACGTGCCCGACTACGACCGCGCGCGCGACGAGCCCGCGGGGGGCGCGACCTCGATGCTGTCACCGCGACTGCGGTGGGGTGAGCTCAGCCCGTTCCAGGTGTGGCACGCCGCGGTCGCATCGGGGGCGCGCGTGGGCGGCTTCCTCTCCGAGCTCGGCTGGCGCGAATTCGCGTGGCACACGCTCTTCCACGCCCCCGATCTGGCGACCAAGAACCTGAAGCCCGCCTACGACGCGTTCCCGTGGCCCCGGTTGATGCCCTCGATGCTCCGCGCGTGGCAACGCGGCGAGACGGGGGTGCCGCTGGTGGATGCCGGGATGCGCGAGCTCTGGGTCTCCGGCTTCATGCACAACCGGGTACGGATGGTGACGGCATCCTTCCTCATCAAGAACCTCCTCATCGACTGGCGCCGTGGCGAGGAGTGGTTCTGGGACACGCTGGTCGACGCGGATGCGGCGAGCAACCCGTTCAACTGGCAGTGGGTGGCCGGCTCGGGCGCCGATGCGGCCCCGTACTTCCGTATCTTCAACCCCGAATTGCAGGCGAAGAAGTTCGACGCCGACGGCCGGTACGTCCGCGAGTGGGCGTCGGATGCCGCGGACCGCGAACCCATCGTCGATCTGAAGGCGTCGCGCGACGCGGCCCTGGCCGCCTACGACGTCGTGAAGAACGCCGGCTGAGCGGGCGCGGTCCGGTGTCGCGGAATGCGACCGCGGACCGCGTGGTTGTCATCGTCGATGTCTCCCGCACTCTCCGTCCTCGATCTCGTCCCCGTCCGCTCCGGACAGACCAGCACGCAGGCGGTCGCCGCTTCGCTGGCACTCGCCCAGCGCGCCGATCAGCTCGGCTATCGCCGTTACTGGTTCGCCGAGCACCACAACATGCCGGCCGTCGCCTCCACCACGCCGCCCGTCCTCATCGCCGCAGCAGCCGCGCGCACGTCGCGCATCCGGGTCGGCTCGGGAGGCGTGATGCTGCCCAACCACGCCCCGCTCGTCGTCGCGGAGCAGTTCGCCGCGCTCGAGGCCATCGCGCCGGGCCGCATCGATCTCGGTCTCGGACGCGCGCCCGGCAGCGATCCCGTCATCACCCAGCTGCTGCGCATGAGCGGAACCTCCAGCGACGTCGACCGGTTCCCGGACCACGTGCGCGACATCACCTCGCTGATGTCGCCCGAGGGCGCGACGGTCCGCCTCACCGGTCGCGGTGACGGCGACGACCGCTACGGCATCCACGCGACGCCCGCCGCCACGAGTGCTCCCGAGGTGTGGCTGCTCGGCTCGAGCGACTACTCGGCGCAGCTCGCGGCGGCCTTCGGCCTCCCCTACGTCTTCGCCAACCACTTCTCCGGTGAGGGCCTCGAGCGGGCACTCGACCTGTACCGCGGACAGTTCCAGCCGTCCGCCCACCTCGAGGCGCCCCGCACGTTCCTGACGGCCAATGCCGTCGTCGCGGCGACCGACGCGGAGGCGGACGAGCGCATGCTGCCGCAGGCGCGGATGATGGCGCGCCTGCGCGGCGGACGCCCGCTCACGGCGCTCGAGACCGTCGAGGAGGCCACGGCCGCGGAGGCCACCGACCGACTCGCGACGCCGCTCATCGATGCCCTCCGCCGGCGCTGGTTCGTCGGCACCGGCGAACAGGCGCGCGGCGCATTGTCGGCATTCGCCGACCGCTACGGCGTCGACGAGGTCATGGTGTCACCCGTGGCCGGCGCGTACGACGACGAGTCGATGGATGTCCCCACCAGCCGCCTGCAGACCCTGGAGCTCCTCGCCGCCTGAGGCGGCGCGGGGCGGCGGCACCCCGGTCGTTGAGCGAGGAGCGCAGCGACGAGTCGAAACACGAACCGGCGAGGCACCCCGGTCGTTGAGCGAGGAGCGCAGCGACGAGTCGAAACGCAGATCCCTCGCCGTTACGCCTCGGGGGCCCCGGAGATGAGGCCTCGCAGCCAGTCCCGCGCCTCGACGAACACCTCGTCGGAGTAGCGCTCGGGGTAATGCACGATCGCGCGATCGGCCCGCGGGTAGGAGCCCAGGTAGATCATCTTGGGGCTGAACCGGCGAAGACCGAGCAACGCGTCGGCCATGCGCTCGTCCTGGATGTGACCGTCGGCGTCGATGACGAAGCGGTATCGACCGAGCGCATCCCCGATCGGGCGCGATGCCAGCAGCGAGAGGTTGATGCCCCGCGTGGCGAACTGCTCCAGCATCTCCATCAGGGCGCCGGGGTACTCCTCGGGCAGCTCGACGATCAGCGACGTCTTGTCGGCGCCGGTCGGAGACGGCGGCGCGACCGTGCGGCTCACGAGCACGAACCGGGTGACCGCGCTCGCGTTGTCGCCGATCCCGTCGGCCAGCAGCTGCAGGTCGTAGTGCTCCAGAATGCCCGGCGGAGCAATCGCGGCATCCGCGTCGCTCACCCCCTCGAGCATGTCGACCGCCGAGGCGACATTGCTCGACGCGGGCAGATGCGCGTGGTCCGGCAGGTGGGCCGACAGCCACCTCAGGCACTGCCCGTAGGCCACCGGGTGGGCGGCGACGAGCGCGACGTCTTCGATGCGCGTGCCGGGCCGTCCGACGAGCACGAAGTTGACCCGGACGAGATACTCACCGATGATTCTCAGCCCGGGCATCGTCGCCAACGCGTCCTGCGCGGTGGAGACGCCACCGTCGACGGAGTTCTCGATCGCGATCATCGCGGCATCCGCACGACCCTCGACCACATCGGCCAGCGCCTCAGCGACATTGCGCACCGGACGCCAGATCTGATCGCGCGCTTCGGGCACCTGTGCGAGAGCGGCTTCGGTGAAGGTTCCGGCCGGTCCGAGATAGCTATAGGTACGGCGCGTGGGCACCGGAGTCGCGGATGCCGCGGCGGACGAAGGCGCGCAAGTCACGGGTGACAGCCTACGCTGAAGGTGTGATCCGCCGACTCTCCTCCCTCGCCGTCGTCACCGCAGCAGCTCTCGCGCTCGGTCTGAGCGCCTGCGCCCCCATCGACGAGAAGCCGACGTCCCAGCCGAGCACGAGCGGCTCCGCCAGCGCCACGCCCACACCGACTCCGCCGCCCACACCCACCCCGACCGCCACGCCGTCGCCCTCGCCGACGGCAGACCTCGCGTGTCTCGTGGGCGAGTGGCACATGGGTCAGGATCAGGTCGACGCCTTCTATAACGACGTCAATTCGCTCATGTCCGGTTCCGGTGCCGTCTTCACCCCGGTGGGCACCGCAGACCTCGTGCTGCGCAAGGACGGCAGCTACAGCTGGACACCGGCCGAACGCGTCACCGCGAACGTGTCGGGAACGACGATCCTCATCCGCTTCAAGGGTTCGATCACGGGCACCTACACGGTGACCGGCAACGGCATCGGCAGCCAGACGCAGGACACGTCGGGGCTGGAGATCATCGCGACGATCGACGGCAACCCGACGGATGCCGGTGCGATCAGCCAGCAGATCGCGGGCGCCCCGATCACCGACGCCAAATACGGCTGCAAGCCCGACACGCTCACCCTCATCAACCGGCTCTCCGACAGCACCGCGACCTCCGTCCTGCACCGGGAGTAAAACCACCGCGCGCAAAGCAGTGACAGACTGTGGGCATGAGCCGCGCAGGACAGCCAGCCGAAGCCTCCGACCTCATCGACATCGATGAGCTCATCGCCGCCTACTACGACCTCAAGCCCGACCCCACGGTGCCGGAACAGCGCGTCGCGTTCGGCACGAGCGGCCACCGCGGGTCGTCGCTGAGCACGAGCTTCAACGAGGACCACATCCTCGCGACCACCCAGGCGATCGTCGACTACCGCACCGCACAGGGCATCACCGGCCCGCTGTTCCTGGGGCGCGACACCCACGGTCTCTCGCTGCCCGCGGAGCGCACCGCGGTCGAGGTGCTCGTCGCCAACGGCGTGGACGTGCGCGTCGACTCCCGCGACTCGTGGGTGCCCACGCCCGCGCTGAGCCACGCGATCCTGACCTACAACCACCATCTCGGCGCGGAGGACCCGGCGCGGGCCGACGGCATCGTCGTCACCCCGTCGCACAACCCGCCGCGTGACGGCGGCTTCAAGTACAACCCGCCCCACGGCGGGCCGGCCGACACCGACGCCACGGGGTGGATCGCCGACCGCGCCAACGCGCTGATCGCCGCCGGTCTCGTCGGTGTGCGACGCACCCCGTTCAAGGACATCGACGCCGACACGCTCGGCACCTACGACTTCCGCGAGGGCTACGTCGCGGACCTCGCCACGATCATCGACGTCGAGGCGATCGCGCGTGCGGGCGTTCGGATCGGCGCCGACCCGCTCGGCGGCGCCTCGGTGGAGTACTGGGCACTCATCGGCGAACGGTACGGCCTGGATCTCACCGTCGTGAACCCCGAGGTCGACCCGACGTGGCGCTTCATGACGCTCGACTGGGACGAGAAGATCCGGATGGACCCATCGTCGCCGTCGGCGATGGCCGCCCTCGTCGCCCGCCGCCACGAGTATGACCTCCTCACGGGCAACGACGCCGATGCCGACCGCCACGGCATCGTCACCCCGGATGCCGGGCTCATGAACCCCAACCACTACCTCGCGGTGGCGATCGACTACCTGTGCGCGCACCGTCCGCAGTGGCAGACGGATGCCGCGGTCGGCAAGACGCTCGTGTCGTCGATGATCATCGACCGCGTCGTGGCCTCCCTCGGCCGCCGCCTGCTCGAAGTGCCGGTCGGCTTCAAGTGGTTCGTCCCGGGCCTGCTCGACGGGTCGGTCGTGTTCGGCGGCGAGGAGTCCGCCGGAGCGTCCTTCCTCCGTTTCGACGGCTCGGTGTGGACGACCGACAAGGACGGCATCCTGCTGTGTCTGCTCGCCGCGGAGATCCTCGCCGTGACCGGCAAGACCCCGTCGCAGCGTTACGCGGAGCTCGAAGCCGAGTTCGGAGCCTCCGCCTATCAGCGCGTGGATGCCCCGGCATCCCCGGCGCAGAAGTCGGCGCTGTCGAAGCTCTCCCCCGATGCGGTCGCGGCGACGGAGCTGGCCGGCGAGCCGATCACCGCGAAGCTGTCGCACGCGCCCGGCAACGGCGCGGCGATCGGCGGCCTCAAGGTGCAGACCGAGCACGCCTGGTTCGCCGCGCGCCCCTCGGGCACGGAGGACGTCTACAAGCTGTACGCCGAGTCGCTGCGCGGCGAAGACCATCTGCGCGAGGTTCAGGCCGAAGCGCGCGCGGTGGTCGCGGCAGCACTCGGCGACGCCTGACGCCGGCGGTGTCTGACCCTGGCGGCGTCCTCAGCGGGTCGGTGCGACGTGCTCCGCGAGGGACGCTCCGGCCGCACGCAGCCAGCGCGCGGGATCGGCGCTCGCCTCCTCCGGCGAGCCGGCGAGCTCGGTGAGGGAGACGACCGCGGCGAAGCCGGCCGCATCCGCCGTCGAGGCGATCCGCCCCGCGACGAGCGCCGTCGGCACGCCGTTCGCGTGAGCCGTGGCAGCGACCACCGAGGGCACCTTGCCCGCCGAGGACTGCTCGTCGAAAGCACCCTCGCCGGTGATGACCAGATC
>Ga0105243_10005325_pt1 | contig 10051 bp, 9 predicted proteins | sample KBSM34metaG_FD_81525 | JGI IMG/M metagenome (GOLD analysis project Ga0105243, IMG submission 81525) | Miscanthus rhizosphere microbial communities from Kellogg Biological Station, Michigan, USA - KBS M3-4 metaG | ecosystem: Host-associated > Plants > Roots > Rhizosphere > Soil | place: Michigan...
CGACGTTACGAAAGCGGAAATCTGTGGCCAACTCACAGATTGCGAGCGGGTAGACGACACCGGAGGTGGTACCGCCTTCCATGGTGAGGTCGAGGCTGTTTTTTGCGTACGCCTCCACATTGGGCCGGTGGATCGATGGGCGGCCTGACAGTACGGCGGCAGGGGGGCCAGCAAGATCGCGCAGAGTCTCAGCATCGGGGGCGTGGAGCTTGTAGCGCTCCTCCCGCCCGTACCCGCCGATCAGCGTCGCTGGGTCCATCCCAACCCGATCTTGCGACGGCGCGAGGCCGGCTGGCAGATACGGATCAGCCAGGATGTTCTCTGCCGCGAGTGGTTCGTCGTAGATCAACGTCTGAAACAGGCTCAGCGCTTTTTTGCGACTGGCGACCGCCATGGGTGACTCCCTTACGCCGACTTGTCAGAATTTGAGCACCATACTCGGCTGTGAGCGTCGGGGATCGCGCGCCGCCGCGCGAAGGAGAAGTTAGCAGAGGCGTTTTTGCGCTGCGAGCGACGACGGCGGCGGACTCCCAGCGCGATGCGCGAGCAGCTGCAACTCTGGTGTCAGATTCTGACAAGTCGGCGGGTGGCGAATGCGGATTGTGGTGACTGGCGGCAGCGGCCCACTGGGCAGCGAGGTTGTTCGCAGGCTCGAGGCGCAGGGTGCGACGGTGACGTCAGCAAGCCGGCGTACCGGTGTTGATCTTGCTACCGGGGCCGGGCTGGAGGCGGCTCTGGACGGCGTGGACTGCGTGGTGCACGCAGCCAGTCACCGGTTGCGCACCCGGACTGTCGACCTGGACGGAACTCGTCGAATGATCAAGATCTTGGCAAGTCGTGCTGCACCGCCACATGTCATCTACATCTCGATCGTGGGCTGTGATCGTGTCCCTCAGCGGTATTACCGGACGAAGTACGCCTGTGAGCTGGCGCTGGAGCGCAGCCAGTTGCCGGTCACCGTGCTACGGGCCACGCAGTTCCACAGCCTGATCGAGCAAATTGTGCGCACCGCAACGATCGGCCGGCTGGCACCGGTCGCCAAGGGCATGTCATTCCAGCCTTGTGATCATCGCTGGGTTGCGGGCGAGCTCGCCGAGGTTGCGCTCGGCTTGACACCGGCGCGCTTCAGCCGCGTCGCTGACCGGGCTGGACCGGAGCAGGTCACCCTCGCCGACGCCGTGGCTTTGATTCGCCGTAAAGATGGCAAGCCGCCTGCTCGATTGATCACTCTTCCGGCTCGCGGCGGGACCCTGAGGGCTTACGCCGCCGGCGCCAACCTCCCCGACGCCACCGCCAAGATCGGCGGCCCGTCATTCCGCGAATTCTTGTCGTCCTAACGCGATCGCTCTCTGTCGGGAACAGCCGAAGTGAGCGGGCTAGACGGTGAGGGCTTTGAGTTCGGAGAGCAGCTTGCTCATGGTGTCCTTGGCGTCTCCGAAGAGCAGTGTGGTGGTCGGCTCAAAGAGCAGCTCGTTCTCAATGCCGGCGAAGCCGGGTCGCATTGAACGCTTCATGAAGACGACCTGACGCGCCTGGTTGGCATGCAAGATCGGCATCCCGTAGATAGGAGCCCCAGGTGTCGTCTCGGCCGCGGGATTGACGACATCATTCGCGCCGACAACGAGAGCAACATCCGCTTGCTTGAACTCAGGGTCGATCTCGTCCATCTCCTTGAGCTGTTCGTACGGCACCTGCGCCTCCGCGAGCAGCACATTCATGTGGCCGGGCATCCGGCCCGCAACGGGATGAATCGCATAGTCGACCCGTACGCCGCGCTCCTGGAGCAGATCGACGAGCTGGCGCAGGGTGTGCTGGGCCTGCGCTACCGCGAGTCCGTAGCCCGGGACGATGATCACGCGCTGGGCGTACGCGAGGAGGATCGCCACATCAGCTGGACCAGCCGATTTGACCGGCCGATCACTCATCGTGGTCGCGCCGAGAGTTGAACCGCCCTTGAGTGCGCCGAACAGGATGTTGATCAATGAGCGGCCCATCGCGTTGGCCATCAGCCGAGTGAGCAGGGTGCCAGCGGACCCGACCAGCGTGCCGGCTATCAGCAACAGGATGTTCTCCAGCAGGTAACCACTCGCGGCGACAGTCAGACCGGTGAACGCGTTCAGCAGGGAGATCACGATTGGTACATCCGCGCCGCCTACCGGTAGCACCAGCAACACACCAAGTGCGGCGCCGACAGCTGCCAACAGCACAGCGAAGATCAAACTCGGGGCGATCACCAGACCCACGCTGAACGCGACCGCTGCCAGCAACCCGAGCCCGTACAGGACGGGATACCCGGCAAAAACGACCGGGCGCGTGGTCATCAGCTCTTGCAGCTTGAGGAAGGTGACCACCGAGCCGGCGAAGCTGATCGAGCCGACGACGATCGTGAATGCCGTAGCGATCAGCTCGAACACCGGCGCGGCACCGTTACGCAATTCGGTCAGCTCGATGATCGCCACAATGGCCGCGGCGCCGCCTCCGACACCGTTGAACAGCGCCACCAGTTGCGGCATCTGAGTCATCTGGACCCGGTAGGCGCCGAGCACCCCGATGGCTGTACCAGCTGCAATGGCCGCCAAGATCGGCAGTAGATGCTGGATGTCGGTAGCGAAAAAGACGATCACGCAGGCCAGCACCGCGCCCGCAGCGCCGATCAGGTTTCCGCGGCGCGCGTTCTTGGGTGACGACAATCCCTTGAGAGCGACGATGAAGCAGACCGCGGCAACCAGATAGCCGAGCTGAGCCCAGGCTGGCGTCACTGCTCGACTTCCCGATGAACGGACTTGTCGATGGCCTTCTTCGGCCGGGAGAACATCACCAACATCCGATCCGTGACGACAAATCCACCGACCATGTTGATCGATGCCAAGATCACCGCAACCAGGCCCAAGACCAGGATGGGTGTCGACTGTGCACTACCGGCCACCAGGATCGCCCCGATCAAGATCACCCCGTGGATGGCATTCGCCCCCGACATCAGCGGAGTATGCAGGGTGGAGGAGACCTTGGAGATCACCTCGACGCCGACGAAGACAGCCAGTACGAAGATCGTCAGCCAAACAAGCGGATCGGTATTCAATTAGCCTCCATCAGCGAGCACCTGGCCGTCGTGAGTCACGCACATCGCAGCCGTGATCTCATCGTCGAAGTCCGGGGCAAAACGCCCGTCGCGGGTCATCAGCATGATCACGTTCAACACGTTGTGGGCGTAGAGCCGGCTGGCCGGGCCGGGCATCTGGCTGGGCACGTCGGCGCCACCCCACAGCTGTACCGAGCCCACGCGTACCACCTTGCCGGCCACCACACCTTCGACGTTACCGCCGGCTTCGGCAGCAAGGTCGACAACGACCGAACCTGGCGCCATCGGCGCAATCATCTCGGTCGTCACGAGCAGTGGGGCTCGGCGCCCCGGCACGGCTGCCGTCGTAATCAACGCGTCAGCGGAGGCGATGTAGCTGGCCAGCAGCTCGCGCTGCCGTTGGGCGCGTTCCTCGGTCATTTCCCGCGCGTAGCCACCTGCCCCCTCCAGCGTCGGCAGCGGCAGCTCGATGGCTTGCGCTCCCATCGATCGGATCTCTTCCGCCGCTGCCGAGCGGACGTCGTAGCCCTTCACCACCGCGCCCAGCCGCCTGCAGGTCGCGATGGCTTGGAGACCCGCGACCCCAGCGCCCAGTACGACGACCTGAGCCGGCGGCACGGTGCCGGCGGCCGTCATGCTGAGCGGAAAGAACTGCCCAAGCATGCTGGCAGCGACGATTGCTCCGCGATATCCAGCTACCAGCGCCTGGGAACTCAAGGCATCCATCGATTGCGCACGGGAGATACGCGGCACATATTCCATGCCGAACGTGGTGAGCTTGCGATCCTGTCGCAGCACCACGTCGGTCGGCCGCTCGGGGTAGGGAAAGAACGAAATTGTGGTCGCACCAGACGGCAGTGGCGCCAGGCAGGACGTATCGAGGGGCTGCACGCTCAGCACCACATCCGCCTCGTCGAAGGGATGCTCAGTGACCAGCGCGCCAGCTGCCTCGTACGCCGCGTCGGCCAGCAGGGCGCCGGCTCCGGCACCGGCCTGCACGGCCACCTGATAACCCGCCGCACGAAGCCTGCCCACCAGCTCAGGAACCATTGCCACACGCGCCTCGCCGGGAACCTGTTCCCGGGCCACCGCGATGCGCACGTCACGAACCTAATGCACCCCTTTTAAGAGCTGCCCGCGCATCGCGCTGTATTTGATAGCTCGCTTCGCTCGCAGCGATGTTCGCCGCTCGCAGCTGTTAGGAGACTTTGACGTCGATCGAGTGGTATCCGGTCGCGCCATCCGGCATCGGCGGCGCGACGTCGGCAGTCTGGAGCTTGCCATCCGCATCCGTCGCCCGCACCGTCAGCGTGTGCTTGCCCGGAACGGCGGCCCATTCGTACCTCCACTGCCGCCACGTATCCGGCCCGGCGGTCTCGGCAAGCTGAGCCGGCTGCCAACCATGGTCATCGACTTGGACCTCGACAGCGGAAATTCCGGTGTGCTGTGCCCAGGCGACTCCTGCGACCACGACTGTCCCTGCGTCAACAGATGACTTGCGTGGTACGTCGATCCGGGACGCCAGCTTGATGGGACCGCGCGCTGACCAGCCGAGCGGGGTCCAATAGGCCTCATCTTTGGAGTAGCTCGTGACCTTGAGCTCCGTCACCCATTTCGTCGCTGACACGTATCCGTAGAGGCCTGGTACGACCATCCGAACCGGGAATCCGTGCTCGATCGGGAGCGGCTCACCGTTCATGCCGATCGCCAGCATGGCTTCCCGCTTGGGGTCGGTCAGCGCGGACAGCGGCGTACTGGCGGTCCAGCCGTCGTCGCTTGTCGAGAGCACCATGTCGGCACCTTGCACGGGCTTGGCCTCGGCAAGGAGCTCGCGTATCGGATAACCCAGCCACAGCGCATTCCCAGCCAGGTCGCCACCGACGTCGTTGGACACGCAGGTCAACGTCGTGAGGTGCTCGACGAGCGGCTTGGCGGTCAGTTCGGCGTAGTTGATCTGGATCGGGTTCCGCACCATGCCAGTGATCTTGAGTGTCCAGTCGGCGGGATTGATCACCGGAACCTGCAGGGCGGTATCGATCCGATAGAAGTCATCGTTGGGGGTCACGTACGGGGTCAGGTCTGCGATGCGGAGGTCGGCAGCCGCCGGCGGTGCCGGCGCGGGCTTCGCTGCAGTTGGCAGTCTCAGCTTCTGCCGCGCCGTATCCACGGCTGACGACGCACTGGCGAGCAGCTGGCCGGCAACCGTTGCCATCGCGGCTGCGGCGCCCGCCACAATGGTCCAGGTCAGGAAGTTTCGCCGCGAGGCGGACAGCGCGTCCCGATCCTTCGCCGCGGCCTCGGGTGATCGCCACGCCTGCAGCTTGCCGATCAATGTGCTCAAGATCATGTAGCCGAGCAACAACCCAACGATCGCCGGCACGTACGCGGCGACCGTGGCCTCGGGCTGGGCGGCGATTCCGATGATCCCGAGCACGGCCACGAGGGCAAAGATCGCGGCTCCCGCGAAGCGACGCCGCGATTCAAGCTGGCCGGCGATGGCGCACAGAATCAAAACGGAGACAACGATGATCGCGAGCAATACCGGTTTGTCCGCGGTGCCAAGGGTGTCTTTTCCGAAGTTGACCAGAGGCCCCGGGAGCACATTGATGATCAATTCACCGACCGCAGGCACCGGGGAGCCTGCCGTCGGTGCCACGAACCATGCTGCAATGCCGGCGATCCCCAAGCCAGCCAACCCCGCCACGACGCCAGCGAGCCGCGCCCACCATCGGGTGGCGCGTGCCGCGTCTCGCTCGTCATGCCTATGCACCTCACCATCCTGCGCTGCGGCGAGCCATCGGACAACGTGAGCCGTGCTTACGCATCCCGAACAGTGCCAAAAGCTCACACATGGCTAGCTTTGGCGATATGCGTGTGCGTCTCAGCTGCCTGCTGCCCTGCCCTGTGCAGCGACTCGTCAGCGAGCTGGGCCGGCCTGCACTGCTCGACTACCTCTCATCGCCGATGCTGGTATTCGAGCCCGTCGAACCTGCCGAGCCGGTAGCGCGCTGGTCGATCGGGACGTATCGATTTCGGCTGCTGATAGCGGGCCGGCTTCCCATCGGCGAGCACGTCATCAACGTGCAGCGGACGGTCGCCGATCCCGAGGAGGTGGCTACCAGTCCGGTGGTTTGGCACGACGCCGGCTACAGCGACCTCATCCGAGTATGGGACCACCAAATTGTGCTCGAAGACTTTCTCGGGATGACCCGTTACACCGACCATGTCGAGATACGTGCCGGTCTGTTGACTGTGCCGGCATGGCTTTTCGCCCAAGCGTTCTACTTTCATCGGCAGCGGCGGCTAAATCGGCTCGTAGCGGCCGGATTCGCTTATTGATCATGGACGAGCCGCCACGCTGCGTGGATTACTACCCTGGTTGGGTTGCCGACGCTGACCAGCTGTTCGCGACGCTCCGGGACGAGATTGTCTGGGAGCAACACGTCGTCACCCTCTACGGGCGCACTATGCCGACACCACGGCTGACTGCATGGATGGGGGACGCTGCCTACCGTTACTCCGGGATCGTGAACGAACCGGGCCGATGGCCGCGAACACTGGTCGAATTGCGAGAACGCCTCCGCCGTGAGCTTGGCGTCGACGTCAACTCCTGCCTGGCCAATCTCTATCGCGACGGCACTGACTCCATGGGCTACCACAGTGACGATGAGCGAGAGCTCGGCCCGCGCCCCACCATCGCCTCGGTCAGTCTCGGGGATCGTCGACGGTTCGTGCTGCGGCATCGATCGACCGGCGAACGTTGGAGCTGCGACCTGGGACACGGCGACCTGCTCGTGATGCGTGACGAGTCGCAGAGCGACTACGCGCATGCCGTTCCGAAGACCTCACGCCCGGTCAGCCCCCGGCTGAACCTGACCTTCCGGCACTTCCAACCCGGGCGAGGTTGACAAGCAGACGCGGGTCAGGGCAGTTCGATGTTTCGACCCTGACGCGATACTTGTCGGCCCGGTCGCTGCACGACTGTCCTTTTGGCCCGAGCTCCAGGCGGACGTGGTGGAATGTGCCGTTCGGCACAGCAGAGCACCTCAAACTGGCTTCCCCTTCACCCGACGACACATCCCCTCTGACCTCGTCGTCAGCCGGTCCGGCATCCGCTGCACATCGCCGGCTCTCACGGCTCTGGATCTCTGCACGACTCACGGTGGCGACGCAATCGACCAGGCACTGCGCACTCGGGCGACTACTCTCGCGCAACTTCATCGAGCGATGGAGCTAACAGCCGCACGAGTCGGTAACCCAACCAAGCGTTACTTGCTGCTCGATTCGCGCGATGAGCCTTGGTCTGCAGCGGAGCGCAAATTCCATCGCCTGCTCCACGATGCCGGCATCACCGGATGGAAAGCCAACCGCCCAGTCGTCCTCGATGACTTCACCTGCTATGTCGATGTGATCTTTCGCGAGATCAAACTCATCATCGAGATCGCCGGTCGGTTGTTTCACACCGGTGCAGACGTCTTCGAGACAGACCGGTCGCGGCAGAACCAACTTGTCTTGGATGGCTGGTGTGTGCTGCGGTTCACCTTGCGCGCGAGCGTCGGAGCTCGCTTCCGGTGAGTGCAGGAGCATCTGGTGAAGCAGACAAGATTGTGGCAACGGCACCCCAGCCGAGCTTCACCAGATGGGACGAACGAGCCGGATCACAGCGAGCGTGCGCGAGCGGGCCAAAGACGCCGCCATGATCGAAGAGCAGCCGCAGATGGTTCTCGCGATGGTCCGCAAGGCGATCGAGATGTTGACAGCCGCACGCGCCTGACGGTCAGAATGGCCTCGGGCCTGTGCGCATGCCAGCCCCGGCGGGAACGGCGGGTCGCAGCTCCTCGAGCTCCTCGATCGCCGCGGTGAATTGCGAGTTGTAGAGATCGAAATAGTGTCCGCGTGCTTCCAGCAGCTCGTGATGGGTGCCCTGCTCGACAATTTGGCCGTCCTCCATCACCAAGATCACGTCGGCATCCCGGATAGTGGAGAGCCGGTGGGCAATCACGAAGCTGGTGCGATCAGAGCGGAGCGCGGCCATGGCACGCTGCACCAGCACCTCGGTACGGGTGTCGACCGAGCTGGTCGCCTCGTCCAAGATCAGCAACGCCGGGTCGGCGAGAAACGCCCGAGCAATGGTGATCAGCTGCTTCTCACCGGCACTGATATTGCTCGCTTCCTCGTCCAGAACAGTGTCGTAGCCGTCCGGCAGAGCATGCACGAAGCGATCGACATAGGTGGCCTCGGCCGCGGCATGAATCTCCTCCTCGGTGGCCGTTGGCCGCCCGTAGGCGATGTTCTCCCGGATGGTGCCATGGAACAACCAGGTGTCCTGCAGCACCATCCCGATCTTGGCTCGCAATGCTGACCGCGGGACGGTGGCAATGTCCACCCCGTCGAGGGTGATGCGGCCGCCGTCCAGCTCGTAGAACCTCATGATCAGATTGACCAACGTGGTCTTGCCGGCTCCAGTCGGGCCGACAATGGCCACGGTACTGCCCGGCTCAGCCACGAGAGATAGGTCAGTGATCAAGGGCTGCGCCTTATCGTAAGAGAACGAGATGTGCTCGAACGCCACGCGGCCGCAGGTCGGGTTGAGCGAGCTGGCCTCCTCCGGCACCTGCTCCGCCTCGTCTAGCACCTCGAAGACCCGCTCAGCCGAGGCAACGCCAGACTGCAACAGATTCGCCATCGAGGCGAGCTGCGTCAGCGGCTGGGTGAACATTCGGGTGTACTGGATGAACGCCTGCACGTCGCCGAGATTCATGGTGCCGCTGGCTACCCTTAGACCTCCGACAACAGCGATCGCCACGTAGTTCAGGTTCCCGATGAAGAACATCGTCGGCATGATCAAACCGGAGATGAATTGGGCGCCGAAGCTCGCCTTGTACAGCGTGCTGTTCCGCTCCGAGAAGACCGCATCGACCTCGCGCTGCCGGCCGAACACCTTCACCAGTGACTGCCCCGTGAAGGCCTCTTCGATGTGCCCATTCAGCTCACCCGTGGACTTCCATTGCTCGATGAAGAGCTTCTGCGACCGCTTGCCGATCACCGTCGTCACGACGATCGACAGCGGTATGGTCACCAGCGCGATCAGCGCCAGCACGGGTGAGACCACGAACATCATGATGGTGACGCCGATCACGGTCAGCAGCGACGTAAGCAGCTGGCTCAGCGTTTGCTGCAGCGCTTGGGAGATGTTGTCGATGTCGTTGGTGACCCGGCTCAAGAGCTCGCCGCGGGTCTGCTTGTCGAAGTAGTTGAGCGGCAGCCTGTTGATCTTGTCCTCGACCTGACTACGCAGCGTGTAGATGGAGCGCTGCACTGCGCCGTTCAGCAGGTAACCCTGCAGCCACAAGAACAACGACGCGACCAGATACAGGCCGAGCGCCAGCAGCAACAACTGCTCCAGCAACGCGAAATCGATGCCCTGCCCCGGGATGACGTTCAGCCGCTCGACCAAGTCCGCGAAGGTGTTGTTGCCCTCGGCGCGCAACGCAGCCACTACCTGCTCCTTGGTGGCTCCGCTCGGCAGACTCTTGCCAACCACACCCGTGAAGATCACGTCCGTCGCCATGCCTAAGATCCGGGGTCCCATCACGTTCAGGAAGATTCCCACGACGGCAAGTAGCACGCTCAGGCTCAAGATCATCCGCTCGGGTGCCAAGTGCCCTACCAGCCGCTTCAGGGACGGGAAGAAGTTCAGCGATTTCTCGACTGGCCGCGCCTGTCCCCACATACGGCCGCCGCCTCCGCCCGCCGGTGGGCCGTATTTCGGGCGCTCCGGAGCCTTGGGCGCTGACTGTCCGTTGCCGCTCGCCGGGGCGGTCTGACCATTTGCGCTCACGCCGCCGCCTCCTCTGCGCTGAGCTGGGAATCGACGATCTCGGCGTAGGTAGGACAGTGCTCCAGGAGCTCTTCGTGCGTACCGCTGCCGACAATCTCGCCATGCTCCAGCACGATGAGCTTGTCGGCGGC
>Ga0105243_10005329_pt1 | contig 10047 bp, 10 predicted proteins | sample KBSM34metaG_FD_81525 | JGI IMG/M metagenome (GOLD analysis project Ga0105243, IMG submission 81525) | Miscanthus rhizosphere microbial communities from Kellogg Biological Station, Michigan, USA - KBS M3-4 metaG | ecosystem: Host-associated > Plants > Roots > Rhizosphere > Soil | place...
AAACGGTCGCGGGTGATAATCCAACTCCGGATCAATCGCTGGTGGAAGAAAACGCGTCGGCGATGGGTGTCAGTTATGAAGACAACGAGGAGCTGGAGTTTATCGACAAGATTGAAAGGCGTGATCGCGAAAGATACGAGCTCGACGAGAACTCAAAAGCGTCAGACAACATGATCTAAAAGAGTTTGCGGCTGTCGAGCAGTATCGTCACCGGACCATCATTGACCAGTTCAACCAGCATCATCTTGCGGAAGCTGCCAGTTTCAACTCGCCCGAGCAGCTTTCGACTGCTCTCAACAAAATAGTCATACAACGGTTCTGCGATCTCGGGAGCGGCTGCGTCGCTCCATGAAGGTCGCAGGCCGCGTCGCACATCGCCGTACAAAGTAAACTGCGACACAATCAGCAGGCCACCATCGATATCCTTCAGCGATCGGTTCATCTTGCCATCGTCATCGTCAAAGATCCTAAGCGCGGCGATTTTGGGAACCAGATAATCAGCGTCTTCCTGAGTGTCGTCGCGCGCAATCCCCAGCAAAACGACGAGACCGTTTCCGATCTCGCCGACCATCTCTTCGTCAATCGAAACGCTCGCACGCGTCACTCGTTGAACTACAGCACGCATGTTTTGATCATCGGGCGACGAAGTTGTATTGAATGACTCCGTTTACCTTGATGGGCTGACCGTTCAGTAACGTTGGAGAAAACCGGGCTTTCAATGCGGAGTTGATGGATGCCTCGCTAAGATACGGAAGTCCCTGACAAATGTCCTTAGCGCTCAAAACCTTCCCGTTTTCACCGATTTCCACCTGAACTACCACGACTCCTGATAAACGCAGTGCTCGCGCATCTCTCGGATATTCTGGTTTCGGGAGATCGAGAGCTTTGCCGTTCAGAATATCCATCGGCTCAGGCAGGTCCGTCGTAGGCGCAAACTGTTCGTGAATCGCTTTGAGGTCGTCGAAAATGGCGGGCTTTCGAGTCTCGTAGGCCACGCAGGACAGACCAGTACGGGCACGTTCAAATGCAGGATCGTTCCACGCTGACCTGCGACCATAAATCGGTAGACTCCGCTTGTAAGCGTTAAGAGCAAGATCATATTTGCCGCTAAGACGATAAAGGTGGGCCAATGAAAACAGAGAGTTCGCCACTTCAACATGGTCCGGACCAAATGCGCTCTCGCGCAAAGCAAGCGCTCGCTTGTACATGTCCTCAGCTTTACCTACATTTCTTTCACGATAGTAAAGTACTGCCAGCCGATCGAGTGTTGGCGCAAGCTTTACATTAGTCGCCCCAAATTGCTGCTCCTGCATCGGCAGCAAACGCTCAAAATTTTTTTTCGCAGCGTTGTAATCACCCTTTGCATTATATAAGTCGCCAACATTGCCAAGTGCAGTTAAGATCTGCGGATCGTTGGGCGGCAAGAATCTTTCACGGATCTCGAGGGCACGCTTCGCGAGTGGAATCGCCTCGTCAAACTTCCGTTGCTTGAATAGCTTCACCACTGACACACTGAGGTCGTCCGCTTCCTTGAGCTCCGGCGATTGCTGAGGGGTTTGTGAAATGAAGACGCTGCTTAAGAGGATGCTGGTAAGCAGAGCTATTGCATGTATTGTCATCTTTTTGGAGGACGACTGGGTCTAAGTTCTATTCGGCTCGCCAATGCGCGGCCTGGTTGCGACAGCAGTTCCATTACAACCTCAGCTACGTCGTTCGGTTGCAGTTGCCAGCTCTTCTGATCGCTCGGCTCATCGCCACCAAATTCAGTATTGACGGATCCCGGCATGATGTAACTCACCTTGATACGCTCGTGTCTGACCTCCTGCATGAGGGCTTCGCTGAAACCGTTCAGGCCAAACTTTGAGGCGTTGTATGCAGCCATCTGTGGGTGAGCGTTCGCGCCTGCGAGAGACGAGATGTTGATGATGTAACCGCCGCCACGTTGCTTCATGAGGGGTATCGCTTCGTGGCAACAGTAAAAGACGCCGAAGACGTTTGTTTCGAGGACTGTGCGGAAGTCTTCGACACTCATCGACTCGACTGATGAAAAGATTCCGACACCGGCGTTGTTGATGAGGATATCGACAGCGCCCACATCCGCGAACAGAGACTTGACCTGGTTGTAATCCCGAACATCGCAGACGTAGCCCTTTGCCATGCCACGACTCCGCCTGTTTATTTGCGAGACTGCTTTCGTTATCTCGTCCTGGTTACGCGCAGTGATAGCAACGCTTGCGCCCGCGTCGACCAGCGATTCGGCGATCGCGCGGCCGATACCCTTTGTTCCGCCCGTAACAATTGCGATTTTCGTTGAGAGATCGATTGCCATGACTGTTTGTTAGACAGGATCGACAAGATTTGCAGGATGAATCTTGTAAATCATGAAAATCTTGTCAATCCTGTCACTAATTACCCCAGCAGCTTAGCCCGTAGTCGTTCATTCACAACCTTCGGATTCGCCTTGCCCCTCGACGCCTTAATCACCTGACCCACAAAAAAACCCAACAACGCCTCTTTGCCCGCTCGATAATTCGCGACAGCATCGGGATTCGCGGCGATCACATCATCGATCAACGCATCGATCTCACCAGTGTCACTCACCTGGACCATGCCCTTTACTTCGATGATCGTCTGGGCCCGCTTTCCAGTCTTGAACATCTCGACGAGCACGTCTTTACCTTGCTTGCCACTGATCTTCGCTTCGTCGATCAGACGTACGAGCGCACCCAACTCCTTTGCAGGAACGGGCGAGTCAGCCGCCGAGAGTCCACCGGCTTCGAGTTCGCGTAGCAGCTCCGTTCTAATCCAGTTTGCAGTGCTGCGCGGATTGCCCGACGCCTCTGCTGCCGCTTCGTAATAATCAGCGAGGTCCCGATCCGAAACGAGTTGAGAAGCATCCGCATAACTCAAACCGTATTGCTCACCAAATCGCTTGCGACGATTTTCCGGCAACTCCGGCATCGATCGTCGAAGGTCTTCGATAAACCGTTCCGAGACGATCAGCGGCTGAAGATCCGGCTCCGGAAAATAACGATAATCATGCGCTTCTTCCTTCGAACGCATCACACGCGTTTCCATCGCGCGGTCATCCCAAAGCCGCGTTTCCTGACTCAGCTTGCCACCCGATTCCAGAACCTTGATATGTCTCGCGACTTCATACTCGATCGCCCGTTGCATGAAGCGAACTGAATTCAGGTTCTTCAACTCCACCTTTGTCCCAAACTTCTCCTCGCCAACACGCCGCACTGAAACGTTCGCCTCACAACGCAGATTTCCCTTCTCCATATCGGCTTCCGACGCGCCCACCCATTGCAGCGAACGACGAACGTGATTGACGTAATCGTACGCTTCCCAGGACGAACGAAAGTCAGGCTCAGTGACGATCTCGGCAAGTGGAACTCCGGCACGATTCAGATCGATGTAAGAATAACGATCGACGTCGGGAAGACCTTCGTGAACGTTCTTACCGGCGTCTTCTTCAAGGTGAAGTCTGGTGATACGGATCTTTTTGGGGCGCCATTCGATCGGATGACCAGCTTCGTCGCGCTCGGCAGTCATGATCTCGAGCTCCCCGTTGGCGGAGAAAGGCTGATCGTATTGCGAGATTTGGTAGCCTTTTGGTAAATCGGGATAGAAGTAGTTCTTGCGCGCGAAGATCGACTGCTGATTGATCTGCAGTCCAAGTGCGAGGGCTGCACGCGCGCCAAGCTCGACGACGCGATGATTCAAAACCGGAAGTGCTCCGGGCAAACCGAGACAAGTTGGGCACGTGTTTGCGTTCGGCTCATCGCCGAAACGTGTCGCGCAACCACAGAAGATCTTCGATTCCGTGCTCAGTTGAGCGTGGATCTCAAGGCCGATAACTGTTTCCCAGGTCATCTAATCAATAGTCATCTACGTGGCCCGCGGCCTCCGTGGACCACTCTCGGAACAGTACGTATTGCCCGCGGTCCGAACACCAACCGGCGGTCCTGGCGAAACGTTGGAAAAGGAGTTATCGGCGTCGCGAGAAATCCATCGAACGGAGAAGACTGCTTTCGTCCGAACCGGTTGAATCGGCCACCCGTTACGCCAAAACCAATGCCGTCGAATGGAAAGAACCCAGGGAACCCGCCAAACGAATCGACAAACCGCACATCGTCCGAACCCCGGCGCAACGATCCGAATTGCGCTTCGTTGGCAGCGGCTTCGGCGCGGAACGCTTCCGCGCGACTGCGCCAGTAAGCCTCTTCCTGCGCGCGCATGCTGCGCACTTGTTCGACAGTGCGGTCTTCAATCAGCGCCACCTGTTGTTGTCGCTCTTCCATTGAAGGCAGGCCCAGTTCCCTGCGTTGATTCTCATTCTCAACACGCGCCTGCCGGAACTTTTCGAGATCCGCATTCGTGATCGTGCGTCCGGCGTTAATCCGACGCTGCGGCTCAACAGGAATCTGCGGGGCACTCGCTCTACGCAATAGTGCACCTGCTGACTCGGCATTCGCCCGTTCAGTTTCGACGATATCGACCGTGGCGAGTTGGATGGTTACCCGCATGCCACTACCCACATCGTATGTGAGCGTTGAGTTTGTGACGGTAAACTCATTCGGAATTTCGACACGGCGACCGTCACGCATTACCACCGTGTACGCGTTAACAACAGAAACCGTTAAAGACAGAAACAGCGTTGCGAAGAGAATTCTACTTACACCCATGGCTCATACCTCAATTTCTTAATTCTTTGCCGACAGTATACACCGGACCCATGTAAAATTCTTTGCAACTGGCGGCTCTCTCTGGTATACATGCGGCGCACCAAAATAGAAACCTAAGTGTGGTCATTGAACGCGGTCGCCCGTTTAGCTTGGCGCAGCGCCGCTCGGTTCCAAAACTCTTTCACAGAGGAGCGAGTGAGAATGGCAAAGACGGTTTGCAAGATTTTGGGAGTCGTTTTCTTGCTGGTGGGCGTGTGTGGCTTTGCCGCACCAAATTTACTCGGCGCGCACCTTACGCCCGCACATAATCTGGTTCACATCGTCTCGGGCATCATTGCCCTTTATTTTGGTTTTGCTGGACCCTTGTCTGGAGCAAAGACTTTTTGCCTTGTCTTCGGCGTGGTTTATCTGGCGCTTGGCATTCTCGGATTGGCACTCGGAGTTGGCGAGGACCGCATGTGGAATGTTGCCGGCATCCTCCATTTCGGCACATCGGATCACGGTATTCACGTCCTGCTCGGCATCATCTTTCTCGCCGGCGGACTGTTTACCAAGAGAGTCGATTAAGTCTCGTTTTCAGGTTGCAAGGGAGAGTTCTGGTAAGTGGCGCAATTGCGTCCTCGATCTCCAAACCCTTGCAACCTGAGCCACAGATCCCTGTCATCTGTGGTTAATTAACGGTGTGACGCGCGGCGCACCTGTTATTGGATGGGCGTCTACCAAAACTCTCACTTCAAAAACTTCCTGCAATATTTCCGGTCTTAAAACTTCTTCCGGTGTGCCCGAGTGAACCGCCCTTCCCTGTTTCATCAACGTAATGTTGTTTGCAAATTGAGCTGCGAGATTGATGTCGTGAGTCACTACGAGCGCCGCTGATTGATGCTGGCCACAACGCTTGCTGACCAGAGTTAGCAACGTGGCCTGATGTGAGAGATCGAGATTCGCTGTTGGTTCATCAAGCAGGAGAATCGGGGCTTCAGTTGCGAGTGCACGGGCCATAAGTGCGCGTTGGCGTTCACCACCAGACAATTCGTTCATCAACCGCGCGCTTAGTTCGGTGAGTTCAGTCTCTTTCAGCACTGCATTCGCGACTTCGAGATCGCGTTCCGTTTCCCAACCCCAGCCTGCGTGAGTCGCCCAGGCGAAACGACCACCGAGCACAAATTCGAGCACGGTCACCGGAAAACGGAGTTCCGCCTCTTGAGCGACTACGGCGATGTGTCGTGAGATGGTTCTGCGATTGAGTCGCTCGAGTGGTTGGCCCTCCAGCGTTATCACGCCCGACGATTTCGGAATTTGTCCGTTGAGCGCACGAAGCAGGGTGGATTTGCCGGCGCCATTCGGTCCGATGATCGCCGTGATCTCACCGCCATTTAGCGACAACGTGAGATCAGCGACCGCCAAGCGATCGTCGTAGGCGACGCTCAAATCTCGTGCTTCTAGTTTCATAGAGACGGAATTCCACGCCGGGCGGCCACGGAGGGCCGCCCCTACAGTACGTACCACAACGCCAGTTACGGTCGGGTACCTGCGTTCTGCCGAACGTACTGTAGGGGCGGCCCTCCGTGGCCGCCCGGCGTGGAACTGTGTCTTCGTGTCTTCATACCCTCTTCAACAAATAGATGAATAGTGGCGCGCCAATCAACGCCGTTATGGCTCCGACGGGGAGTTCCCGCGGTGCGATAATCGTCCGGGCAACGGTGTCGGCAACGATCACAAAGAGCGCTCCACCGAGTGCCGCCGCGGGAATGCTTATGCGATTGTCGCTGCCGAGCGAGAGTCTCGCGAGATGTGGAACCACCAACCCCACGTAACCCACCGATCCACTCGCCGCGACCGAACTTCCCACCAGTAAACTCGCAACCAGAAACACAACAACTCGCACGCGCCCCACTTCAACACCCAGATCAAACGCATCACGTTCACCAAGCATCAGCAAATTCAATGAGCGCGCGTGAAGCGTAAGTGCCAGTGCGCCCACGATTGCGATCGTGATTGCAACCGGAAGAAGCGCCTTGCTCGTTCCCGATAAATCTCCGAGCAACCAAAAAGTAAACGACCGAATTCTCGTCGCATCCATCAGCGTCGTTACAAAAACGATCACCGACGAAAGAAACGTCGTCACGATCACGCCTGCAAGTATCAAACGCTCAGGCGTCGCACCAGCGCGCCCGCGTGCCAGTCGATAGACTGCAAACGTAGCCGCCAGGGCTCCGGAAAACGCGAGCAATGGACGGACCCACTCTATCGCGCCGAAGAAAACCAAAGCGATCATGGTTCCCACAGCGGCGCCATTCGAAATGCCGAGCAGGTAAGGTTCGGCGAGCGGATTTCGCAACATTGCCTGGTAGCCGGCGCTGGCCGTTGCGAGCGAACCACCGACAGCAGCAGCAAGCAAAATTCTCGGTAGTCGTATTTGGAACAGGATGTCGAACTGATCGGATGTCAAACCACACGCGCTCGTGCCGAGTGAGGCGAGCGCGCATAATGATTCACGCGCCGGAAGTCTTTCACTTCCGAGCAGAGACATTGAGATGATGGCGAGTATCAGCGCCCCTCCAAGCAGCGCACATGAAATCAATGTCTTGCGAAGCGTGACCCGGTTCATTTGAAGGCGTCGGGATGAAGAGCGCGGGCCATTGCTTCGAGCCCGTCAATCGCACGTGGTCCAGGCCGCGTTAGGTAATCGTCGTTAATCTTGTACACACGGCCCTGGAGCACTGCCGGTGATTGGCGTAGTGCTTCAGTGACGTCTGAGTTGGCTGAACCCATTGAGCCACCTGTCGGCAGAATGATCGCATCAGGTTTGGCAGCCAGTGCGGATTCGTTGCTGTACTTCGGCCAGGCTCCCGGAACGTCAGCAGTAACGGATGTGATGCCGGCCCTGCGCATGAGATCAGTGACAAAGGCGTCGTGACCAGCCGTGTACAGCGGTTCGCCCGAGACTTGATAGAACACACGCACAGGTATCTTTCCTTTCACTGCCTGCTCTACCGCATTCGCTCGGTCGCGCAATTTCGTAACCAGCAGATCTGCCTGGTCCTTTTGGCCCAATATTTCGCCGACTTGTGTGATCGAGCGAAAGACTCCTTCCAGATCGTGTGGATCAGTTACATACACGGCGATGTTGTGGTCTTGAAGCTGTTGCGTGAAGACTTCGAGTTGCGACGATGTCGAGATCAAGACCACTTGAGGTTTGAGGGCGATGATTCGTTCGAGACTCGGATGGAGTGTGTCGCCGATTTCAGCGACTGCTTTTGCTTCGGGCGGATAGTCACAATAACTTGTCCGTCCCACTAGTTTGTCACCAGCACCGACAGCAAAAACGATCTCAGTAAGGTTTGGAGCAAGGGAAACAACCCTGATAACTCTTGCCTGTCCATCGAGCGCCGGTCTCGCCCCAGAGTTACAGCCAAACAAGATCGCCAGCAAAAAAAGCCCCACAACTATTAGTGTTCTTTGCGACACAGCAGCACACATTGCCACAAAAAGGCACAAAAAGCACATAAAGATGTTTTCCTCTTTATGTGCTTTTTGTGCCTTTTTGTGGCTACTGCTAAGATGCGTGGCGATGATCAAAACTGTCGAATGGACAAAAGACGGCGTACGCATGCTGGACCAGCGGCTACTGCCTTCCGAAGAAACTTACCTGATGCTGCGTTCCTACGATGAAGTGGCTGAAGCCATCCGCAAGATGGTGATCCGCGGCGCACCCGCAATCGGCGTTGCGGCTGCTATGGGAATCGCGCTCGGCGCGAGCCAGTCGGTCGGCACGTCCGTGGCCGATCTCGATGACGACCTGCAGTACATCTGCGACGTTATGAGCAAGACGCGTCCCACTGCAGTGAACCTCTTTTGGGCCATCGAGCGAATGCGTTCAGCTTTTCAGAAAAACAAACACCTGAACGACGTCGAGCAAGTCAAGAAGACACTCGTTTCGGAAGCGCTCGCTATCTTCGAAGAAGACATCGCTGCCAACCGTGCGATTGGCAAGCACGGTGGGCCATTGATTCCGGATGGCGCCACCGTGCTCACACACTGCAACGCCGGCGCTCTCGCGACCGCCGGTGATTACGGTACAGCTCTCGGAGTAATTCGCGGCGCACGCGACGCAGGAAAGAAAATCGCGGTGATCGCCGACGAGACGCGTCCATTCCTTCAAGGCCTGCGGCTAACTGCATGGGAGCTCGCCAAAGACGACATTCCCGTCACAGTAATCACAGACAACATGGCTGGTCACGTGATGAAGAGCGGGAAGGTTGATGCAGTGGTAGTGGGCGCCGATCGCATCGCCGCCAACGGCGACACAGCGAACAAGATTGGAACTTACATGGTTGCAGTGCTCGCGCGCGAACACAACGTGCCGTTTTACGTGGCGGCGCCGTTAACGACACTCGATCTGTCGCTCACTTCAGGTGATCAGATACCGATCGAAGAACGCGATCCGATGGAAATCACCCACATTAAAGACCATCAACTCGCACCCGACGGCATAAAGGTCCACAACCCGGCCTTTGATGTGACACCACATCAATTCATAACTGCGATTATTACGGATAAGGGAGTGGCAAGACCGCCCTACGTGAAAAGTTTGAAAACGCTTTTTGAGCCGCAGATGAACGCGGATTAACGCAGATCAGCGTAAATTCGCGTTTATCCGCGGCTAAATCTACTGCCTTTCCACCAGTCGATGGTGCGCTGAAGACCTTCGCGCAAATCCACCTTCGACTCATACCCAAGAAACTGCTGCGCGAGCGTAATATCCGCAAGGCTATGACGCACGTCACCCACGCGCGGTTCACGATACTCGGCCGTCACATCCTGTTTCCCAGTTAAATCCTTCAACTCGGCCAGCAATTCATTCAGCGTGATTCGTTGTCCATTCGCTACGTTGATAACTTTTCCGGATGCATCCGCGGCCGAAGCAGCTCTCATATTTGCGAAGACCACGTTGTCGATATAGGTAAAGTCGCGCGACTGCTCACCGTCGCCATAGATTACCGGGCGTTCGTCCGACAACAGCGTACTAATAAATCGCGAAACAACACCCGAGTACTGCGAGCCCGGATCCTGCCGTGGTCCAAAGACGTTGAAGTAACGCAGCGAAACCGTCTCCAACCCGTAGACACGCGTGAACACCTGACAGTAATACTCACCTACCAGCTTCGCTACCGCGTATGGCGACAGTGGATCCGGCAACATCTGTTCAGCCTTGGGCAAGGTGGGCTGATCGCCGTAAGCCGAGCTCGACGCAGCGTAGACAACTCGTCTCACACGCCTGTCGCGCGCCGCAACCAAGAGGGAAAACGTGCCATCGACTGAGGCAATATGAGTCTGGCGCGGCTCCTCGACTGAA
>Ga0105243_10005330_pt1 | contig 10044 bp, 7 predicted proteins | sample KBSM34metaG_FD_81525 | JGI IMG/M metagenome (GOLD analysis project Ga0105243, IMG submission 81525) | Miscanthus rhizosphere microbial communities from Kellogg Biological Station, Michigan, USA - KBS M3-4 metaG | ecosystem: Host-associated > Plants > Roots > Rhizosphere > Soil | place: Michigan...
GATCGCCACAAACTGGCTCGCCATCTGAAGCACCTTGAGAATGTCGATCTCTGCCATTTCTGCGGTCTTGGGATCCCTGACACGCACGCCGACATCGATGGACACCGCGTCCCTTCGCACCAAGTAGGCCGCAAGCAGCTCGAACAGCGGCCCGCGCAAATTCTGCGATCGACCCTCTATGTCCTTCAAAGTCTCGATCAGTGCGATGAGCCGGTTGGGCGAATCTGCCGACGCGTAGGCAGCTGCATTGTTGAGGGTGGTCAAGAGCGTGCGCAAGGCCTCGCCGACGCGTTTGCCAAACAGCGTCTTAGGCGTTGCCATGAGAACGCCGGCGGCATGACCTGCCCTCAGTGCGTCGGGAGTGAACTCGTTGGCCACCAGAATCGGGAGGATGGTGGCGCTTGCCAGCGTGGTGTGCAGCGCCTTGGCCTTTCGCAGGAAGTAACGGACATGGAATTCATCGAGCTCGCCGTCTGAGAACACATCGGCGACAAGGAAGCCGGGACTTCGTCGGTCGCCGCGCTGCAACGGCAACAGGTAGCTTGGACCAACCAGGTCGAAGCGAAACTGCTGAACGGGCTTCAGCGTCTCCTCCCCTCGGACGGCAATTTGGTTGTACGACGCAGCTCCGATGTTGCGGGCCCAATCCCGCATTCCATCGAGGATGATCCGTTCGACCGTTGCGCGAGACTTGATGCCTTGGTGGTCAGCCAAGCCCAATGTGCTTTGGTGGAGCAGAACCAAGGGGCCTTCGCCGTAGTTGATCTGGGTAACGAGGCGCGCGGCTTCGAGCCTGTCCAACACGGTTTCGGCGGTGACCTGCCGTTTTATGGGAACAACGGTCGCTCCGCTGATCACGGGGAATTCAGCGGCAGTCGTTGCGCCGCGGCGCGCGAGGAGGCCGTCCAACGCCATTCCATAGACAGATCCGCTCGTACGCAGATCGCGGTGCAGCGCGGTCCAGAACCTCTCGCTTTCGCGTTGGTCTTGTAGGTACATGAACCGTGTGCCCTTTGGGAACAGCGGCACCGGGAAGGAATGGACGGGGGGCAGGACGCGTGAAAGGCGTTTCCGCGCAGCTTCGGCCTTGACGCCATGGGCTTGGAGCCACGCACCAATGGTTGCAGCAGTAGCCGGACCGCGGTCCCTGAGGTAGTCCTGAATGCTCACGTTGACCTCCATGTCACGCAGCTTAATTTATTCCATTTACTACCTCGGGCGGGCTTCCTTTTTCGACTCTCAAGAGAATCTTATCTAAATCAACAACTTACGTTCTGAATTCTGAGAAAATCGGCTGATCAGTTGTCCGGAGGCATGTCCGGGAAGCAATTTTCTCTCACTGGGTACCGGAGCGTTTGGGACTCTGAATTTCGCTGAGCTGAGTCGGGCTCAATCGTATGTCCCGGCGTGCCGCCGTCAGGCTCGCGAGCTGCGCCCCGTGCCCTGTACCGAATCACGGCCATTCGGCTTTGATCCCTGACACCTGCGGCCCTTTCGGGCCTGCGCACTGCGCTTGCCGGTCACTGCATTGGCAGGGAAGGGACGGTCTTGCTGTCACCTTCATGCTGGCGCAACGTTCTCACCGTCAAGGGCTGCGCGCCAACAGCGCTTGCGGCCCTACGGCCGTCTTCGCCCTGACTGCTTGCGCTGCGTCGTGCTGGCGACGATTCCGGGCAATTTCGCCCGGGCAATCGGAGATCGTCATGAATGACAAATCGCATGTTTCGCTTGAACAACACGTCTGCCTGGTCTGCGGCCTGGCTTTCGGCACGGGTAATGTGCTGCTGGACAGACGCTTGCGCGCAAGCATGGAGCGCCACACGACGACGGGCTGGGGCCTGTGCGCTGAACACCAGAAGCTGGCCGACGACGGGTTCGTGGTCGAATGCGACCCCCAGCGCAGGGCGCCGTCGGGCGGCCGTCTAAACCCTGGCGAGGCCTGTCGCACGGGCCGTGTGGCGCACCTAAGGCGGAGGGTGTTCCTGGAGTGGTTCAAGGCGCCGGTCGAAGCTGATCAGCCTTGCGTCTTTGTCGAGCCGGGCGTGATTGAGCAGCTCCAGGCGATGGCGCCGCCTGCGTCGAGCTGATCGTTCCCAGGGCGCCACGCTCCGCATCCGCTCACGGCGGAGTCGGAGCGTTTTTCATACTGCGTCCTGTGTCGACCACTTCGGCTGCTGGGGGCCTGCGTGCTGCACTTGCCTCCAGGGGATCGGCCGTTCGGCCCATCCCCGCCGCGCTGCGCTTGGCGCCCAGCAGTCCATTAAGTCTCGCGGTTCAGTTGAGAACCCCCAAGAATGTTGCGAAAAGTCAACTAGCTAAGAGGATCTCAGGGAGGGGTACAAAAGGGGGTACGGCAGTTTCTCAAAATCGGCCAAATCCAGCATTCATGCGGCTTGCAGGAGATCTTTAGATCGGTTTCACAACGTCCAAGGGCGTCCGGTTTCATCCACCGGACGCCCTTTGTCATTGGAGAGCAGGGCTCACGTCGTCCGAAGTCGTACACAGAAATCCAGTGACTACCAGCCCCAATCGGGGGGTACAAGTGGGGGGTTCAAACCCCGCGAACCCTTGGGGTGCAGGTTTGTTCTCCCCACTCTCCTCGACGTAGTCCATGCCATTGACTGATGCCGCGTGTCGCAATGCCACCTGCCCACCTGGGCGAAAACAGGCTCGGTACGCCGATTCAGGTGGCCTCTACCTAGAAGTTTCTGCATCCGGTTCTCGCCGATGGTTCTGGAAGTTCAGGATTGAGGGCGTCGAGAAGAAGTTTGCCCTGGGCACCTATCCCGGCCTGACCCTTGCCGCAGCCCGCAAGGCTCGCGACGCTGCCAAGTCGCAGAAGGCGTCAGGCATCAATCCGATCCAAGCTCGCCAGGTCGTCAAGCTCAAAGCCGCCGTGGCACCGGCGACACCTTTCGCGAGACGGCGCTTGAGTGGTACGAGAAGCACCATACGCGCTGGAGCAACCACTACGCCATCCGCGAGAAGCGCAATCTGGAAAAAGATCTGTTTCCGCATTTCGCCGGTCGTCGTATCAGCGAGATCGAACCCATCGAGTTGTTGGCCGCGCTGCGTCGCGTCGAGAAGCGTGGAGCCCTCGACGTAGCCGGCCGGATGCTTATGACGTCGCGTGCGGTAGCCGCGGGCTGGGCACTCAAGGACGCAGTCAACGCTGCCGGCTGAGCGCGTGTTCGGGCCTTGTCGCGAGCGCGGCAGGTCCGACATCGTCGGGCCAACGCCATGCCACGCAACGGGCGCCGACCCACTGGAAACTCCGCCCCGCGTTTCATGACAATGCGGACGCACTCTCGCATGGCGCATGCGTTGGGTGGTGTTGATCGACTTACGCGCTTCGGCGGATTCTTTTTTGGAGGCTCACGCGCGGCCCGTCCGGGACATCCACATGACCCAAGGCGCCGCGCGCGTCATTCGGCCGTGATGTTCGCTGCCTTGATGATCTGCGCCCACTTGCGCGTCTCGCTGGCGATGAAGGCACTGAAGTCGGCGGCGCTGCCGCCGCGCAACTGCAGTCCCGCCGCCTCGGCCTTGCGACGAACGTCCGCATCGGACACCGCCGCGTTGATCTCCGCATTCAGCCGCTCAACGATGTTGGCGGGCGTTCCGGCCGGCGCGAGCATGCCGTACCAGCCATAGCCCACGACGGAAGGCAGCCCCTGCTCCCGCAGGGTCGGTGCAGTCGGGTACAGCGGCGAGCGCTCTTCCATGGCCACGCCCAGCACCCGCAATTTGCCGGCCTGTATGTGGGGAATCGCGGTCGAGATGGCCGTCAAGGTGGCATCGATGCGCCCGGCGAGCAGCTCGGTGTAGGCCGGCGCGTCGCCGCGGTACTGCACCACGATGCCTTTCGCGCCGGCAGCCCGCAGCAGGAGCTCGGCCGTCAGGTGCGGAGCGGATCCTGCCCCCGGCGATCCGAAGGTCGCGCCCTTCGGGTCGGCCTTCGCGTGCTTGATGAACTCGGCAAGCGACTTGTAGGGGGCGTCGGCGTTGACCACAAGAAACAGGGGCGCGATGGCCGTGCTGGCGATCGAGGCGAAGCTCTTGTGCACGTCGTACGGCAGGACCTTGTACAGGGCTTCTCCAATGGCAATCGGTGCTGCCGCATGCAGCAGCGTGTAGCCGTCCGCCGGCGCCTTGGCCACGAAGTCGTTGGCGATGCGCGTGCCGGCGCCGGCCTTGTTCTCGATCACGATGCTCTGGCCGAGTCGGCGCCCGAGGAAGTCGCCAAGTACGCGCGTGAGGATGTCGTTCGATCCGCCCGCGCCGTAGGGAGAGACCATGCGGATCGGCCGCGCGGGCCATGCCTGCGCGTGGCTCGACGCGCTCCAGGGCAGTGCCAGGCCGGCTGCGGCCGCAGTGAGAAGATGTCGGCGGTTCATGGTCATGCGTGCTTGTCTCCGTTGATTTTTTCAGGTGTCAGATCGGCTGGATGGGCGGATAGTCGAATCGCAGCTCCAGGTGGTCGGCATGCGGTTGATACAGCCGCAGCACGACGTAGAACAATTCGTCTCTGGGCGCTGGGAGCCAGTTGACACCCGGCCCCGGATCCTCGGCCTGCAGCCGTATGGCCAGGCCGCCATCTGCGTCGTGATGCAGGCCCGGCGTGCGGTCGCCGATCGAGTACCGATGGATAGGGTTGGCCACGAAGAGGCAGTCGCTGCGACGGTACATCGTGAGCGACCAGAAGGCCCCCACCTTCAGTTTCTTGTCCGGTGCGAACCGCAGCTCGTAGCGCTGCGAGCCGTCCAGCGGCGCGCCGCGTGCGTCCACCTCCGCGGTGGGATACATGGCCTCCTCGACGCCGAGCGCGCCGATGAAGTTGCGGGCGATGCGGGCACGCGTGAGGTAGTCGTCGCCCCAGTGGGTCTTCACCATGACCGGGATCGCCCAGCCACCGCCCAGGTCGTGCGGCTGGTTGCTCGTGCGCAGCCGTTCGTAGACGGCAGGCAGCGACATCTGCAGCGCGGCGTCGGTGGGGGGCCATGCTTGGCACTCTCCCTCAGACGGCGGATTGCGGCGCAGTGCGGCGCTCACGGTGGACAGGTATCGATCCGCCGACGGGATGCCCGCATCGCGCCCGTCCATCCACGTGTCCACCCGCATGGCCGCGTCGCTGCCATCGAGGCGCACGAGTCGCATCGCGGCTTGCGACGCCCGCACGCGGGCCGCATCCTCGCCGTCATCCTCCACCAGATGGCGACCGATCAGCCACACGTCGTCCCCGGGCGCGGCAATCGTCTGCGTGATGTCCGGGGGGACGGGGCCGTGCCACCCCGGGCCATGCACCAGCGTGCGCTGGGGCCTGTTGCCGGTCGTGCGGCGCCCCACGTAGGCAAACGGATTGGTCCATGCATCGAGCAGGCCGAGGGTCCAGTAGCGATCGCCCATCTCGGGCGACTTGATGACGACTGGCCCTTCGGAAAGGTCCAGCCAGGCGTTGCTGTAGACGGTGTCGTTGTTCGGGCTGACGACCTCCTTGTCCTGCGGGCCGAGACGGCGATGCGTATGGGTGAACAGGTTGACCCACCGCACGGCGGACTCCCGTTGCGGTGCAGCGAATCCGAGATCGGGGTGGCGGCGTGCGGTCGTCGCCGCTCGCATGCGCATCATCTCGAACAGCGGAAGTGTCTGGATCACCAGGTGGTCACAGCCGCGGGCGATGGGGTCCGTCGTCGATTGCATGGGTGTCTTTTCCTGCGTTATGCCACCGCACCGGCGCGGCGAAGTTCGTCGATCGCGTCCGCCGCGAATCCGAGCTCGGTCAGGAGCCGGTCCGTGTCGGCCCCGCACGCAGGCGCGGCGGTCGGCGTGGCACGCGGCGCGTCGCCCAGCCGATAGGGCAAGGCCAGTGAGGGGTGGCGCTGGCCGTCCGTGCCCAGTGCATCGACCAGGATTCCACTGGCCTGGACATCCGCACTTTGCAGCACCTGCCGGTAGCTGCGCACGAAGCCGACCACGATCTGGTTGCTGCTCAGCAGCGCCACGCACTCTTCGCAGGTGAAGGACGAGAGGCATTCGCGCAACACGACACGAAGCGCCTCGCGGTGCTGTACCCGCAGCGCGTTGGTGCAAAAGCGCGGATCCGTCGCGAGTGCCTCGCGCCCCACCACGCGGCAGAACCGTGCCCAGTGCTCATCCGCATAGGCCGACAGCACGATGTGACCGTCGCGCGTGGGTACCACCTCGGCAGCGGGCGCGTTGTTGGGCTGGCCGTCGCCGATGCGCGTCGGTTCGGGGGCGCCGCCCAGGTAGTCGCACCAGGTGGTGGCCTGCAGATGCATGGCCACCTCGAGCAGCGACGTGCGCAGCGTCTCGCCCACACCCGTGTGCCCGCGCCCGTAGAGCGCAGCGAGCACCGCCTGGGCACCCAGGTGCGCCGCGGCCGCATCGATGATCGGCACCCCCACCTTCTGGGGCAGGCGATCCGGTTCGCCCGTGACCGACATCAGGCCGCTTTCGGCCTGCGCCGCGATGTCGTAGCCCGGGCGTGCGCTCGAGGGCCCCAGGTCTCCGAAGCCCGAGATCGACAGGTAGATGAGCCTGGGAAACCGCTCCCGTACCGTGTCCGGCCCCAGGCCCAGAGCCTCCACGGCGCCGGGGCGCAGGTTCTGGATCACGACGTCGCTGTCCTGCATCAGCCGCCAGGCGATCTCCCGGCCGGCCTCGCTCTTGAGGTTGAGCGCGATGGACTGCTTGCCGCGGCTGTAGGCGCGGATCATCGATTCGCCATAGCGGCCGATGTGCCTGGCCTGGTCGCCCGCCAGCGGTTCGATCTTGATCACTTGCGCGCCGAGCTCGGCCAGGACCATGGCCGCGCCGGGCCCGGCGATGTACTGCCCCATGTCGATCACGCGCACGTTCCTCAAGGGGGCGGCGGGTCCGGATGTCTCTTTGGATTCGAAGTTCATTGGGGGGCGACGTTATCGCCTTCCCCGATTCTTGAAAATTCGATAATCGTGAGGGAGTGATCACGATTGGATATAGCCCATGGGCCCTGAGATGGACACCAGAACCGACCGCCTCATCCGCACCCTGCGCCTGAGGCACCTCGAGCTGCTCGTGGTGCTGTCCGAGACGCCCACGATGCGCGGCGCGGCGGCGCGACTGCATCTGAGCCAGCCCGCGATCAGCAAGATGCTCGGCGAGCTCGAAGGCTGCTTCGGGGCCCGGCTGTTCGAGCGCAGCCACCTGGGGATCCATGCGAATGCGCTGGGGGCGAGCGCCGCATTCCGAGCACGCGCGATGCTGCATGAGCTGGTCCGCGCCACCGCGGATGTGGACGCCATGCAAAGCGGCGTGACGGCGGTGTTGCGCGTCGGCGCCCCGTCGGTCACGGCCGCCGTTCCGGCGGCCATCGTCAAGCTGCGGGAGCGGCTGCCGGGTGCTGCCGTGCAGTTGCGAGAGGGTCGCGTCCACGAGCTCATTCACCGCCTGCTCGAAGGAGAGCTCGACTGCGTCTTCGGCGCCATCACCCCCGAGCTGATCTCCAGCGACATGATCCCGTTGCTCGAGCCTGTCGTGCTGCTCAAGGATGAGTTGTGCGTGCTCGCCGCCGTGTCGAACCCGGACGTTGCCCGACGCAGGTTGCAGTGGGCCGACCTGCGAGCGGCCCAATGGGTGCTGCCGCCCAAGGAAACCCTGGTCAGGCAGGCCTTCATGACCGTCTTCCTCAACAGCGGCGTGACGCCGCCCGTGCCGGTCATCGAGGCCATGTCCTCGGTCACCATCGGCACCGTGCTTCGCAAGGACCCGTCGCTGCTGTGCGCGGTACGGCTGGAGCACGCGGCGGACGAAATCGCCAGGGGAGGTGTGCAAAGGCTCAGGGTCGGACCGCAGGTCGCCCTGCCGTCGTTCGGCCTGTTCTTTCGGCGTGACGGCATGGCGCGCCCTGCGATCCTCACGGCGTTTGCAGATGCCATACGAGCCGTCGTTGAAGCGATCGCTCCCAAGAGATGAGAGACGACTCAAGGTCTGACATGCGCACCAAGTTGTAGGCGGCCATCGTCAGCACGAACAACTGGTCGACCTTTTGGATGCCGCGCACCATCATCTGCCGGATGGGGCCGACGAACTTGGTCCAGCCGAAGCCTTGCTCGATGAGCTTTTTTCTTTATGCGGCTTGGGGAGCGTATTTGGGAGCACTCAAGCCAAAGAAAAAGCCCGCGCATGGCGGGCTGTAGGCCACCCGGTGCGGCCAGTCTGCTGCAGACGAGCATGGGCGAGCGGGATCCGGAGCTTGCGGCGGTGGCGACGCCGGTGTTTGATTCGCGGAACAGATTGCTGGGGCCCTTTCTCTGTTCGGCACATGCACCCGGTACTCGTCGCCTGACCACTTGAGCAAGGCGCAGGCGGCCCCTGAGGAGATCGCGTCACTTTTCGCAATGCCTTGACGCATCGTGCCCATGGTTGTCCAGCCTTCGACTCCTCATCTTCATGAGCCTGCACTAGCTGATCTGGGCAAGGGAGGAGCCAAGGGTCGGCGAGGAAAGCCTCGACAGGACTGCAATGCGGCAGACATCCAGAATTTCATCGGCGATTTGTGAGTCGTCAGGACACGCCCGTGACAGCACTATTGCGCCGATTACCTGTGCAATGACGTCGATCCGCATGGCACGCGCGTCGCCGCCCTGATTGCCTTCCTCTGTCGCGCCGCATTGGTTTGCCAGGTTCGCCAGCAAGCTTTCAACGCCGGCCGCAAAAGCCGTCTTGATCGACTCCGTCTGACGCGCGGCATCTCCGCATAGTGCGGCCATCGTGCAACCGTCACCAGGAGCATCGCGGTGCTCACGGGACAAGTAGTGCTTGACGAACTCCATCGCATCGACGCCTTCGGCCTTGGCCGCCGTCTGCGCAAAACCGCATGTTGCCGCCTCTGCCATCAGGTCGGCCTTGGACCCGAAGTGCTTATAGAAGCCACCATGGGTGAATCCTGCGCCCGCCATCAAGTCCGCAATCCCTACCCCGTCATAGCCTCGCTCGCGAAACAGCGTGGAGGCCGTCTCGACGATGTGTGCCCGGTTCGCCTGCGCCTGCGCTTTGGTGACCTTCATGTCCAGGATCTCTCTAGATGTGCCATCAGTGAAGTTATGAATATACATTGATGTCGATCATCATCAAATCCCTTGACAACAAAGATGATGATCGACATCATTAAATCAACTCCAACGACCTTTTCGATCAAGAGAAAACACATGACCTCCCGCTCCACTGTTCTCATCACGGGCGCCTCGACCGGCATTGGCGCCATCTATGCCGACCGCTTCGCACGCCGCGGCCACGACCTTGTGCTGGTGGCACGCGACAAGGCGCGGCTGGAAACGCTCGCTGCGCGGCTGCGCGAGGAAACCGGCGCTGCCGTCGATACCCTCCCGGCCGACCTGACCCGGCCCGGCGATCTGGCCGCAGTCGAGATGCGCCTGCGCGAGGACGCCAAGATCGAAATCCTGATCAACAACGCCGGGGCCGCGCTGTCCGGTCACTTCATCGACCAATCGACAGACGATGTCGCCCGCCTGGTCAGCCTCAACACCACCGCACTCGTCAGGCTGGCGAGCGCCATCGCCCCGCGCCTGGCGCAGGCTGGCAAAGGCGCGATCGTCAACATCGGCTCGGTGGTCGGCCTGGCGCCCGAGTTCGGCATGTCGGTCTACGGTGCGACCAAGGCCTTCGTGCTGTTCCTGTCCCAGGGGCTGAGCCTGGAGCTCGCGCCCAAGGGTGTCTATGTGCAGGCGGTGTTGCCAGCCGGAACCCGTACCGAGATCTGGGAGCGCGCGGGCATCGACAGCAGCGCGATGCCTGATCTGATGGGAGTGGAAGAGCTGGTAGATGCCGCACTGGTCGGATTCGACCGCCGCGAACTCGTGACCATCCCGCCGCTGCATGATGCCGCGCGCTGGGAGGTGCTGAACGCCGCACGGCAGACCCTGATCGCGGACATCCGGCAGGCGCATGTGGCAGAGCGCTATCGAGCCGCCGCCTGAAACCGCAAACAGCTCCAGAACGGAACGGACAGCACATGACATTCAA
>Ga0105243_10005331_pt1 | contig 10044 bp, 9 predicted proteins | sample KBSM34metaG_FD_81525 | JGI IMG/M metagenome (GOLD analysis project Ga0105243, IMG submission 81525) | Miscanthus rhizosphere microbial communities from Kellogg Biological Station, Michigan, USA - KBS M3-4 metaG | ecosystem: Host-associated > Plants > Roots > Rhizosphere > Soil | place: Michigan...
CCTCGCCAAGACGCTGACGATCAAGACGACCGCCGCCGTGCTCGGTGGCTCGTTCCGGCGGATCCAGTTCACGCCCGACCTCGTCCCCTCCGACCTCGTCGGGACCCGTGTGTACCGACCCGATCAGGGTGGGTTCGAGACCGACCTCGGCCCGGTGTTCTGCAACTTCCTCCTCGCAGACGAGATCAACCGCGCGCCGGCGAAGGTGCAGTCGGCGCTCCTCGAGGTGATGCAGGAGCACCAGGTCACCATCGGCCACGACACGCACATCGTCCCGGCGCCGTTCCTCGTGATGGCGACGCAGAATCCGATCGAGTCCGAGGGAACGTATCCCCTTCCGGAGGCGCAGATCGACCGGTTCATGCTCAAGGTGCTCGTCGGATACCCGGACCGGGACGAGGAGCTCACCGTCGTCCACCGGTCGCTCGAGGAGCCCGTCGACGTGCGGCAGGTCATCCCGCTCTCGGAGCTCTCGGAGCTGCAGACGACCGTGAAGGACGTCTACGTCGACCCGGGCCTCATCAGCTACGCCGTCAGCCTCGCCGCCGCAACGCGCGAGCCGGAGTCGTTCGGGCTCGAGGGCATCTCCGAGCTGGTCGCCTACGGCGCCAGCCCGCGCGGGCCGATCGCGCTCGTCCAGAGCGCACGCGCGCTGGCTCTCGTGCACGGGCGCGACTACGTCATCCCCGGCGACATCCGCGCGCTCGTCAAGGACGCCTTCCGGCACCGGCTGGTGCTCACGTATCAGGCGCTCGCCGAGGAGCGCTCGGCAGACGACGTCCTCGACGCCGTGATCGCCGCCGTGCCGCAGCCCCGCCTCGAGCTCGGGAGATCCGCCGCCGCGTGATCCGCGTCCTCAAGGCACTCGGCGCGGAGCCGACACCCGACCGCCCAGGGCCCGGCCCCGTGTCCGAGGGCCTGTTGAAGGCGCTCGAGCTGACCGTCGCCCGGCGGGTGGACGGCATGCTCGCCGGCGACCACCGGTCGTCGCTGCTCGGCCGCGGGACGGAGCTCGCGCAGGTGCGCCCGTACGTCCCCGGCGACGACGTCCGGCTGATCGACTGGAACGTCACCGCGCGGACAACCGAGCCGCACGTCCGCGTCCACCTCGCGGAGCGGGTGCTCGTGACCTGGGTCGTGCTCGACATGTCGCCGTCGATGACCTTCGGGACCGCGACGCGGCGGAAGGCCGACGTCGCCCTGGGCGTGACCCTTGCCGTCGGGCACGCGGCCACGATCCGCGGCAACCGCGTGGGACTGGTCGGCTTCGGCGGCGCCACCGAGCGGGTCCTCCCGCCGACGCAGGGGAGGGCCGGGCTCGTCGGGCTGCTGCTTGCGCTGCGCGACGGCCACGAGCCGGACGGCCAGTCCGGGATGTCCCTCGCGGCGGCGCTCGCGCGGGTTGCCGGCGCCGCGCGCCAGCGGGCGCTGATCGTCGTCGTGTCCGACTTCCGTGGCCCGCGCGACTGGCGCAAGGCCGTGCTCCGGCTCGCGGGCCGTCACCAGGTCGTGGCGATGGAGATCCGCGACCCGCGCGAGCAGGCGCTCGAGCCGGTCGGCACCGTCTGGCTCGTCGATCCGGAGAGCGGGCACGAGCTCCAGGTCGACACGAACGACCGCACGCTGCGCACCCGGTTCGCCGAGGCGGCGACCGCCGAGCGTGCGTCCGTCGCGCGCGAACTCGCGAGCGCGGGCGTCGGCCACGCCGTGCTCTCGACCGACGGCGACTGGCTGCGTGACCTCGCGCTCTTCCTGCGGAGGCATCGCAGGTGACGTTCGTCTGGCCGCTCGCCCTCCTCGGGTTGCTCGCGATCCCCGTCCTCGGGGCCCTCTACGTGCTCGCGGGCCGCAAGCGCCGGCGGGACGCACGCCGGTTCGCCAACCCCGCGCTCGTCCCGAATCTCGTCTCGTCGTCCCCGGCCTGGCGCCGCCACGTGGCGCCCGTGCTCGCCCTGGCCGCGCTCGCGCTCCTCGTGATCGGCGTCGCGCGACCGCACGTCGTCCGCAACGTCACGCGCGACGATGCGACGATCGTGCTCGCGATCGACACCTCGCGCTCGATGGCCGCCGACGACGTCGCGCCCACCCGCTTCCAGGCGGCGAAGCAGGCCGCACTCGCGTTCCTCGACAAGGTGCCCGACAACTACAGCGTGGGCATCGTCTCCTTCTCCACGTCCGCCGACCCGGTGCTCCCGCCGACCACCGACCGTGAGGCTGCGAAGACCGCGCTCGACCAGCTCCGGCTGGGCTCGGGGACGGCGATCGGGAACGCGATCACGCGGTCGGTCGACCTCGCGCTCGACCAGCGGCCCGGCCAGCGGCCGCGGCCCCGCCCGGGGCCGGGCGAGCGGTCGCCGGTCGCGGTGCTCCTCCTCTCCGACGGCGCCCAGACGGCAGGCGACATCCGCCCCCTCCCGGCGGCGGAGCGCGCCCGGAGGCTCGGCGTGCCGGTCTCGACGATCGCGCTCGGCACGGGCGATGCCGTCGTCGAGGTGCCGCGGCCGGGTGGGCTCAAGGAGCGCGTCGTCGTCGCACCGGACGTCCAGACGCTCCGCCTCGTCGCGCGCACGACGGGCGGATCGTTCTCGGCGGCGCCCGACGCCGAAAGCCTCCAGTCCGTGTACCGCGAGCTCGGCACGCGGCTCGCCCGCGACCGCAAGCGGGTCGAGGTGACCTCGGCGTTCGCCGCGGGCGGCGCCGTGCTGGTGCTCCTCGGCAGCACACTCTCGTCTCTCTGGTTCAGGCGGGTCCTGTGATCGCCCGCGTCGGGATCGCAGCGAGTGCACTCGTGATCGCCTTCCTCGCCGGCGGGAACGTCGCCCGCGCCGCCGACGAGTGCAAGGGCCTCCAGACCTGCCTGCCGGTTCCGGGCCCCTGGGTCGCGATCCCCGCCTCGACCGCCGGCGCCGCGTCGACCGTCTCCTGGCAACTCCGCTGCCCCCTCCGCGGCTACATCGTCGCGGGGATCGACGCCCGGGTCTCCGACCGCGCGATCGACATCAGCATCCGGGGCGAGAACGGCGCGCCGGTGTCTCCGGGCGTCACGACCGGCCGCGAGGTCGTGTTCACCGCGGTCTACGCTGGTGCCGCCTCGCGCCCGACCTCGTTCCGTCCGTTCATCGGCTGCATCCCGACCTCGGGCGGTGGGGGACGCGGCGAGACCGCATTCCGCCGCCCGGCGGCCTTCGTGCCGACAAGGGCGCTCGACCGCCGAGTGGTGCAGAAGCGGCTCGTCTCGGGCGCGACCGTGCGCGTCGTCGGCGGCTGTCCCGCGGGGACGCGCCTCCTCGGGTCGAGCCACGCCTACGCGTTCGGCACGGAGACCGAGCCGGGCCTCACGCTCCTCCGCGCGGTGACCGTCCGTCGCGTCGTGACAGGGCGCCGCGTGGTGGCGATCGCCACGGTCGCGCCGAGCGTTCCGCCCCGCGTGCCGGTCGCGCTCCAGCTCCACAGCCTTTGCTCGAAGGGAACGCGATGAGCTTCGAGGCACCCGAGCTCCTCCTCACGCTGCTCGTGGTGCCTCTGGCAGCCGTCGGCTACTGGCTCCTCCAGCGGCGCCCACCGCGCTATGCAGTCCGCTACACGAACCTCGAGGTGCTCGCGGGCGTCGCGGGCCGTCGTCGGGCCTGGCGCCGCCACGTGCCGGCCGCGCTGATGCTCGCGGCGCTCGCGGCGCTCGGCGTCTCCCTCGCCCGGCCGACGGTCACTGTCAAGGCGCCGAACGAGCGCGCGAGCGTGGTGCTCGTCGTCGACACGTCCGGGTCGATGCGCGCCTCGGACGTGAAGCCGACCCGCCTCGCTGCCGCCAAGCACGCGATGCACTCGTTCATCGAGCACGCGCCGTCGTCACTTCGGGTCGGGATCGTGTCCTTCTCGGACGAGGCGCAGGTCGTCGTCCCGCCTACGGTCGACCGCGCGCAACTCGACCAGGGCATCGAGGTCCTCGGGCCGGGGTTCGGCACCGCGCTCGGCGACGGCATCGCACGCGCCGTCGACCTTGCGCGGGCGGCTGCGGGTCGCTCCGGCGACGGCGCCGGGGCCGGCGGCTCCGCCTCCACCCCGGGCCAGCTCAAGGACGCGAAGGGGCGTGCACTCGCGTCGATCCTCCTCCTCTCGGACGGCGCCCAGACCCGCGGCCTCCTGAGCCCGGGGCAGGGGGCGGAGCGCGCGCAGGCGGCCGGTGTCCCGGTGTACACGATCGCGCTCGGGACCGACGGCGGCACGATCCTCGCCGGCCCTCCGGGGCAGGAGCAGGTGATCCCGGTCCCGCCCGACCGCGAGACGCTCGGCGCGATCGCCGAGTACACGGGCGCCGAGTCGTTCGACGCCGAGAGCGCGAGCGCGCTCGAGAAGGTCTACTCCGGTCTCGGCTCGCGCGTGGGCCGCGAGAACCAGCAGCGCGAGGTAACGGCGTTCTTCGTCGCGGCGGGTGCGCTGCTCCTCGCCGGGGCGGCGGGCGTGGCGCTCGTCGGCGCCCCGCGCCTCCCCTAGCGCCCCGGCCGGGTGCGGACGGCAGGCGCCGTCACTAGGATCCCCGCTCAATGCTGCTCTCGGTGCGGGACGTCACGCTCCGTTTCGGAGGCATCGTGGCACTGGACGGGGTCTCCTTCGAGGTCGAGCGAGGGATCGTCTCCGGGCTGATCGGTCCGAACGGCGCGGGCAAGACGACCGCGTTCAACGTCATCACGCGGCTCTACGCGCCCGACTCGGGCGAGATCGAGCTCGACGGTACGACGCTCCTTCGCACCCCGCCGCACGCCATCGTCCGGCGCGGCATCGCACGCACCTTCCAGAACATCAACCTCTTCCGCTCGATGACCGTGCTCGAGAACGTCCTCGTCGGCGGGCACGCACTCGGCCGCGCCGTCGGTGAGCGCGAGGCGCTCGACGCGCTCGACGTCGTCGGGCTCGCGGACCGCGCGGGCCAGCCGGCCGCGGCGCTCCCGTACGGGACGCAGAAGCGCGTCGAGATGGCGCGCGCGCTGATGGCGCAGCCGACCTTCCTGCTGCTCGACGAGCCCGCGGGTGGGCTCAACCACGAGGAGGTCGAGGAGCTCGGGGACTTCATCGTCCGGCTGCGCGACGAGCGGGCGCTGACCATCCTCCTGGTCGAGCACCACATGAGCCTCGTGATGCGCGTCTCCGACCACGTGAACGTGTTGAGCTTCGGTCGGAAGATCGCCTCCGGCCCGCCCGCCCAGGTGCAGGCCGACCCGGCCGTCATCGAGGCCTACCTCGGGGCGCCGGAGTGAGCGGCACGCAGCAGGCCGGGGACGAGGGATGAGCGCCCTCCTCGCGCTCGAGGCGGTCGAGGCGCGGTACGGGCCGGTCCAGGCGCTCCGTGGGGTCTCGCTCGAGGTCGACGAGGGCTCTGTCGTTGCGGTGCTCGGTGCGAACGGCGCCGGGAAGACGACGACGCTCCGGGCGGTCTCGGGCACGGTCCGCCGCACCGGGGAGATCACGTTCGCGGGGAAGCCGCTGCGCGGTGGGCCGGAGGCGGTCGCGCGCGCGGGCATCGCGCACGTCCCCGAGGGCCGCGGCACGTTCACGGAGCTGACGGTCGTCGAGAACCTGAAGCTCGGTGCATACACCCGCCGCGAGCGAAGCCTGAAAGCGGACATCGACCGCGTGGCCGAGTGGTTCCCGTGGATCCCCGCCCGCGGGGGCCAGCCGGCGGGGACGCTCTCGGGCGGCGAGCAGCAGATGCTGGCGGTCGCCCGCGCGCTGATGGCCCGACCCCGGCTCCTCATGCTCGACGAGCCGTCGCTCGGGCTCGCGCCGATGATCGTGCGCGAGATCTTCAGGATCGTGCGGGAGCTGAACGAGAAGGAGGGGCTCACGGTGCTCGTGGTCGAGCAGGACGCGCGGATCGCGCTCCGGACGGCGTCGACCGCCTATGTGCTCGAGGTCGGGCGCGTTGCCGTCTCGGGCCCGAGCGGCGAGCTCCGCGAGAACGAGTCGGTCAGGCGGAGCTACCTCGGGTACTGATGGCCGACTTCATGCAACAGGTGGTTGCGGGGCTTGCGTCCGGCTCGATCTACGCCTCCCTCGCCCTCGCCCTCGTCCTCATCCATCGCGCGACGGGGGTGATCAACTTCGCGCAGGGCGAGATGGCGACGTTCTCGACGTACATCGCCTGGACGCTGACGACGAACCACGGCTGGAACTACTGGCCGGCGTTCGCGGCCACGCTCGTCGTGTCTTTCGTCGGCGGCGCGGCAATCCACCAGGGGATCATCCGGCCCAACGAGAAGGGCTCGGTCCTCCGGGTCGTGATCGTCACGATTGGGCTCCTGCTGGCGCTCAACGGTCTCGTGACGCTCATCTGGTCGGGTGAGGTGCGGGCTGTCCCGAGCCCGTTCCCGACCAGGACCATCGAGATCGCCGGCGTGGCGATCTCGATCCAGGACATCGGGACGATCGGCGTCGTCCTCGCCACCGTCGTCGTGCTCTGGCTCCTGTTCCAGTACACGAGGATCGGCCTCGCGATGCGCGCCGCCGCGGTCAACCCGGCCGAGGCGCGCCTCGTCGGCGTCCGTGTCGCGTGGATGCTCTCGCTCGGCTGGGGGCTCGCGGCGGTCCTCGGTGCGATCTCCGGGATGCTCGCCGCGCCGAGCCTCTTCCTCGATCCGAACCTGATGGCCGCGCTCCTCATCTATGCCTTCGCAGCGGCGGTGCTCGGCGGCATCGACTCGCCCCTCGGCGCCGTCGTCGGCGGTCTCACGCTCGGCGTCGGGCTCAACCTGATCGGGACGTACGTCGACTTCGTGGGCGCCGACCTCCGCCTCCCCGTCGCCCTCCTCGTGATCCTCGTCGTGCTCCTCGTCAAGCCCTCCGGGATCTTCGGCAAGACCGAGGTGAAGCGCGTATGAGCCGCTCTCGCGCCCTGGCCCCGGTGGTGGCATTCGTCGTGCTCGCCGTCGTCGTCGCAGTGCTGCCGTCGTTCGTCTCCGCGTTCCGTGCGCAACAGCTGGCGTACGTCGCGATCTACCTCGTCGCGCTGCTCGGACTGAACATCCTCACTGGGTACACCGGGCAGATCTCGCTCGGCCACGGCGCATTCATGGCCATCGGCGGCTACACGACCGCGATCCTGATGACCGACCACGGCGTCAAGGACGTCTGGACGATCCCGCTCGCCGGCCTCGTGGCCGGCATCGTCGGGTTCCTGTTCGGCATCCCTGCGCTCCGCCTCTCGGGCCTCTACCTCGCGCTCGCGACGTTCGCCGTCGCGGTGTCGATGCCCGCGGTGATCAAGCGCTTCGAGGGCTTCACCGGAGGCGGCGGAGGTATCAACCTGTTCGGCGTGCCGGAGCTGACCGCGTCCTTGACGCCGGTCACCGTCCTCGGTCGGGAGCTCACCTTCAACGACTGGATCTACTACCTGTGCTGGACGATCGCGCTCGTCGGCTACGTCGTCGCCTGGCTCCTCGTGCGCGGTCGGACCGGCCGCGCGTTCCGCGCCGTGCGCGACAGCGAGAGCGCGGCGCAGTCGGCCGGGGTCAGCCTCGCCTCGTACAAGACGCTGGCCTTCGGCGTCAGCGCGGCATATGCCGGCGTCGCGGGCTCGCTCTTCGCCATCGCGACGACCTTCGTCAACCCCGACACCTTCCCCGTCGCGCTGTCGATCCTGCTCCTCGTCGGCGTCGTGGTCGGCGGGCTCGGGTCGCTCGCCGGCCTGATCGCGGGCGCGGTGTTCATCCAGTTCCTGCCGATCTGGTCGCAGGAGGTGTCGAAGTCGCCCGGTGCGCCGGCCGTCGTCTCCGGCGTCGTCCTCATCGCCCTGATGTTCGTCTTGCCGATGGGCTTCGCGGGTCTCGTCGACCGACTTCGAGCCCTCACAAAGCGCTGACAAGGGGTGGCTACCATCGGGCGCGCATTGCCCGAGACCCCACTGCAAGGAGTCCGTCCTCGATGAGCAGGAAGATCGCGTTCGCGCTGTCGGCGCTCGTTCTCACCTTCGCCACCGGCGTGACGGCGGCGTTCGCCGGTCCGACCCGCGGGTCGACCGACCCGGGCGTGACGTCGACCTCGATCCTCCTCGGCACGACCTCGCCGCTCTCCGGCGTCGCGTCCGCCTATGCCTCGGTGGCGCGCGGCGCGGACGCGTACTTCAAGTACGTCAACGGTCGCGGCGGCGTCAACGGCCGCAAGATCCTCGACACGATCGTCGACGATGCGTACAACCCGGCGCTGACCGTGCAGGCGACGCGCCAGCTCGTCGAGCAGGACAAGGTCTTCGCGGTCTTCAACGGGCTCGGCACCGAGCAGAACCTCGCCGTGCGCGACTACCTGAACGCGCAGAAGGTGCCGCAGCTCTTCGCGGCGTCGGGGGCGACGGCGTTCGGGAGCGAGACGGCGAAGTACCCCTACACGATCGGGCTCCAGCCGAGCTATCAGGCCGAGGGCTGGGTGCTGGGCAAGTACCTCGCGCGCACGCAGGGCGCGACCAAGGTCGCCGTGCTCTTCCAGAACGACGACTACGGCGCCGACCTGCTCAACGGCTTCAAGAAGGGCATCGAGCGGTCGCGCGTGCGGATCGCCGCCGCGCAGCCGTACGAGGTGACGGCGAGCGACGTCCAGGCGCAGATCGCGAAGCTCCGCTCCTCGGGCGCGAACGTCTTCGCCGTGTTCGCGACGCCCAAGTTCGCGATCCAGGCGTACGTCTACGCGAACAAGCTCGGGTGGAAGCCGAAGCTGTCGCTCACGAACGCAGTCTCCTCCGCGTCGAACGTCATGCAGCTCGCCTCGGAGGGTGGGACGAACAAGGTCGTCGAGGGCTCCGTGTCGATCGTCTTCCTCAAGGACCCGACCGACCCGAGCTGGAAGAACGACGCCGCGATGCGGTTGTACCGGTCGATCATGAAGCGGTACGCGCCGAGCGCGAACGTGGACGACGTCTACCACGTGTACGGGATGGCCGCGGCATGGACGGCGGTGGAGGCGCTCCGCAGGGCCGGCAAGGACCTGACGCGCGACGGCCTCGTCAAGGTGGTCGCCAACATGAACTTCACGGGAAACCCGTTCCTCCTGCCCGGGATCGGGCTCAGGACCGGCCCGGGCGACCATTTCCCGATCGAGCAGATGGTGCTCCAGCGCTGGCACAAGGGCACCTGGAAGAGCTTCGGCGGGATCTGGGGCTACCGCACCGCGTAGAGCCGCGACGCGTCAGGGGGACAGGCGCGGTGCCTCGGTCGGAGCCGGGGCGAGTGCCCGGGCGAGCTCGCGGAGCAGCAACGGGTCGGGCCCGGAGAGCTCCACGAGCGTGCCTTCGCGCTCGACGCGCACGTGGTGGCGCGGCTCGACGTGCTCCCCCGCGTCGGCGGTCTCGAGGTCTCCGTCCCGGGCCCACTCGAGCCAATCGCGCCGGACGCCGGTCGCCGCGCGCTCGCTGACGCCGACGGAGTACGCGCCGTCCGCGCTCGCGTACAGGAGCGACACCTCGGCCTCGATCGGCGGCCGCCCCCGCGCGGCCGTGAAGAGGCTCTCGGCGAGCCGCCAGCCGTCCGGGACGCGCGCCGGTGCGAGCACCGGGAACGGCGCAGCCGCTTGCAGCTCGTGGAGCGGAAGCCGCTCGGGTCTCTGCCATCTCGAGGCGACGACACCCGGCGGGAGCCGGGGATCGAAGGTCTCCGCGGAGAGCGGCCCGAACGTGATGTCCGTTACCTCCAGCCGATGGAAGGGCTCGCCGCCGAGGCGCGCCTCGGCCCGCAGCAGCGTGCCGCGCTCTGCGTCGACGGCGAGCTCGACGTCGTCCGCGCCGGGCCCGAGGGTGAATACCACCGACGTGGCACCCTCCGGGCCGGAGCGCGGGACGGCGCGCACGCACCGTGCCGGGCGCAGCGCGATCTCGACGTCGCGCGCCGGCGCGAGCCGATATGCGCCGACGAGCGCGACCGGGTCGAGGAGCAGGCCATACGTCGCCGAGGGCGGTCCGCCCTCCTGCTCCGTCTGGTCCGACACGGCGCCCCAGTCGGCATCCCACGCGACCCACCGCTCGCCGTCACGCACCTGGTAGCGCCTCCCGGCCTGCGCGCCCGCAGC
>Ga0105243_10005332_pt1 | contig 10044 bp, 10 predicted proteins | sample KBSM34metaG_FD_81525 | JGI IMG/M metagenome (GOLD analysis project Ga0105243, IMG submission 81525) | Miscanthus rhizosphere microbial communities from Kellogg Biological Station, Michigan, USA - KBS M3-4 metaG | ecosystem: Host-associated > Plants > Roots > Rhizosphere > Soil | place...
GGTCTCGAGCATCCTCTCCAAGCGGGTCGACGCCGTGCCCGCGTTCTGGAACGCCGAGGGCGTCGCGCTGCGGGAGCGGGGTGTGCGGACGAACGAGTTCCGCGTCGAGGACTACGGCGCGCCGCCGTACCCGGAGGTCGTGCTCGTCACGGCGCGGAGCACGCTGCGGCGCGAGCCGAACGTCGTGGCCGGCGTCGTCGCCGCGATCGGCGACGGCGTCACCTCGGTCCTCGCCCACCCCGAGCCGGCGGCGCGGGAGATCGCGAAGGCCGCCGGCCAGGCCGACATCGGCCTCGTCCGCGCGCAGCTGCGCGCCTTACGGCCCGTCGTCGTGCCCCCGATGCGGCTGGACCGTGGCGTGCTCGAGCGCTGGGCGGCCTTCGACGCGCGGTTCGGGATCGTGCGCGCGAAGCCGGACGTCGACCAGGCGTTCGACTTCGGCGTCGCGCGGTAGGTCGCCGGCCGGGTCGTTCGAGGTCAGGGCTTCGGCCGCGGTGCGGCCTCCCGCACCCGTCCTTCGGCTGGCAGCCCCCTGGGGCCGGCCGCCGCTTCCTGGGACCGTTCTCCGCTCATGCAGCGGCTGATCCCCAACCACCCGGAGCTCACCGTCCGGCCGATCCGGGCGACAGACAAGGACGCGCTGCTCGACCTCTTCGCGCGCCTCAGCGCGCGCTCGCGGCTGCGCCGCTTCCTGGCGCCGAAGCCGTCGCTGTCGGCGAAGGAGGTCGCCTACCTCACCGAGATCGACGGTCGGACGCACGCGGCGCTCGTGGCGCTCGGCCCGGACGGCGCGTTCGTCGGCGTCGCCCGGTACGCCTGCGCGGTGGGGGAGACGCAGACCGCGGACGTCGCGTTCGCGGTAGCCGACGCCTGGCAGGGGCGCGGCATCGGCACGGCGCTCGGCGCGCTGCTGGTCGACCACGCCCGCTCGAACGGCATCACGCGCCTGCAGGCGACGACGCTGCCCGAGAACGGCCCGGCGCGCAAGCTCCTGGGCCGGATGGGCTTCGCGGTGTGCGGGATCGCCGACGGCGTGCTCGAGGTCGACATGGACCTGGCGGCGGAGCGGGACGCGGCCCGGCGCCGCGCGGCGTAGCGGCTCAGCCCGGCGACCGCGTCAGCCGGAGCGTGCAGCGACGCGCCTCGGGATGGGCGTCGTGCTCGGCCACCCGGACGTCGCTGCCGCTCGCGGCGAGGACGCCGTCGACGAGGCCGGTCGCCAGGGCGCACACGACCTCGGGGTGATCGGGGGAGACGGCCGTGCACGGGCAGCCCGTGATCCGGACGGTCTCGCCGTCGACGTCGGCGTGGAACCCGAGCCGCTCGAGCGCCAGCGGGACCTGGGTCGCGACGTCGTGGCGGCCCGGACGGCCGACGAGGTAGCGGCCCCAGTCGGCGCCGGTCGACCGCACCGACTCGTGGTCGGGGTGCGAGCGCACGAGGGCCGCCGCGAGCAGCCCGGCGAGCTCGAGGAAGTCCGTGCTCGAGAGCCCCCAGCCGTCGACAAGCCGGTACTCGGTCGGCGGGCGGCCGGGGCCGGTCGCCGGCTTCTGCGTGCTGGCGAGGACGTCGGCCTCCTCGAGCGACGCGACGTGCCCGCGGATCGTGTTGACATGGACGCCGGCGGCGTCCGCGAGCTCGGCGAGCGTGGCGCTGTCGTGGCTCGAGAGGTGACGCACGACCCGCAGCCGCACGGGGTCCGCGACCGCGTCGAGCATGCCCATGGCCGACACTGTACGGGGGCCGCGGCGCAGGGACGGCAGGCGCATGGCGGCGGCGTCAGGCGGCGCTCGCGAGGCGCGGGGCGGGGCGGGGCGGGCGCCGGGGACGCAGGCAGCGCACGACCTCGTCGGCGACGATCGCCTCGGCTCGCCGGGCCTCGGCCGCGCGGCCGTTGCCGAGCATGCCCTCCTCGGCCGCCACCGCGGCCGACCGGCGCACCTGGTGCTGGATCTCGGGCTCGCCGACGACCATCGAGTCGAGGCCGGCGGCGACGCGGAAGAGGTGCCGGAGCGCGTCCGGCCCGGTGTGGTGGAAGCCCGCCGCGGCGACCGTCTCGGGGCCGAGACGGCCGCGCGCGGCGAGCGCTCCGCAGAGCGGCTCGATGGGGTCCGGCGCCGACGACAGCGCGTACACCTCCGTGCGGTTGCACGTCGAGAGCACGGCCGCCGCGGACGTCGAGGGCATCGATCGGAGGTCGCCGAGAAGTGCCCGCGCGGCGGGCTCCGTCAGCGCAGCCCGCTCGCGGAGCGCCACCGTCGCGGTCCGGTGAGAGATCCCGACCACGACGAGCGGCCCGTACGCCGTCGCGCCAGGCGCTCCGGAGAAGGGCCGCACGGTGCTCACAGGCTCTTCAGGTACTCGACGACGTCGGACTGCTCGCGGGCCGACAGCCCGAGCCCGAAGCAGCCGTTGTAGTGCTGCACCACCTGCCCGAGCGTGGCGTACCGGCCGTCGTGGTAGTAGCCGCCCTTCGTCCGGGTGCCCAGACCGCCGAGCGGGGTGGTCCGGTACATGCCGTCCGGCGAGCGCTGCGCCTGGAAGTCGTCGGTGCAGATCGACGCCGGCGTGTGCATGTTCTGGCCGGCGTCGGAGAACGTCGGCGGCATGTGGCAGGACGCGCACGTCGCCTTGCCGTCGAAGAGCTTCTTCCCGCGCTGCGCCGCGGCCTTGTCGAACGTCCCGCTCTTGGGCTTCGGAGCGGCGAGCGACAGCTGGTAGGCCTGGAGGCCGGGGAGCTTCCCGCGGACCTTGTCCCCGTTGAAGCGCGTGTGGCCCATCCTGGCGCGGGCGGCGACCGGGAACTTCGTCGCGTTGTCGAGGCGCGAGTCGGTGAAGTTGCCCTGCCCGTGCATCTCGAGGACCGCGACGAACGCGTTCCAGTACGGGATCGAGCCCCAGCCGGTGTACGTGTGGAGGTTCACGCCGGCCAGGCCGTAGGCGGGCGGGATCAGCGTCGCCGCGGTCTTGCCGTCGGGGCGGAAGCCCTTGCCGTCGAGGAACAGCTCGGCGTCGAACTTGCCCGGGCCCCACGCCGCGAGGACCTTCTTGACCGTCGCGGCGTCCACGCCGAGCAGGTCGGTGACCGGCTTGAGGTTCGGAGCGAGCGAGACGATCGCGCCGACGTTGAGGTCGCGGTTGGGGCGGCCGTCGAGGCGCTTGCCGATGCCGGGCGCGAGCGAGTCGTTGACGGTCGAGTGGCACAGGGCGCAGGTGATGCCGACCGAGCTGAGCGTCCCGCTCTTGTTGAAGTGGCCCTTCACGCCGACGACCGCGTTGAGCTTGAGCAGCGCGAGCGTCGTCGCGGGGGCGTTCAGCGGCACCTTGCCCGCCTTGAGCGCGTCCGTGACGGACTTCGGCAGCGCGTCGGCGTCGACCTTCAGGCCGACGGCGAGCGCCGTCTTCGGGCTCACGCCGGGCCCGACGCCCCCGAGGCGCCGGCCCTCGATCGCCTTGTGGAGCTGGAGTGCACCGCCCCAGAAGTTGTTATCGCCGAAGTCGTCGAAGCGGAAGGTCTGGCGGCCCTCGGTCACGAGCGATGTCGCCTCTTCGGTCGCCGACGCCGGCTGCGCGGTCGGCTCGTTGGGCTTCGACACCGCGCTGACGTTGAACAGCGCCCCTCCCGCAAGCGCGCAGAGGCCCATCAGGCCCCCCGTCCGCATGGCCTTGCGGAGACGACTCGACTGCGTCATCGCCTGACTCCTCCACTTGTTTTCACACAGATAACTGTGTCTAATTACAGCCTAAGGGCGTTATGTCCGCCGTGTCAAGGCCCCGTTACGCGCGAGGAATCCGATGAATCCCCACCGCAAGCGCACCACCCGCCTCGTCGTGTCGCTGACAGCGGCGCTGCTGCTGGCCGCGGCGCTCGTCTACACGAGCTTCAGCGCGTCGAGCGAGGCCCGGACGCCGAGCCAGCTGCGCGACGCGCCCGCCGGCCGCGCGTACCAGCTGACCGGGCGCGTCGTGCCCGGCTATCACCGCGAGGGCGACGTCCTCGTGTTCCGCGTCCGGGACCGCAACGGCCCCGCCTCCGCTCCCACGGTGCCGGTGCGGTACGCGGGCGCGGTGCCCGACCCGTTCCGCCAGGGGCGAGAGGTGATCGTCACCGTCCGCCGTCGCGGCGCGGTGTTCGTCGGCGAGAAGGACTCGCTGGTCACGAAGTGCCCGTCGAAGTTCAGCGACGGCCAGGGCCGGTGACGTGTTGATCGCGGGCCGGGCCTGCCTCTTCCTCGCGGTCGCGCTGTGCGTCTACGGCGCGGGCGCCTCGATCGTCGGTGTGCGGACCGGCCGCGCCGATCTGACCGCGTCGGGGCGCCGCGCGGTCTACGCGCTGGCGCTCGTGCTCACGCTCGCGTTCGCGATCCTCGAGGGCGCGTTCCTGCGCTCGGACTTCACGTTCCGGCTCGTCGGCACGCACTCGAGCACGTCGACGCCGGCGTTCTACCGGGCGACGGCTGTGTGGTCGTCGCAGGAGGGCTCGCTGCTGCTGTGGGTCTGGCTGCTGTCGCTCTGGTCGAGCCTCGTGCTCGCCCGCACCGGCCGGCGCCTCGGCGACGTGACGGCCTGGGCGACCGCGGTGCTGCTGGTCTTCGCCGGCTTCTTCGCCGGGCTCACGGCGTTCCTCGCCAACCCGTTCCAGCTCGCGAGCCCGGCGCCCGCCGAAGGCGTCGGGCTCGAGCCGCTCCTGCGTCACCCGAGCATGATGGTCCACCCGCCGATGCTGTACTCGGGGTACACGCTGTGCACGATCCCGTTCGCGTTTGCGGTCGGGGCGCTCATCACGCGGCGCGTCGAGGCCGACTGGATCGGCGCGGTCCGGCGGTTCGCGCTCGCCGCCTGGTTCTTCCTCGGCATCGGGATCCTGCTCGGCGCGCGGTGGTCGTGGTCCGAGCTCGGCTGGGGCGGCTACTGGGCGTGGGACCCGGTCGAGAACGCGGCGCTCATGCCGTGGCTGACGGGCACCGCGTTCCTGCACTCGATCATGGTCCAGCAGCGGCGCGGGATGCTGAAGACCTGGAACGCGTCGCTCGTCCTCGCGACGGGGTTCCTCGCCATCCTGGGCACGTTCCTGGTCCGCTCGGGCGTGCTCGAGTCGATCCACGCGTTCGGCGCGTCGACGCTCGGGATCCCGTTCCTCACGTTCGTCGCGCTGCTCGCGTTCGGCTCGATCTGGCTGGTGCTGTCGCGCCGCGAGGGGCTGCGGTCCGAGCACCGGATCGACTCGCTCCTGTCGCGCGAGGCGGTCTTCGTCCTCAACAACCTCGTGCTCGTCGCGCTGTGCTTCGTGATCTTCTGGGGGACGTTCTTCCCGCTGATCTCCGAGGCCGTGACGGGGACCCGCGCGTCGGTCGGGCCGCCGTGGTTCGACCGCTACACCGTGCCGCTCGCGATCGTGCTCGTGCTCCTGTCCGGGGTCGGGCCGCTCGTCGCGTGGCGGCGGGTGACGCCCGCGGGGGCGCGGCGCACCTTCCTCGCCCCGGTGGCGTTCGCGCTCGCCGCGGTGGCGGCGCTGCTCGTCGTGCCCGGTGTCGTCGCGCGCCCGGCCGCGCTGCTCATGTTCGCCTTCGCGGCGTTCGTCCTCGCCGCGGTCGCCCAGGAGGTCGCCCGCGGCGTGCGCGTCCGGCGCGCGGTGTCGCACGAACGCGCGCCGGTCGCGCTCGTCGCCGTCGTGCGCCGCAACCGGCGCCGCTACGGCGGCTACCTCGTCCACGTCGGCATGGCGGTGCTCTTCGTCGGCGTCGCGGGCTCGACCGCGTTCCAGCACATGCGCGACGCCCGGCTCGTGCCGGGGCAGAGCGCCCGGCTGGACGGCTACGACGTCCGCTACGTCCGCGCGACCGGCCAGCTCTCCTCCGAGAAGATCTCGCTCGGCGCCGTACTCGAGGTCCGGCGCGGCGGGCGGCTCGTGGCCACACTGCGCCCGAGCCGTGGCTACTACCCGTCGTCGGACCCCGGCGAGGGGCCGATCGGCCGGTTCTTCGACGGCGAGTCGACGAGCGAGGTCGGCCTCCGCGCCGGCGCGCGGCGCGACGTGTGGACCTCGATCCAGCCCGACATCGGTCCGCTCCGGCGGCTGATCGACGACGCGAACCAGCGCTTCGCCACGTCGTCGGCGAACGTGCAGGCGCTCGTCGTCGCGGGCCTCGTCGCCCACTACGAGGGCAACCCGCTGCCCGCGACGTTCCGGTTCATCGTCTCGCCGCTCGTCGAGTGGATCTGGTTCGGGGGCCTGGTCGTCCTCCTCGGCGGGCTGATCGCGATCTGGCCGGCGGCGGCGTTCGCGCAGGCGCGGGCCGCGGCGGCGCGGGCGGTGCGGGCGCGGCCGGGGCGCCGGCGCGGCGCGGCCGACGCGGCGGCGCCGGTCTGACGGCGGCGCGGCCTCAGCGGCAGTCGCCGACGACCCGGAACGTCGCGGTGCCGCCCGCGACGAACCGTCCCGGCGGAGACCACGCCGCCGCGGGAGATCCGCAATGCGCTGATGCTCCCCCGGCGCGTCGATCCCGTTCTCAGGGTCGTGGTTCGTCAGGCGCAGCGTGCCGGGGCGGCCGCCCGACCCGCGTATCGTCAGCCGCAGACCGGGCGCAGCGCGCCGGTCACACGGAAGCGGTAGACGCGCGGGCCGTTCGCGCAGCGGAAGCCGCCCGCGCGCGGGTTGCGGAACGTGCGCGCGCACGTGAACCCGCCGGGGGTCCGGAACGACACCGCGAACGCGCCGTGGTAGCCGGTGAGATCGGCGACGGCCTCGCCGCACGGCATGCCGCGGACGTCGGTCACGACAGCGTGCCGCGGCGCCGGCGCACGGCAGGCGGCGGGGTCGGCGGTCGCCCCCGCCGTCGTGGCGAGGACGCCGGCGGTCAGGCCGAGGAGCGCGATCGCGGGCACGAGTCGGGCACACGAGCGCTGTGTGAACCGCACCTTCGCCGTCGTTGCCGGACCGTTCCCGAAGAGCGAGGCCATCCCGAGCGCTTCTAGCGCCCTCACCGGTGGAGCGACGGAGGATTTTCGGTGGAGTCGGCTGCCTCGGGCGCGGACGCGCCGAGAGGACGCTGCGCGCCGCGCCGACTGTGGGAGCATCCCGGGCATGCCCGATCCGCTCCGCGTGCTCATCGCCGGCGGCGGGGTCGTGGGCCTCGAGACGCTCCTCGCGCTGCGCGACCTGGCCGGAGAGCGCACGACCCGCACCCTGCTGACTCCAGAGGCGGAGTTCGTCTACCGCCCGATGGCGGTCGGCGAGCCGTTCGGCCGCGGCCGCGCCAAACGCCACCGCCTGGACGAGATCGCCGCGGACCTCGGCGCGGAGCTCGTCTCGGGAAGCCTGGACGCCGTGGACGCGGACGCCGGCGAGGCGATCACGGACGACGGGCGCCGCCTGCCCTTCGACGCGCTCGTGATCGGCGTGGGGGCGAACAGCGAGCCGGCGCTGCCGCGGGTGCTGACGTGGACGCCCGAGTCGGACGACGACGTCTACGGCGGCCTGCTGCGCGACCTCGAGGAGGGCTACAGCAAGCGGGTCGCGTTCGTCATCCCGGTGGGCGTCGCCTGGCCGCTGCCGGCCTACGAGCTCGCGCTGATGACGTCCTGGGCGGCCCGCGGCATGGGGCAGAACGACGTCGAGATCACGGTCTACACGCCCGAGCCCGCGCCGTTGGCGCTCTTCGGCGCGGTCGGCTCGCGCGCGCTGCGCGACGACCTCGACGACGCCGGGGTCAAGGTCGAGACGAACGCGTTCGTGATCGACGACGGCGCCGGCAACCTGGTCGTCGAGCCCGGACAGCGGGCGTTGCGCGCGCAGCGCGTGGTCGGGCTGCCGCGGGCGGCCGGCCGCCGGATCCGCGGCCTCCCGAGCGACGATCGCGGGTTCGTGCGCTGCAACCGCTTCGGCCAGGTCGACGGCCTCGACAACGTCTGGGCCGCGGGCGACGCGACGACGTTCCCGGTCAAGCAGGGCGGCCTCGCGGCGCAGATGGCGGACGCCGCCGCCCAGGCGATCGCCGCCCGCGCCGGCGCCCCGGTCACGCCCGAGCCGTTCCGGCCCGTCATGCGGGGCGTCCTCCTGACCGGCCGCGGCGAGCGCTGGATACGCGGCCCGGTCGGCGACGACGAGGGGGCATCGGAGCGCCACGCGCTGTTCTGGCCGCCGACGAAGATCGCCGGCCGGTACCTGTCGCCCTACCTGGCCGAGCGCGACGACGCCGAGCAGCTCGGCCAGACGCCGGAGCCCGACGGGCGCGCGGTCGAGCTCGATCTCGAACGCGACGTGCCCGAGGTCGCGGACGCGCTGCGCACGCCGCCCGGCGCCGGCTGACCGCGCGGCGTCAGCCGGTCCGTCGTGCGGCGAGCTGCGGCCTGTGCAGGGCCCTGACCCCGCCCAGACACGATGAGGTGCCTCATTCTTTGCGGCCGTCAGGCGCTGTCGATCGTCGTGAGGAAGTCGGCGAAGGCCCGGTGCGTGCGTGTGGCGTCGCCGGTCGCGTCGAGGTCCATGAGGAGGCCGCGGATGACGGCGAGCACGACGGTGGCGAGCTCGGGGCGGCCGAGGCTGCGCATGCCTCGCTCGAGCGGCGCGAGCCAGTCGGTGGTCGCGGTGCGCCGGAACCCAGGCCAGAGTGGTTCTCCGGCGGTGTCGTGAAGCCGGCTGAACATGCGCAGGTAGGGCTCGCCCTCCGGCCCGGAGATCGCCGACCATGCGCGGGCCAGGGTCACCGGGTAGGGCTCGTCGGGTCGCAGCCGTATGAGGTCGGTGAAGGCCTCGACCTGGCGCTGCCGGGCCTGTCCCAGGATCTCGCGGAGCAGTCCGTCGCGGGTCTCGAAGTGGTAGATCAGCATTCGGCTCGAGGTGCCCGCGGCGGCCGCCAGCGGCCCGAGCCGATCAGGGAGCCCGTGCTCGAGCGCGTAGTCGGTGCACGTGTCGAGAAGCCGCTGCCTGATCTGCGGTTGGCGTTGCCTGCCGATCGGGTCAGTTTTTCACGTAACGAACGGTACGTCTACCATCGCTTTACAGCAGATCGACACACGACGGGAGCTCATGATGAGGGTCGTTTTTGTGCATGGGGCATGCGTCAAGGACGGATCGTGGTGGTGGCACCGAACCGGTGAGCTGCTGGCCGAGCGGGGCGTCGCCAGCGTGGCGCCCGTCCTGCCCAGCTGTGGCGAGAGTGGTGAGCCGACGGGAGCGCAGGGACCCGGATTGGCCGAGGATGTCGCCTCGGTCCGGCACGTCTTGACCGCGAGCGATGAGCCGACCGTCGTTGTCGCCCACAGCTACGGCGGGATTGTCACCGCGGAGGCAGCGGCCGGCGTGGACGCCGTGCGCCATCTCCTACTCGTGTCGAGCTATCTGCCCGAGGTCGGGCAGAGCCTCTCCTCGTTCGGCGGCGAGGAGCCCGCCGCGTTCCTCGACATCGATCCCGAGGGCGGCACGTTCACCGTCCGGCCGGAGGCCCTGGCCGAGACGTTCCTGCAGGACTGCGATCCGGAGATCCAGCGACGGGCCATGGACAAGACGGCCCGGCAGAGCCTGGCGGTGCTGGAGCAGTCGGTGCAGTCAGCGGCCTGGCAGAACGTGCCCTCGACGTACCTCGTCTGCGCGCAGGACCGGGGCACCCCGGCCGACCTGCAACGCGAGTTCGCCGGTCGCGCAGCCGGCGTGGTGGAACTCGACGCGGGGCACCACCCATTCCTCTCTCAGCCCGTCGAGGTCCGCGACCTGATCGTCGCGCTGTGACGGCGCGCACCGCAATGCGGTTTCCTCGATCTTGCATCCCTCAGGCGATGCGTCGGGCCCTGGAAGGCTCGGGCCGCGTGGGCGAGCCGCCCGTGCCGTGGACGCGGCTATCGCTCGCGAGCGGCGGGGGTGGCTGCGGATCGCGTCAGCGACGTGGTGAAGAAGCGCTGCACCGTGTCCAGTGGCGCGGTGCTCCGGTTCGCCCGGCTCAGGATGAGGGCGCCCTCGAGCGCTGCGAGCAGTACGGAGGCATCGTCCTGTGCGGTGGACTCCTGGACGCCGTAGCTGACCAGGACGGCGCGCACGGCTTCGCGCCA
>Ga0105243_10005339_pt1 | contig 10031 bp, 11 predicted proteins | sample KBSM34metaG_FD_81525 | JGI IMG/M metagenome (GOLD analysis project Ga0105243, IMG submission 81525) | Miscanthus rhizosphere microbial communities from Kellogg Biological Station, Michigan, USA - KBS M3-4 metaG | ecosystem: Host-associated > Plants > Roots > Rhizosphere > Soil | place...
CGCCCGCACCACATCGACCTGAAGACCGGAATGTACAAAGGCCGTCAGGTCCTGAAGCCCAAGACCGAGGCATAACGCGAGGGCCGGGGCCGGAAGGGAAGCTGCGCCATGTTTATGCTCGGCTTTCCTCTGCTGCTCGTTCCGTTTGCCATCTACAACATCATCGCGTTTCTGATGCCGGGCGTCTCCTGGACCGGAACAGTAAGCACTGTTCACATGGTGTCCGGAGCCGATTGGACGATGTCGACCGGGGACATGCTTCTCGTGCTGGCGATCCTGCTGCTGTTCGGCGAAATCATGAAGTCGACGCGCATCGGTGTTCGCACCGTTATCGATCATGCACTGTCACTGATTTTGTTTCTCGGGATGATTGTCGAGTTTATCCTTGTCAGGCAGGCTGCCACTGCGACCTTTTTCCTGTTGCTGGTCGTAAGCTTCATCGACGTGCTTGGCGGCTTCGCAATAACTTTGCGTTCGGCTCAACGAGACCTTACGGTCGAGGGCGTAGACCGCGTGTCGTCCTGATCGTTCCTACCATCTGGTTTTTTCATGAGCCGCGATTTTCAGCTGCCCGGCCGCTCGCCTGTGATCGCCTGCGAAGGCATGGCAGCGACCTCACACCCGCTCGCGACGCTTGCCGCCATCGATACGCTGCGCGCGGGTGGCACGGCGGCGGATGCCGCGGTGGCGGCGGTCGCGGTGTTGTGCGTGGTCGAGCCGCACATGACCGGGATCGGCGGCGATTGTTACTGCCTGATCTCGCAGCCCGGCAAACCGGTGTGGGGATACAATGGATCGGGTCGAGCCGGTGCAAAGGCGTCCGACCAGACGTTGCGCGACAAAGGAATGACCGAGATCGGCAACTCGATTCATGCCGTGACCGTCCCAGGTGCGGTCGATGCCTGGGAAGCAATCCTGAAAGCGCATGGCCGCCTTGGCCTCGATCGCGCGCTGATGCAGGCGATCAAATATGCCGAAGGCGGGTTTCCCGTCGCGTCGCGTGTCGCGTTTGACTGGAAGAAGTACGTTGGCAAGCTCAAGGCCGATCCCGGTGCGTCCAAGCATTATCTGTTCAACGGCGCAGCGCCCAATGAGGGCGATGTGATCCGTTTCCCGGCCCTTGCCGCAACGCTCAAGGCCATTGCGGCAAAAGGTGCGCGCGCGTTCTACGAGGGGGACATCGCCGCGGACATGGCGAAAACGCTCGCCGCGCGTGGTTCCTTTCTCACGGCTGAAGACTTCTCGCGGCACCGGGGCGATGCAGTTGAGCCGATTTCAACCAACTATCGCGGGCTCGACGTACTGGAAATTCCGCCGAACGGGCAGGGGCTCACTGCGCTAGTGATGCTCAATATTCTGGAAAATTTCGACATGGCCTCGCTTGATCCCTTCGGGGCCGATCGGTTTCACCTTGTGCTCGAAGCCGCCCGGCTCGGCTACGCGATCCGCGACACTCATATCGCCGACGACGCGCATATGCGCACGCCTGTGGCGAGGCTGCTCGACAAAAGCTTCAGTAAACGACTTGCGTCGCTGATCGACATGAAAAAACGGTCGAAGCTGCCGAGCGCACCGGCGCCCGGTAACGATACCGTCTACCTGACGGTCGTCGACCGCGACCGCAGGGCGGTCTCGTTCATCAACTCGCTCTACTCGCACTTCGGTGTCGGCCTCTGCACGGAGCAGACCGGCATCATGCTGACCAATCGCGGAGCCTGCTTCACACTCGAGCCGGATCATCCCAATACTTTTGGTCCGGGCAAGCGCCCGATGCACACGATCATCCCGGCTCTCACCATGCGGGACGGCCGCTGCGACATGAGCTTCGGCGTGATGGGCGCGCACTACCAGCCCATGGGTCATGTGCAGATTATTCTCAACATGCTCGACTACGGCATGGATGTGCAGCAGGCGATCGACGCACCACGGTTCTTCTTCGAGGGCGAAAGTACCGATGTCGAGCGTGGCACGCCGGCGGCGACAATCGAAGGATTGAAAGCACGCGGTCATAACGTCGTCATGGCAGCGTCGCCGTGGGGCGGCGCACAGACGATCAAGATCGACTGGGATCGCGGTGTGTTGATTGCCGGCTCGGAGCCGCGCAAGGACGGCTGCGCGCTCGGCTATTAGGCAGTCAAGGCAGCCGCGGCGCGGTAGGCAGCCAGGGCGTCGTGCGGTGCGGCCCGCCGCCGTTCACGTGTTTGCGGATGCTGATCTTTTGTCGCAACGAGATGGGCGACGAACGGTGCGTAGCGATGGTTGGCCGGTTGTCCGGAGTGGCCTTTCAATGGATCAAGCGCGACGAGCGCACGGCTTTCCGATCCCGTGGGTTCACCATTGTTCTCCGGTGCGCTCATCCCATGAGGCTGCCGAAATTGTGACCCGTTAACTTCACCAAGCCGCATTTTTGACGTCTCGATTCAGGACACCTGAACGCATCCCACATTCGAAAGTGCAAACAACGTGCCGCGCGCGATTAACCGCGACGGGACTTTCACTTCCCACCATTTCACAAGGTTTGACGAATTGCGGTCAATACCAGCGCACAACCGTCGCACTAAAGAAACGCCTTCAGACGGGCCAGCGTTCCAAAACGGCACGGTAGCAGGCCACCGCCTTAACCCTTGCCGCCGAGCCTGTCCAACCGCTTCTGCATTTCGTCGAGCTGACGTTTAAGATCGTCCATCTCGCTGCCCGACCCGCCGCTCGAATTTTGCGTCGTGTCAGCAGGCTTCGCCTGGCCGCGCGCAAACGGCGCGAACATTGCAAAGGTCTTCTCGAACATTTCCATGTTGCGGCGTACCTGATCCTCGAGGGGACCAAAGGCGCCGACACCGAAAGCCTGGGCCATCTGCTCGCGAAACTTGCCCTGCTCCTTCGACAGAGATTCAATCGAAGCCTCAAGGAAACGGGGCACGAGCATTTGCATGCTGTCGCCGTAGAAGCGGATCAGTTGCCGAAGAAACGTGATCGGAAGCAGGCTTTGTCCTTCTTTGTTTTCCTGCTCGAAGATGATTTGCGCGAGGACTGAGCGCGTTATGTCTTCTCCGGTCTTGGCGTCGTACACAACGAAATCCTCGCCATTTTTGACCATGGTGGCGAGGTCTTCGAGCGTCACGTAAGTGCTTGTTCCGGTATTGTAGAGCCGCCGGTTGGCATATTTTTTTATTGTGACCGGCTCTTTTTTGTCCTCTGGCATGTCGTTCACACGCTTCCCCTGCCCAGGCTTGAGCATAGCCAATTTCCGCTTCGCTGGGCCACCATTTTGTGGCACCGCGGCAGCGCCGGAACGGCTTCGCCATCTCTTGCGGAAAGGTCGAAAAAGCGCCAATTGTCGCGGATATCTGAGTGGCGGGTCGAGTTGACAGACCGGCTTGGCCTACCGAGGATGCGGCAGTGCCGAAAAACCGGTGAATGCCCCAGAGTCTGACTTAACAGGAGCTTCTGATGAAAGACGACATCGTCATTGTGAGCGCGGCCCGCACCCCGGTCGGCGCTTTCAACGGGGCATTTGCAAATCTTCCGGCCCATGAGTTGGGAAAGGCCGCGATCAAGGCGGCGATGGACCGGGCGGGAGTCGAAGGCGTGCGCGTCAGCGAAGTGATCTTGGGGCAAATTCTTACCGCTGGGCAGGGACAGAACCCGGCGCGCCAGGCATCAATCGCGGCGGCAATTCCTGTCGAGACCCCTGCCTGGGGCGTGAACCAGCTGTGCGGCTCCGGCCTGCGCGCGGTCGCGCTTGGCTACCAGGCCATTCTTAACGGCGACTCTGAAATTGTCGTCGCCGGCGGCCAGGAGTCGATGAGCATGGCGCCCCATTGCCAGCATTTGCGCTCCGGCGTGAAAATGGGCTCGTTCGAGATGATCGACACCATGATCAAGGACGGACTGTGGGACGCCTTCAACGGTTACCATATGGGAGCCACCGCAGAGAACGTTGCCAAACAGTGGCAGATCACCCGCCAGCAGCAAGATGAATTTGCTGTCGCTTCACAGAACAAGGCAGAGGCGGCCCAAAAGGCAGGGAAATTCAAGGACGAGATCACGCCCGTCACGATCAAGTCGCGCAAGGGCGATGTCGTGGTCGATACGGACGAATATCCGAAATCCGGCGTGACGATGGACTCGATCGCCAAGTTGCGCCCCGCCTTCGACAAGGAAGGCACCGTAACGGCGGCCAATGCGTCCGGCATCAATGATGGCGCGGCGGCAGTAGTGTTGATGAAAGCGTCCGAGGCAGCGAAGCTCGGTAAGACTCCGCTTGCGCGCATTGTTTCCTGGGCACAGGCCGGCGTCGACCCTGCGATCATGGGAACCGGTCCGATCCCGGCGTCGCGGGCAGCGCTCAAGAAGGCCGGTTGGAAAAAGGAAGACCTTGATCTTGTCGAAGCGAATGAGGCATTCGCCGCACAGGCCTGCGCGGTCAACAAGGATCTCGGATGGGACACGTCGAAAGTCAACGTCAATGGCGGCGCCATTGCTATCGGGCACCCGATTGGCGCCTCCGGTGCGCGCGTGCTGGTGACGCTCCTCTATGAAATGCAGAAGCGCAATGCCAAGAAGGGCTTGGCTACGCTTTGCATCGGCGGGGGCATGGGGATCGCGATGTGCGTCGAGCGGTAGGCTCGTGCCGCCACGTTGATTCAAGTCATGGCCGGGCATAGCCGTAAGAAGGACGGCGTCGCATGCCCTATGTCCCGGCATGTTGTTCTAAGAAGATAGCTCAGAGGGGACGATGTCATGGCGCGGGTTGCGTTGGTAACTGGTGGAACTCGAGGGATCGGGGCCGCAATCGCCAAGGCGCTTAAAGCGGACGGATACAAAGTTGCGGCCAACTACGGCGGCAACGACGAGGCCGCGCAGAAGTTCAAGGCAGATACCGGGATTCCGGTCTTCAAGTGGGACGTCTCATCCTATGAAGCTTGCGCCGAGGGCATCAAAAAGGTCGAGACCGACGTAGGCCCCATCGAAGTGCTGGTTAACAATGCCGGCATCACGCGCGACGCCATGTTTCATCGCATGAAGCCCGAGCAGTGGACGGCGGTAATCAACACAAACCTCGGGTCGCTCTTCAATATGTGCCGGCCTGTCATTGAGGGGATGCGCGAGCGCAAGTTCGGCCGCATTGTCAACATCTCGTCGATCAACGGCCAGAAAGGTCAGATGGGTCAGGCGAACTATTCCGCAGCCAAGGCCGGCGAACTCGGATTCACCAAGGCGCTGGCACAGGAAGCAGCGCGTTCGGGCATAACCGTCAATGCGATCTGCCCGGGCTACATCAACACCGAGATGGTGCAGGCGGTGCCAAAGGACGTCCTGGAGAAATCCATCCTGCCGCAGATTCCGATCGGCCGCTTGGGCGAGCCGGAGGAAATCGCGCGTTGTGTTGTCTTCCTTGCATCGGATGGGGCGGGTCTCATTACGGGTTCGACGCTGACCGCCAATGGCGGCCAATATTTCGTTTAGGTGTTTTGGGCTCTATGCCAGCTATGCGGCGCACTGAGGCAGTTTTGACCGCGGGGGCGGTCGCCTGCCTCGCTTTCGTTTCAATCGTTTATCCGGTTTTTGCGCAGGATGTCGATCCGCGCTGCAAGGACATTTTCGACAAGGTTGCCTGCACATGCGCCGTTCGTAACGGCGGCCACGTTATTCCGCCGCCGGTCGGCGTGAAGCGCGAAGGATTGAAGCTGCGCCCCAAGGAGGAGGCAGGTGGAACCCAAACGCTGGACGGCGGACGCGTCGCGTTTCCAAAATACTACAGAAGGGAAGGCCTAAAATTTCACCGCAGCCGTGCGCTCGAAGGTTATCTTGCGTGCATGCGTGCAGCTGGCCGCAAATAAGTCGCACTTTCACCGGCGACGTTTTTTCGTGCGCCTGGACCCAGACTTTCTTGGCGCGCGCTTGCGCACCTGAGCGCCGCCACCTTCGGCTTTATCCAGCCGCGCATTCCAGTATTCCCATGCTCGCATGACCGGACCGGGGCGCAGATTGTATTCACCGGCAAGGCGGGTCTCGGCCCGGTTGAGCGGCGAGACAAGCCCGAGCATGTGCGCCTGAATCTGAAGTGCTGCGTTGCGCGCAGTATAGATCGTGCGAAATGTGAGCTCTTCCAGGCTGATGCCGGCGACGGTTGCACCGTGCCGGCGCATCAGGACGATCCAGTTTTCGCCCAGTGCGCGGGCGAGTGACGCCCCTTCTTCCGGTTTCGCGACGATGAGAGTTGTATCGCCGAATTCGTCGCGGGCGTCCCAGAGGGGTACTTTCTCGCCGAGGGTCGCTCCGAGGTGATAGACCGGTTTGAGGTCCATGCCAGAGATGCAGAAAGGCAGGATTGATGGCGCGTGGTGGTGACAGACGGCGTTCACATCGGACCGCGCCTGATAGATTCCGCCGTGTATGACGCGTTCGCCGTAGAGCCGGAGATCGGTCGATTTTACTGGCTGCGAATCAAGCGTGAATTCCAGAATGTCGTCCGGCTGCACAAGCTCGGGCGCACGCGAGCGCGACAGAAGATATCGTCCGGGATCCGTCGGGTGACGCATGCTGACGTGGCCGAATGCGTCTAACACGCCTTCATTCGCAATGATTCTGTTGGCACGCGCGAGTACGTTTCGTGCCTGGTCGAGTTTGGTGGTCACAGCAACTCCCTTTATTTCTGTCGTGTCTGGTAGGCCGGCTTCCAGCCTGATGGCGCCAGTTCGAAGCCATCGAAGGAAAATCCTGGCGCAACGGTGCAGCCGGTCAGCGTCCAGCCTCCAAGGCTTTCGGCGGCCTGCCAGCCAGGCGCGGGCACCGTCACTTGCGGCACCTCGCCACCGTGGATATCGGCGCCAAGCCTGAAGATTTCTTCCTTGGCTCCGTCGACAAGCTCGAGCTTGAGTGGCGCCCCCCCGTAGTAGTGCCAGATCTCGACAGCGTCGATACGATGCCAGTGCGATCGTTCCCCATGTGCGAGCAGAAAAAGGATCGCGGTCGACGCGGGGCGCCCATCCAGCTGACGCGAGTCGCGGAAGGTTTCGCGATAGTGGCCGCCTTCCGGATGCGGCTTGAGCTTAAGCGCGCGAATCATGTCTGCCGCGGTCGGATTACGCATCGGGCGTCAGAACTTGTTCTTGCGGGCGCGGATTTCGGCAAACACTTCTGCGGCGGACTTGCCCGCCATGCCGATGCCCGCGGCGACTTCCGGCACGTCGGCGCGCAGGAATGGGTTCGCCTGCTTTTCCTCGCCGATGGTCGCCGGAATGGTTGCTTCGTTCTGTGCTAGCTGCTTGTTGGCCTCGGCTTCGCGCACGGCAAGCGCCTTGTTGTTGGGCTCGATTGTGCGGGCGAATTTGATATTGGCGGCGGTGTATTCGTGCCCGCAATAAAACTCGGTGTCGTTCGGCAAATCGCGCAGCTTGACCAGCGACCGCCACATCTGTTCTGGCGTGCCTTCAATCACGCGGCCGCAGCCTATCGAGAACAACGTATCGCCCACGAAGGCAACCTTCTCGCCATGAAACCAGTAGGCAATGTGGCCGAGCGTGTGACCCGGTGTTTCGATAACGTTTGCAGACAGCGTGCCGACCTTGACTTTGTCCCCTTCGTGCACGGCCTCGTCGACTGCCGGAATCTTTGCAGCCTCGGCCGCGGGCGCTACCACGCGGCATTTGTATTTATCCTTTAGCGCGCGGATACCATCCGTGTGATCGGCGTGGTGATGGGTGACCAATATGTCCGTTAGTTTCCAGCCGCTCGCTTTCAGCGCGGCCTCGATTGGTGCGGCTTCTGGTGCATCGATCGCAGCGGTTGTCCCGCTCTCAGGGTCATGCAGCAATACGCCGTAGTTGTCGGATCGGCAGCGAAACAGGCGGATTTCCGCGGGCATGAGCTTGGTCCTTTTGGCACTCTGCAATGGATTAACCGTATCACGCGGCTGAATGAAGTTGCACGCCCGCGTGTTCCCGTGTTGTTAGCGCTTTACTATTTCGTGGTAGCTTGCCGGCATGTCGATCGACGTCGTCGACCTGCGGAATTTTTACGGCCAGCGGCTGGGTGTCGTGGCTCGCCGCTTCATTGGACGCGGCATTCGCGCACTGTGGGGCGATACTGCCGGTCAGCGCGTGCTCGGTATCGGCTATGCGACGCCTTACCTCGGATTGTTTCGCGAGGAGGCTGAGCGCTGCCTCGCGTTCATGCCAGCCGGGCAGGGCGTGGTGAAGTGGCCAACCACACGTCCGGCGCTCTCCGCGCTCGTTTATGAAGGCGATCTGCCGCTCGCCGATTCCGCTGTCGACCGCGTGATGCTGGTGCACGCGCTGGAAATGACGAACGATCCAGGGGCACTTCTGCGCGAAGTGTGGCGCGTGCTTGCGTCGGGCGGACGGTTGCTTGCGGTGGTCCCGAACCGGCGCGGCGTCTGGGCGCGAACGGATACAACACCGTTCGGTCATGGGCGGCCATATTCGCGCAGCCAGATCAATCAGCTCCTGCGCGAGACGTGGTTCACGCCTACCGGCTGGAGTGAAGCCCTTTACGTGCCACCGGTCGCGCGCGGCTGGTTTTTGCGGACTGCGGTCGCGTGGGAGCGCACGGGCGCAACGCTATCGGCGCCGTTTGCCGGCGTGCATCTGGTGGAGGCGACCAAACAGGTCTATCGCGCAATACCGGCGCGCCGCGAAAAACGGATACTGGTGCCGGCGCTGGAACCGGTACTCGCGCCATCACCCGGCAGGTGATGCGCCAGCGAGGTTTGCCGCTGCTGATTATTCGGGTTGTCGCGGCTCGTCGCCGGCACTGCTGTCATCCGGCATCGGCTGCGGCGCGACGTTTTGCTGATGTCCGCCACCGAAATCCTGACGGTCCGGACGATCCTGACGATCCTGACGATCCGGTCGATATCCGCCACCACGGTGGCGTCGGCGACGGCGATGTCCAAATCGATCCTGTCCGCGATCACCCTGGTCGTAGCCATTCTGTCCGGAATTTTGCTGCGGTTGTCCGCCGCCCGTGATGAATGCCGGAAGGCCGCCGACATCTTGTCCGCCTTCATGACCGCCCTGGCTAGGCTGCGGGTACGGCTGCTGCTGCTGATGCTGTTGATGCTGTTGATGCTGCTGATGCTGCTGATGCTGCTGATGCTGCTGATGCTGCTGTTGATGATGCTGCGGCCGATTCTGGATCTGCTGATCACGCGGCGGAAACGGTTGAGCATCGCGCGGCAAATAAGGCTGCTGCTGCGGCTCTCGCGGTCCGTAGCTTGGCTCGTTCTGACCCATGAACGGCTGATTGTCTTCCTCGTCCCCATCGAAGGAGTCATCGCCGGCCTGTTGCTGGCCGCCGGGCGCGCCGCCCTGCTGATGCGGCTGCTGCTGATTGTAGTACGGGTTCTGCTGACGAAACTGTTCCTGCGCCGCGGCGATCAGGCGGAAGTAGTGCTCGGCGTGCTGATAATAATTCTCGGCGGCCACGGGGTCGCCCGACCCTTGCGCGTCACGCGCGAGCTGGATGTATTTTTCCGCGATATGCGAAGCGGTACCGCGGATTTTGACGTCGGGACCGTTCGACTCGTAAACGCGTGTGAGGGGATTCTGACTCTTGCGGTGGTTACCTCGCCCCCGCATGCGCTTCTGACCGTTTCTCATGTTGTGCCTGTTCGTCGACCTTTCACCCTGTCGCGGCATTCGCGCCGAACACTCAACTCACCTACAAGTCCAAACAAATCTCATTGCGCGGCCGGACTTGCGTTATGTCCGCGCCAATGATCGAAATGTCGTGTCCTTTATCGCGTTAGTCGCAGCAACCCCATTGCCGCGGTCTCAGCCGCAGCGTTGCCAACCTCTCGTTACGCGCATCGCCCTAGGTTTCGAAAAATGATGCGCCTAACCGGTGAAGCATCCAGACCCGTCTCTGGCGATTTCGTCTGCCGTCTCTTCGCAGCCGGCTCTTCGTCATCCGCCTTGCGCCGCATCTCACAGAGCCGCTTCGCTCCGGAGTTCCTGGCGATGCAACCGTCACGGGTTGATTCCGTGACCGGAAGCTAGTCGTTTCCG
>Ga0105243_10005347_pt1 | contig 10023 bp, 9 predicted proteins | sample KBSM34metaG_FD_81525 | JGI IMG/M metagenome (GOLD analysis project Ga0105243, IMG submission 81525) | Miscanthus rhizosphere microbial communities from Kellogg Biological Station, Michigan, USA - KBS M3-4 metaG | ecosystem: Host-associated > Plants > Roots > Rhizosphere > Soil | place: Michigan...
TCAAGGCGGTCGAGGCCGCGTTGCGTGGAGCGGGCGTGCAGGCCTCCTCGGCCGAGATCTCATTGGTGCCCAGCACGTCGATCCCCGTCGAGGGTGGCGAGGCTCGCCACGTACTGCAGTTGATCGACGCGTTGGAGGAGCTCGACGATGTCCAGAACGTCTACGCCAACTTCGACATCCCCGAAGAGGTCATGGCATCGCTGTGAGCGATCCTGGCTCCGTTCGGCCCCTCGCACCCGCCTCGCTACCGGTGTACCGTCGAACATCGGCATGCGGACGCTTCGTTGGATCCTCGCGGTCTCCTTCCTTGTCGGCGCGTGCACCCAAGGGACACCGAGCGCTCCACCCACGGCTCCACCGGCGACCTCCGCCGGAACGCCCGGCGGCATCCCCGCCCCGACCGCGGCGGTCCTCGCCGACGGGAGCCCGCTCCCGAGCGGTTGCAGCGGTCCGTCGCTCCCGTCCCAGACGGTTGCGTTCGTGTCCGGCGGGCGAGCCTGGGCGCTCGACCCGACCACGGAGACGCTCAGCTGCCTGTTCCCGGTTCGGGATCCCGGCCCGTTCGCGTGGGGGCCGCAGGGTGATCGCGTCCTCCTCGGCGGGTTCCGCGTCCGCGGACTGAGCGCGGATGCGCCCGATCTGCCGGGGATCGCCGCCGCGCCCGCCACGTTCGATTGGGGTCATCCGATCGGCCTCGCGGTCGTGTTCGCCGGCGCGGCGGGGGAGCCTGAGAAGCGCTTCATGGACGACGGCCGGGTCGAGCGACTAAGCGCCCTCCCGTCCGGCACCTACCTGCACGTGGCGTATCACCCGAGCGGCCTGGCGCTCGCGTTCGTGGTTGACCACGACGGCGAACAGGCGATCTGGTTCTCAACGAACGAGGGCACCGATGCGACCCGGCTCGTCTTCGGCCAGGGCGGCACGACGTTCACCTCGATCGCGTTCAGCCCCGACGGGCAGCGTCTGTGGTGGGTCGCCCAGCACGCCGGCGGGTACCCGGTGCTTCACTGGATGGACCTCGGCCATCGCTCGAGCTTCACGGATGTTTGGCGCGGCAGCGACGGCACGTTCGCTCAGGATCTTCAGCTCGCACCCGCGGGGTCCCTCAAGTCGGTCAACACCGGAACCGTGTGCGACCAGCGCCAGGCGTTGATCATCGAAGGCGGATCCGCAACGCCGGCCATGCCGTTCGAGGACCGGCCGACCGCGGCGCTCGGGTGGCTCGATCGGTCGCACCTGCTCGTCGAGGCCGGGGGGTGCGCCAGCCCCACGGAGCTGTACTCGGTGGACGCGGGTGGCGGTCAGCCGGTCGCCCTCGTCACCGGCGTTCAACTCGCCTCACCGCGCACCGTGCTGCGCAACGCGCCGGACACGGTGCCGGCCCCGAACTCGGCGGCAGGGCAACCGCCGCTCGGCGGTCTGGGGTGATGATCCCCTCGGCGGCCGGTCGGCCGCCAGCAGACGAGCCAAAGAGATAAGAGGGGCCTCCCTCCCGGCGGTCGTTGCTCGGCGCGGATGGGAACCCTAGACTGCGCGAACAGATGTTCGATTCCTGCGTTCTCGGCGTCGATCCCGGGGTCGCGAACGTCGGGCTCGCGGTCGTCGCACGGGCGGATCGGAAGATCTCGCTGGTGTGGTCGTCGACCGTTCGGACCCCGTCGGATCTGGCCGGACCGTCACGGCTGCGCCGGCTCGCCGACGAGGTCGACGCCGCGATCGGGTCGTACGCGCCGGACGCCGTCGCGATCGAGCGACTCGCGTGGAACCACAACCAGGTGAGTGCCCTCCAGGTGGCGCGGGCGACCGGGGCGGTCATGGTCGTGGCCGACCGAGCAGGACTCGCGGTCGAGGAGTACGGACCGAACGAGGTGAAGATCGCGATCACCGGGGCCGGGAACGCCGACAAGCATCAGGTCCGTGACGCGCTCGTCCGGATCCACGGGATCCGCGACTGCCCGGTCCAGGCGGACGCGGTCGACGCGGTCGCGATCGCGCTCACGCATCTGATGGGCTCGCGCATGCGGGCCGCGGCTCGCACGGGTACCCCGATGCAGACGCGTTCGGTGTCGCGATGATCGCGTTCCTCGAGGGCGAGGTCGTCGAGAAGTCGGCGACGCACGTGGTGCTCGCGGTCGCCGGCGTCGGGTACGACGTCGCCGTTCCGACCGCGCTGGTCGCCGGTCTTCCGCCGATCGGCGGCATCGCGCGGATCCACACACGGATGGTGGTCCGCGAGGACTCCATGACGCTGTACGGGTTCTCCACGACCGACGAGCGCGAGCTGTTCGATCAGCTCACCGGCGTGACCGGCGTCGGGCCCAAGGTTGCGCTCAGCTTCCTCTCGGCCCTTCGACCGGATGCGATCCGTCGTGCCGTGGTGGCGGGCGACGCCGCGACGCTCACGGTCGTTCCCGGCGTGGGCAAGAAGGTTGCCCAGCGCGTCGTGCTCGATCTTCGGGACAAGCTCGGCGGCGAGTCGGAGCTCGTCGCCGAGGGCCCTCTCGCCGACGTGCGCGACGCACTGCTGCAGCTGGGCCTCACGCCGGTCGAAGCCTCCGAGGCGTTGCGCGGCATGGAGGTCGACGGCAAGCCGGTCGAGGATCTCCTCCGCGAAGCGCTCCAACGGGTGGGACGATGAGCGACGTGGTGGACCTGACCGGCCCGGACCCCGAACGGTCCGAAGACCGTGTGACCGAGGCAGCCGCGCTCGCCCCGGAGGATCACGAGCTGGACATCGTCCTCCGCCCCCGCTCGCTCGCAGAGTTCGTCGGGCAGGACCGTGTGAAGGAACAGCTCGAGCTGCTCCTCCAGGCGGCGCGCGAACGGGGTGAGCCCGTCGACCACCTCCTGTTCAGCGGGCCTCCGGGGCTCGGTAAGACCACACTCGCCCAGATCGTGGCGCACGAGATGGCGGCGGGGTTCCAGCCGACCTCCGGGCCGGCGCTCGAGCGCCCGGGCGACCTCGCGGCGATCCTCACGAACCTCGGTGAGGGCGACGTGCTCTTCGTCGATGAGATCCACCGGATGCCGCGGCCCGTCGAGGAGGTGCTGTATCCGGCGCTCGAGGACTTCACCCTGGACGTCGTGCTCGGCAAGGGTCCGACCGCGCGCTCGATCCGGTTGGACCTGCCGCGGTTCACGCTGATCGGCGCGACCACGCGGCCGGGTCGGATCACGCTGCCGCTCCGCGAGCGGTTCGGGTTCAGTCCGCGGCTGGACTATTACGACGTCGAGGACCTGGAACAGATCGTGCTCCGGAGCGCGGGGATCCTCCAAGTCGGCGCGGACGCCGAAGGGGCCGGCGAGATCGCGCGGCGATCGCGCGGGACCCCGCGGATCGCCAACCGGCTCCTCCGCCGGGTGCGTGACGTGGCCGAGGTCCGGCACGACGGCCGGGTGACCGGCGACATCGCGCGGGCGGGCCTCGCGGTGTTCGAGGTCGACGAGCTGGGTCTCGACCGGCTGGATCACGCCGTGCTCGACGCCGTGATCGACAAGTTCTCCGGGGGTCCGGTGGGTCTGACCACGCTCGCGGCCGCCGTCGGCGAAGAACCCGACACGGTGGAAGACGTCGTCGAGCCCTATCTGATCCAGTTGGGGTTCATCCAGCGAACGCCGCGCGGCCGTGTGGCGACGGAGCGGGCCTACGCACACGTCGGCCGCGCGGCGCGGGGCCGTCTGCCGATCTGACCCGCCGCCGCTCGACCTCGCAGGTAGACTCGGTCCTCGTCGCATCGGACGGATCCCGACCCATCCCAGGCACGTGAAAGGAACCCCATGGACACCCTCCTCGCGCAGAGCTCTTCGGGCGGAAGCGGCTTCGTCACGCTGCTCGTCTTCGCGCTCCCGCTCGGCCTGCTCTTCGTGTTCATGCGGAACCAGCAGAAGCGGGTGCGGAACCAGCAGTCCCTCCAACAGGCGGCCGAGGTGGGTGACGAGGTCCTCACGACCTCCGGGATGTTCGGCACGATCGTCGACGAGGATGAAGAGGAAGGCACCGTCACCGTGGAGATCGCCCCGGGGACGCAGGTCAAGATGGTCCGCGCCGGGATCGCGCGCCGCATCACCGAGGATGACTTCGAGGACGACGAAGACGACGACGACACCGACGAGGAGGTCGCCCAGCACCACGACGACGGGCCCGACGAGAACGCGGCGGGCCCGACCCGATCGTGAACGAGCCTGACGCCATCGGAACCCCCGAGGGCGCGCCCGTTCCCGAGGTCCCGGCGCCGGAGGCCGTCCCAGACCTCGCAAGCATCACCCTGGAAGATGTCCAAGCAGATCCCGAGCTCTCGCTCTACATCGCGTCGGCCGACCGCGTGATGGACGCGATGGGCTACACGGAACACGGCTTCCGGCACGCGAACCTCGTCGCCAAGATCGGCTACCAGGTACTGCACCGGCTCGGGTACACCGAGCGTGAGGCGCAGCTCGCCTGCGTCGCGGGGTACCTCCATGACGTCGGGAACGCCCTCGCGCGCGATGCCCACGGGCAGACGGGCGGGGTCCTCGTGTACCACAGCCTCCGCGACCGCGTGGAGGGGGCCGATCTCATGCCGATCATCGCCGCGATCGCCAATCACGAGGAGGCGGAGGGCACGGCGGTCTCGCCGATCTCCGCGGCCGTGATCCTGGCGGACAAATCCGACGTGCATCGCAGCCGCGTACGCAAGGCAGTGAACGTCGACCGTGACATCCACGATCGCGTCAACTACGCGGTCGAACAGAGCTTCCTGCGGGTAGACTCCGACGCCCGCACGGTCAGCCTCGAGCTGACGATCGATACCACCATCAGCCAGGTCATGGAGTACTTCGAGATCTTCCTCGGGCGCATGCAGCTGTGCCGCTTCGCGGCAGAAGCGATCGAGGCGCGGTTCCGGCTGGTGATCAACGGACAGGAGCTGTTGGCGTGAAGCGGAGCCGGGGACTGTGGATCTCGGTGATCTTCGTCGCGGTCTTAGTGGTGGCGTCCACGCTCTCGCTCGCCTTCGGCGTATTCAAGCCCGTGCTCGGGCTCGATCTGGAGGGCGGCCTCGCGGTGATCCTCTCGGCACCGGAGGGCACGGATCAGCCCACCATGAACCAGGCCCTAGAGAACATCCGGAACCGTGTGGACGCCTTCGGGGTCGGCGAGCCCGACATCTTCCTGTCCGGGAACACGATCGAGATTCAGATCCCGGGTCTGTCGAACAGCACCGTGCAGCAACAGAGCGCGGACATCTACTGCATCGAGGACCCCAAAGGCGATAGCTACGGCTGCTCGCCGGACCAGTCCGTCGCCCAGCAGGCGCTCAAGGGGTTCACCGTCGGGTCGCAGGCCACCCAGGTCTGCCTGCTGGACGCGAGCGGAGCCCAGCTCAAGTGCTACGCCTCGCAACAGGAGGCGGATACCGCGAAAGGCGGGATCACCTCGGCCCCGAAGCAGAGCGCGGCGCCATCGGCGAGCGCGTCGACGTCGGCGTCGCCCACGGCCTCGGAGGCTGCTTCGCCGACCGTCGGACCCCCGCCCGGCGCATCGGAGTATTGCCTGACGGACCTCGGGAACACCGAGCTGAAGTGCTATCCGTCGCGTAGCGACGCCGAGGCGGCCCGCAAGGGCATCACGTCGAAGGTCACGAAGACCTCGTGGTGCATCCAGGCTCCGACCGCATCGTCGAGCCTGAGCCCGAGTGCGACGCCGACGCCGAGCGCGTCGGGGTCGGCGTCCACGAAGGCGAAGGCGAACGCGTCCCCCAGCGCGTCGGTGTCGTCGACAGCAGCCACGGCCTATGCGGAACTCGACGTCAGCGGCGCCCAGCCCTTGCCCTGCGATTTCGCATCGAAGGAAGCTGCGCAGACCGCGCTCACCGCCTACACCACGCCGCACGTGACGACCCAGTACTGCGTGTATAGCTCGCAGAACGAGAACCTCGGCTGCTACACCACGCAGGCGGCGGCCGCCGAGCGCCAACGCGAGACGGGGCAACAGTCCCTGCTCGACATGATCGGGAAGACCGCGCGCCTCGAGGAACGGCCGACCCTCCAGATCGTGGCGCCGACCGACCCGAGCTTCGCGTCGATCCAGGTGACGTGCTCCACGCCGCAGGAGCAAGCATCGAAGGACTGCCAGGGCGGCGCGCAGGACCAGAAAGACGTCTGGTACTACTCGCAGGCCGCCGGCTCGCCGCCCGGCGCGAAGGTGCATCTCGGACCGGTCGTGATCATCGGAAGCAACATCACGAAAGCCTCCGCGCAGTTGACCGGTGGGACCCAGACCGACCCGATCACGCAATGGGCCGTGGCGTTCACCCTGGATAGTGAGGGTGCGAGCAAGTTCGCGACGGCGACGACCGCCGCCGTGAACCAACCCCCCCCGACGAACCAGATCGCGATCGCGGTCGACCGGACGATCATCTCGAATCCGGTCGTCCAGAGCCCGATCACGGCCGGCAACGGCATCATCACCGGGAACTTCACCGAGCAGCAGGCCAAGGATCTCGCGTCCTTGCTGAACGCGGGTGCCCTGCCGGTCGAGCTGACACGGCAATCGGTGCGCACCGTCAGCCCGACGCTCGGTGAGGAGTCGCTGAAGCAAGGCATCGTCGCCGGCATCGCGGGATTGATCCTGTTGTTCATCTACCTCTTGCTGTACTACCGGCTACTCGGCATCGTCGCGTGGTTCGGGATGACGATCTGGGCGATCCTCGCGCTCGCCCTGATCTCGATCGCCGGCAAGAGCTTCGGCTACGCACTCTCGCTCGCCGGCGTGGCCGGGCTGGTGATCTCTCTCGGGGTCACGGCCGACTCGTACATCGTGTTCTTCGAGCGATTGAAGGACGAGGTCCGAGCGGGCCGCTCCCCGCGGGCCGCGGTCCAGCCCGCGTTCAAGCGCGCCTTCCACACGATCGTCGCGGCGGACATCGTCACGGGGATCGCGGCGGCGGTCTTGTACCTCACGGCCGTCAGCTCGGTGCGCGGGTTCGCCCTCACGCTCGGGGTCGCGACCGCCCTCGACCTGTTCGTCGTCTACTTCTTCAAGCGCCCGACCGTGTTCCTGATCTCCAAGACCACGAGGCTCGTAGAGATGCGAGGCTTCGGGTTGACGTCGGCGACGGCGGCCGACCACACCGCGCTCGACACAACGGTGGAGCCCGACGCATGACGTTCCGGGAGTTCTTCGACGTCTACCGGGGATACCGGATCCCTCGGTTCAAGCTGATCGAGCACCGCAACTGGTGGTTCACCTTCTCGGGCATCCTGATCGTCCTGTCGGTGCTCGGGATCGCGATCCGCGGGTTCAACTACTCGATCGACTTCGAGGGAGGGGCGCAGATCTCGTACCCGCTGCACACCGGGGAGACGGTCCAAGACGTCGAGGCGACCCTCGCGAAATACGGCCTCACCGGCGAGGTCCAGGTCGTGAGCGGTGACTCCGTCGCGATCCGGACCGAATCCCTCACCGGTCTGCAGGATTCCGCGAAGCTCCTCAACGACCTCGCCTCGCAAGCGGGGATCGCGAACACGGATATCAACGTCGAGGACATCGGTCCCACCTGGGGGTCGGAGATCTCGAAGAAGGCGCTCCGCGGGCTGATCATGGTGCTCGTCGCGATCACGCTCTACATCGCGTTCCGGTTCGAATGGACGATGGCCGCGGGCGCCATGATCGCCCTCGTCCACGACGTGACGATCACGGCCGGCGTCTACGCGTTGACCGGGAGGGTCGTCACGCCGGAGACGGTGATCGCGATCCTCACGATCCTCGGGTTCAGCCTCTACGACACGGTCGTGATCTACGACAAAGTCAAGGAGAACACGGAGTCGGCGGCGCTCCTCGCGCGCATGGGGTACACCAAGGTCGTGGACCTGTCGCTCAACCAGACCGTGATGCGATCCGTGAACACGTCACTGGTCGTGCTGCTCCCGATCCTGTCGCTGCTCCTGTTCGGCGGCGAGACCCTGAAGAACTTCGCGTTCGCGATGTTCGTCGGGGTCGCGATCGGCGCGTACTCGTCGATCTTCATCGCGGCCCCGGTGCTCGTGATCCTGAAGGGCCGTCAGATGGCCAAGCGGACGCCGCAACGGGTCCCGGGCCGGCCTGGCGCGCCGCGCCCGCGGCCGGCCCAGGTCGCTGCGGCCGACGGCGCCCAGGTGGCGGTCGCGTCCGACGCCGCGGCGCGGAGCGCGACCGCGAAGCAGGGTGGGGGTGCGCGCCCCCGTGCTGGTCAGAAGCGGCGCCCGCCCGCCAAGCGCAAACGGAGGTAGGCCGTGGAGATCGACCAGATCAAAGCCCTGATCCGCGACGTCCCCGACTTCCCGGAGCCCGGCATCGTCTTCAAGGACATCACGCCGGTGCTCGCCGACCCGATCGCGTTCTCGACCATCGTCGACCTGATCGTCGTCCACTTCGGTCGCGGCAACGTCGACAAGGTCGTGGGGATCGAGGCGCGCGGCTTCATCCTCGCGGCCCCGGTCGCCTACCACTTCGGAGCGGGGATCATCCCGGTCCGGAAGAAGGGGAAGCTTCCCGCCGAGACGATCGGCCAGGAGTACGCCCTGGAGTACGGCACCGCATCTCTCGAGATCCACAAGGACGCGGTCCGTCCGGGCGAGCGCGTCCTGGTGGTGGACGATGTCCTCGCGACCGGAGGGACCGCGCAGGCCGCGGCCACGTTGGTCGAGGCGATCGGTGGCAAGGTCTGTGGCATCGCCTGTCTGATCGAGCTCGACTTCCTCCACGGGCGGGACAAGGTGCGGGACTACGACCTCCTGACCTTGATCCGTTTCTGAGGCCGGCTGCGGAGCCGCCGCGGACGCCCGCCGTACACTGGCGGTGTCCGTGAACAGCAAGGAAGACCTCCAGCTCGAAACGCCGCCGTCGCCTCCGCCGCAGAAGCGAAGCGGACGGCTTCCCATCCCACGCCTGCGTCGCGGCGATTCCTCGCCTCCCGCCGGGCTTCCGACCTTGCTGAAGAACGTCCGGTCCTACAACCCCAAAGGGGATCTGCGCGGGCTCGAGGATGCCTACCGTGTCGCGGAAGAGGCGCACGAAGGTCAGGTCAGGAAGTCCGGCGAGCCCTTCATCGAGCATCCCCTGGCGGTCGCCGAGATCCTCGCCGACCTGCGCCTGGACACCACCACCCTCACGGCCGCGCTGCTGCATGACACGGTCGAGGACACGGAGGTCACCCTCGGCCGTATCCAGCAAGGGTTCGGCGAGGACGTGGCGCGCATCGTCGACGGGCTGACGAAGCTCGACCGGCTCGAGTTCCGGACGCGGGAGCTGGCGCAGGCCGAGAACGTCCGCAAGATGATCGTGGCGATGGCGGGCGACATCCGCGTCCTGCTGATCAAGCTCGCCGACCGGCTCCATAACATGCGGACCGTCGCGGCGCTGTCGCCAGGGAAGCAGCGGCGGATGGCGACCGAGACGCTCGAGATCTATGCCCCGTTGGCCAACCGGCTCGGTGTGCAGGAGGTGAAGTGGGAGCTCGAGGACCTGTCGTTCAAGACGCTGCATCCGGGTCCGTACAAGGAGATCGCCCGGCTGGTAGAAGCCCGGCGCGACGAGCGGCGTGAGCTGATCGACGAGCTCACCGGCTCGATCCGCCAGAAGCTCAAGGAGCTCGGGGTCAAGGCGGACGTGGAGGGTCGTCCGAAACACCTGTATTCGATCTACGAGAAGATGGTGATCCGCGGCAAGGAATTCGAAGAGATCTACGACCTGGTCGGGATCCGCATCCTGGCCGGATCGCTCCGCGACTGCTACGCGGCGCTCGGCGCCGTTCATTCGCTCTGGAAGCCCATCCCCGGACGGTTCAAAGACTACGTCGCCATGCCCAAGTCGAACATGTACCAGTCGTTGCACACGACGGTCGTTGGACCCAATGGGACACCGCTCGAGATCCAGATCCGCACGGTGGACATGCACCGAACCGCGCGGTTCGGGATCGCGGCGCACTGGCGGTACAAGGAGGGCGGCAAGTCCTCGAGGGAAGCGCAGGACATGGCGTGGCTCGGCCAGATGATGGACTGGCTGAA
>Ga0105243_10005348_pt1 | contig 10021 bp, 12 predicted proteins | sample KBSM34metaG_FD_81525 | JGI IMG/M metagenome (GOLD analysis project Ga0105243, IMG submission 81525) | Miscanthus rhizosphere microbial communities from Kellogg Biological Station, Michigan, USA - KBS M3-4 metaG | ecosystem: Host-associated > Plants > Roots > Rhizosphere > Soil | place...
CTTCAGAATCTTTTCGATGTGCGAATCGATCGCTGGCCCAGGATCGATCAGCGCGCCGTTCACGTCGTAGGTGTTGGTTCCAGGCCCGGTCATCACGCCGGGGTTGGGCGCGGTGAGCCGCGTCACCCATTGGTCGAGGCGCTTCGGCTCGCCGACCACGATGTCGTAGCTCGACTGTCCGCTCTCCTCGGGGTCGACCCAGTGGATCTCGAAATACTGCGGGTCGCGGCGGCGGAAGATCTTCGGCCCTTCTTTGCCTTGCGCCCAGCAGGCGCGGTTCTCCTCGACCTCGGGCAGGCTGCGCGCGTGCTCGTAAGCCGCGCGCGGCTCGGCGAAGCGCGACAAGTCCTTGAGCGTGGTCTGCGTCGCGTTGACCAGCTCGATCTCGCCGCGCGCGCCGCGCTCGAGCGCCTCGCGCGGCGTGATCCATACGTCGTGCACCGTCTCGTTGGCGTCGTTCGAGCCGCGCTGGCCCAGCGGCGCGAGCGCCAGGAAGAAGCGCGCGTTGAAGCGCCGCGAGCGTCCCGGCGCGGTGATCCAGTGGCCGAAGTAGGCGAGCTCGCCCGCCGGGATGGTGAGGTCCTCGGCTTCCAGCATTTCGCGGAAAGGTTTTTTGCGCCAATGGGTCAACTGCTCCGCACGCTCGGCCGTCACCGGATCCCCATTCCGGTCCCGGGCGAGAAGAATTCCGGCTTCCTCGAAACACTCGCGGATTGCGGCCACGTAATAGGCGATGGCGCCGGAGTCGAGCTGCAGGCGCTCGTTGGCCTGCTGCTCGGTGAGGCCGACGACGCGATGCATGTCGGCATCCTGCGGATCGAGCGAGCCGCCAGGGAACACGTAGGCGCCGCCGAGGAACGCCGCGTTCTGCGTGCGCTGCAACATGAGCACTTCCATGCCTTCGCGCAGCAGGACCAGCGTCGCCGCCGGCCGCGGAACCATCGTCGCCATCAGGTAGTGCGCGCCGCGCGGTCCTTCTCGTTGGTGGCCTTGATCATCGCGCGCATCTTGTCCCAGTCGGCGTCGGTGAGCTTGTCGAGCTCGACGTAGTAGCCGGCCGCACCGGTCGCGAGGTAGCCCGCGCCGTCGATCGCGATGGTCTCGCCGGTGAGCCATTCGCAGCCGTCGGCCATCAGGAACGCGGCGAGGTTCTGCAATTCCGACATCTGGCCGACACGCCGCATCGGGTTGAGCGCGGTGGCGTCGCCGAAGTCGCCCTTGCTGCCGGGGCGCAGGCGCTTGGTCGCGCCTTCGGTGGGAAACGGGCCCGGCGCGATGCCATTCAGCCGGATGCCGTACTTGCCCCATTCGACTGCGAGCGATTTGGTCATCACGTGCAGGCCGGCCTTCGACATCGCGGAGGGAACGACGAAGGGCGAGCCGGTGTGCACCCAGGTGACGAGGATCGAGACCACCGAGCCCTTGTGGCCGCCGGCGATCCAGCGCCTGCCCACGGCGTGCGTCACGTAGAACGTGCCGTGGAACACGATGTTGGCGATGGCGTTGAACCCGTTCGGCGTCAGGTCCTTGGTCGGGCTGATGAAGTTGCCGGCTGCGTTGTTGACCAGGCCGGTGAGCGGGCCGCTTTCGTCCCAGATCCGCTGGACCATCGCGTCGACCGCGGCGGCGTCGCGGATATCCACGGCGTGCGTTCTGACGTTTCCCCCAAGAGACTTCGCAGTCTCTTCGAGCACGCCGCCGCGGCGGCCGCAGATCCACAGCTCGGCGCCCAGCTCGACGTACTTGGCGGCGATTTCCTTGCCCAGCCCGGTGCCGCCACCGGTGATGAGGATGCGCTTACCTTTGAGAACGCCTTCCTTGAACATGCGGGCTCCAGAGGGAAGCCCGCATTCTAATCCTCAAGCGGCGGCCCTTTCGGGCGGCGCATAGGAGGCCACGCCGTTGCCGAACGACCAGTTCTCTTTCGCGACCTCGACCAGGTTGATCCACACGTCCTCGCGGCGCAGCCCGAGCGTCGCGTGGAGGTTGTCCGCGATGCGCCGGTAGAGCGCGCGCTTCTTTTCCAGCGAGCGGCCGCTGGAGAGCGTGATCTGGATGATCACCAGGTCGCTCGAGCGCGCGATGCCGAGGTACATCGAGTCGTACACCAGGTCGCCCGCCTCGTGCTCGGTGACGAGCTGGAAGCGATCGAGCGCAGGCACGTCGATGGTCTCGACCAGCGCGCGGTGGACGGCCTCGCCCACCTTGCGCCGGTAGGCCTCGGGCTTGCCCTTAACGAGCGAAATGCGGACGAGCGGCATGGGTGATTCGCTTCTCCGTTTTCGCACGGATCAACAGCCCCACCAGCGGGGCGATCAGCATCTCGTAGATCGCTTCGGAGCGCTCGCGGCGCGCCTTGGCTTGCAGGGCTTGAATGTAGGTGAAGTCGTATCTCATGGTGTTTCCTCTCAGGCGAATGAAACGGAGGCCTCGCCGAGCGCCTCGATGACCGCTACCCCGGCGTTCGACAGGCGGTAGCAGCTGCCCGGCTCCAGCACGATGTCGCGCGGGCGGTTCTCTTCGGTGATCCACACGGCGGACTGGGCGGCGCACACGGTGCTGCCCGCGCCATCCACCACCTTCAGCGTCTGGCCCCGCTGCAGTTGCAGGGCGCCGGTCTTGAGCTCGATTCGCATGGTTCGGTCTCCTGGCTTGGCTTGCATTTCGTATGCGCAGGATGCATGCTTATCTCCGTTGCCTCAAACGGTAAATACTGAGGTTATGCATGCCAAATAGGAATGCGTTGCCGCCGCTGGACCTGCTGGTCGGCTTCGAGTCCGCGGCGCGGCACCTTTCGTTCACCAAGGCGGGCGAGGAGCTCTACCTCACGCAGTCGGCGGTCAGCCGCCAGATCAAGGAGCTGGAGGACCAGCTCGGGGTGGTTCTGTTCCAGCGCCGCCACCGCGCGCTCGCCCTGACTGAGGCGGGGCATCAGTTCTATGCCGCCGCGGCGCAGGCGCTCTCGACCATGCGCGCCGCCACCGACCGCCTGCGGGCGCAGACCGGCCGCAAGGCCCTGTCTGTCACCACTACGCACTCCTTCGCTGCGTTATGGCTGATCCCACGCCTCGCCGGTTTCACGCGCGATCACCCCGGGGTGGACGTACGGATCACCGCGGATACCAAGGTGCAGGATCTCGAGCGCGACGGCCTCGATCTCGCGCTGCGCCACGGTGCCGCGTCGCTCGCCGGGCCGAACGCGATTCGACTGTTCGGCGAAAAAGTGTTCCCGGTGTGCAGCCCTAAGCTGCTGAAGAAGAAGCCGCTCGCCGTTCCCGCGGACCTGCGCAACCACGTGCTGCTGCAGTACGACGACCCCGACGTGCGCCATCCGTGGTTGCACTGGAAGACCTGGCTCGAAGTCGAGCGCATCGCCGATCTCAAGCCTTCCGGCACGCTGTCCTTCTCAGGCTACGAGCAGATCATCCCGGCGGCGGTGGCCGGACACGGCGTGGCGCTCGGCCGCAGCCCGCTGGTGAAGGACCTGATCGCCGACGGCGAGCTGGTGGCGCCGTTCAAGAGTCAGGCTGACCCGGCGCGCGCCTACTTTGCGATCGTTGCGAAGAATGCGGCCGGCCGCCCGGAAGTGGCGGATTTCGTCGAGTGGTTGAAAACCGAGGCTGCTAAACGGTAAGTACGATCTTGCCGATGTGCTGCGAGCTTTCCATCAGGCGATGGGCCTCGGCAGCCTGCTCCAACGGGAACGTCTTGTAGATCTCCGGCTTGATCCTGCCGGCCTCGATCAGCGGCCAGATCCTCTCGCGCAAGCTGCGCGCGATCGCGCCCTTGAACTCGACCGGCCGCGGGCGCAGCGTCGAGCCGCTGATGGTGAGGCGCCGGCGCATCACGGTGTCGATGTTGATCTCGGCCTTCGGCCCGCGCAGGTAGGCGATGAACACCAGGCGGCCGTCGTCGACGAGGCATTTCAGCTCGCGCGGCACGTAGTCGCCGCCGACCATGTCGAGGATGACATTCACACCCTTGCCGCCGGTCGCTCTGAGAATCTCTTTCTCGAAATCCTGAGTCTTGTAGTTGAACGCTTCCGTCGCGCCGAGGCGGATGCACGCGGCGACCTTGTCGTCCGAGCCCGCGGTGGCGAATACGCGATTGCCGGTGGCCGCTGCCATCTGGATCGCGGTGACGCCGATGCCGGAAGAGCCGCCCTGTACCAGGAACGATTCGCCGGGTGCGAGGCGCGCGCGGTCGTACACGTTCGACCAGACGGTGAAGAAAGTTTCCGGCAGCGACGCGGCCTGAATCATGGTCAGGCCCTTCGGCACCGGCAGCACCTGCGCCTGCGGCGCGACGCAGTACTCGGCATAGCCCCCGCCCGCTACCAGAGCACAGACCTTTTCCCCGGTGTCGACCACTTCGCCGGCGATCTCCAGGCCGGGAAGGTCGGACGCACCCGGCGGCACCGGATACATGCCCATGCGCTGCAGTACGTCGGGGCGGTTCACGCCCGCGGCCGCGACCTTGATCAGGATTTCGCCGGGCTTGGGGCTCGGCTTCGGCCGGTCGGCGGGCTTCAGGACCTCGGGTCCGCCCGGCTGTGTGATCTCGACGGCGCGCATTGACATGCGATACTAATTAACCGGAGGAGGTTTGCGTGGCTCAATTTCGCGTCGAGTTCGTGGTGGACCAGGCCACCGGAAAATACCTGGCCGAGCTTTACAACCCCGACAACCAGCAGGAGCTGATGGTGCGCACCGAGGCCATCTACGCCTCGCAGGCGGCCGCGGTGCTCGGGCTGGTGCAGCTGTTCAAGGATGCGATCCTGAAATTCCCGCCGGCGGATGCGAAGCCGCGCGTGCAGGCGAAGCAGAAGCGCCGGCGCTCGGACCGCGCCAAGCCCAAGGCGGCCAAGAAGCGTCCGGCGAAAAAAGCCAAGGCGAAAAAGGCGGCGAAGCGGAGGAAGCACGCATGAGGGCAGTCCTTCTTGCAGTCATCGCCGCGCTCGCGACGCCCGCGCTGGCCGATTTCAGCGACAAGAAGCCGATCACGGCGACCGTCACCGGCGCGACGCCGAGCGGCTAGCCGCGCACCATGGTCGAGGGAATGAACGCGGTGGTGCGCGACGCGTATCCGGGCTCGGCGGTGTCGTTCAAGCCGAACTCGCCCGGCGGCGGCGTGCTCGACATCGGCGAAGGCCACGCGGACTTCACCGCCACCGCGACCGGCACCGAGATCCGCCTCGCCAACGAAGGCACGGCGCCCTATCCGAAGCCGCTCAAGGGCAAGTTCAGCTTCGTGATGATGCTCTACGACAACCAGTTCATGCACTTCCTGATGACCAAGGAATGGGCCGACGCGAACGGCATCAAGAGCTGGGCCGACATCGCGAAGAAGAAGCCGAAGATCCGCCTCGCCATCAACCGCCCGGACAACCCGCAGACCACCATCGGCGGCCCCTACGAGGTGATGAAGGCGTACGGCTTCACCATCCAGGACATCGAAAAGTGGGGCGGCTCTTACGTGCTCGGCAACAGCTCGATCGGGCTCGACGCGATCGTCGACGGCAAGGCCGACATGTTCATGAATGCGCGCAACCTCGGCGACGCGCTGGTGAAGGACGTCGCCGGCAAGCGGCCGCTGCTCTGGATCGACGGCGACGTGGCGCACATCCAGAAGGCGGCGGACACGTTCAGCTTCAAAGCCGACATGGTGCCGAAGGGGACCTATCCGTTCATGGAGAAGGATTACCCGACGGTGCGCCAGTGGGTCTCGCTCCTCGCCGGTAGCCACGTGTCCGACGAGGTGGTCTACAAATACGTGAAGGCGCTGGCCGAGAACGAGAAGCGCGTGCAGGACATCGGCGGCTCCCTCAAGACTTCGTTCACGGCGGCGGGCATGCCGACCAACCCGTCGAAGCTTCCCTACCACCCCGGCGCCTTGCGCTACTACAAGGAAAAGGGGCTGGTGAAGTAAGTTGTTCGGGTTCCTGGTCTAAGCCGGGTGTTCGGCTTCTTACGCGAGGGGAGCCGCCACCACCCGGGCGGGGCGTGGTGGGTCTTCATCCAGGCCGCTTCGGTCGCGGCGGCGCTCTACGTCCTCTGGATCGGCGCGCTCGCCACCATCGTCGGCACGCTCGCCGTCGACGTCGGGCTGACGCGCTTCGGCGGCTGGGCACGGGCATTCACCGGCCAGTTCCACCTCGACATCTCGATCTTCGTCGCGATCACCTTTCCGATCGCGTTTCTCACCACCACAGCGAACCCGCGACGCAAGCAGCTCGCCTGGAGCGACGTCGCGCTCGCCGCGCTTTCGCTCGCGGTCGGGCTCTACTACATCATCCTCAACGACAAGTTCCTGAACTGGAGCCGCGGCTTCTCTATTCCGACGTTCTGGGACTACGCCGTCGGGCTGACGCTGGTCGCGCTGGTGGTCGAGCTGTGCCGGCGCAGCACTTCCTGGGGGCTCACCTCGCTGCTGCTCGCGCTGCTGCTCTTCACGGTGTTCGGCAGCTGGATGCCGGGACCGCTGCGCCACGACAACTTCAGCCTGCGCTACTTCACCGAGATGCTGACCATCCAGTCGGACGGCATCTTCGGCGCGCCGCTCGAGGTGGCGGCGACCTACGCGTTCCTGTTCGTGCTGTTCGGCAACTTCTACAACAAGGCGGGCGGCGGGCAGCTGTTCTTCGACGTCGCCGCCTCGGTGACCGGGCGCATGCGCGGCGGCGCCGCCAAGGCCTGCGTCACGGCGAGCGGCCTCTATGGCTCGGTGTCGGGCAGCCCGACGGCCGACGTCGCCACCACCGGGCCGCTGACGATCCCGCTCATGATCAGGCAGGGCGTGCCGCCCGCGCGCGCCGGGGCGATCGAGGCCACCTCGTCGAGCGGCGGGGCGATGCTGCCGCCTGTGATGGGCGCGGTGGCGTTCATCATGGCCGACATCACCAACATCCCGTACGCCGACATCGTCGCCGCGTCCTGGCTGCCCTCGATCCTGTACTACGTCGCGATCTACATCCTGGTGCACAACGAGGCGGTGCGCGGCAACGAGCCGCCGCTGCCCGCCGACCAGATCCGGCCGCTGTGGACCAGCCTGAAGCTCGGCTGGCGCCACCTGCTGCCGATCGGCGCCATGATGTGGCTGCTGCTCGACGGCTATACGCCGGTCTATGTCGCCGCCGGCTCGACCGCCGCGGTGATCATCCTCTCCTGGTTCCACCGGCCGAGCGCGATCGGCCCGAAGCGCTTCGTCGAATGCTGCACCGAGACCATCACGCAGGTGGTGCCGCTGGTCGGCGCGGTGGCCGCGGCCGGCGCGATCACCGGGTTGATCGAGATCAGCGCGCTCGCCGGCAAGTTCGGTCTGATGATCAATTTCCTCTCCGCCGGGATGCTGATCCCGGCGCTGGTGCTGTCGGCGGCTTTCCTCATCCTGCTCGGCATGGGCATGCCGACGCCGGCGGTGTACATCATGGGTGCGGCGCTGATCGCGCCGATCCTGCGCAAGTACGGCCTGCCCGACCTGCAGCTGCATCTCTTCATGCTGTTCTACGCCTGCCTGTCGGCGATCACGCCGCCGGTGGCGGTGGCGAACTTCGCCGCCGGTGCGATCGCCGGCGTGAACCCGACCGCGCTCGGCCCCTGGGCGGTGAAGCTCGCGATCGGCGGCTTCGTGGTGCCGTTCTTCTTCCTCTTCAACCCCGGGCTGCTCGCGCTCGGCTCGCTGCCGCAGATCGTCAGCGACTGCTTCTTCGGCACGGCTTGCACGGTGTTCGCTTCGTTCGCGCTGCACGGCCTGATGGCCCTGAAGGACATCGTCTGGCCGATGCGCCTGCTGCTCGCGGCGAGCTCGATCGCGACCATGGTGCCGCGCCGCGACGTGCAGATCGCCGCGACGCTGATCGGCTCAGCGATCCTGGTTTTTTACTATCTGCGCAGCCGCCCAGCGAAGGTCGACGTTCCCGCCTGAGAGCACGATTCCGACGCGCTGGTTTTTGGCTGAAATCTTCCCGGTAAAAAGAGCGGTAAATGCCAGTGCCCCGGTCGGCTCGACCACGATCTTCATGCGCTCCCAGAGAAAGAACATGGCGCGCGTGAGCTCGGCGTCGGTCACGGTCAGCATGTCGTCGACATAGCGCAGCACGATCGGGAACGTCAGCTTGCCGAGCGACGGGGTACGCGCGCCGTCGGCGATGGTGTCGGGCACCGCGATGCTGATCAGGCGCTTCTTCGCGAACGATTGCGTGGCATCGTCGCCCGCCGCCGGCTCGACCCCCATCACCTTGATGTTCGGCGCCAGGTGCTTGGCGGCGATCGCGCTGCCGGAGAGCAGCCCGCCGCCGCCGCACGGCACCAGCAGCAGGTCGAGCGCGCCCGCGTCCTCGATCAGCTCCTTCGCCGCGGTGCCCTGGCCGGCGATGATGTGCGGGTGGTCGAACGGCGGGATCAGCGTGAGGCCGCGCTCGGCGGCGAGCTTGCCGGCGAGGGTCTCGCGGTCCTCGTGCTTGGTGTACTGCACGACTTCCGCACCGTAGCCGCGTGTCGCCTCGAGCTTCACCTGCGGCGCATCGTGCGGCATGACGATGACAGTCTTGATGCCGAGCAGCTTGCCCGACAGGGCGATCGCCTGCGCATGGTTGCCCGAGGAAAACGCCACCACACCACGCTTCCTCTTCTCGTCATCCAGCTGGGAAAGCGCGTTATAGGCGCCGCGGAACTTGAACGCGCCCATGCGCTGGAAGTTCTCGCACTTGAAGAACACTTTGGCGCCGGTGTGCGCGTCGACCGTGGCCGAGGTCAGCACCGGGGTGCGCTTCGCCTGCGGCTTGATGCGCTCGTGCGCGCGGGCGATGTCGTCGAAGGAAACCATGGGAAGGTGCGAATTGTAGAATGAGTCATGGACTATTCCTCGTACCAGGACCTGAAGGTTCGCAGCCTCGAGCCCGGCATCCTCGAGATCGTGATGGGCGAGGAGGGCAAGCTCGCGGTCGCCACGGCGCGCGCGCACGCCGAGATGGCGCGCATCTGGCTCGACGTCGACCGCGATCCCGAGGCGCGCGTCGCCATCCTGCGCGGCGCGGGCAAGGGCTTCTCGGCCGGCGGCGACATGGCCATGGTCGACGAGATGACGCGCGACTTCGCGGCGCGTGCCCGTGTCTGGCGCGAGGCGCGCGACCTGGTCTACAACATGCTGAATTGCTCGAAGATCATCATCTCGGCTATCCACGGCCCGGCGGTCGGCGCCGGCCTCGCCGCGGCGTTGATGGCCGATATCTCCATTGCCTCGAAAAAAGCCCGGCTCATCGACGGCCACACGCGCCTCGGCGTTGCCGCGGGCGACCATGCGGCGATCATCTGGCCGCTGCTGTGCGGGATGGCGAAAGCGAAGTACTACCTGCTGACGTGCGACACGATCAGCGGCGAGGAAGCCGAGCGCATTGGCCTCGTATCGCTGACGTGTGAAGAGAGCCAGCTGAAAGAAAAAGCGCTCGAGGTGGCGCGCAAGCTCGCCGCCGGTCCTCAGACCGCGCTGCGCTGGACCAAGTACTCGCTCAACAACTGGCTGCGCATGGCAGGGCCGGCGTTCGATGCCTCGCTCGCGCTCGAGATCCACGGCTTTACCGGCCCGGAGGTGAAGGAGGGCCTCGCCTCGCTGCGCGAAAAACGCGAGCCGAGGTTTCCGCCCGAGCCGAAGGATTTCTGATGCGCACCGTCGTGCTGACCGGCGCGTCGGGCAACCTGGGACGCGCGGTTGCGGCCGCTTTCACCGATGCCGGCGCCAACGTCGTGTTGCTGGACCTCAAACCACCCAGCGACAGCGCGAAGCAGATCTTCATCCAGACCAACCTGCTCGACCCGCAAAGCGTGCAGGCAGCCGCCGACACGATCCGGACTTGCGTCGAGCAGCACACCGATTGCATTCGCGCGATCCAGGATGAATTAAGCGAAGCGAACGCAAGTGAGCCCGTCATTATCACGAAACTTGCCGAGTCGATCCTTGGATCGAACGACCTGGCCCAACATCAGTGCAACGATATTCGCAAAGCGCTAAACGGCAAGCGCAAGGA
>Ga0105243_10005352_pt1 | contig 10015 bp, 8 predicted proteins | sample KBSM34metaG_FD_81525 | JGI IMG/M metagenome (GOLD analysis project Ga0105243, IMG submission 81525) | Miscanthus rhizosphere microbial communities from Kellogg Biological Station, Michigan, USA - KBS M3-4 metaG | ecosystem: Host-associated > Plants > Roots > Rhizosphere > Soil | place: Michigan...
GCGCTGGCTGCCCGGCTGCCTCGACGGCGTCATCCCGGTGCGCGCCGACTGGACAGGCGATCGCCACGGCTACTCGATCGCGTTCGTCGAGGATCGCTTGATGCTCTCGGCGTCGGCGTTTCCACGCGAGATTCCCGGCGTGCCGCGCGAGCGGAACCTGAACGGCGTCAGCTTCGCCGTGGCCAACGCGACGGCGTTCGCCGCGCGTGCGCTCGAAGCGATCGGCCCCGCACAGGGACCGGATCCGGTTGCAGGCATTTTCGCCGCGCTCGATCGCGCCTGCCCCGGCGCCGCGGATTCCCCCTCGACCAGCACAGGATGACCGTGCCGGCTGCTCGCGGTCACCGCAATCTCGTGCGCGCCAGGTTGAACCGGCTGGCTGCCGCTGCGCTCGTCGCCGCCGGCACCGCTGTCTCTGCGCAGGGCGATGTGCAGACGATGCTCCAGCGCATCGGCGACAGCGTGCGCCGCTACTACGGACGCGCCCAGAGCATCATCTGCATGGAGCGCGTCGTCGTGCAGCAGATCGGCTCCGACATGTCGCCGCAGGGATTCGCGCGCACGATCGACTACGAGCTGCGGGTCGAATGGGAGGGCGGGGCCGATGGCGTGCCGCTCGATGCGACCGTCAATCGGGTCATACGCAAGATCAACGGCCGCGCGCCGCGCCCCGGCGACGAACCGAAGTGCCTCGACCCGCGGAGCATTTCGCCGGAGCCGCTCGCATTCCTGCTGCCAGGCAAACGCGACGACTATTTCTTTTCGCTCGGGCGGCCGGGGCGCGACCGCAGCCGGCAGCTGGTGACGCTCGATTTCGAGAGCCGGCCCGAAGGGCCGATGCCTCCGGAAGCCGTGGCCACGAAGGCGGACCAGAAGGGTAAGGACGAAGACTGCCTGAGCTTTTCGTTCCCGGTCGACCTGAAGGGACGGGTGTGGCTGGATCCGGAGACGCACGACATCGTGCGGGTCGATCAAAGCCTGAAGCACGGATTCGAAGTGCGGATACCGCCGCGGGTCTCGCAGAACGGCGTCCCCGATCGCTTCGTCGTATCGCGCTACGACTCGTCGGTGCGGTATCGGCCGGTCACCTTCCTCGAGCCGGAGGAGACCATCCTCCTGCCTGAATCAATCAGCGAAGTGATGGTGGTGACCGGCGGCAGCCGCGCGGGTAAGCGGATCACGCAGACCTACTCCGACTACAAGCGCTTCATCACGGGTGGACGCGTAGTCAAGTAAGCCGCCGCGGCAACACACGCGTCAAAAGCGTCGAAGCGTGATCGACCCGTCGCCGGTGCGGACGCGGACGCTGCGTCCACCGGCTCCCAGCCTTCCCTTCACCGTCTGTCGTCCCAGCGCGCCCGACACATTCGACAGCGTGATTTCTTCCAGGTTGATGCGGCCGTCGCCGGTGTGCGCGTCGAGCTCGGCGCCGAAGCCGTCCGGCACCGCCAGGCTCACCGATCCGTCTCCGGTGACGATGTCCCAATCGCCTTCGGCGGCGCTTCCCGGCTCGGCCTCGATCTTGACGGTGCCGTCGCCGGAACGCGCGTGCACGCTGGTCAGCTGTCCCATCAGCGTGATCGGGCCGTCGCCGGTATCGACCTTGAGGTCGCCCTTGATGTCGGCGAGCTTGATCGCGCCGTCGCCGGTGTGCGCGTCGACCGCGCCCGAGAGCATGCGGCCGTCGATGTTGCCGTCACCCGATCGCAGCGTCAGCGTGCCGTTGACCTTTTCGATGTCGATCGATCCGTCGCCGCTGCGCGCGTTCACGTTGGACGATGCCGGCAGCGAGACGTACAGCTTCGCCGATCGGTGGTTGTTGAACTCGAGGTTGAAGCCGCCGCGACTGCGCGGGTCGGTGACCGTCACCTCGATGCGGTTGCCGTCCTGCGCCGCCTTCACCTCGATCAGGTCGACGTCGCGCTTGTCGCGCCCGCGCTTCTCGACGATCACCTGAACCTCGGACTTGTCCCAGGGACGAATCTCGATCGAGCCGTCGAAGGTGGTAAACGAGACGTCCGGCCGGCCGGACACGCTGAAGCGCTTTTCGTCGCGCTCGACATACTTCGCGTGGCCGAAGTCGGAGCCGACGATGTCGACGCAGCCCGCGCCGGCGAGGCACGCGGCAAGCGCGGCCGGGAGCGCCAGAGCTTTCGCCGCCGATCGGGCAGAGATGTTCATGAATCCTCCGGACCCTTAGACGGCCGAGGGCGCGGCGTTGTTTCGCGAATAGATGATCTGGCCCGCCAGGTAGGTCTGCACGACGCTCAGGTTGGCGTCGAGCACGACCAGATCGGCCACCGCCTCGGTCGCGAGCATGCCGTGGCCGACGAGGCCCAGTTCACGCGCGGGCGTCGTCGCGCAGACCGTGGCCGCGTCGACGAGCGAGATGCCGACGCGCCCTACCAGCGTCCCGAACGCCCGGTCCATCGTCAACCGGCTGCCGGCGATCGTCGACCCGTCGGCCAGCAGAGCCGTGGCCTCGCCGCCGACGATCGGCTGCCCGCCAAGCGCCGCGCGCGCGCCGACCGCCAGGCCGGCAACCGCGGTGGCGTCGGTGATGGCGAACACGTGCGAGGTCCGTTTCGCGGCCAGCGCGGTGCGAATCAGCGCGGGATGCACGTGCGCGCCGTCGCAGATGATCTCTGCCGCCACCTCGTCGGTCTGCAGCACCGCCCCCGCCAGCCCCGGCGCGCGATGGCCAAGCGGCGGCATGCGGTTGAACAGGTGCGTCGCGTGCCGCGCGCCGGCCGCAATCGCCGCCAGCGCTTCGTCGTAGGTCGAAGCGGAGTGACCGAGCGACACGCGCTGGCCTCGCGCGGTGAGCCAGCGAATCAGATCGAGCCCGCCGTCGAGCTCCGGCGCGAGCGTGACGATGCCGACATCGGGAGATGCCCGCTCGATCTCCGCGAGGATGTCGCCGGCGCTGAACGCTGGATCGTCCTGACCTGCCCCGGTAAACCCGCCTGCCTCCCTACCTGCCCCACCCGCGTGACCCGACCCAACCACCCCACCCGACCCACGCGACCCAAGCGCAGCCCGCGGACTGCGTAAGCACCCCGCGGGCTGCGCACCCCTGTATTCCACGTTGATGAAGTTGCTCTCGAGATGCGCCGGCAGGACTCGCGCCGACCTGGGCGGCGGCTGCTCGCGCAAGCGCCGCACCTCGTCGAGCACGCGGCGCAGCGCCCGCGGCCCGCAGGCCACGGTCGTCGGGCAGAAGGCGGTGACGCCGTACTTCGGCAGGCGCGCGGCAATCGCCGCAATCGGCCCTTCGCCGTCGGCGCCAGCCGGATCGAGCGAATCGACCCCCTCGATGCCGTGGACGTGGACGTCGATGAAGCCGGGCACGATGTAGTGGCCGTGAAACGCGAAATGCGAGTCGCGGTGGCCGGGCGACGGCGCGTCGGGCCTGATCTCGGCGATGCGGCCGTCTTCGACGATGAGCGTGCCGGGCGAGAGGATGCGGTCGGGCAGGACCAGCGACGCGCCCGACAGCACGATCATGGCAGCGTCGCGCGCGCCAGCCGCGCCGCGCCGATTGCCGCCGCGTCGTCGCCGAGCGCGGCGGTTTCGATCTTCAGCCCGTCCATCATCCCTTTCGGCAGCCGGCGCGCGAGCTCGTGCCGGATCGGTTCGAGGAGAAGATCCGAAGAGGACGCCATGATGCCGCCCAGCACCAGCATCTGCGGGTCGGCAATCGCCACCAGGTTCGCGGCCGCCATGCCGAGGTACTTCGCGGTGTCGCGGATCACAGAGATCGACACGCCATCGTTGGCCCGCGCCGCGGCCAGGATGTGATCGACGGTGATGGCGCCGAGATCGTCGTTGACCGCGTCCTGCACGCGCGAGCGGTCCCCCGCCTTGATCCGCCAGATCATGCGCCGCACGATGCCGGCGGCCGCGACCTCGGCTTCGACGCACCCGACTTTGCGGTAGTCCTCGCGCTCGACCGGATTCAACGACACCCAGCCGACGGAGCCCGCGCGGCCGCGCGCTCCCATCACGGGTACGCCGCTGCGCACGACGCCGCCAATCGCGTGCGCGCCGACCGCGAACAGGACGACGTCCCTGACGCCGCGCGCCGCGCCGTTCCACGCTTCGGCGACGGCAGCGGCGAGGCCGGCCGACAGGGCGCCGTCCGTGGTGAACGAACCGCTGAAGCGCTGCGCCAGCTGCGCGAGCGCCGCCGCGACCGCGGGCGAATCGGGAACGACGCTGGCGACGCCGAGCTGAGGCGTCCCCGAACCGGCGCCGACTTCGCCGAGCGCGCGCGACGCGGCCGCCGCAAGATCGCCGTCCGCGGGCGTCGAAGCCCGGGCCTCGACGCCGCCGTCGCCGACCCTGACGGCAACCGCACCGGCGTCATCGAGTGCTAGTCCGAACATGGTCTCCGTGGTGTCCGTGTCAGGGGTACCCGTCCCGGCCCCAATCGCTGTTCACTTGAAGCTTGCGGCCAACCAGCGGCTGCGCGATCGGTTCGTCCGAATCCTCGGCATGAAAGAGCGTCCGATCGACGCGCTCGAGCAGCAGCGCGAGCTGACGCTCGTCCGGCGCATTGATCACCAGCACCCCACCGCTCGACACCAGTGGAAAACGGCGATCGTCGAGGTAGTCGCGATCCATCGTCACCAGCGTGCGGCACAACTGCTGCGCGAGCTGATAGTGCTTGACGTCCGGGGCGCGGCGCAGATCGTCCTGCTCGAGGACGAACAGCACGTCCCATCGCAGGTGCGCACGCATGTGCGCGACGATGCCGGCCGGCACGTTGGCGTCGGCATAGATGCGCGGCCGCGGGACCAGCCGTTCGGCGTGCGGCGCCAGCTCGGAGGAGAGTGTGCCCATGAAAGTCTGAAGTCGGAAGTACGAAATACGAAGTGGGAAGCGTGCCTACTTCGTGCTTTGAACTTCAGACTTGCGCTTTTCGTCCGCCGCGCTGGCTTCGCGCTTGAGATCCGCGACCAGACGCTGGCGCTGGTTCACGAGCTCCTTGCGCGTCCGCCGCCCGTTGGCCGAGCCGACCGCGTACTCGCAGAACAGCGGAAACGCGATCGTCGAGTCGCAGTAGGCGACGACCGTGTCGGGCAGCACGCCCGGATTCACCTTGCCCCAGCTGACCGCTTCGGCCGGCGTCGCCCCCGACAGTCCGCCCCACACGACCTGGTCGGTCGTGATCTGGATGAAGTAGTCGTTGCCGCCCTTCGGGATGCCGTAGACCTCCCACAGCGTCGGTTGCGCCTGGAGGTAGAAGTTCTTCGGCGATCCGCCGCCGAGGATGACGCAGCCGTTCTGCTTGCCGGCGAGGACGATCGCGCACACCTCGTTGACGTCCTTGTTCGGGTCGATCATCAGCCGGCTGCCGTTCATCAGCTCATGGTAGGCGATGTTCATCCCGATCGAGCTGTCGCCCGGCGACGAGGTGTAGATCGGCACGCCGCACTTGGCGGCGCGCGCGACCACCGAGTGCTCGTCGCAGCCCGGGAACTTCTCGAGCAGGTCGCGGCCCAGGCGGTAGTGGAACTCCGACGTCGAGGTCGGTTCGTCGAGCCCCGAGCGGGCAAGGAAGCCGCGGATGTAGGCGTCGGTCTCGAGCAGGACGGTCGCCGGAAACAGGACGTCGTAGATGCGAATCACGCCGTCCTCGTAGAGCTCGACGTCGTTGGCGAACGGCGAGCCGCGATGCAGCGTGAAGTTCATCGCGTAGTGCAGGTCGTGATAGAGGTTCGCGCCGGTCGAAATCACGAAGTCGACCAGCCCGCGATCCATCATCTCGATGACGCAGCCGCCCAGCCCGGCCGGCGTCAACGCGCCGGCAATCGTCAGCCCGATGGTGGTGTCGTTCTCGGGCGCGAGCATCTTGTCGGCGAAGATCTGGCACGCCTCCGACAACCGGCCGGCGTTGAACGCCTGGAACCCGTTGTCAATCAGCCGGCGGATGTCGGCGCTGCCCGTCGGGCGATAGTAGGTGATCGGTTTGCCGGACAGGGACTGCTGCCGGGAGTGCCCGGGTGCCCCGGGCGAGCGATATGGCAAGGGGAGCTCCTCAATTAGAAGGGCGCAAAAAATAGCTTAACATCTAGGGTTGTGACTGGCGAGCCTGCCGAGGTCTTCGTGTGGTGGGGCCTCGGCGCGCTGGCCGCGCTGCTGCTCGTCGCCGCCGTGTGGGTGTGGCGCAAGGGGCGGCCGTTCGCGCAGGGCGACGTCTTCCGCGCCAGCCGCCTGAGCGGCGGCAATCACCTGTTCCCGACCCAGGTCCTGATCACGCCGACGAGCGTCGTCCAGTACACCCCGCGGTGGATCGGACGGCAGGAGCAGACGATTCACCTGGCGCACGTGTCCTCGGTCAATATCGAGACCGGCCTGCTCTTCTCCAACGTCTTCATCGAGACCAGCGGCGGCAGCGACCCCATCAAGTGCCACGGCCACAAAAAAGGTGACGCCCGGCGGATGAAAGAGCTGATCGAGCAGTACCAGACCGATTACTATCGGGGGCGAAACCCCGGCCCTGTCGGCGGCGGGGGTTCCGCCCGATAAGTCCAAGCGTTAGATGGATGATTTGACCTTCAGCGCCCGCCGGCAGAGCGCCGGCGCGGCGACGAAAACGGCTGAGACGGACCTGGAGACGCGGTTTCGCGGCCTCGTCCAGTCGCCGCTGCGCGCCGGCCTGCTCCGCTATATCAGCTCGCGGCCCGACGAGAGCTTCGACGTCGAGTCGCTGATGCAGACCTTCGGCCGCCTGCGGCTCGACGTCGAGAACTGCGTCAAGGAACTGGTCGACTTCGGGGTCGCTTCCGTCGTGCCCGCCAGCACGCCGCCGCGGTATACCGCCGAGCGGCCGGCCAACGACGCGATGCTGGAGCTGCTCGATCACTTCCTCGAACGGCGCGCCGCGGTCTCGACCGAAGACCAGTCGCCGTCGGTGCAGCGCTTCCGCGAGATGATCGGCCGCGACGAGAAGATGCTGATCGTCTTCGAGTGGATCCGCACCGCGGCCAAGTCGGACATCTCTGTGCTGATCCTCGGGCCGACCGGCTCGGGCAAGGAAGTCGTCGCCCGCATGATCCACGAGCTGAGCCGCCGCTCGGTGGCGAAGTTCCAGGCGGTGAACACCGCGGCGCTGCCCGACACGCTGTTCGAATCGGAAATCTTCGGCTACGAGAAGGGCGCGTTCACCGGCGCGCACGATCGCAAGCCGGGCCGGCTCGAGCTGGCCAACGAAGGCACGCTCTTCCTCGACGAAATCGGCGACATGTCGCTGATCGCGCAGGCCAAGCTGCTGCGCGTGCTCGAGGAGCGCCGCTTCGAGCGCCTCGGCGGACAGAAGTCGATTTCGGTCGACTTCCGGCTGATCTCGGCGACCAACCGGCCGCTCGAGCAGTTCGTCCGCGACGGGCGCTTCCGCGAAGATCTCTACTATCGCGTCAACGCGTTCGCCATCCGGCTGCCGTCGCTGCGCGAACGGCAGGTCGACATCCCCGTCCTGGCGCAGCGGTTCCTCGCGCGCTACTGCGCGGCGCAGGGCCTGCCGCTCGACAGCAAGAGCTTCTCGCGCGAAGCGCTCGATCTGCTCGTCACCTATCAGTGGCCGGGCAACATCCGCGAGCTCGAGAGCACCGTGTCGCGCGCCGCGCTGTCGGCGCCGGGGCGCTCGATCCGCCCCTCCGACATCGAGTTCCTTCACGCCACCACGCCGACGACGACGATCACCGGCGATCGGATGCCGTCGCTGGCGGAGGCCGAGCGCGCCCACATCGTGCGCGTGCTCGAAGCCACCGAGTGGAACAAGAAAGAAGCGGCGCGCGTGCTCGACATCAGCCGCGGCACCCTCTACCGGAAAATCGTCGAATATCAACTGGAGCCCGAGACGCGGCCCGCGGGCCGCCGCAGCCGTGAAAACGTGGGCTGATCTGTCACCGTTTCGAGGTATCATCTCGGAACGCTCGGCCTCCCCCGGCCGGAGTCATGTGAGAGAACTGCCCGCAGCGGCGCGGCTCTTCGTCGGAGCCGTTCTGGCCGCCGGCGCGATCACCTTCGTGGTGTTCGGGCCTCGCACGATTGCCAACCCGATCCTGTTCGCCGTCCTGCTCGGGTGCTCCTCGCTCGCGTCGGCGCTGAAGGTCAGCCTGCCGCTGGCCACCAGCGGCTCGACGATGTCGGTGTCGTACGCCGTCGACTTCGCCGCGCTGCTGCTGCTCGGCGCCAACGAGACGATGGTGGTCGCCGCGGCCAGCGCCTGGGCGCAGTGCACCTTCCGCACGCAGACCCGCTCGGCGCTCTACCGCACGCTCTTCAGCATGGCGTCGCTGGTCCTCACCGTGAAGCTCGCCGGCTGGGCGTACACGCTGCTCGGCGGCACGCTCATCGGCCCCGGCTTCACGCTGCTCTCGATTCCCAAGCCGCTCGTCGGCGCCGCCACCGCCTACTTCGTCTTCAACACCGTGCTGGTGGCGACCGCGATCGGCCTGTCGACGCGGCAATCGATCCCGCGGGTGTGGAACGAGAACTTCCTCTGGAGCGCGCCGAGCTATTTCGTCGGCGCCGGCGCCGCCGCGATTGCGGCGACGGTGATCGCGCACGGCGGCTACTGGTGGGCGTCGCTCGCCGCCGCGCCGCTCTATCTCACCTACCGCACCTACAAGGTCTACATGGGGCGGATCCAGGATCAGCAGCGGCACGTCGCGCAGGTCTCGGACCTGCACCTGGCGACGATTGAAGCGCTGGCGCTGGCGATCGACGCGAAGGATCAGACGGCGCAAAGCCACATCCGCCGCGTGCAGGTGTACGCCGCCGGCATCGCCCGCGCGCTCGGCATGCCCGAGAACGAGATCCAGGGCGTCAAGACCGCGGCGCTGCTGCACGACATCGGCAAGCTGGCGGTGCCCGAGCACATCCTGTCGAAGCCGGGGCCGCTCACCCAGGAGGAATTCCAGAAGATCCGGATCCACCCGCAGGTCGGCGCCGAGATCATCAGCGGCGTGCCGTTCCCCTATCCGGTAGCGCCGCTGATCCTCAGCCACCACGAGCGCTGGGACGGCAAGGGCTATCCGTCCGGGCTGCGCGGCGACGAGATCCCGCTCGGCGCCCGCATCCTCTCGGTGGTCGACTACTTCGACGCGCTGATGTCGGAGCGGCCGTATCACAAAGCGATGAGCCTCGACGCGGCAATGGGGCTGCTGCGGCAGGAATCGCACAAGGCGCTCGACCCGCGCGTCGTCCAGACCTTCATCGACATGTACCCGGCGCTCGTCGCCGAGGCCGAGGCAAGCCAGGAGCCGGCGCGCAAGCTGACACGGGTGCCGACGACGGCGCCGACGGCCGCGCCGGCGGTGGGCCTGGTCGACGAACCCTCGGCGGCGGCGCGGACCAACGTCTTCCAGGACATCGCCCTCGCCCACCGCGAGATCTACGCGCTCTACGAGATCGCGCAGGCGATGGGCAGCAGCCTCGGCGTGTCGGACACGATGGCGCTGATCTCGTCGAAGCTCAGTAACATCGTGCCGTTCTCCTGCTGCGCGCTGTTCCTCTACAACGACGAGTCGGAGACGCTGCGCTGCCGCTTTGCCACCGGCATCGAGTCGGACGTCATCCAGCAGCTGACGATCCGCAACGGCCAGGGCCTGATCGGCTGGGTGGCGCGCAACCGCCGGCCGCTGGTCAACGCGCGGCCGAGCACCGACCTCGAGGCCGCCGGCCTCGCGTCCGATCGCACCTCGCTGCACTCGGCGCTGGTCTGCCCGCTGCTCTTCAACGAGCGGTTCATCGGCACCATCTCGGTCTATCACACCGAGGTGGCGAAATTCACCGACGATCACCGCCGGCTGCTCGATCGGATCTCGGAGCAGGCGGCGGCGGTGATCTACAACTCGATGGTGTTCGAGCAGACGCAGGAAGATTCACTCACCGACCCGCTGACGACGCTGCCGAACACGCGCTTCATGTTCATGCACCTGACGCGCGAGCTGTCGCGGGCCGAGCGGCTGAAGTCGGAGGTCTCGCTGCTGGTGATGGACCTCGA
>Ga0105243_10005355_pt1 | contig 10013 bp, 5 predicted proteins | sample KBSM34metaG_FD_81525 | JGI IMG/M metagenome (GOLD analysis project Ga0105243, IMG submission 81525) | Miscanthus rhizosphere microbial communities from Kellogg Biological Station, Michigan, USA - KBS M3-4 metaG | ecosystem: Host-associated > Plants > Roots > Rhizosphere > Soil | place: Michigan...
CACCAACCCCAAGAACACCTTCTACGCGGTGAAGCGCCTGATCGGCCGCAAGTTCACCGACGCCGAAGTGCAGAAGGACATCGGCCTGGTGCCGTACGGCATCGTCCAGCACGACAACGGCGACGCCTGGGTGGCCACTGCCGACGGCCGCAAGCTGGCCTCGCAGGAAATCTCCGCGCAGGTGCTGGAGAAGATGAAGAAGACCGCCGAGGCGTTCCTGGGCGAGGCCGTCACCGAGGCGGTCATCACCGTGCCGGCGTACTTCAACGACAGCCAGCGCCAGGCGACCAAGGACGCCGGCCGCATCGCCGGCCTGGACGTCAAGCGCATCATCAACGAGCCGACCGCCGCGGCGCTGGCCTATGGCCTGGACAAGGGCCAGGGCGGCGATCGCAAGATCGCGGTGTACGACCTGGGCGGCGGCACCTTCGACGTGTCGATCATCGAGATCGCCAACGTCGACGGCGAGAAGCAGTTCGAAGTGCTGGCCACCAACGGCGACACCTTCCTGGGCGGCGAAGACTTCGACAAGCGCGTCATCGACTACCTGGTCGAGGAATTCAACAAGGACCAGGGCATCGACCTGCGCAAGGATCCGCTGGCGCTGCAGCGCCTGAAGGATGCGGCCGAGCGCGCCAAGATCGAGCTGTCGTCCTCGCAGCAGACCGAAGTCAACCTGCCGTACGTCACCGCCGACGCGTCGGGCCCGAAGCACCTCAACATCAAGCTGACCCGGGCCAAGCTCGAGGCGCTGGTCGAGGACCTGGTCAAGCGCACCATCGAGCCGTGCCGCACCGCGCTCAACGACGCCGGCCTGCGCGCCAGCGACGTGACCGAGGTGATCCTGGTCGGCGGCCAGACCCGCATGCCGAAGGTGCAGCAGGCGGTGGCCGAGTTCTTCGGCAAGGATCCGCGCAAGGACGTCAACCCCGACGAGGCCGTGGCGTTGGGCGCGGCGATCCAGGGCGGCGTGCTGGCCGGCGACGTCAAGGACGTGCTGCTGCTCGACGTGACCCCGCTGAGCCTGGGCATCGAGACCCTGGGCGGCGTGTTCACCAAGATCATCGAGAAGAACACCACGATCCCGACCAAGGCCTCGCAGACCTTCTCCACCGCCGAGGACAACCAGTCCGCGGTGACGGTGCACGTGCTGCAGGGCGAGCGCGAGCAGGCCCGCTACAACAAGTCGCTGGCCAAGTTCGACCTGTCCGGGATCGAGCCGGCGCCGCGCGGCCTGCCGCAGGTGGAGGTGTCCTTCGACATCGACGCCAACGGCATCCTGCACGTGTCGGCCAAGGACAAGAAGACCAACAAGGAACAGAAGGTCGAGATCAAGGCCGGCTCCGGCCTGTCGGACGACGAGATCCAGCGGATGGTCGCCGACGCGGAAGCCAACCGCGAGGAAGACAAGAAGTTCCATGAGCTGGTGCAGGCGCGCAACCAGGCCGACGGCCTGATCCACGCCACCCGCAGCGCGATCACCGAGCACGGCAGCAAGGTCGGCGGCGACGTGATCGGCAAGGTCGAGTCGGCCCTGGCGGACCTGGAAACGGCGATGAAGGGCGACGACAAGGGCCAGATCGAGGCCAAGACCAAGGTGCTGGAAGAAGCCGGGCAGTCGCTGTACGCGGCGGCGGCGGCCGGCGAGCAGCCGGGCGCTGCGCCGGGCGGCGCGCAGGCCGCGGCCGGCGACGACGTGGTCGACGCCGAGTTCACCGAGGTCAAGGACGACAAGAAGGCGTGATCCAGGCTTAGGGAATCGGTTCTCGAAGGAGCGGTGCTCAGGCTCCGCTCCTTCGCCGTTTTAAGGTTCCCGGTTCCATCGCCGCTATGACTATCGCTACAGGATGCCCGTTTTGAACCATTCCCCATTCCCCATCGCCCATTCCCAGCCATGAGCAAACGCGACTACTACGAAGTGCTGGGCGTGGCCCGTACCGCCAACGACGACGAGCTGAAGAAGGCCTATCGCCGTTGCGCGATGAAGTTCCACCCCGACCGCAATCCTGGCGACCACGCCGCCGAGGCGGCGTTCAAGGAGTGCAAGGAGGCCTACGAGGTCCTGTCCGACGGCAACAAGCGGCGCATGTACGACGCGCACGGCCATGCCGCGTTCGAGCACGGCATGGGCGGCATGGGCGGCGGTGGCGGTGCTGGCGGCCCGGACATGGGCGACATCTTCGGCGACATCTTCGGCAACATCTTCGGGGGCGCCGGCGGCGGTGGCGGCCGCGCGGCGCGGCGCGGCGCCGACATCGGCTACGTGCTGGAACTGGATCTGGAAGAGGCGGTGGCCGGGATCGAGCGGCGCATCGAGATTCCGACCCTGGGCGAATGCGAACACTGCCACGGCAGCGGCTCGGAAGACGGCAAGGTGGAGACCTGCACGACCTGCCAGGGGCGCGGCCAGGTGCGGATCCAGCGCGGCATCTTCGCGATGCAGCAGAGCTGCCCGCATTGCGCCGGGCGCGGCCAGATCGTGCAGAACCCGTGCGGTACCTGCCACGGCGCCGGTCGCGTCGAGGAAACCAAGGTGCTGTCGGTGAAGATTCCGCCCGGCGTGGACAACGGCGACCGCATCCGCCTGTCCGGCGAAGGCGAGGCCGGTCCGGCCGGCACCCCGCCTGGCGATCTGTATGTGGAAGTGCGGGTGCGCGAGCATGCGATCTTCCAGCGCGACGGCGACGACCTGCACTGCGAAGTGCCGATCCGCATCTCCCAGGCCGCGCTCGGCGACACCGTGCGCGTGGCCACGCTGGGCGGCGAGGCGGAGATCCGCATTCCCGCCGAGACCCAGACCGGCAAGCTGTTCCGCTTGCGCGGCAAGGGCGTGCGTTCGGTGCGCAGCCGCAGCGAGGGCGACCTGTACTGCCGCGTGGTGGTGGAAACCCCGGTCAATCTCACCGCCGACCAGCGCAAGCTGCTGGAGCAGTTCGAATCCACCTTCACCGGCGAGGACGCGCGCAAGCATTCGCCGAAGTCGGCGACCTTCATCGACGGGGTGAAGGGGTTCTGGGACCGGATGACGTCGTAGAGCCGGGATTGGGGATTCGGGATTGGGGATTCGCAACGGCGGGTCCCGAGCGGCGGTCGAGAGTGTGTGGACTGATGGAAGAGGCACGTGCAGGGTGAGAGCCCGGTACGTGCCTTTTCGGTTTTCTGGATTGCGATCGATTGCGTGCGAATCGAATGCCGGTTTCGAGAGGGATCGCCGCGGTGCTGCTGTTACCAATCCCCAATCCCGCATCCCGATCCCAGCCCTTGAACTACGGCGATGAACGGAAGGGGGTCTGGGACTGGATGACCTCCTGATCCTTCCGCGCGGGCCGCGTCGGCGCAATGCCCGCGCGGCCGCGCAGACGGCGCATCGCTAGCGTGCGCCGTCTGCGCCGCGTCACCCTGCATGGCGCAGTCCGGCATGCGAACATGCCGCTACGCCGATCGCGGCGCATCTGGAGTGCAGGGTTCGCCATGGACATCGGCCGTTCCGTTGTTGCCCGCCTTGCCGCGCTGCTGCTGTGCGCTTGCTTTGCCGCACCCGCGCTCGCCAGTTCCGATGCCGGTTGCGACTCCAGCCTGCTGCTGGATTTCGGCGATTACAGTGGGTGCCAGAACACCGTGGCGCTGGCGCCGGGCAGCGACACACGGGTCAATCTGCTGCTGTTGATGCGCGATGGCGCCGCGCCGGCGGTGGCGCCTGCCAGCCCGCTCGAACCGGCGTTCACCTGGGAGGCGGCGGTGCAGGCGCTGCAACCGCCGGCGACCGATCAGGCCGCTGCTGCCGACGGGATGCTCGACGGCGAGGCGAACCGCTGCAACAGCAATGCGCGCGGCGGCAGCGAGTTCAACGAGGCGCTGAACGCGAACGCGCGCGTGCCGGCGGCGGAAAAAGCGCGCTTGGTCCAGGCGCGGCCGGCGCAGTGCCCGGACCAGCAAATCGCTGCGCCCGACGGCGTGTCGTCGGCCGCAGGCAGGGAATTCGCGCAGTACCTGCAGGCCGCCAGCGCGTTCTATGCCGGCGCCTTCGACGTATCCACGCGTGGCTTCGACGCGCTGGCCAAGGCGGCCGACCCCTGGATTCGCGAGACGGCGCACTACATGTTGGGGCGGGTCGCGCTCAACGCGGCGCAGGTCGATGGCTTCGACGAGTACGGCGTGCAGCGCGATCCACCGCAGTTCGACCAGGCTGCGTTGGCGCGCGCCGAGCGGGGGTTCGCCGCGTACCTGCACGACTATCCGCAAGGACGCTACGCCGTATCTGCACGCGGATTGCTGCGGCGGGTGTACTGGCTCGGTGGCGACACGCCGAAGCTGGCCGCCGAATACGAACGCTTGCTGCGCCTGCCCGCGGCGCAGCGCGGCCTGTCGGACCAGGAGCTGGCCCAGGAAATCGACAACAAGCTGCTGGCCAGCGCCGCTCCCGCGGCGCTGACCACGCCGCTGTTGCTGGCCGTGGCCGATCTCAAGGCGATGCGCTCGGGCGATGGCAGCGATGGCCACGGACTGTCGCCGGCCGCGCTGGAGGCGCAGCGGCCGCGCTTTGCCGGCGAGCCGGACCTGTTCGCGCTGCTGCTGTCCAGCTACCAGTACTACGTGGCGCGGTCGCCGGCGCAGGCGCTGCGCCTGCTGGATGCCGGCAAGGGACCGGCCAAGCGCGGCAGCGTGGCCTTCGCCGCCGCCATGCTCCAGGGCTTGGCGCTGGAGGACACCGGGGCGCCGGACCTGGCGGCCTACTGGCGGCGTCTGCTGGACAGTGCCGAGCCGGCGTTGCAGCAACCGCTGGTGCAGCTGGCGCTGGCGCGGCGCCTGGAGCGCGACCGTGCGCTCGACCAGGCGTTCGCCGCGGATTCTCCGATCGTCAACCAAGCCATCCGCGACCAGTTGCTGATCTACGCCGCCGGTGCCGACCTGCTGCGGCGTCGCGCGACGGCGACGGACGTGCCGGCGCACGAGCGCGAACTGGCCGCCTTCGTGTTGCTGTACAAGGAACTGTCGCGCGGCCAGGCCAAGGCCTTCCTGCAGGATCGCGTGCTGCTTGCCGACGTGCCGCACGACACCAGCGATCCCCGGCCCGGTCCTTACTGGTTGCCGCAGTCGTCGCCGCCGCTGGCGGTGTTCTCCGGCCCGTTCGAGCAGGGCGAGGATGCGTGTCCGGCGATCGAAGCGGTGGCAAAGACCTTGGCCTCCGCCCCCGCCGACGCCCATGCGCAGTTGTGCGTGGCCGAGTTCGTCCGGGTCATGAACTGGGATCACTTGCCGATCAACCTGCCACCGTCGGCCACCGAGCTCGGCGGAGCGCCGTCGCAGTTTCCCGGTCCCGCATATTTCCGTTTGCCGGTCTACCAGCGCGTCATCGATGCCGCGGATGTGCCTGCCAACGACAAGGCGTATGCGCTGTATCGCGCCATCAACTGCTACGCGCCCAGCGGGAACAACGGTTGCGGCGGCAAGGACGTGCCGGTGAGCGAGCGCAAGCGTTGGTTCCAGCGCCTGAAACGGGAGTTTCCGTCAACGGCCTGGGCGCAGGACCTGAAGTACTACTGGTGAGCGGCGCCATGCCCGGGCGCTGCGCCGTGCTGTTGGCGCTGTGCATGTCGATGGGCGCGGCGATCGCCGCACCGGTGGATGCGCGCCGCTACGATGCGTTCTGGCTCTGGGCCGGGGTGCGGCCGCAGCCGGTGCTGGCCAATGCGCGCCGCGTGTACCTGCTGCAGGCCGAGGTGCCGCTGGACGCCGGCGTGCCGGCACGACTGGTGGCGCAACGCGCCGCGCTGCCGCAGCTGCGCCACTGCCAGGTGTGGATGGTGTTGCGGGTGGAACGCATCGACTGGACGCCGGCATTGTTCGAGGCGGTCCTGGTGCAGCTGCAGCGCTGGCATGCGGCCGGCAACGACGTGGTCGGCCTGCAGATCGATTTCGATGCCGGTACCCGCCACCTCGCGCAGTACGTGGCGTTCCTGCGCACGCTGCGTGCGCGCTTGCCGGCCGGCTACCAACTCGGCATCACCGGCCTGCTGGACTGGAGCGTCAACGGCCGCGCCGAGGCACTGGCCGGATTGCGCGGCGTGGTCGACGAGGTGGTGCTGCAGATCTACCAGGGACGCGCGGTGATCCCCGACTATCCGGTCTATGTCGCCCGGCTCGGCAGGCTGCGGGTGCCGTTCCGCATCGGCCTGCTGCAGGATGGCGACTGGCAGCCGCCGCAGGGCCTGCAGGACAATCCGTGGTTCCGCGGCTACGTGGTGTTCCTGCGCAACCGCTGAGCGGTGCCGGTACGCCGCCGTCGCTGCCGCGGCCTAGAATGTGCGGATGAACGCATCCACTGCCAGCCATCTCGTCCACGGCCGTCGCCAGCGTCCGGATGGACCGTCGCCGATCGACGTGATCTCGGTACAGTCGCAATTGGTCTACGGCCACGCCGGCAACAGCGCGGCGGTGCCGCCGTTGCGCGCGCTGGGCCTGCGCGTGGCCGAAGTCCCCACGACCTTGCTCAGCAACGCGCCGTTCTACGACACCTTGCGTGGCAAGGTGCTGCCGTCGGACTGGTTCGCCGATCTGCTGCTCGGCGCCAGCGAGCGCGGCTTGCCGCAGCGTGCGCGCATGGTGGTGTCCGGCTATTTCGGCAGCGTCGGCAACGGCACTGCGTTCGCCGACTGGCTCGACGCCACGCTGCCGCAGTGCCCGTCGCTGCGCTACTGCCTGGATCCGGTGATCGGCGATACGCATACCGGACCCTATGTCGAGCCGGGCTTGGAAGTGGTGTTCGCCGAACGCCTGTTGCCGCATGCGTGGCTGGTCACGCCGAATGCGTTCGAACTTGGCCGCCTGACCGGCCTGCCGGCGTTGGCGCAGGACGATGCCATCGCCGCGGCGCGCGTGCTGCTGGCGCGCGGGCCGCAGTGGGTGTTGGCGCACAGCGTCAGCGGCGACGCAGGCCAGCTGGTGACCCTGGCGGTGAGCCGCGAGGCGGTCTACCGCTGGTGCTCGCCGCTGTTGCCGGTGGACGTGGCCGGCACCGGCGACGTGCTGATGGCGCTGCTGGTCGCGTTCCTGCTGCGCGGCGACGCGTTCGAGCTGGCGATCGGCCGTGCCATCGCCGGCGTGCATGCGGCGCTGGAAGCGACCCTGGCCAGCGGCTACGAGGAACTGGACGTGCTCGCCGCCGCGCCCGCGGCGCTGGCCACGCCGCTGCGCTTCGCCGCCGAGCGCCTGGCGTGAGCCTGCGCCCGGTCGTCGGCATCGTCGGCAGCGCCGGCGCCTATGGCCGCTGGCTGAGTCGGTTCTTCCGCGAGCGCATGCAGCTGGAGGTGGTCGGCCACGATCCGGCCGATCCGCAGTCGCTGGATCCCGATGCCGTGCTGCAGCGCGCGCAGGTGCTGATCTTCTCCGCGCCGATCCGGCACACGCCGGCGCTGATCGGCGACTACGTGCGCCGCGCCGCCGGGCGCGAACGCGAGCAGCTGTGGCTGGACGTGACCTCGGTCAAGCGCGAGCCGGTGGCGGCGATGCTGGCGTCGCAGGCGGAAGTGGCCGGGCTGCATCCGATGACCGCGCCGCCGAAGTCGCCCACGCTCAAGGGCCGCGTGCTGGTGGTGTGCGAAGCGCGGTTGGCGCGCTGGAGCGAGTGGCTGCAACAGCTGTGCACGGCGCTGGAGGCCGAATGCGTGCGCAGCACACCCGATCACCACGACCAGGTGATGGCGTTGGTGCAGGCGATGGTGCACGCCAGCCACCTGGCCCAGGCCGGCGTGTTGCGCACGCACGCGCCGACGCTGGGGCCGCTGGAGGCATTGATGCCATACCGTTCGGCCTCGTTCGAACTGGATACCGCGATCATCGCGCGCATCCTGGCGTTGAATCCGGCGATCTACGAAGACATCCAGTTCGGCAATCCGCATGTCGGCGGCGTGCTCGACGGCTTGATCGCGCAACTGTCGCGGTTGCGCGACCAGGTGAGCCGTGGCGACGATGCGGCGCGCGCGCAATTCCGCGCCGATTTCCTCGACGCCAATCGCCAGGCGCTGGGCGCGGCGGCGATCGCGCACGGCAACTACAGCTACGAACGCGTCGGCTATCTGCTCGCGGATCTGACCGAGCAATTGACGCTCAGCGTCTATCTGCCCGAAGACCGCGCCGGCTCGCTGCGGAGCTTGCTGTACGTGTTCGAGCGCCACGGCGTCAGCCTGGCCTCGATCCATTCCTCGCGCACGCCGGCCGGCGAACTGCATTTCCGCATCGGCTTCGACCCGGCCACCGTGGCGACGGCATTGGATGCCGCGGCGGCGGAGATCGACGCCAGCGGCATCGGCCGGGTGTTGCCGCGCTAGTCCGGCGCAGACGGCCAATCTGTAGGAGCGGCTTCAGCCGCGACAGGTATTACCGATCAAGCGATCGGGTGTGGTCGGTGGGCAGCATGTTGCGCATGCATGTGCGTGGCCAGATAGTCACGGTCGCGGCTGAAGCCGCTCCTACAAGGGGTAGAGAGAACACCCTGTTGCTGCAGCCGCACTTCATCCACAGGCGGTGTGGATGGAATGCGCGCAAACATGTGGATAAGTGTCTGCGCGCCTTGCTGGGCGGGCGTGTCAAGAGGCTTGGTCAATAATTGACCACTGGCCCGTCGCGCGTGCCGCGCACGAGGCGGACAGATCGCACTGCCGCTCGTCGTCGCTACGCGGCAGCGCGCGCGCTCACACCGCGGTCAGGGTCAGTTCGCCGCCGGTGGTGGTGAACTGCTGGCCGCGGCGGATCAGTTTGCGTCCGTCGGCCAGTTCGTAGCGCAGCGCCGGCGTGGACGGCGCGTCGTGCTGCGCCTGCTGCTGATGCTGGACTTCGTCCTGGAACTCGGTGATCAGATAGGCCTCGCCGTCGGGGCCGAGGGCGGGCAGCTGGCGAAAGGACATGGCATGTCTCCTGAAGGCGATTCGTCGAACCGGATTGCGCCGGAAACGCTGCCGGCGCCTTGCGCCGCCGCCGTTGCGTGGGGCGCAGCGGGACCGTAGTCCCGCCGGTGTTAGCACCGCGTGCTCAGTCGATGAATTGCAGCCGTGCCAGTTCCGCGTACAGGCCGCCCTGCGCCAGCAGCTCGGCATGGGTGCCCTGGGCGACGATGCGGCCGTGGTCCATCACCACGATGCGGTCGGCCTTGAGCACCGTCGCCAGGCGGTGCGCGATGACCAGCGTGGTGCGCCCGGCCATCAGGCGCTCCAGCGCCTGCTGCACGGCATGTTCGCTCTGCGCGTCGAGCGCGCTGGTGGCTTCGTCCAGCAGCAGGATCGGCGCGTCCTTGAGCAGGGCGCGGGCGATGGCGATGCGCTGCTGCTGGCCGCCGGACAGGCGCGCGCCGCGCTCGCCCAGTTCGCTGGCGTAGCCGTCCGGCAACTGGCGGATGAAGGTGTCGGCTTCGGCGGCGCGCGCCGCCGCCTCGACCTCGGCATCGCTGGCCGCGAGCCGGCCGTAGCGGATGTTGTCGGCGGCGCTGGCCGCGAACAGGGTCGGATGCTGCGGCACCAGGCCGATGCCTTCGCGCAGCTGCGCCGGGTCCAGTTCGCGCAGGTCGGCGCCGTCCACCCGCACCGTGCCCGATTGCGGATCGTGGAAGCGCAGCAGCAGCGACAGCACGGTGCTCTTGCCGGCGCCGGAGGGGCCGACCAGGGCCACGCTCTCGCCGGGCCGCACGTGCAGGTCGAAGCCGTCCAGCGCCGGATGGTCGGGGCGTTGCGGGTAGCGGAACACCACGTTGTCGAAGCGCACTTCGCCGCGCAGCGGCTGCGGCAGCGCGCGCGGCTGCGCCGGCGCCAGCACCTCGGGGCGTTCGGCGAACAGTTCGGCGATGCGGCCCATGCCGCCGGCCGCGCGCTGCAGGTCGTTCCAGACTTCGGCCAGCGACGCCACCGAGCCGCCGCCGAACATCGCGTACAGCACGAACTGGCCGAGCGCGCCGGCACTCAGTTCGCCGGCCGCCACTTCGTGCGCGCCGGACCACAGCACCAGCACGATCGCGCCGAACACCA
>Ga0105243_10005356_pt1 | contig 10013 bp, 11 predicted proteins | sample KBSM34metaG_FD_81525 | JGI IMG/M metagenome (GOLD analysis project Ga0105243, IMG submission 81525) | Miscanthus rhizosphere microbial communities from Kellogg Biological Station, Michigan, USA - KBS M3-4 metaG | ecosystem: Host-associated > Plants > Roots > Rhizosphere > Soil | place...
CTTGGCCTCTGACGATGCACCCAGCGGCGTGGTCTTGACGGCCGCGGCGGGCGTGTTTGCGGCGGCCCAAATGGTGGAGACCGACGGCGTCAATCTGGGTCATGGCGCCACCGCGGACGACATCGCGGCGCATTTTGGGGAAATTTGTGACTGGACGACGGCAAAGCATTACGGCCAGGGCGGCGAGCAGAACGCGAAATTCCTGGCGCGCGTCCAGGAAAAGCCGGTCTTAGGCTAACGTCAAATCTTGTTACAGTTTGCCGAGCAGTGCTTGTCGCCAACTGCCAAGCAAAACGCGCTGTCCAACAAAAAATTGATTTTTGCGGCGAAATGACTCTTGCGAGGCGTTGCGGATTGGCCCACGCTTGCGTCATGGACGACCTACGCGGCTTAACTGTTCGCACGGCCCGGCCTGAAGACGCCGCAGACCTGGCGCGCATCTACATCGAATCCTGGCAGGACACCTATGCGGGCGTAATCTCGCACGCCTTGTTGAGCGCCATGTCCTTAAAGGCGCATACCGCGCGCTGGCAAGCCACCATCAAGGCCATGGACCGGCATGGCGCCGCCGTGTTGGTGGCCGAGGACGCAAATTTCGGCCCGCTGGGACTGTGCAGCCTGGGCCGCGCGCGCGACCGCGGCTTGGGCTTCGAAGGTGAGGTCTATACGCTGTATGTCGATCCGGTCTTTATGGGACGTGGCGCCGGCCGCGCCCTGCTGTGCGGCGCTTTCGAGGCGCTCAAGGATCGCAAGCTTCGCTCCTGCCTGATCTGGGCCCATGCCCGCAACAATGCCTGCTTCTTTTATGAAGCGATGGGTGGTCGCCGGGTCGCCACCCGCACCACTCGGCTGTTGGGAGAACTCACGCCCGAGATCGGCTTCGGCTGGAAGCGGCTGATGGCGCGCAGGCCGGAAAGACCGATCCAGTCCCGCTCCGGCCAATCCTAAATGCTCGGGTCTAATCGTGATCGGGCTGCGCCGTGCCGCAGTCGCAGACGATTTCCGGCGGCAAATTCAACGGAAACCGCGCGCGCCGGTGGAATCCATCCGACAGCGCCAACAGCACCCTCGGCCCCTTCGTGCCCATATCCCAGCTGACGGTTCCGGTGCGGAAGCATTTGCGGCACCGCAGGAGTTTTTCCACGCGCACAGTCCGATCCATGGCGCAGTCTAGGCGCACAACCGCAAAGCATTCCTTGGGGCATGCCGGCGATTTTTAAGCGGATTTTGCGCGCTTTTGACGCGCGTGGGAACTTATGCCCGTCAAAGGTCCTTCGGCCTGACAAATTCCTCCAGCTTGCCGGTCCCCGGCGCCACGTCGCGCCACCTCCCAACATCGAAATCCAGGACGGCAAGCGCGCAGGTGGGGAATTTCTCCTCCAGCGCCTCATGGCGTGCCCGTTCCTTGCGCCGCACCGGCTCGCGCGCAAGGAGCGCCGCTACGGCTTCCAGGCCCGGATTGTGGCCAACGATCATCAGGGCCGAAACCATGGCCGGCGCGCCCCGCACGGCGGCCAGAATCTTGGCCGGATCCGCCAGGTAAAGATTGTCGCGAAATTCGATCTCGCACTCCAGCTGCTGCACCACAAGTTCGCCGGTCTGGGCGGTTCGCGCGGCGGAAGAACAGAGGATCAAATCCAGGCGATAGTCGCTTTTGCGCAAATGGCGCGCCATGGCGCCTGCATCCTGCATGCCGCTCAACATCAGCGTACGGTCGAAATCCTCGACGCCGGATTCGGCGGGGACCGCTTTGGCATGCCTAAGCAGGAACAGCCGCTTCATGAGGAATTTTCCATGATCGCGCCGGCGAAAGGTGGCGCTGCTCCAGACCCGCGAATCCGGCATAAAGCTTATGTTCTTGACCCCCTAGGGGCAACCGCGCGACAAGACGAACCCGGCGCAGACAGCGAGGGCCGGTCACAAACCGGCCTTGAAGGACAAAGGGTTAATGGCCACCAACAAGAAGGGCGGGAAATGGCGCAAACGCACGCTTGCCGTGCGCGGCGGAACGGTGCGCTCGCCCTTTCAGGAGACCTCCGAAGCCCTCTTCATGTCTTCGGGCTATGCGTATGAATCGGCCGAGGAAGCCGAAGCCCGCTTCAAAGGCGAGGCTGGGGGCTATCAATATTCCCGTTTCGGCAATCCCACCGTCACCATGTTCGAGGAGCGGATGGCGCTGTTGGAGGGTTCGCAAGTCGGCCGCGCCACCGCAACCGGCATGGCGGCGGTCACCGCGGTATTCCTGTCGTCCCTGAGAACCGGCGACCATGTCGTGGCCGCCCGGGCGATGTTCGGCTCCTGCCTGCATGTGGTCGAGCAGATTTTGCCGCGCTTCGGCATCACCTACACATTGGTCGATGGCGCCGATACCGCGGCCTGGGAAAAGGCGATGACGCCTCAGACCAAGCTTCTCTTCCTGGAAACGCCATCCAATCCGACGCTGTCGCTGGTGGACATAGCGGCCGTGGCCAAGATCGCCAACAAGCACGGCGCCCGGCTGGCGGTGGATAATGCCTTTGCCAGTCCCGCCCTGCAGCGGCCGATCGAGTTCGGCGCGCATATCGTCATCCATTCCTCCACCAAATATATCGATGGCCAGGGCCGCGCCTTGGGCGGCGTGGTTTTGTGCGACCAGGAATTCCTGGACCAGTATCTGCAAGTCTTCATCCGCAACACCGGCCCCAGCATCAGCCCTTTCAATGCCTGGCTGCATTTGAAGAGTCTGGAGACCTTGGAGCTGCGCATGAAGCAGCACTGCGAAAATGCCCAGCGGGTTGCGGATTTTCTGAGTCAGCAGAAGAAGGTTACTCGGGTGCTCTATCCTTTCCGTCCCGATCATCCGCAACACAATCTGGCGCGCGCCCAGATGGACGGCGGCGGCGGCGTGGTGGCCTTCGAAGTGGCCGGCGGCAAGGCCTCGGCCTTCAAGCTGGCGAACGCGCTGAAGATGATCGACGTCTCCAACAATCTGGGCGACGCCAAGAGCCTGGTTACGCATCCGGAAACCACGACCCATTCCAAGGTCGCGCCGGAAGAGCGTGCGGCGCTTGGTATTACGCCCGGTTTGATGCGCATTTCCGTGGGTCTGGAGGACGCCGAAGATCTCTGTGAAGACCTGGAACAGGCGCTGAAAGTCGCCTAGGACCTTCATGAGCGAGCATCACATCACGCTGAGTTGGCAAAAGGACGGCGCGCCCTTCACCTATGAGGCTTATACGCGCAACCACGCCATAGCCTTCAAGGACGGACAGCAAACACTGACCGCTTCGGCTTCGCCCGCCTATAGGGGCGACGCCGGTAAAGCCGATCCGGAGGACATGCTGGTGGCTGCGCTGTCCTCCTGTCATATGCTCAGTTTTCTTGCCATCGCCGCCAAGAAAAAACTCACCGTGAATTCTTACCGGGATGATGCGGTCGGCTTTATGGAAAATGACGGCGGCATCTTTTGGGTCACACGTGTGATCCTGAGACCCAAAGTGGCGATCGATGCCGACGCCGAAACCCTCTCGCATATTCACCATCTGGCGCATGAAGCCTGCTTCATTGCCAATTCGGTCAAGACCCAAGTCTCGGTCGAACCTCAAGATTGAATTGCGCAGCCCGCGCGCAAAAGGGTTAACCGAACTGCATTGCGCCCAATTGTCGCTTGCACGGAACTCGCCCCGGTCCGATACTCGGGCATGATGTACGAGCTGGAAAAGACCACCCAAGACCCTGCCTTCAGGTATGAACTGGAGACACGCCGCATCCGCGTCTCGGTCCGGCCCGCCTACCTGCACGACCAATCCGACCCGGAAGACGACCGTTATGTGTGGTCGTACACGGTTACGATCGAGAATCGCGGGCCGGAATCCGTTCAGCTTCTGTCCCGCTATTGGAACATCATCGAGGGTCAGGGCCGGGTGCAAGAAGTGCGCGGCGCCGGCGTGGTCGGCGCCCAACCCGTCATCGCCCCGGGAGAAAGCTTTCAATATACCAGCGGCTGTCCGTTGGAGACCGCGACCGGGACCATGAGCGGGCGCTATCAAATGCTGAGCGCCTCCGGCGAAAGTTTTGAGGCTGAAATACCGGCCTTTCTGCTGGAAAGCCCTTACGAGCGCAGACAAATTCACTAAGGCGGCGGCCCCGGGCCCAGAGACCGGGAAGACCCTAAATTCTTGTGGTTGAAACACGCACTCTAACGCGCGTTTAATCCAGCTTTCTTCCTGCGGACCACAGATGACCAAGACCGATTATACCAATCCCTGCACCAAAACCGCGCCCAATCGCCCGTCACGCGAGGAGGCGGAGCAGGCCATTCGCGTCCTGCTGCGCTGGGCAGGCGACGATCCCAGCCGCGAAGGCCTGGTCGACACGCCGGCCCGCGTCGCCAAGGCGTTCGAGGAATGGTTCAGCGGCTATGACCAGGATCCGCAAGCCTATCTGGCGCGCACCTTCGAGGAAGTTGCCGGTTATGACGACATGGTGATCCTCAGGGACATCCGCTTCGAAAGTCATTGCGAGCATCACCTGGCCCCCATCATCGGACGGGTTCATGTGGGTTATCTGCCGACCAACAAGGTGGTGGGCATCTCCAAGCTTGCGCGGGTGGTCCAGGCTTTTTCCCGCCGCCTCCAGGTGCAAGAGAAAATGAATGCCCAAATCGCCCATTGCATCCAGACGGTCCTGGAGCCCAAGGGTGTCGCGGTGGTGATCGAGGCCGCGCATCAATGCATGACCACCCGCGGAGTCCACAAGACCGGCGTCACCATGGTGACCTCCACCATGCTGGGCGCCTTCCGCGACAATTCCGACACAAGGCGCGAATTCCTCAACATCATCGGCAACCCCGCCAATCGCGAACACGGCTGATCCTCGTGGCGGCGCTCGACCTTGTCCGGGACTTGATCGCATTCGACACCACCAGCCGCGACTCCAATCTGGCGCTGATCGACTATGCCCAGAGCCTGCTTGAGAAAGCGGGCGGCCGCTGCACGCGCACCTATGACGCGACGGGCCAGAAGGCCAACCTGTTCGCCAGTTTCGGTCCCGATGGCGATGGCGGTTACGTCCTGTCCGGTCACACCGATGTGGTGCCGGTGGACGGCCAAGACTGGTCATCCGATCCGTTCAAGCCGCAGGTTCGCGACGGCCTTCTGTTTGGCCGCGGCGCTTGCGACATGAAAGGCTTCATCGGCACGGCGCTGGCTCTGGTGCCCGAGATCGCCAGGGCCAAGCTCAAGCAACCGCTGCATTTTGCCTTGTCCTATGATGAGGAAGTTGGCTGCGTCGGCGTCAAAGACCTTTTGGACGATCTCAAGGCCCGCAATCTCAAGCCCGCTTTGGCCATCATCGGCGAACCCACCGAGATGCGGATCGTGGGCGCCCATAAGGGCGGCGCCAAGCTGGTCACGACGTGCTGCGGTCGGGAGCATCACTCCAGCGGGCCCGAAAAAGGCGCCAATGCGGTGATGATGGCCGGCGAATTCGTGACCTTGCTCGGCCGTGTGTGGGACGAGCTGCGCGCCGACGCCGACCCGCGGTTCGATCCGCCCCACTCGACGGTGCAGGCGACGGTGATCCAGGGCGGCACGGCGGTGAATATCCTGGCTAAGCAGGCGGAAGTGACCTGGGAATATCGCTGCCTGCCCGACCGCGATCCCGTCAAGATCGTCGAGCGGGTCAAGGCCGGCGCGGCTGCCGATATCCTGCCGAAATATTCGGCGCGCGCGCCCGAAGCCGCGATCGACACCATCCTGCATGCGCATTATCCGGGTCTGACCATGGACGAGAACTCGCCGGCCATCCGCCTGGCGCGGGAACTGACCGGTGCCAACAGGGTCGAGGCCGTGGCCTATGGCACCGAAGCCGGTCATTTCCAGGCCTATGGCATTCCGGCGGTGATCTGCGGTCCCGGCAGTATCGAACAGGCGCACCGGCCGGATGAATATTGCGCTCTAAGTGAACTCGATGCTTGCGAGAATTTTCTGCGGAAAGTAATCCAAAAGGCTCAAACTTGAGCCTTTTGGATTATCACCTTTTCGGTTAGGTGAGACTCTCCGGCCCGATCTCATGTGTCTTGCCACAGAACTCGCACCTCGCCCGGATCACCCCGTCGGGATCGGCCAGTCCATTGCGTTCGTCCGCGTTGTAGCGTTTCAAAATCTGGGTGATGCGGGCGGTATCGCAATCGCAGCGGAAAATCACCCGTTCCGGCGGCGCCACCCGCACTTCGTCCTCGTGAAACAGACGCCACAACAAGGTTTCCGGCTTCAGGCTGGTATCGACCAGCTCGATATCCTCGACGGTCTTGAGCAGCAGCGACAGCCGGTCCCAATCGTCCGACCGCGTTTCATGGCCTTGAATGGCGGATTCCGGAGTCATTTGCAGCATCATGCCGCCGGCGCGCCAGCGCGGCGCGGGATCGCCCGCCACATAGAGCGGCGCCGCCGCCAGGCGGATCACGGTGGGAAGCTGCTCGCTTTGCGCGAAATAAGTCTCCGCCGAGGCGCCGATGCCGTCGGGCGAAAGCTCGACAATGCCTTGATAGGTTTTCCCGCCCAACCGCGGCTCGATGGTAATGGCCAGCGCGCCCTTGCCTGCCAGCCGGTGGAAGGCTTGCACGTCCAGCGCCGCAAAGCGCTCGGCATCCAGCCGGGCAAAGCCGCGCACGCCGCGATCGCGAATTTCATCGGCGCCGTAATAGTCGGCCGTCACCAGATCGAGCGGACCGTCGCCTTTGGTCTGGATGGTCAGCCGCCCATCCAGCTTGAGGGCGGTTCCCAGCAAGGCCCCCAACGCCACCATCTCCCCGGTCACCCGGGCGGCGGGTTCCGGCAGGACATGGGCGCCCAACGCGCGTGCGGAAGCCGCGTCCAGCCGGACCAGGCGGCCGCGCACGCCGGCTTTGGCGATGTCGAAAGGCAGAACGAAATCGCCATAAGGCGACGGCTCGAGATCCATTTTGTCAGGCATTGGCCAATCAATATGGCGATCGGCTAGGCTCTTTCAAGCTAGGTGAGAGCCCAGGCCAGAATCGCCTTCTGCGCATGCAGGCGGTTTTCCGCTTCGTCGAACACCACCGACTGCGGCCCATCGATCACCTCGTCCGTCACTTCCTCGCCGCGATGCGCCGGCAGGCAGTGCATGAACAAGGCGTCCTTTTTGGCGCGGCTCATCAAGCCGCCATTCACCTGATAGGGCTTGAGCAGATTTTGGCGCTTGGTGGCGTTGTCGTCGCCCATCGACACCCAAGTATCGGTGACCACACAGTCGGCGCCCTCCACCGCGGCTTCCGCATCGGTGGTGAAACTCACCAGACCGCTGGGCGCGGCCCAATCGCGGGTCTCCTGGTCCACCGTCAGCTCACGGGGCGACGCGACATTCAGCCGAAAGCCGAAGCGCACCGCCGCATGCACCCAACTGGTCAGAACATTATTGCCGTCTCCGGTCCAGGCCACGGTGGCGCCCGCGATGGAGCCCTTATGTTCCTCATAGGTCATCACATCCGCCATCACCTGGCAGGGATGAGACCATTTGGTGAGGCCGTTGATCACCGGAACGGTGGCATTGGCCGCCAGCTCCTCGACCATCTCATGGTCCAACAGCCGGATCATCACGGCATCGACATAGCGCGAGATGACCCGCGCCGTGTCGGCGATGGTTTCTTCCCGCGCCAGCTGCATTTCATTGCCGGTCAGCATCAACACGCCGCCGCCCAGCTGCCGCGCCGCCATGTCGAAGGAAATGCGGGTGCGGGTGGACTGCTTGTCGAAGATCATGGCCAGCACCTTGCCTTTCAGCGGCTGGTCGGCATCGGGCATGGCCTTGGGCCAGCCGGCACGCGCCAGCTTGCGCTTGCGCGCATCCGCTATGATGGTTTTCAGCGTGGCGCTGTCATGGTCCGACAGGTCCAGAAAATGCCGGGGCTTGTTCCTGAGGGGGGCGTTCATTGGGCTGCCGCCTTCTCCGCTTCCATTTGGGACGCGGTCTTGTTCAACACTTCGATGCCCTCGCGCGCTTCGGCTTCGCTCAAGGTCAGAGGCGGCAGCATCCGCACCACATTGTCGCCGGCCGGCAGCACGATCAGGCCGTTGGTGCGGGCCATGGCGATGAAATCGGAGCTGGGAAGCTTCATTTTGAGCCCGACCATCAGGCCTTGCCCGCGCACGCCTTCGAACACGCTGGGATGCGCCGCCACCAGCGCGCCCAGCTGCTGATGCAGGTAATTGGCGACCTTGTTGACGTGATCCAGGAAACCCGGTTCCAAAATCATGTCGATGGCTTCGTTGGCCACCGCCATGCCCAGGGGGTTGCCGCCATAGGTGGTGCCGTGCGTGCCCACGGTCATGCCCTTGGCCGCTTGCGCGGTGGCGAGCACCGCGCCCACCGGAAATCCGCCGCCAAGCGCCTTCGCCACGGTCATGATGTCGGGGGTGATGCCCAGCCAATCATAGGCAAAGAACTTGCCGGTGCGGCCCAAGCCGGTCTGGATCTCGTCAAAGATCAGCAGCAGGCCCTTGTCGTCGCACAGCTTGCGCAGGCCACGCAGGAATTGCGGCGCGATCACGCGCACGCCGCCCTCCCCCTGCAGCGGCTCGATGATGATGGCGGCGGTTTCCGGTCCCACCACCTTGTTGACGGCTTCCAAATCCCCGGCCGCAATCTGGACAAAGCCCGGCATGCGCGGACCGAAACCCTCCAGATATTTCTCATTGCCGCCGGCATTGATGGCGGCATAGGTGCGGCCGTGAAAGGCGCCCTCGAAGCTGACGATGTGAAAGCGTTCGGGATGGCCGCTGACGAACTGGCAGCGCCGCGCCATCTTGATGGCGAGCTCGATCGCCTCGGTGCCGGAGTTGGTAAAGAAGCAGGTATCGGCGAAGGTGGCGGCGACCAGCTTCTTCGACAGGCTCTCTTGTCCGGGCACCCGGTACAGGTTGGAGGTGTGCCACAGCTTCGCCGCCTGGTCGGTGAGCGCCTTGAGCAGCCGCGGATGGGCGTGACCAAAGGCGTTGACGGCGATTCCCGCTCCGAAATCCAGATATCGCTTGCCATCCTCGGCGAAGAGGTAAGAACCCTCGCCACGGACGAAGGCGACATCCGTCCGGTTATAGGTGGGAAGCAAAGCCGGGAACACGAGCGATCTCCTACTTTTTTGATTGGGCGGTCCGGCTCGCGCCTAACGCCCTGGGATTGAAATAAAAGTACAAATCAGAACCTGCGTTTATCTGCTTTCCATGACGCTCCGACAACCCCGCGTCCGGCATCCCAGCCCCCGCCCCTGTCGATAGCCAGCGCGGCGGCCAGGCACTGGAATCATGTGGACAAGGCCCCGGACCGCCCCCGTAATGCTTGTGCAGCGGCAGCGCAGGAATACTGTATCTAGTGACCTTAACGGGATCTGGGGGGCCTTGGAGCCCGCCCTGGCAGCCAGGAGCGAAATCCATGACGCAGGCAAATTGGTCGGACGACCGGGTTGAGCAGCTCAAGACATTATGGACCGAAGGCCTTTCGGCCAGCCAGATCGCTCGCGCCTTGGGCGGAGTCACCCGCAATGCGGTGATCGGCAAAGTCCACCGCCTGGGCCTGGCGGGCCGCGCCAGCCCGTCCCGCAGCGAACGGCCGCGTTTGCCGATGGCGCCCAAAGCGCCCAGCGCCAGAAGCCATGTGCCCGCCATTCCGGTGGTGGAGGAAGACCCCCTGCAGCTGGAGGACGGCAGCCACGCCACCGTGCTGACCATCAGCGACCGCATGTGCCGTTGGCCGATCGGCGATCCCGCCGCTTCCGAGTTCCATTTCTGCGGTCATTCGCCCAAGCCCGGCTCGCCCTATTGCGAGGCCCATGCCCGCAAGGCCTACCAGCCGCAGCAGACCCGCCGTGAGGGCAAGGACGGCAAAGGTAGGATGGCAAGCTGAGACGGTCCTGACTTAGATTGTTCTTGTCGCAGTGTAGGGAACAGTCTTGTCCGTCTTTGAATTTGCCGCCATCAGCTTGATGGGTGAGCGCGTCTCGCTGGACAAGTGGCGCGGCC